>FWWM01004037.1_pt1 | contig 23367 bp, 20 predicted proteins | sample 2228351 | NCBI WGS metagenome assembly FWWM01 (sample SAMEA103939774, study PRJEB20133) | metagenome
GTTGCCTTTCACCGGCCGCGGACACGGCACCCTGGAAGACTTGCATCTGTCCCGTCAGGGCATCGCGCTGGGACGCTTGATTGCAGAGCGCCGGATCGCGCCGGCGGAGGTGGGGGCGTGGATCAGGGAGAATCTGGGGCCTTCTGCCGAGGCTACCCCGGCTCCACCGTCTGCTTGATGATCGGCCCGGCCACGGTGAAGGCGACACGCACCGTCTGAAGCGGCGCTTCGTCGCCCAACACCTCGATCAGCGCGACGAGCGGCGTGCCTTTGGGGATGCCGCGCGGCAGCCACATGGTCGGCGCCGGCCTGCGCTCCATGGCCCCCACCATCGAGGTGTAGCGCAGCACTTCGCCGTCCTCCGCCAGGATGCTCACGTCGATCGAGGGAAACTCCTTGAACGGCGTCAGCCCCATCTCCACCGTGACCCGCGTGCCGTCCGGCCAGGGCATCACCCGGTAGTCGGTGATGCGCGCGTCGCTCGGCGGGCGTTGCGGCAGCTTGTCGAACGGGCTGCCATTCGCGTTGTCGTAGAACTGAATGTCGTCGGGCATGACCGCATTATCCTTCATCGCCCGGCCGCGAGCGCGGTCGCGCGCAAGTTCACGGAAAGTCACTACAATCTCCGCCGTTCGATGCACCACATGAACTCATCCCAGTTCCCATGTGCGGCTTAACAGGAGTGTGCTATGCCTCATGGACCTCTCGCCGGATTGACTCGAGACACCATTCGCAAGTTGAACATCACTGACCTGGAGCGCATCGAGCGCTTCCGTCGAGCTGGATACGGCGGCGCGGTCTCCGATGCGCTGGCCACGCTCGGCGTGACCAACACCGTGCTCTCCGACCGGTTCAAGCCGCTGCGCCAGGGCATGCAGCTCGTCGGGCGCGCCATTCCGGTCAAGCTGCACTCGTTGCCCGATCCCAGCACCGATCCTGAGTGGCAGCGCGAGATCGAGGCGGAGTGGGAGGTGAAAGGCGGCCATCCCCAGGAGCGCATGATGCGCACGGTCGCCAGCGAGCCACCCGGTAGCGTGTTGTGCTTCGACTGCGGCGGTGATATGCAGCCGGCCCACTTCGGCGAGATGAGCTGCCAGCTTGCCTACGCTCACGGTTGTCGCGGAATGTTGATCGCCGGCAACTGCCGCGACACCCAATACGTGTTGAAGATGCCGGACTTCCCGATGTTCATCTTCGGCACACGCCCCAATGCCTTCGGCGGCTGGACGATCCTCGAAGTCAACAAGCCGATCTACCTGCCGGGTCACATTACGCACTACGTGCGCGTGGACCCCGGCGACTACGTGTTCGCCGACAACGATGGCGCACAGATCATCCCCAAGCATCTGGTGGACGAGGTGCTGTTGCGCGTCGAAGCCATCTTCGAATTCGAGAACCGCGAGCGCGAGATGCTCGCCGCCGGCATGCCGGTTGACGAGGTCTACAAGGAATTTGGCGTTCTTTGAGAGTCAAGAGCCAAGAGTCGAGAGCCAAGAACCGAGAGTCGAGGGTCGAGAGCCAGGACAGCCGATCTAGGATCTGGGATCTTGAATCTTGAATCTTGAATCTTGGTTCTTGGTTCTTAGTTCTTGGTTCTCGATTCTCTCTCACCTTGAAATGATCAAAATAGCAGAATACATCCCCCCTCAACCTTCGTCTTTGTGGAAGCTGGCCAAACAGGCCGGCGTGGACTACGCGGTAGGTGGGCTCCCGCTCCCCAGTGATTGCGGCCCCAACGAGACCCCCTACGACTTCATGCCGCTGCTCCGCATGAAGAAGCGCTACGAGGACGGCGGCTTCAAGCTGGCCGTGATCGAAGCGCGACCGCCGATGGACAAGATCATGCGCGGCCTGCCCGGCAAAGACCAGGAGATCGAATGGTGCATCAAGCTGGTCGAGAACATGGGCCGACTGGAGATCCCGGTGTGGTGCTACGCCTGGATGGCCGTGATGAACTGGACGCGCACCAGCACCAGCACACCTTCGCGTGGCGGCTCGTTGGTCACCGCGTTCGACCTGAACGACTATGAGAAAGGGCCTCCCTTGCCCGAAGTGAAGGAGGAAGACCTGTGGAAGAACCTGGAGGACTTCCTCAAGATCATGGTGCCGGTGGCCGAGCGGGCCGGCGTCAAGCTCAGCGCTCATCCCGACGATCCTCCGCTCTCCCCGCTGCGCGGCGTCGGGCGCATCCTCGTCAGCGTGGAGAACTTCCAGCGCCTGCTCGACCTCGTCCCCAGCGACTACAACACCCTCACCCTGTGCCAGGGCAATTTCACGCTGATGACCGACGACTTGCCGTCGGTGATCCGACACTTCGGGCGACAGGGCAAGATCAGCTTCGTGCACTTCCGCGATGTCAAGGGCGACGCGCGACACTTCGAGGAAGCCTGGCACGACGACGGCAAGACCGATATGCTGGCCTGCATGGAGGCCTACCGCGACATCGGTTTCGATGGCGTCCTGCGCCCCGACCACGTGCCCACCGTCGAGGGCGATAGCAACGAAAACGCCGGCTACTCATCGTTCGGACGGTTGTATGCCATCGGCTATATCCGCGGCTTGCGCGAAGCGGTATATCGCCGGAAGCATGAAACATGACGCTGGCCATGAAACTCGTCGTCACCGGTTCCAGAGGCAACATCGGCTCGGCGGTCGTTGACTACGCGCGCAGTCAGGGGGCGCAGGTGCTCGGCGTGGATAACGTCGGGCGCGGCGACGGCCTGGGCACATACATAGCTGCCGACCTCACCGACCTCGGCAGTTGCTATGACGTGGTGCGCGGCGCCGATGCCGTCATCAACCTGGCCGCCATCCCCGACAGCAAGATGTTCCCGGATGCGCGGACGTTCATGACCAACGTCGCCATCACCTACAACGTCTTCCTCGCTGCAGCTCACCTGGGTGTGAAGCGCGTAGTGTGGGCGTCGTCCATTCAGGTCAATCACACCGTGCCGCCACGACGCCCCGTGCGCTACCGCTACTTCCCACTCGACGAGGATCATCCGGTGGATCCACAGAGCGATTACGCGCTCTCCAAGCACACCGGCGAAGTGATCGCCGCCTACTTCGCGAGCGAATTCGGGCTGACCACCGTCAGCCTGCGCTTCACCGATGTGGTGACGCTGCAGCGCTGGCCGCGCCTGCCGGAGCCGATTCCACCGGAGGAGCGTTATCCGTTACCGCACTACGTGCACCTGCATGATTGTGCGCGTGCCTGCTACCTGGCGGCCTCGGCGCCCCTGCCGGAAGGTTCGCACACCGTGGCGTTCATTGCCGCGCGCGACACGCACGTGGATATGCCTTCACGCGAGTTGGTCGCGCGTTACTATCCCGAAGCCGAGTTGCGCGCCGACGTTCAGGGGTACGAGGCCTTGATCAGCGGCCGGCGCGCCGAGGAGGCCTTCGGCTTCGTGCCTCACTTCAGTTGCCGGACCAGGTCGTGAATCGGGTATTGGCGCGGCGTCCTGGCCGGGTGATAATCCCGGCCTATGGACATGATCGAAATCGGCCGGCGTGCCAGGGCGGCGAGCAAGCAACTCGCTCACGCCAGCACGGCCCAGAAGGACGTCGCGCTGCTCGCCATCGCCGATGGCCTGATGGCCTGTCAGGAGGACGTCCTGCGCGCCAACGCCCGAGATGTGGACAACGCCAGAGCACGCAACGTCGAGGCGTACTTCATAGACCGGTTGACGCTCACCCCACAGCGCTTGCAAGAAATGGCTGCCGGCGTGCGTGCCGTCGCTGCGCTGCCTGATCCGATTGGCGAACGGTTCGATGACGCCACGCTGCCCAACGGCCTGAGGCTGCACAAACGTCGTGTGCCGCTGGGTGTGCTGGGCGTGGTCTACGAGGCACGCCCCAATGTCACCACCGACGTGGCGGCGTTGGCGCTGAAGAGCGGCAACGCGGTCATTCTGCGCGGCGGCAGTGACAACATCCACAGCAATGCGGCGCTGACGGCGATTATCCATGAGGCGCTCCGGCGCGCCGGCCTGCCTGGCGACGCCGTCCAGCTCATCGCCGACACCGACCGCGCGCGCGTCCTGGAGTTGCTGCGGCTGAGTGAGTACGTTGATCTCATCATCCCGCGCGGGGGCGAGGGGTTGCACCGCTTCTGCCGCGAGCACAGCACCATTCCCGTGATCACCGGTGGCATGGGCATCAACCACATCTACGTGGACGAGACAGCGGACCAGGACAAGGCTGTGGCGGTGGTGTTCAACGCCAAGACCAGCAAACCCACGGTGTGCAACGCGCTGGGCACGTTGCTGGTGCACCGCGACATCGCCGGCGATTTCTTGCCAAAGGTCGCTGCGCGGTTGGCGGAGCGGCACGTGGAACTGCGCTGCGATGAGCGCGCCTGTGCGATCCTCGCGCCGCACTTCCCGGTTCGAGCGGCGAACCCGGAGGACTGGGATACCGAATGGCTCTCGCTGGTGCTCGGCGTAAAGGTGGTGGACTCGCTGGACGAGGCGATCGGCTTCATTCAGGCTCACACCAAGGAGCACAGCGATGGCATCTGTTCGCGCAATCCGCAAGCCATCGCGCGCTTTCTGAACGAAATTGATTCGTCGGCTGTGTTCGTGAACGCCAGCACGCGCTTCAACGACGGTGGGCAGTTCGGGCTGGGCGCCGAGGTGGCCATCAGCACGCAGCGCGTGCACGCCCGCGGACCGATGGGCTTGCGCGAGCTGACCAGTTACAAGTGGGTGTGCGAGGGCGACGGGCACGTCAGGAATTGAAGGAATCTTTGCCATCTGCCGCTTTCGCGACTCTCGATTTCGCGATGGCGATGGCTTGAGGGTTGGCGTCTATGCCGATCCAGCGGCGGCCAAGCCGGTGCGCCGCGATGAGCGTGGTGCCGCTGCCGCAGAACGGGTCGAGCACGAGATCGCCGGGATTGCTGGCCAGCGCGATGATTCGTCGCAGCAGGGCTAGCGGTTTCTGGGTGGGGTAACCGACGCGCTCGTGCGCCGTTGGGGCGATGGCCGGGATGTCCCACACGTCGTCCAGGGGTTTGCCGCCCTTCAGGTAGTAACGCCGGCCGTAGCTCATCATGTATCGCTTGCCATCCGCATCGAAGTGCGTGTATTTGGCCAGCATGGCCGGCGTGGGCGCCTCGCGGATCAGGTTAAAGGTGTAGTCGGGTCCGTTGGCATACCAGAAGATCACGTCGTGTTTGGTCAGCAAATGGCGCCGCGCTTTGCTGGCGCCCAGGCCGTAGTGCCAGATGATCTCGTTGACGAAAGTCGGCCGGTGGGTGGAGGCGGGGGCCCGTCTCGCATCCGGCCCGGACTCCTCCTCGGTTCCCAGAAAGATGTCGTCCAGCATCAGCCGCACGTGATGGTTCATGCGCCAATCGCAATGAAAGAAGAGCGAACCGTTGGGAGCAAGGACGCGGCGCATGGCCTCCACGCGCGGGCGCATGTAAGCGATGTATGCCGCAGGTGAGCCGAAAGCATCAGCATAGGTCGGTGTGTCGGCGCGTCCGATGTGCCGGGTGTTGGTGTTGAACGGCGGGTCGAGGTAGATCAGATTCGCACAGCCGTTGGGCAGCAGGCGCAGGATCTCCAGACAGTCGCCGTTGTAGAGCATGTTGTCCATCATGCCTCAAGCGCACTCGCGACTGCGCGTCGCGTCCCGATCAACCACCAGGTCGCACACACGACCGTCATCGCCACGGCGGCCAGGATGCCGGCCTGGGGCGTGAAGCGAATCGCCATGAAGGCGACGATCAGGTTCGAGAGTGAGGACACCAGCGCCCATCCGACGTTATCGAGGGCGAGCACACGCCCGCGCACGTAGTCCGGCGTGTTGGCCTGCACGATCAGGCTGCTCAGCGTCATCGCCCAGGCATTGCCCCAATGCGCAATGCCCGCGCAGATCATGCCAGTGATCGGCGACTGCGTGAAGGCGAACAAGAAGTAGCCCAGGATAACCAGGCCCATGCCGGTGACGATGAAACGGTGCAACCGGCGCGTGTCCTGCAGCGAAGCCGCACCGCTGACCAGCAGTGGCGAGATGAATGCGCCGACGCCTCGCCCGGCAAATAGCAGTGCTGTGCCGAAGTCACCCGTTCCGTAGATCGTCAACGAATAGGTGCTGAACAGGCCGAAGCCGCCCAGGGCCCAGGCCGTGGCCGGCTTGGCGAGCAGGTAGCTGCGCACGAAAGCGTCTTCCTTCAAGTAGCGCATGCCCTCGGTCAACACGCGCAACATGCTCGTCCCGCTGAGCGTCTGCCGTTCGCGCTGGGCGTTGAAATTCGCGCGCGTGCGCCACACCAGCCAGGTCGCGATCAGAAACGAGAGCGCATTGGCGACGAACGCCGCCTCTCGTCCGAGCAGCGTGGTTACCGCGCCGCCGAGGAATGCACCGACGAACAGCATGGTCGCGAAGGTCGTCTGGCCGAGCATGGCCGCCACTGGCAGCTCGTTTTGACCGACGATGTTGGGCAGAGCCGCTGAGGCGGCCGGCATGTAGAACGCCGTGCCGATGGCAATCGCGACTGTGCCCGCGTATGCGATCCAGGCGGTCTCCGGCGTGCGGATGAGCAGGAAGCTCAGCGCGATCGCGCCACGCGCCAGGCTGGAGACCATCATGATCGTTTTGCGATTGTAGCGATCGGCTGCGACGCCGGTGATGAATAAGCCGGCGATGGCGACCGGGATGATTTGCGCCATGCTGATCAGGTTGCCGGCGGCGGGGTTGCCGGTCAACTCGACCAGCAGGCCAAGCAGCGCGATGGTGTTGAACCAATCGCCGAGTTGCGAGACGACCTGGGCCAGCCACAAGTGACGCGCATTCGGGTTGCGCCGCAACAACACCGCATAGCCGCGCAGGCCGGCAGGGAGAGGCGCGTTGGTCAGCGGGGGCGTTGTGCTGGGAGCAGTTAGTTTCACGGTGTGCAGTATCGTGATGATCCGGTGAGTCCAATGTTAACAGAGTGCGAAACGCGCGTCGGGGCATGCTCCCATTTATCATTGCGCGCATGTCATCGCAGCCAACTGAGCAATCTTTCGGCGTCATCCCCGTCTACCGCGAGGGCGGACGGACTTACTTCCTCGTCATCCGACACAACAGCGGTCATTGGGCCTTTCCCAAAGGCCGGCCGGAGCCCGGTGAGAGCGCGATGGAGACCGCGCGGCGCGAGCTCCGCGAGGAGACCGGCATCCACGACGTGACCCTGTGGGCCGAACCTGTCCTCGAAGAGCGCTATACCAAGACCGCCTGGAGCAATCCGCGCCAGACGGTTGCCAAGACCGTGCGCTACTTCCTCGGCATCGTGCACGATCCAGGTGTGCGCTTGCAGGCAGCCGAGGTGCAGGACTACCGCTGGGCGACCTACGACGAGGCGCATGCCTTGATCACCTACGACGCCAGCCGCAGATTGCTGGAGGAAGCGGCACAGGCGCTGAAGCGACTGGATGGACAATGCCACGATGCGGACCAAGCGGGCGGCGTCGCTTCCTGAGACACTCACGCCGGGTCCGTTGGGTCTGCTCTGCCGCCGCAGTCACCTGAGCGCTTACGAATTCAGTCGAACAGCCGAACGTCCACCTCGGTGCCTGCGGCGAGTCGGTCTACGCCGATGGGCGCGCAGGCTATGCCGTCGGCACGCACCAGCCCGAAGATCAGGTTGGACTTGGTCGTGATCGGTTCGGCATTGGGGGTAGGTTGTGAGTTGACGCCCGCCAGCTTCACCGGGAACCAGTGCTCCAGGTCCTTCGGCGATTTCACCTCGCGCGTCAGCGTCGCGCGGACGAACGCCGGGCGAAGCGGATCGAGCGCACCCTGAATGCGCCACAGTGCCGGCGCGGCGAACAGCGTGCCTGTGATCAGCGCGCTGATCGGGTTGCCTGGCAGGCCGAATACCGGCTTGCCGTTGCACACGGCGAACAGCGTTGGCTTGCCCGGCCGGAAGAGGATGCCATGGGCGAGGATGCCCGGCTCGCCCATGGCGTTCACCACGTCGGGAACGAAGTCACGTTCTCCCACGCTGCTGCCGGCCATGAAGATCACGGCATCGGCCTCGCGCATGGCGCGCTGGGCTGCCTCCTCGAAGGCGCTGCGCACATCCGGCAGAATCCCGTAGTCCAGCGGTATGCCTCCGTTGCGCTCGACCAGCGCCGTCAACATCGGCGCGTTGATGTTGCGCACCTGGCCGGGGCGAGTCTCGGCGTCTGCCGGCACTAGCTCATCGCCACTGGCGATCAACGCCACGCGCGGCTTGCGCACTACCTCGATCTGCGTGATGCCCAGCGACAGCAGCCCGCCGATCTCCTGCTCGCGCAGGCGCGTGCCGGCGCAGACGACCACCTCACCAGCTTTCACGTCTTCACCCTGCTGGATCGCGTTGTCGCCGGGGGCGAGTTTCTTGTTGGTCTGGATCTTCCACTGCCGGACGGCGACGGAGGGAAGCAAGCCATCCGACGGGTCTGCCTGTCGTCGGTCGTCCAGCGTCAGCGGGATGGTGTCCTCCAGCATGACGACGGCGTCGGCGCCATCTGGCAGGTTGCCGCCCGTATGCACGAGCGCCGCCTCACCATGCCGGATCGCGAATGGCGCGACCTCGCCCATGCGCACCTCGCCGACCACGCGCAGGACGCCGGGCGTGGAGTCGGCGCGCACCGCATACCCATCCACCGCGCTGCGGCGAAACTCCGGCATCGGCATAGGGGAGATCACATCGCGCGCCAGCACGCGGTTGCGTGCCTGGGTCGTCGCGATCAGCTCGGTGGCTGCGATGCTGTGGGCGGGCTTGTAGCCGGCCGCGTCGAGCGCGGCGTTCAACCGGGTCAGCGCGTCGGCCGGCGTGAGCAGATCGAGTTTGCGCATCGCAGGGATTGTACCGATTCGCGGCCGATCTCAGCGCAGGGTGCGCGACAGGCTGACCAGGTCGCCCAGCACGCCGCTGGCCGTCACTTCTTGTCCTGCGCCGCGGCCGCTCACGGCTAGCGGATTATCGCTGAAGTAGCGCGTGTGGAAGACGACGATGCTGTCGCTGCTGCGAATGCCGCCCAGTTTGCTATCCGGTTCGGCGCCTATCAGCCCGACGCGCAGCTTGCCGTCGGCGATCTCGGCTGCGTAGCGCAGCTTGCGGCCACCGGCCGTCAACTCGGCAGCGCGCCGGCGCATGGAGGCGTCGAGCGCGTCTGCCTCGCGCAGAAATTCGCTCACACTCAGCGCGTCCATCTCCGGCGGATACAGAGATTCGACAGCCACGTCCTTCATCTCCAGGCGATAGCCGAGCATGCGGGCCAGGATGAGCGCTTTGCGGGCGGCGTCCAATCCGCCCAAGTCCTGACGGGGGTCGGGCTCGGTGTAGCCTCGCGCCTTCGCGTCGCGCACGGCTGCGCCGAACGGTATGCCGGCCTCCAGTTGCGACGACAAGAAGCCCAGCGTGCCGCTCAGCGAACCTTCGATGCGCATGACCTCATCGCCGCTGTCTAGCAGTGTGTTGAGCGTGCTGATAACCGGCAGCGCCGCGCCGCAGGTCGTCTCCCATCGAGAACGTTCATCGGCGATGGCATCCCACCAGTGCAAGCTGCCGGCGAGCGGTAGCTTGTTGGCCAGCACGACGCCCAGGCCGCGCGCTTTGGCTGCCAACAACAACGGCGCTGTCGCGTCGGTCGCCGTGGTATCGGCAATGATGGTGTTGGTCGGGAGAACGTCGAGCACCGATGGCGGTGTAGGGCTGTGGGGTACGGTGCCCGATCCGGGCACCAGGCGTTCGCCGCGGCTCTTGCGGTCAAGCAGGTCGAAGACGGCGGCATCTGGCAGACCGGATGGCTCGACGACGGTCGAGGTGCTGTCCGCGACGCCGACGATGGCGAGGTGAAGCCGATTGCGCTGGGCGTGCCGGTGGCGCGCCGCGAGGACCTGGCGGGCCAACGCGCGGCCGACGCCGCCGAATCCAAGGATGAAGATCGGTTGGGTATACAGGTCGGTCATTTCCACAGAGGCGTGAGTATAATGGCCTGTGTCAACATCACGAAGAGAGCAATATCCATCCCCAAGTGTCGCCGCTGCCTCGGTGCATGAACAAGCACTTGCATTGCGAGGTGGTATACCTGCGACGATCCCTTCCTGTGCGATTGGATCTCTCCCCTGCAACTGATCTTTACACACCACGGCCGCCTTCACGCGGGCTATGGGTGCTGCATTCACAACTTCATTCACCACAATGTCAGTCAAACCCCTGAAATGGATCCCTATCGGCGGACTCGGCGAAGTGGGCAAGAACATGATGATGTTCGAGTACGACGAGGACATCCTGGTCATAGACACGGGCATCATGTTCCCCGAGTCCGACATGCACGGGGTGGACGCTGTCATCCCGGACTATGGCTTCCTGAAGGAGAAGCGAGACCGGGTGCGCGCCATCATCGTCACCCACGGCCATGAAGACCACACCGGCGCAATCACGCATGTCGTGCGCGATTTCCCTGGCGTGCCGATCTACACCACGCCGCTCACCCGCGGCCTGCTCGAAGTAAAGCTGAAAGACGCCAAGCTCCTCGGCCAGACGAAGATCAACACCATCGCCACCGACGGTGAAATCACCGTTGGGCCGTTCAGGGTGGAGTTCTTTCGCATGTGCCACAGCATTCCCGACAACGTCGGGCTAGGCATCACCACGCCGGCAGGGCTGGTCGTGCACAGCGGCGACTTCAAGTTCGATCACACACCGGTGGACGGCAAGCCGTCGAATTTTGCCAAGCTGGCCGAGTTTGCCGGGCGAGGGGTGCTGGCGCTGTTCGCCGATAGCACCAACGCCGAGATCGCCGGCACCACGCCCAGCGAGCGCGCTATCGAGCCGACGTTCGAGCACATTTTCCGCGATGCAGAAGGCCGCGTGATCGTGGCGACGTTCGCATCGTTGGTCTCGCGGGTGCAGCAGGTGGTGAACGTGTGCGACATTTACGGCCGCAAGCTCGCCCTGGCCGGCGCCAGCATGATCGAGAACGTCAAGATGGCCCAGAAGATGGGATACCTGGATGTTCCCGACGGCATGCTGGTCCGCCTGGAGGAAGCCAACAAGATGAAGCCGGACAGCGTCGCCATCATGGCTACCGGCACGCAGGGCGAGCCGAGCGCAGTGCTCGGGCGCATGGCCGTGGGCAAACATCCCGTCCTCAACGTCATGCCCGGTGACACCATCGTCATGTCGGCGCACCCCATCCCCGGCAACGAGGAGTACATCCACCGCATCATCAATCGCCTCTTCCAGAAGGGCGCGGAGGTGCTCTACGATCCGGTCGCCAAGGTACACGTCTCCGGCCATGCCAGCCAGGAAGAGCAGAAGCTGTTGATGAGCCTGATTCGCCCCAAGTATTTCATCCCCATCCACGGCGAGCTGCGCATGCTGAAGGCGCACGCCCGGCTGGCACACGAGTTGGGCATCCCTCGCGAACGCACCTTCGTCGTCGAGAACGGCACGCCGATCGAATTCGTGGACGGAGAGGCACGACAGCTCGATCGCGTCCCCGGCGGCTACGTGTTCGTGGACGGCAGCGGGGTGGGAGATATCGGCAAAGCGGTGATTCGTGATCGCGAGGTGCTGGCGCGCGATGGCTTCGTCGCCGTCGTCATCCGGCGTGACCAGGATGGCCGGTTGATCGGCAAGCCGGAGATCATCACCCGCGGCTTTGTCTACATGAAGGATTCCGAGCCGCTGCTGCAGGCCATGTCGCAGGCCGTCGCCGACGCGCTGAAGGACATGGACACTACGACGAGCGAAGGCGCGGTCCGCGAGCGCGCGACCGAGGCGCTGAGCCGGTTGATCTACAACGAGACCAGGCGCCGCCCGATGATCATCGCCGTCGTCGCCTGATCGGGCACCTCACGTTTGTTCGGTTGGAGTGCCCTGTGGAAAGAGCACCACGCCGATTCCGCTGCGGATGACCAGGTAGCGTGGCTGTGATGGGTTCGGTTCGATCTTGCGCCGGACGCGATAGATCAGCTCGTGCAGGCTGTCCTTGTCGCGTGGGCTGCCCCATATAGCCCGAATCACCGTGTCATACTCGCACACGTCGCCAGCGTGCTGCATCAGGTACTTGAGCAGCCGGTATTCGGTGCGCGAGAGGAACACGGGCAGCCGCTCTCCGTCGCGCCACACTGCTGCGCTGGGGCTGATCCACAGACCAACCTGTGTGGCAGGGGACTCGGTTTGCTGTGCTGTTGGCGCAGCATGCTGGACGGCATGGGCGAAATCCTCGGACTGTGTCGTATCGCTGAGGTAGCGAAAGATAACGTCGAAGGAGTCGCCGATCCGAATGCGGTCGCCGCTCGTCAGCTTGATCCTCGCTTTCTGCAGCAGGCGGCCGTTCACGAACGTCCCGTTACGGCTGTGATCCTCCAGGAACCATGCACCATCCTGGAAGACCAGGCGGGCGTGTTCGCGCGAGGCGTGGACGTCGTCGGGCGGAAGTTGAATGTCGTGAGGGTCGAGCACGCCACGTCCGATACGCACGACCGGCGTGCGAAGCCCGTAGCGCTCTCCAGACCTCGTATTCGATTGTAGTAGAGCCGTTTGCAGAGGGGAAACGTGGTTGGACGACGTGCTCATGGGCCATATTCTACGTAATTTCTAAGTCTGTGTGGGGGGCGCGCATGGCATCCGAGATGCGGGCTGAACACGCCTGGGGCTCTGGATGCGCGCTCGCTATGCTATAACCACACCATGCAGCAAGCGGATATTCTCCTTACCAACGGCATCGTCATCACCATGGATGACGACTTCCATCAATATCCCAACGGCGCGGTCGCCATCGGCGGTGATGTCATCCTCGCAGTAGGCGATGCCGGCGAAGTTGCGGCCAGGTTTGCCGCAGCCGAAGTGATTGATTGCGCGGGCTGCTGCGTCATGCCCGGCCTGATCAACTGCCACACCCACATGCCGATGACGCTGCTGCGTGGGTTGGCCGACGACCTGCGGCTGGACGTGTGGCTGTATGGCTATATGCTGCCGGTGGAGCGCAAATTCGTGTCGCCGGCGTTCGTCGCGTTGGGCACGCGCCTGGCCTGTGCCGAGATGATTCGAAGCGGCGTGACGTGCGTGAACGACATGTACTACTTCGAGGAGACCATCGCGCAAACCGTCGCCGAGGTTGGCTTGCGGGCGCTGTGTTCGCAGACCATCATGCAGTTCCCCACGCCCGATGCCGCCAGCGCCGACGAGAGCCTGGAGTTTACCGAGGCATTCATCCGAAAGTGGAAGGATCATCCGCTGATCGTCCCGGTGATCGCGCCGCACGCGCCCTATACCTGCAGCGGCCCGCTCATGCGCGCCTGCGCCGAGATTGCCATCCAGTACGACGTGCCCTTGCACATCCACATCAGCGAAACCTACCAGGAGGTGGAAGACAGCCGGCGCGAGCACGGCATGCCGGTCGTAAACTGGATCAAGAAGAACGGCGTGCTGGAGGCCAAGGTGATCGCCGCGCATTGTGTGGCGATCGACGCCGGCGAAATGCGCACGCTGCGCAACGCCGGCGCGACGGTGTCGCATAACCCATCGGCCAACCTCAAGCTGGCCAGTGGCATCGCCAACGTCCCTCAGATGCTCAAGACCGGCCTGAACGTCGGCATCGGCACCGATGGCCCGGCCAGCAACAACGACCTCGACCACTTCGAGGAGATGCGCTTGGCGGCCTTGCTTGCCAAAGGCAGCACGCGCGACCCGGTTGCCGTACCGGCTCGCGTGGCGATGACGATGGCCACGCGCATGGGGGCGCGCGCCTTGCACATCGGCGGCGTCACCGGATCGCTCGAAGCCGGCAAACGCGCCGACGTGATCGTGGTGGACCTGCACCGGCTGCACAGCACGCCGCAGTACTCCAGCATCGCCACCGACAGCGACGCCATCTATACCCAGATCGTGTACTCCAGCAAGGCCAGCGACGTGCGCGACGTGTTCGTGAACGGCAGGCCGTTGATGCGCAATCGGGTGTTGCTCACGCTGGACGAGACGGAAATCGAAGCGGAGGCCAACCGGCTGGCGCGGGAAATTCACACCTTCCTCATCGCCCGCGAGGGGGATGTGTTGCGCAAGCTGGCGGCGATCGGCGGTGTGCAGCAGGAAGAATCGTTCGAGGTGCAGGTGAAGGCCGCGATCGAAGATCCGCAGCCGATCATAGACGCGATCAACAGCGGTGAGATCAACGTCGTCCGGCATGTGCATTATCGGCAATACGACACCTACTTCTTCTTCGAGGACGAACCGTCTCGCCTGCGCTACCGTGAGGACGAACGCGTGGACGAGAAGGGTAACGTCGTGGGCAGCCGCTATCGCCTGACGCTGGTGAGCGGCCAGAGCGAACGCGAGTATCCACACTCGATCCTGCTCAGCCGGGTGCGCTTCATGTCGCCGGCCGACCGCAGCCTGCGTTTCTATCGCGAGTACTTCAAGCCGGCTCGCGAGGTGCACGTCGAAAAGGATCGCCTGCGCTGGGAGGTGTTCTACGACGATGAGGAACTATTCATCAACATAGACCGCATGGTGAATCCGGCGCGCGATGGTTACTTCCTGGAGATTAAGAGCCGCACCTGGAGCAAGCGCGACGCCGAGCGCAAGGCCGCAGTGATCGGCAAGTTATTGGCGCGCTTTGGCGTGGGCGACGAGGCTGTGTCGCGCCAGGAGTATGTGCAGATTGCGCAGGCGCTGTCCCCAACGCCGCAATGAGGCACGGCGCGCCGTGCCGCTACAGCCGTAGCGCCATGCTCACGACGCAGTCCGATTCGCCCGTCGGCGGACGAAAGCGCTCGGTCTCTCGAAAGCCCAGCGCGTGGTACAGCGCCTGCGCCTCGCGCATCGCCGGCAGCGTCTCCAGGCACAGCACGGCGTAGCCGGCTGCGCGCGCTTCCGCGACCAGTGCTGTGACCAATGCCAGTCCCACACCCTGTCGGCGTGCAGCCGGGCGCACATACAGCCGCTTGATCTCGCCGGTGCGTGCGTCCACCGGCCGCAGCGCGATCATGCCGGCGACCAGCGATGGCGTCAGCCCCAACAGCAATCGGCCGCGCGGCGGCGCGTATGCGCCGGGGAGCTGCTCCAGTTCCGCGTCGAAGGCGTCGAAGCAGGTGCAGGCGTTGCTCTCATCGGCGATCGCGATCACGGCGTCGCGATACTCGCGCATGAGCAGGCGCACCTGATCGAAGTGAAAGTCAGTCCGGGCGTGGATAATGTGTGCCATCTTCGCGCATTGTAGTGTAATGATGAGGAGGGTTCGATGACAAAGCTGAACGAAACGCAGATCCAGGCGCAACTGGCGCAGTTGGCGGGTTGGCGCTTGAACGATGCCGGCGAGATTACCAAGACCTATGCCTTCAGCGGGTTCCCCCAGTCGTTGATGTTCGCCACGGCCGTCGGTGTGCTGGCCGAGGCAGCCCAGCACCATCCGGACATCGTCATCAAGTGGAACAAGGTGACGCTGGCGCTGACCACACACGATGCCGGCGGCCTGACCGAGAAGGACTTCGACCTCGCCCGGCAAATAGACGCGCTGCCGCATTGATCAGCGTGGGTGTGCCGCCGAGCGACGCGCGCTTGAAGCCTGTGAGGCATTTGGGATGGACAAAAGCGTTGTCTTCGCCCGTCCCAATGGGGTCTCCGGACAGATTCTCAATACGATTTGCCGATCAGCGCGCGTTCGCGCACCCGCCTGCCGCTCACCACGCACGTCCATTCACCGTCCAGCTGATCGAGCGGGAAGTTCAAGCTCTTTGCCGTCAGCGCCTCGCGGATGCGTTCGTCGTTCTTTGGATTGTCCTCCAGCGGCGCGAGCGCCCAACCTTCTTGCACGGCTTCCTTCACCTCGTCCCACGTGAAGCACTCGCGGATGTTGCTGTTCTGGAAGGCCTCGGCCTGGGCGAGCAGCGAAGCGTGAATCTCCGGCAACAGAGCCTGGATGTGCTCGATCAGGCCATCTTGCGACACGAACGCTTTGCCGGCCTTGCCTGGCACGTCGCGCCGTGCCAGGACCACGCTGCGATTCGCCACATCCTTCGGGCCGATCTCCACGCGCACCGGCACGCCGCGCATCTCCCAGTCGTTGAACTTGAAGCCGGGCGTCTCGTCGCGGTCGTCCAATTTCACCCGCACCCCTGCTGCTTTGAGCGATTTGAAGATCTGTTCGGCGGTCTCGAAGACCAGTGATCGCTCGGCATCGTTCTTGAAGATCGGCACGATCACGACCTGGACCGGCGCGATCTTCGGTGGCAGGCGCAGCCCCTGATCGTCGCCGTGCACCATGATCACCGCGCCCAGCAGCCGCCAGCTCAGTCCCCACGAGGTGGTCCAGCAATACTTCTCGGTGTTGTCCCGGTCGAGGTATTTGATCTCGAAGGCTTTGGCGAAGTTCTGGCCGAGGTCGTGGCTGGTGCAACTCTGGAGCGAGCGCTTGTCGCCCATCATGCTCTCGACGCTGAACGTGTTGATCGCGCCGGCGAAGCGCTCGTTGATGCTCTTGCGCCCCTTGAAGCCGGGCAGCGCGCAATCCTCGCGCATGTGCGCGTAGTACACGTCCAGCATCCGCAGCACCTCCGCGAGCGACTCCTCGTGTGTGGCATGCGCAGTATGACCCTCCTGCCAGTAGAACTCCATCGTGCGCAGGAAGGGCTTGGTCCGCTTCTCCCAGCGCACCACGCTGTTCCAGCAGTTGATGAGGATCGGCAGGTCCCGATAGCTCTTGATCCACTGGGCGTAAGAATAGCCGATGATGGTCTCGCTGGTAGGACGGACGACGAGCGGCTCTTCGAGTTTCTCGCCACCGCCATGGGTGACCACGGCAAGCTCTGGAGCGAATCCCTCGACGTGATGTGCTTCCTTCTGCAGAAAGCTCATCGGGATGAACAGCGGAAAGGCCGCATTCACGTGCCCGGTGTCCTTGAAGCGCTTGTCGAGGTAATCGCGCATGTGCTCGTAGATCGTCCAGCCATAGGGTTTGACGACGATGCAGCCGCGGACCGGCGCGTAGTCGGCCAGATCCGCTTCGCGGATCACGTCCAGGTACCACTCGGAGAAGTCTTGTGAGCGCGCTGTGATTTTTGCCATGTGTCGAGGGTCGTAGTTTCTGCGTGTGATCGCCGTATCCGGCGCTATGCAACGGGCAACGGCGAGGGTGACAGCCGGCGGCGTGGTCGCGGGATCAGCCTGCCGTGCAAGCAGCAGACGGCGGTGAGCGCCGGCGTGAAGTCCAACTGACCATGAGTGCGTGGCGATTATACCGGCGGTGCGTTTGTCACTCGGACCCTGCCTGGCCGGATCTGTGCCAGGCAGGGTCAGCGCGTCGTCGGGTCGAGCGCGTCGCGCAGCCCATCGCCGAGCAGGTTGAAGCCGAGCACAGCCAGAGCGATGGCAACCCCGGCGAACACGGCCGGCCAGGGATTGGTCTGGATGAAGCCATAAGTCGAGGAGAGGATGTTGCCCCACGACGGCGCCGGCGGCTGGATGCCGAGGCCGAGATAGCTCAGGGCTGCTTCGATCAAGATGGCGGCAGCGATCGTGAGCGATGTCTGCACGATCAGCGGCGCAGCGATGTTGGGCAGGATGTGTCGCCACATGATCATGACCGGCGGCACGCCCAATCCACGTGCTGCTTCGACGTACAGCAGCTCGCGCGTCGCCAGCGTCGAGCCACGCGCCAGCCGGGCGAACGTCGGCAGGTTGACGATCGCGATGGCGAGGATGACGTTGCTGAGCGCGGTGCCCATCACGGCCAGGATGGCGATGGCCAGCAAGACTGCAGGAAAGGCCAGCAACACATCCATCAGGCTCATCAGCAAAGTGTCCGTCCAGCCACCGCGGTAGCCGGCGATCAGACCAATGACCACCCCAATGGCGAGTGAGCCGGCGACGGACAATACGCTTACCTGCAGTGACGGCATCGCGCCATGCAGGATTCGACTGAGCACATCGCGGCCGAAGTCATCTGTGCCCAGGAGGTGTTCTGCGCTGGGCGGCTTCAATCGCAGGCTCATCTTCTGGGCTGTTGGGCTATAGGGCGAGAGCGCTGGCCCAAGCACAGCTGCGAGCACGAACAACGTCACCAGGGCCAGGCCGACGATGAATTGCGGGCTGCGGACGGCGCGGTAAAACGCGCGGCGGAGGGGCGAGTTCATCGAGCGGTCAGCCTGACGCGTGGATCAATGACGCTATACAACACGTCAACCAGCAGGTTGATCAGGATGAAAATCACCGTGAACGTCAGGACTGTTCCCTGCACGATGGGGTAGTCGCGGGTGGAGATGCCGTCGAAGACAAGCCGGCCCAGCCCGGGCAGCGCGAAGATCTGCTCGATGATGACGGCCCCACCCAGCAGACGCCCCACCTGGATGCCAATGACGGTGATGACGGGGATGAGGGCGTTGCGCACGGCATGCTTCATCACCGTTTTCGTCTGCGTCAGTCCTTTGGCCCGCGCTGTGCGGATGTAATCTTGCCCAAATACCTCCAGCAGCGACGAACGCATGAAGCGCATGATCGTCGCCCCCAACGGCAGGGCCAGGCCGAACGCCGGCAAGAGCAGATGGCGCACGTTCCCGATCACGCTCTCGTGCAGCGGCACATAGCCGATGGACGGCAACAGGCGCAAATGGAGTGAGAAGAGCAACATCAGCAAGATAGCCAGCCAAAAGCCGGGCACGCTGATGCCCAGCAGCGAGATCACACCGACGATGGCGTCTGTGGCCTGGCCGCGCCGAGTCGCGGCCAGGATAGCCGGTGGCACGCCCAGCAGCAGGCCGAGCAACAACGACAGAGCAGTCAGCTCGATCGTCACTGGCAAGCGCTGGAGGATGGACTGGCCAACCGGCATGCGCGTGCGAATAGACTGGCCCAGGTCGCCTTGCAAGACGCCCGACAGCCACTCGACATACTGCACCGGCCATGGGCGATCCAACCCATATAGCCTGCGGATGCCTTCGACATCGGCGTTGAAGGCATCCGGCCCAAGCATGACCAGGATCGGATCGCCCGGGATCCAGCGCACCAACCCGAATGTGAACAGGCTCACACCGATCAACACCGGGATGGCGACGAGCAGGCGATGGAGGATGTAGCGCGCCACCGCGTGAATGGCGGACGAACCGCGCCGGAGCTGGAATGCGCCTCCCCGCGGTTCGTCCGTCTTCTCAATCCGTCACTTGTCGAGCCAGACCTGGCGGAACGAGACGTGCGAGCCGTTCAGGTAGTGCACGTAGCCTTTCACATAGCTCTGCATGGCCTCGTACTCGTTGGCAGCATACAGGAACACCATGGGTGAGTCTTCGAGCAGGATGCGTTGAGCCTCGCGATAGATCTCGGCACGTTTGGCCTGGTCGGTCTCCTGCGCGCCCTGGGCGACCAGCTCATCGAACTTCGGGTTGCTGTAGCTCATGAAGTTGTTTTGGCGACCGGTGACGTAGGTGCCGTCGAGCGGCGTGTGGGGATCGGCAAAGCCGCTGTAGCCGCTGACCACCGATTCGAAATTTTTGCCAAGGTAATCTTTCAAGAAGACGCTCCACTCCAGCGACTCGATTTCCAGGTTGATGCCCACCTCCTTCAGTTGCTCCTGGACGGCGATGCCGGCGTTGCCGAGGAAGCTGTAGGTTGGCGTGTTCTTCAGCTTGGCGGTGAACCCGTTAGGGTAGCCCGCCTCTGTCAACAGTTGCTTGGCCTTCTCCAGGTCGCGGGTGAAGACGGGCTCCGGCAAGCCCGGCCAGAATGACGACAGGAATGGACCGGCATACAGCGGCGTGCCCGCGCCGTTCACAGCAGCCTGCAGCACTGCCTCGCGATCTACCGCCCAGGCAATGGCCTGACGCACCTTCGGGTTGTCGAAGGGCGTGACTGTGGTGTTGAAGGCCAGGAAGCGCACGTTGTTGTTGCCCTCGCCGGTGATGGTGATGTTGCTGTCGCCGCGCAAGAGTTCGAGGTCCTTCGGTGGCGCGTACTCGATGAAGTCCACCGTGCCTGTGCGTACGGCAGTGCTGCGCGCGGTGTCATCGGGGATTGGTTGATAGATCACCTCGTCGAGCAAGGGCTGGCCGGGGATGAAGTAATCCGGATTCTTTTCCAGCACCGTGCGCGTGTTCGGCACCCACTCCTTGAGCTTGAAGGGCCCGGTGCCGTCGGCGACGTTGTCTAGCTTGCCGCCGTTCGCCTCGACAAAGTCCTTGTTGACGATGGCCATGGTGCGGTCGGCCAACACGGCCAGCAGCGGGGCGAATGGCTTCTCGGTCTTGATGATGACCGTGTAGTCGTCTGGCGTCTCGATCGCGACGATCGGGGCCAGTTGCGAGCTGCGCGGCGACTTGACCTCCGGGTCCTTGATGCGTTCGAGCGAATATTTGACGTCGGCGGAGGTCAACGGCTTCCCACTGTGGAACTTCACGCCCTGTCGCAGTTTGAACTCCCACGTCGTTGGGTCCACCGCTCGGTAGCTCTCGGCCAGATCGCCTTCAATCTCCAGGTTGGGCTTGAAGCGCAGCAGCTGGCTGTAGACGTTCTCCAGGATGCGATACGACGCCGTGGCGTTGGTCAGGTGCGGGTCGAAGCCGACGGCGTCCTGGTTGGTGCCCACGCGGAGTGTGCCGCCGGGCTTGGGTTGTGCAGGGGCAGGCGCAGCAGGTTCGGCTGGCCTGGCTTCCTCTGCCGGCGGTGGTGCTGGTGGTGCGGCGGCCGGCGGTGCAGCGCACGCGGCCAACGTGAGCGCCAGGGTCAGCCCCAGCGCTGCCGTCCACTGAAGATGGGTCGAGCGCGATCGCTTACTCATACTCATGGTGTTTTGCCTCCTCGGACTGGTTGCTGGTTCGGGATTGCCGATGCGCCCCCAATGGCTACGATGTGATCAGGAGTCGTCGTGGGCGGGTGCGCTTGTGGTTTGCGCAACAATTTTGTCGCATCCCTCCGGCGTGTCAAATTGTGATGGGCGCACAGGTCGTATAAGTAGCCCCCGAAGAGCCGGCGCGGTTGCCAGTGCGCCCTTCAGACCGGGATGGTCAGGCTCGCCAGGTCGCGCGGATAGTAGGTGATGACTTCGTAGCCGTCCTCGGTGATGAGCACGGTGTCCGAGTGGCGAAAGCCGCCCAGGTGCGCTGCGTACAGCCCCGGCTCCACAGTGAACACCATGCCCGGCCTGATCTCGGTGTCGTCGCCAACGTCCAGGAAGGGCGCTTCGTGGTAGCGCAGGCCGATGGCGTGGCCGGTGTGGTGCTTCCAATACAGCGTCAGCCCGTGCTGCTCGAAGTAAGCGCGCACGGCGCGGTCCACATCGGAGCATTTGACGCCCGGCCGCAACGACCGAATCGCCAGGTCCTGCAGCGCCACCATGTGATCGAACATGCGCTTTTGCTCATCCGTGAGGCTGCCGATCGCCATCGTGCGTTCGAGTTCGCTGTTGTAACCCCACATCGGCGCGCCGGCGCCGGTGACCAGCACGTCGCCCGGCTGGAAAGTGATGTTGTTCGCCAGAGCATGTGGGATGGCAGCGTTGCGGCCGATCTGTCCACGGTAGCCGGCCGACGCGCCATCGCCGTACATGCTGCGCGATGCATACAGCGGCCCGAGCGTCTCCAACATGGCAATCGTCGCCTCCTGGCTGGCGCGCAGGCTAACCTCGGTCTCGGTCGCACCCACGCGGGTGTAGCGCTGCAGCAGACGATGCGCCAGGTTGCCCCATTTCGCGCTCTCTTTGATCAGCGCGATCTCGGCCGGACTCTTGACCATCATCATGTCTTCGATGAAGGCAGCTACGCGCACGACCTCTGCGCCGGTCGTCTCGCTCAGCGTCGGCCCACGATAGCCGAAGATCCACGGATACCCGTCGCTATCGGCGCCGATCCGTCGGGTGATGTCCATCTCGGCCAGCAACTTCGCCAGGACGTGCGCTGGATGCGGCGTGTAGGGATACTCGACGTAGTGCTCGACGCGTTCCAGGCCGGTCTGCGCCCGCGCGTGTTCCAGCTCCAGCCGCGGCACGAACATCGCCTGTTCGCCGCACGCGTTCATCACGAATGCAATCGGGCGCTCGGTGGGGATGAACGCAAAGCCGGAGAAGTAGTGCACGTAAGCGCTGTCGAACAGCACGACGCCGTTCAGCTTCTGTGCCTGGATATGCGCCAGCAACGATTCGGTGCGCCGGCGGAACTCGGCGCGGGTGATTTGGAGAGTGGTTTGCATGGGCTGATCTCTCGACAGGGATGAGGCGATTCTATCTGGCTATACTGCGGTCGTATGTCCATCCCAACGCCGAACTGGCAAGCCCTCGCCGATGACGTCGTGCGCTATCTGCGCGACCTGATCCGCCTGGATACCTCGAACCCACCGGGCAACGAGATCGTCGCTGCCGAATACATCGCTCGCGTGTTGCGCGAGGACGGCGTCGAGCCGGTGGTGATCGAGACGGCGCCAGGGCGCGGCAACGTGATCGCCCGGATCAAGGGCAACGGCAACGCCGCACCGCTGCTGCTCTACTCCCATACTGACGTGGTGCCGGTCGAACGCGAGCGTTGGACGGTGGATCCGTTTGGCGGCGTCGTGTGCGATGGGTTCGTCTACGGCCGCGGCGCGTTGGACATGAAAGGCATCACCGCCATGCAACTGGCCGTCTTCCTTGCCGCGGCGCGCGGCGCAAAGGCAACTGGTCAGCCATCTCTCTCACGCGACCTGATCTTCGCCGCCACGGCCGACGAGGAGGCGGATACCAACCAGGGCATCGGTATCCTGGTCGAGAAGCATCCCGACCTGCTGCGCGCCGAATATGCGCTGAGCGAATTCGGCGGTTATAGCCTGCACATCGGCAACCGGCGCTTCTATCCCGTGCAGACGGCGGAAAAGGGCAACGTGTGGATGCGCATGGTCGCGCACGGCAAGCCCGGCCACGCCAGCATCCCCCAGACCGATAACGCCGTCGTGAATCTCGCCCGCGCTGTGGATAAACTGGCGCGGTTGAAGTTGCCGGCGCGCATCACACCGGTGTCGCGCGCCTTCATCGCCGGCCTGGCCGAAGGCATCGGAGGCGGACAAGGCATCGCCCTCCGCGCCTGGTTGGATGTGGACGCCCTGCGCGACGTTTCGATCCACCGCCTGGCGGGCGACCCCGGCCTGTCTGCAGAGCTATACGCCATGACGCACGACACGGTCGTCCCGACCGCCCTGCGCGCCGGCTACAAGACCAACGTCGTGCCCTCGCGCGCCGAAGCGACGCTCGACTGCCGCACGTTGCCCGGTTCGACGCCGGATGCGCTGATCGAGTTGCTGCGGCAATCGCTCGGCAACGATCTGCCCGTCGAGTTCGAAGTGGACAGCAGCGGTGAGGCGATCGAGTTCCCCTTCGACACGCCGCTGTTCAGGCTGATCGAGCGCACCCTGAAGCAGCACGACCCCGA
>FWWM01006894.1_pt1 | contig 23359 bp, 25 predicted proteins | sample 2228351 | NCBI WGS metagenome assembly FWWM01 (sample SAMEA103939774, study PRJEB20133) | metagenome
CATCTCCTGGGGCAGCCTCTCCCAGGGGATGCCCGTCATCAAGACAAACAAGATCCCGGTTAGGACCTTCCGGTCGGGGATGGGGGGCCGCCCACCTTTCGGTCTGGGCTTGGGGGGCGGCAGAAGGGGCTCGATCACGGCCTACAGCTCATCAGAGATCAGCTCCTTGGCCACCTTGCCCTCACCTCCTCAGCGGCCCTATCCTCCCCTACCGAGGAGGGGTTTTGTTAGGCACTCTTAGACCCGTTCCTCGGCCGCGCGCAGGTGCTCGAACTCGTAGCCCGCAGTTCCCGAGTAGAGGGCCCGCAGAAGCGTGAGAGCCTCCAGGGCGTTGCGGGCCCGCTCGACCACCGGCCCCCCGACGAGCTCGGGCGGGAGGTGCCGGAGGTCTTTTTCCGTGAGGCCCCAGAACTCAAGGCTGAGGGAGGGGTCCCCAGGCGGGGGTGTTCCGAGGGGGTCGAGGCGCGCCGCGAGGTGCCCGTACTCCCGGATGGCCTGCGCGAGGCCGATCGCGCCCGCGAGGACTCCGACGTTCGGGAGAGAAAGCACCCCGTCCGGAGGAGGCGGAAACTGTTCGAAGAACGCCCGGGTCTGGACGTCTACGGAGGCTGGATCGCGCCGGTACCGCTCGTAGAGCTCGGCCACGTACCCGGCGTTCAAGCCGGAGAACTGGTTCCACATCCCCCGTCCCCGCGGCCGGAGCTCCTCGGCCTGAGGAGATCAGGTTCCCCGCTCCCGGTACGCGGCGTCCGTCTTCGCGGCCATGATGAAGTCGTTGCGGTGCAGGCCCCGGATCTTGTGGGTCCACCAGCTCACCGTGACCCGCCCCCACTCCACGAGCAGGGCGGGGTGATGCCCTTCCTCCTCCGCGAGCTCACCCACGCGGTTTGCGAACGCCATCGCCTCCCGGAAGTTCCGGAACGTGAAGGTCCGCTCCAGCCGCTTGATCCCCTCCCGCTCGACCACCCGCCACTCAGGGACCTGCGGCAGGAGCTCCTGGAGCTCCGCGTCGGTAAGGGGAGGTTCGTCTCCCCGACAGGCGGTGCACTTCAGGGCTGCAAGGGTACTCATTCCCGTCCCCCTCGGAAGATGGCCTTCCATGCCCATTGTAGCCCACCTGGGATCCGGCCAGGCAGCCGTGGGCCCGCGAGATCCTGGTGCCCGGAGGGGGATTCGAACCCCCACGGGTTTCCCCACACGCCCCTCAAACGTGCGCGTCTGCCAGTTCCGCCATCCGGGCACACCCACAAGGGGCAGTTTCTATTATAGCCTACCGGGCGAAGGCGAGGTAGATGGAGGTGAACGCGAAGAGCACCGAGACGATGGCCGTCGCGCGGGTGAAGAAGGTCTCCCGGGGACGGGGGCCGTGGAAGAGGCGGGCAGGGCCGCCGATGGCGCCGAGCCCCTCACCCTTGGGCCCCTGGAGGAGCACGAGCCCCACGGCCAGGGCGGCCAGGAGGAAGTGCAGGATCAGGAGAACGGTATGCATGACACCCCTTCCGTCAAACGATCTTACCTGGGATCCGACGAGCTCCGCAACCGGTCCGTGCAGGCCTCACGGCGCCCGGCCAGAAGCCCAAACCGCAGGCACCGCCAGAACAGGTGCGCGAGGGCTCCGGCGGCAGTTGCCGGGAGGCCTCAGGCCTCGCCTCCGCTCGCGGCCCGGACGATCCCCACGAACTCCTCCGGGTCCAGGCTCGCGCCGCCCACCAGCGCCCCGTCCACCTCGGGCTGCGCCAGGAACTCTCCGGCGTTGCGGCGCGTGACGCTGCCGCCGTACTGGATGCGGGTCCGGTGGGCCGCCTCCCCGAACCGGCGCTCCAGATACCCCCGGATGAGGCCGATGACCCGGTTGGCCTCCTCTCCGGTCGCCGCGTGCCCGGTCCCGATGGCCCACACGGGCTCGTAGGCGATCACCAGCCGCCCCACCTCTTCCGCGGAGAGGTCCGCCACCGCCTCGGAGACCTGTGCCAGGACCCGGGCCTCCGTCTGCCCCGCCTGCCGCTCCTCCAGGGTCTCTCCCACGCACAGGATGGGGACGAGCCCCACATCCAGGGCCGAGCGCACCTTCCGCCGCACGTGGGCGTCCTGCTCCCCGAACCACCGCCGCCGCTCCGAGTGCCCCACGATCACGTAGGTGCAGCCGAGCTCGGCGAGCATCACGGGTGAGATCTCGCCCGTGAAGGCTCCCTGGCGCTCCCAGTACAGGTTCTGGGCTCCCAGGCGCACGGGGGTTCCGGCGAGCAGCCGGCCCACGGTCTCCAGCGCCGTAAAGGGCGGGCAGACGGCGACCTCCACGCCCTCCACCCGCACGAGGTGCGGAAGGGCCGCCTCCAGGAACGCGGCCGCCTCCTGCCGGGTCTTGTACATCTTCCAGTTGGCGGCCACAAGCGGCGTACGGCTCATGGGTCCATCAGCACGGCCACGCCCGGGAGCTCCTTCCCCTCCAGGAACTCCAGGGAGGCGCCGCCGCCCGTGCTCACGTGGTCGATCCGGTCCCCAAGCCCGAACAGGTCCAGGGCGGCCGCGGTGTCCCCGCCGCCCGCGATGGTGGTCCCGGAACAGGCGGCCATCGCCTCGGCCACCGCCCGGGTGCCTGCGGCGAAGGCCGGGATCTCGAACACCCCCATGGGCCCGTTCCACACCACGGTCCGGCCCTCCCGGATCACCTCCCCAAACCGCCGGGCGGTCTGGGGCCCGATGTCCACGCCGATCCACCCTTCGGGGATCTCGTGCGCCGGGACCACCCGGACATGGGCATCCGCCGCAAGCCGGTCCGCCACCACCACGTCCGTGGGGAGCAGGAACGCCACGCCCCGCTGCTGGGCCTCCCCGAGAAGCGCACGGGCCAAGGGGAGCTTCTCCTCCTCCACGAAGGAGGCGCCCGTGGCGTACCCCTGCGTGCGGAGGAAGGTGTAGGCCATGGCCCCGCCGATGAGCAGGGCGTCCGCCCGGCCGAGCAGGTTCCGGATGACGCCGATCTTGTCGGAGACCTTCTTGCCGCCCAGGACGGCCACGAAGGGGCGCTGAGGTGCTTCCAGGGCTTGACCGAGGTAGCGGAGCTCCTTCTCCAGCAACAGTCCCGCCACCGCCGGGAGATACCGGGCCACGCCGACGGTGGAGGCATGCGCCCGGTGGGCGGCCCCGAAGGCATCGTTGACGAACACCTCCCCCAGGCGGGCGAGCGCCCGGGCGAACTCCGGGTCGTTCGCCTCCTCCTCCGGGTGGAACCGCAGGTTCTCCAGCAGGAGCACGCTGCCCGGCGGTGCACTCCGGACCGCGGCCTCCACCGCGGGCCCCACGCAGTCCTCGAGGATCTGCACCTCCCGGCCGAGGAGCTCCGCGAGGCGCTCCCCCACGGGACGCATGCGGAGGGAGGGCACCACCTTCCCCCCGGGCCGCCCGAGGTGCGAGGCGAGGATGACGGTGGCTCCCTGCTCCAACAGGGAGCGGACCGTGGGGAGGGACTCCCGGATGCGGCGGTCGTCCGTGATGCGCCCCGCCTCGTCGAGGGGCACGTTGAAGTCCACCCGCACCAGCACCCGCTTGCCGCGGACCTCGATGTCCCGGATCGTCTTCTTCATTAGATCCCCCGCTCCGCCATGAACCTCGCGAGGTCCGCGCACCGGCAGGCGTACCCCCACTCGTTGTCGTACCAGGACACCACCTTGGCGAGGTTCCCGCCCACCACCAGGGTGTCGAGGGCGCTGAAGATGGAGGAGCGGGAATCGCCCTTGAGGTCGCTGCTGACGAGGGGCTCCTCCGTGTAGCCTAGGATCTCCGGCATGCGCTCCTCACTCCAGTGCTTCATGGCCGCGTTGATCTCCTCCCGGGTGACGTCCCGCTGCAGCAGGACCGTGAAGTCGATGACGGAGACGGTGCTGGTGGGCACGCGGAACGCCATGCCGGTGAACTTCCCCTGCAGCTCCGGGATGACGAGCCCCACGGCCCGGGCGGCCCCGGTCTCACTGGGCACGATGTTCAGGGCCGCGGCCCGGGCGTCCCGGGGCTCGCGGGCGGCCACGTCCAGCAGGCGCTGGGTGTTGGTGTAGGCGTGCACGGTGGTGAGAATCCCCTTCTCGATCCCGAACTCCTCGTGCAGGACCCGCGCCACGGGGGCGAGGCCGTTGGTGGTGCAGGAGGCGTTGGAGACGATGCGGTGCTTTGCGGGATCGTAGCGGTGCTCGTTCACGCCCAGCACGATGGTGATGTCCTCGTTCCGGGCAGGGGCGGAGATGATCACCCGCTTGGCCCCCGCCTCCAGGTGGGCGGCCGCCTTCTTCGCGTCCGTAAACAGCCCCGTGCTCTCCAGGACGAGCTCCACCCCCACCTCCCGCCACGGGATGGCGCTGGGCTCCCGCTCCTGGAACACCCGGATCTCCCGGCCGTCGATCACCAAATTCCCGTTGCGCACCGTCACGGTGCCGGGGTAGGGGCCGTAGTTGGAGTCGTACTTGAAGAGGTAGGCGTTCATCTCCGCGTCGACGACGTCGTTGATGGCCACCACCTCCAGCACATCCGCCGCCCGCTGGAGCATGGCCTTCAGGGCCTGACGGCCGATGCGGCCGAACCCGTTGATGCCCACCCGTACCATGGCCTCACCTCCCGTGGGATTCTTCCGGATCGCCCGCGCCGTCCACCTGAGCCTGCGGCACGCCCACCGGGGCCTCCCGCATAAAGGGCCGCAGCAGGGCCCGCCGGATCAAGCTCACGTTCTGCAGGATCCGCATGCTGAAGGCGATCACCGCGCCCAGGTAGATGTCCACTCCCAGCAGGTCCCCGATGGCCGCCAGTAGCGCGGCCACCAGCGCGTTCACCACGAACCCACTGGTGAACACCAGGAGGTCGAACCGGTCCTCCAGCCGGGCCCGGATTCCGCCCAGGACCGTGTCCAGGGCCGCCAGGACCGCGATGGCCGTGTACTTCACGAACCCGAGCGGAATCTCCACCTGGAGCAGGAGCCCGAGCACCACGCCCAAGAGGAGGCCGATGAAGGGGAACCACACCGGAAGTCCCTCCTACGGGTCCGGACGGGCATACCGGAACAGGAAGCCGCCCCGGTACGCGGGGAGCGTGAGGGAATCCGCCCGGGTCACCGTCACGGGGAAGTCGAAGGCCTGCAGCCACCCGATGGGGCTGTCGGGGGCGCGGAGGGCGCTGAGCAGGTGGTCGGGGTTGCCGATGGCGGCGATCACGTAGGGCGGTGCCAGGCGGTTGGCGTTGCACAGAATGGTAGTGCCCACACAGCTGAGACCGGTCGTGGGGACCACCCGTTCCCCGTTGAGGGCCATGGCCTCTGCGCCGGCGGCCCAGAGGGTGGCCATGATCGCGTGGAGGTCCGTGTAGTGCACCAAGCTGAGGTTCGGATCGTCCCCGGGCCGGAGGGGACGGGGACTGTCCCGGAGCTCCACCACCACCCCCGGCCCCCGGACCGGTCGGAGGCCGCTCAAGGCCTGGAGCTCCTGGAGCCCGCGCCGCATGGCGGCCACGGCCGCACGGTCCTTCGCCGCGGCGTCCGCGTAGGCTTCCAGTTGCCGGCGGAGGGCTGTGATCTCCGCCTCTACGCGCTCTCGGTGGCGGGCCTGCTCCTGAAGGAGGAAGGCGAGTTCCTCCAGGCGCTGGGAGGAGACCCGGAGCTGTCTGCGGATCGCAAACTCCGTGCGGAGTTGCCCGGTGGCCACAAACCCCGCCACCAGCAACACCATCCCCAGCAGCAGATGGAACCGCACCGCAGACCTGCGCACACCCCTAGTATACGACCTCCGTCCGGCGGCGCCTCAGCCTTCCTTCGCCTCCAGCTTCTTCTTGATCCGCTTCAGGCGGAAGACGTCCTCTCGGGCCCGCTGCTCGAGCACGTCGTTGATGTACCGGATCTCGGCCCGGATCCGCGGGATGACGATCTGCTCGAGGGCGTTCACCCGGCGCGTGGTCTTCTTGATCTCTTCACCGATCTTGCGCAGCCGCAGCTCCGTGCTGGCCACCTCCAGGATGGCGTCCAGGACCTGCTCGAAGGCGTCTGTACTCTCCAGGGTCCGCACGCTCACCGCGGTGGGGCTCAAGCCCCGGTCCAGGAAGGTCTGCCGGACCCGGTGGACGTGGACCTCCGGCACCTTGATCCCCCAGATGTTCCGGATCTCGATGTCCACGAGGACCGGGCGGGCCTCCGCCAGGGCTGCGGCCTCCAAGGCCTGCCGGCCCTCCACCGCTTTCGCCAGGCTCAGGATGAGGTAGGCCTTCTCGCACGCCGCGTTCAGGCGGTCTCGGGCCTCCAGGGCCTGCCGCACCACCCGGAAGAACTCCGCCACGAGTGCATCCCGCTTGCGCTTGAGGAGGTCCACCCCCTGCAGCGCCACCCGCAGCTGGTTCTTGCGCTGCAGGAGGTACATCCGGGTCGGGCTCACCAGCTCCGGCATCCCGCGCCTCCCGTCGCTTCCGGTCCTAGATCCGCTCCTTCTCCTCCCACAACTGCCGGACCACTTCCCCGAAGTAGTACTTCTCCACGTGGTCCTGCTTGACCCGCTTCAGCTCCTCCCGCGGGAACATGGACAGGAGCTTCCACCCGAGGTTCAGGGTCTCGAGGATGGACCGCTCCGTGTTGCCCTGGTTGAGGAACTCCCGCTCGAAGGCCTCCGCGAACCGCAGGTAGAGCCGGTCCCGCTCCGTGAGGGCCTCCTCGCCGATGATGGCCACCAGCCGCCGGAGGTCTACCCCGTTCGCGTAGGCGGAGAAGAGCTGGTCCTTGAGCCCCGCGTGGTCCTCCCGGGTACGGCCGGGACCGATGCCGTCGTTCATCAGGCGCGAGAGGCTCGGCAGCGGGTTGATGGGGGGGTAGATCCCCTGCCGGTGCAAGGCCCGGCTGAGGACGATCTGGCCCTCCGTGATGTAGCCCGTGAGGTCCGGGATGGGATGGGTGATGTCGTCGTCCGGCATGGTGAGGATGGGGATCTGGGTCACGGACCCTTTGCGGCCGTGGATGCGGCCCGCCCGCTCGTAGATGGTGGCGAGGTCCGTGTACATGTAGCCGGGATACCCACGCCGACCTGGGATCTCCTCCCGCGCGGCCGCGATCTGGCGTAACGATTCGCAGTAGTTCGTCATGTCCGTGAGGATCACGAGCACGTGCTTATCAAGCTCGAAGGCCAGGTACTCCGCAGCGGTGAGCGCAAGGCGCGGGGTCATGAGGCGCTCGATGGGCGGGTCGTCCGCCAGGTTCAGGAACACCACGCTGCGGGCGAGGGCTCCGGTGGCCTCGAACTGCTCGATGAAGAAGGCAGCCTCCCGCTGGGTGATCCCCATGGCCGCGAACACCACCGCGAACTCCTCCTCTTCCCCCAGCACCTTCGCCTGCCGGGCGATCTGGGCCGCCAGCTCGTTGTGCGGCAGCCCCGCGCCGGAGAAGATGGGGAGCTTCTGGCCCCGGACCAGGGTGTTGAGGCCGTCGATGCTGCTGATCCCCGTCTGGATGAACTCCTGAGGCCGCTGCCGGGCCGCGGGGTTGATGGGGGAGCCGATGATGGGCAGGCGCTTATGGGGGATGATGGGCGGAAGCCCGTCGATGGGCTCCCCGCGGCCGTTGAACCGCCGCCCGATGATCTCCGGGCTCACCCCGAACCGGGCCACGTCCTCCCGCAGGCTCACGGCGGTGTGGGCCACATCAAGGCCTGTGGTCTCCTCAAAGACCTGGATCACCGCGTGCTGCTCGCTGACCTCGATCACCTGGCCCCCGCGGACGCTGCCGTCCGGCAGGTGGATGTTCACGATGGCGTTGTAGGCGAGGTCGCGGGCGCCCTCCACGAACAGCAGCGGCCCTGAGATGTAGGAGATGGACTGGTAGCGCTTGGTGACGAGCTCCATGGCTCCCTCCTACCCTGCCCGCACCGGCGCCCGGAAGGCCTCTTGCAGCCGGCGCAGGAAGTCCTCCGTGTAGGTGGGGAACCGGTCGGCGGGCACCTCCTTCATCCGGGCGATCTCCTGGATGTGCGGGAGGTTCAGGATCTCGTCCATGGGCAAGCCGCGGTGCAGGGCGTTCGACGCCTCGCCGTAGAACGTGAGGATCGCCTTCAGGATCCCGTAGGACTTGATGAGCGGGCAGTAGGCGTCCACCTCGGAGAAGGCGGACTGCTGCAGGAAGTCCTCCCGCAGCATCTTGCCTGCCTCGATCACCAGCCGCTGGTCGTCCTGCAGGGCGTCTGGACCCACGAGCTGCACGATCTCCTGCAGCTCCGCCTCCTGCTGGAGGAGGGCGCTGGCGCGGTTGCGCAGCTCCTCGAAGTCCTCGGGAAGGTTCTGCCGGTACCATTCCCGGAACATGGGGAGGTAGAGGCTGTAGGACCGCAGCCAGTGGATGGCGGGGAAGTGCCGGCGGTGGGCCAGGGAGGCATCCAGGGACCAGAAGGTCCCCACGATGCGCAGGGTCGCCTGGGTCACGGGCTCGGAGAGGTCCCCGCCCGGCGGGGAGACGGCGCCGATCACGGTGATGGCCCCCCACCGCTCCGGGCGGCCCAGGCACACCACCCGGCCCGCCCGCTCGTAGAAGGCGGCGAGGCGGCTCGAGAGGTAGGGCGGGTAGCCCTCCTCCGCGGGCATCTCCTCCAGGCGCGAGGAGATCTCCCGCATGGCCTCGGCCCAGCGACTCGTGGAGTCCGCCATCAGGGCCACCTTGTAGCCCTGGTCCCGCCAGTACTCCGCCATGGTGATGCCCGTGTACACGCTCGCCTCCCGCGCGGCCACGGGCATGTTGCTGGTGTTCGCGATGATGATGGTCCGCTCCATGAGGGGCCGGCCCGTGCGGGGGTCTTCGAGTTCCGGGAACTCGTCCAGGACGTGGGTCATCTCGTTGCCCCGCTCCCCGCACCCCACGTAGATGATCACGTCCGCGTCCGCCCACTTGGCCAGGGTCTGCTGCATCACGGTCTTGCCGCTCCCGAACGGACCGGGGATGGCCGCGGTCCCGCCCATGGCGACCGGGAACAGGACGTCGATGATGCGCTGGCCGGTCACCAGCGGCTCCCGGGGGTCCAGGCGCCGCGCCACGGGGCGGGCCATCCGGACGGGCCAGGTGTGCATGAGCCGGAGCTCCCGGCCGTCCTCGAGCCGCGCCACCACGTCCGTCACCGTGAACTCCCCCTCCTGGATCTCCGCCACCCGGGAGGGCTTGGCGTCCGGCGGCACCAGGATGCGGTGGACGAACCCGAACTCCTGCACCTCCCCGATCACGTCTCCCGGGCCCACCACGTCGCCCACGGAGACCGTGGGACGGAAGGCCCACCGGCGATCCCGATCCAGGGCGGGGGCTACGGCACCGCGCCGGATGAAGTCGCCCTGCTGGCGGCGGACCGCCGGGAGCGGCCGCTGGATCCCGTCGAAGATGTTGCTCAATAGCCCCGGACCCAGCTCCACCGCGAGCGGCAGCCCCGTGCTCTCCACGGGCTCGCCTACGTAGAGGCCGCTTGTGTCCTCATACACCTGGATGAAGGCGGTGTCCCCGCTCAGGCGGATGATCTCCCCGACAAGCCTCTCCTTCCCGACCCGGACGATGTCGTACATCCGGGCGCCCCGCATGCCGCGGGCGATCACCGCGGGTCCTGCGATTTTAACGATCTCTCCCTGGATGACCACCGTACCTCCCTCCCCTACCGCAGCTTCACGTAGAACCCGATATGCTCCTTCACCAGGCGCGCGATGTACTCCTCTCCGGACTCCAACTGGGCCCGGGGCGCCGGGAAGGGCACGACCACCGGGAGCTCCCTCCCCCGTAGCACCCGCCGGACCTCCTCCTCGATCCCCGAGAGGAGGGCTTCGTTCACGGCGACAAGGCCATAGTCCGCCCGCACCGCCTCCCGCAGGGCCCGGACTGCCTCCTGCGGGGTCTCGGCCTCGAAGACCTCGGCCCCCGCCAGCCGGAACCCCGTCGCGGTCTCCGAATCCGTGATCACGGCCACGCGGTAGCTCATCTCCCTACACCAGGACCATCTCGCGCCGGATCAGGTCCCGGGGGATGCCCAGTGCCTTGCTCCGGGCGATGAGGCGGAGGTTGCGGACCTCACTACTCAGCATGGTGAGGAATCCGATCACCACGTCAATCCCGAGGGGGTCGCCCAAGTACAGGGCGGCCAGCCGGCGGGTGGCCTCCTCCTCGAGGGACCGCTCCACCTCCGCGGGAGTCCGCCCCTCGGGGTAGATCCCCCGGGCCCGGAGTTCCCGTAGGCCGAGCTCCGCGGTCTGCGGATCCGCCAGGTTCAGGAAGACCTCCCGGGAGACCACGGCACCGCCCGGGAGGAAGAAGCGGCCGCGGTCCTCCGGGGCAAGGTCGGGAAGGAGCTGCAGCTTGAAGGCGGTCTTCACGTTGGTGAAGTCGATCTGCATGCGGACGACGTCGCGGACCACGGCCTCATTCCGTCCGACCCCCCGGGCCGCGCGCAGGGCCCACTCGAAGTAGGCCCGGTCCAGGCTCAGCTCCAGGTTCAACAGGTCCTTGTGGTCCTCATAGGTCCGCACCGCCCCAAGCAGTGCCTCCGCGAGGGGGTGTTCCCAGGTGGCCAAGGTGCTCGCGAGGGCTCCAAGATCCGGTTGGGCCAACAGCTCCCGGAGCCGGACCTCCGTGAGCTCTCCCGCGGGGACCAGGTTCTGCTCGGCCACCTCGGCGGGATGGCCCGCGTGTTTGGCCCGCAGGATCGTACGCAGGTTGTGGAGGTCCCACTGCACCAAGAAGATCTGGATGAGCTTGAGCGGCTTCCCCTCCGCGAAGGAGAGGATCTTCCGGGCCGTCTTCTGGAAGTGCCGGCTTAGGGCCTCGTCCACCGCCCGCAACCCCTGGTACCGGGTGAGGGCCTCCTGGAGCTCCGGGCCGTAGGGGGTGTTGGCGAGCGCGTGGAGGAAGCTCTCGAGGTCCCCTAACCCCAAGAGCTCCTCCAGCTGGCCACTGGACAGGAGCCGGGCCCGCATCCCCTTGACCCGGGCGTTGATGTAGCCGAAGTCCGCGGGCACGCCGCCGCTAGCCTCCCCAGAGGATGTCGGCCACCTCGGCGAGCAACACCTGTTTTGCCCGTTCCAGGCGGGAGGGGAGGGTGTTCTCCACCACGAACCGGCCGTCGGGGCTTTGGACCCGGACTCCGCCCCACACCTCCGGATTCGGGCGCACCTCCGTATCAACCCCCAGGGCCTGGAGGGCCGCCCGGACCGCGGGCAGGTCCTGCTCCGCACACTCCACCACCACCGGGCCCTGGAAGGCCGCCACCGCCTCCCGGAGGAGGGTCTGCAGGATGGGTTCATAGCGGGAGGGAGCCTGGGTGAGGCGCACGAGCTCCTCCCGGGCCCGCTCGAAGACCGCGTGCAGCTGCTCGTCCTTCACGGCGAGCACCAGGGAGGCGGCCCGGAGCCGGGCGGTTCCCTGGGCCCGCACCCGGGCCGCTTCCACCTCCGCTTCCACGGTGCGGCGGTGGGCCTCCACGAGCTCTGCGGCCTCGGCCTCTGCCCGCTGGAGGATCTCCCGCGCCCGGGTGCGGGCCTCCTCCAGCAGGCGTTCCCGCTCCGCCTGGGCCTCCCGCTCGAGCAGGTGGATGAGCTCGGACGCCATCGCCTAGATACGGCCGATGAGGAAGAAGGCCACCAGGAACCCGAGGATGATCATGGTCTCCGGTAGGGCCAAGAACACCAGCATGAGACCGCCGATCTCGGGCCGCTCCGCCATCGCACCCGCCGCCGCGGCGCCGATCCGGGACTGGGCCCACGCGGTGCCGAAGGCCCCGAAGGCCACCGATAAGGCGGCGGCGATCCCCAACAGCCCTGCCCGCAATCCGTCTCCCGGCGCGCGGGCCTCCGGCGCTTCCGCGGCGAAGGCCGGAAGGGCCACCACGGCGACGAGCGCCAGCATCAGGAGGATCCATCGCACACTGCGCATCGGTGTCCTCACCTCCCTGTTCGTTGGAATGGCCGGTAGGGTTCCCCGGCTTCCTCGTGATACTTCACCTTCGTGAAGAACTCCACCCAATGCAGACGGGCAGGCTGGATCACGTGCCCCACAATGGTAAACACGAAGAACAGGATCTGGGCAAGGGCCGAGATCAGCGAGGCCACCACGGTCCCCAAAATCCCTCTCAGCCCGAAGGTCTCCGCCATGGTGGGCCCCAGCTCGTTGGCCGCGGTCGCGAGGGCCGCGGCCGCCAGCCCGAAGGCCATGAGCCGGGCGTGGGAGAGGATGTGGCCGAAGGCGGTGGCGGACTCCAGGAACCACATGGGGTTTGCCGCCCGGAAGCTCAGGCCGATGGCGAACACGCCGAGGCCTGTCCACAGGAAGTACCAGCTGAGGGAGGCCGCGGCCGCGGGCAGAAGCCCCGACATCCCGCCCAGCAGCAGAAGCACCCAGGTGAGGACGAGGATCATCACCGCACTCTCGAAGATCCCCCGGAGGTTGCGGTGCCGGGTGGCCATCCCCAAGTGCCCGAACAACCCCCCGTAGATCATCCCCATGCCCAGCAGCACGATGAGCTGGAAGTACAGGTCCCGGTGGGCGTGGACCCGGTCGAAGAGGGGGCGTACGTGGAAGAGGAGCTCCGGGAGGTTGCCGAACACCTCCGCGTACAGGACTCCGAAGACCACGACCCAGACCGCGACCACCCGCACGACCCAGGAAACGGCTCCCAGCATCTCGGCGCTCAAGCGGAGGTTCAGGAGCGGGATCTCCAACGCTTCCTCCCGCCGCGCCCGGTCCCGCAGCCACCAGCCCAGCAGGAAGAAGAGGAGGCCGTAGCCCACGTCCCCGATCACCAACCCCACGAACAGGGGGAAGGTGAAGGCCAGAAGCGGCGTGGGATCCCACGTGCCGTACCGGGGCGGGCGGAAGATGGACAGCAGGAGCTGGAACGGCCGGATGGGCGCAGGATTCTCCAGGGCCACGGGGACGTGCGCCGCCTCCTCATGATCGTGAGGGTCTGCCGGCGTGTCGTACACCACCACCTGATCCCCGAAGGCACGGCGCAGGGTGGCCCGCAGCCTCGGGACCTCCCGGGTGGGCACCCACCCGTGCACGATGAAGGTGTAGCGGGACTGGGCAAAGGCGGGTAGGACCTGAAGTTTCGCGAGCTCGTCCCGAAGGTAGGCCTCAATGGCCTGGACGGTCCCCCGGTGCTCCCGGCTCAAGGCCTCCAGTTGCCCCCGGAGTGCCTCGATCTGGTGAGGCAGCTCCGCCCGCCGCCGCTCCATCTCCCGAACCGCCTCGAGGGCAGGGCGGTCCGCGAACCGCGCGGGAAGGCGCAGCTCCGTGATCCCCGCCCGCTGGAGGAAGGCCCGCACGGGCTCCGCGTCCCGCTTGTGGAAGGCCACCACCACGCCCGTGGTCTTCTCGTCGATCTGTCGGACCACCATCTCCACGCGGCCCCCGGTGAGCCGCCGGAGCTCCTGCTGCAGGCCTGCCACCACCGGCCCTGCGTTCCCCTTCAGCACGAACCCGTAGGTCTCGAAGTGCCGGCTCCCGTGTAGGGCCGCCAAGAGCGGCGAGAGCACCCGGAGGGCGTTCTCGTAGGCCCGGATGAGCTCGAGCTCCTCCTCCGCCTCGAGCCGCTGGCGGACCAGGTCGCGGGCCTGCCGCTCGATGGGCTCGAGCAGGGCCTCCACCTCCTCCAGGGACCGCACCTCGAGAGGGGGGATGGTCGTGGGGCCCGTACGGGGCAGGAGGTTCAGGAGACCCGTGGTCCGGGCCAGCAGGGCCTCCAGCCGACGCTGCCGCTGCTCCTCCTCGCTTCCGGGCTCAAGCGGCCGGAGGACCGGCGCCTCCTCGGCCTCCACCCGGTCCACGTGCATAACCCCGAGGCGCTGGACCACGTCCGTCACCTCTCCCAGCAGCCGTTTGGGACCCAGGATCAGCACGCGGCTCATCTCCACGATCATCGCTCATCTCCCCGGAGGACCGCGGCCACCACGCGCCGGACGGCCGCGTCCATCCGCTGCTGCGCCTGGGCCCGAATCCGGTCCGCCTCCTCCCGCGCCTGCTGCAGCGCCTGTTCCTCCGTGGCCCGGGCCTCCGCCTCCGCCCGCTTCCGGGCCTCCTGGATCAAACGGGTGACCTCCTGCTGGGCCCGCTCTCGGATGCGGGCGGCTTCGGCCTCCGCCTCCGCGACGATGCGCTCCGCCTCGGCCTTCGCCTCGGCGATCACGCGTTCCAGCTCCTGTTCCTTCTCCGCGAGGAGCAGGAGGATGTTGTCCCGCTTCTCGTCCCGATCGTGGACCATCCCCGGACTCCAGGGCGTTGGACTAATGAGAAGCGGTTGCCCACACGCATCGGCGCGCGCGGGCCACCGCTTCACCTTCCTCATGCTACCATAGCTCCGCCCTCGATGCTCGGTCGGCCTAGAACGCCAACAGGAGGTGCCGGGCGGACTGCACGAGGGCCACGAAGGGCTGGGGGACCACCCCGAGGATCAGCGTCCCCAGGGCCGTCAGGGCCAGGGCCCACCGGATGCCGGGGGGCTCCCGGAAGGGGGTCGGATCAACGGGCGGCATGAGGTACATGGCCCGGATGACCCCCACGTAGTAGTACAGGGAGATCACGCTGTTCACGACCCCCACGGCCGCAAGCCAGAGCAGGCCGGCATCGACGGCCGCGGAGAAGAGGTAGTACTTCCCGAAAAAGCCCGCGGTGGGCGGGATCCCGGTGAGGGAGAGCATGAAGAGGGCCATGGCCAGGGCCACGCCCGGCGCCCGCTGGCTGAGCCCTGCATAGTCGGGGATCTCGTCGGACCCCACGTTCAGGGAGGCCACGAGGGCCGCAAAGAAGGCCCCGAGGTTCGTGAAGAGGTAGGCGCCCACGTAGACGAGCAGGGCCGGCTGGGCCCACGCGGACGGGGATGCGGCCACCGCCATGAGCATGAAGCCCGCGTGGGAGATGCTGGAGTACGCGAGCATCCGTTTGATGTTCCGCTGCGGGAGGGCGAGGAGATTGCCGAGGGTCATGCTGAGGGCGCTCAGCACCGCCACCAGGAGCTTCCAGTCCACCGCGTCCGGGGGAACCGCCACGAGCAGCAGCCGCACCAGCGCCGCGAACCCCGCCGCCTTGGGCCCTACGGAGAGGTACGCGGTGATGGGCGTGGGAGCTCCCTCGTAGACGTCCGGAGTCCACTGGTGGAAGGGCACCATGGAGATCTTGAACCCGAACCCCGCGAGGGCCATCCCCACGCCCAGGGCGCCCACGGGGCCCAGCTGCCCGATCCGGCCGGCGATGTCGTAGAGGCTTGTACTGCCGGTGGCGCCGTAGAGCAGGGAGAAGCCGTAGGCCATTACACCGGTCGTGGCCGCCCCGTACAGGAAGTACTTCACGCCCGCCTCGTTGCTCTTGGGGCTGCCCTTCAGGTAGCCGGCCAGGAGATAACTCGTGAGGGAGACGAACTCGATGCTTAACAGCAGTGTGACGAGCTCACTGCTGGAGGCCATGAGCATGAGCCCCAGACACGTGAAGACCAGCAGGACGTAGGCCTCGCCCGCGTAGGCGGTGAAGCGGGGGAAGAAGTCCATGCTCACCAGGATCACCAGGGCCGTGGCGGCCACGGCCACCAACTTGAAGTAGGTGGCGAAGGCGTCCACGGTGTAGGTATCCGAGAGGATCCGAACCCCTCCGTCCCCGAAGGCCTGCAGGTCTTGCAGCAGGAGGATCAGGTTGACGCCCACGAGCCCCAGCCCCAGGATCCCGAGTCCCCCCACCACCTGCTTGCGCTCCTGCGGGAGGAAGAGATCCACCACCAGGAGGAGCAGGGCGAGGGTGCCGACCAGGATCTCCGGTAAGATCCACCGCAGGTCCGCGGCGTTCATCGCACCATCCCCACGAGCTGGATCACCTGCGTGGTGCTCAGGTTGATGAACTCCACGAGGGGCCGCGGGTACACCCCGAAGACGATCATGAGGATCACGAGAGGGATGAGGGACCAGGCCTCCCGACGGTCCAGGTCCGGGAGGTTCGCCCACCGCGGGTTCGTGGGGCCGAGGAAGATGCGCTGGATGGTCCACAGGAAGAAGGCGGCGGTCACGATGACGCCGAGGGCCGCGAGCGCGGTGTGAACGGGCAGGATCGCGAAGGAGCCCACGAAGATCAGGAACTCCGCCACGAACCCCATGAGTCCCGGAAGCCCGAGGGAGGCGAACATGGCGGTGATGGTCACGGCCCCGTACCTCGGCAGCACCGCCCACAGCCCGCCGAAGTCGTCCACCCCGCGGGTATGGGCCCGGTAGTCGTAGATCACGCCCACGATCAGGAACAGGGCGCCCGTGATCACCCCGTGGGCCAGCATCTCCAGGACCGCCCCGTTCAGGGCCGTGGCCGCCGGACCCGCCAGCTCCGGCCTCCCCCGGGCCGCGGCCGCGGCGGCCACGGCCAGCATCACGTACCCCATGTGGTTCACGGAGGAGTAGGCCACGAGCTTCTTCAGGTCCTGCTGGGCCATGGCCACCAGGGCCCCGTAGACCACCCCGATGACCGCGAGGGCGGCGATGAGGGCGGCGTGCTGCTGGAAGACCTCGGGGAAGAGCGGGAGGCTGAAGCGCACGAACCCGTAGGTGCCCAGCTTCAGCAGGATGGCGGCCAGGATGACGGACCCTGCGGTGGGCGCTTCCACGTGGGCGTCCGGAAGCCAGGTGTGGAAGGGCCACATGGGCACCTTGATGGCGAAGGAGAGGAAGAAGCCCCAGAAGGCGAGCTGCGCCAGGATCCCCGTCCCCGAAAGCGGCCGGGCCTCCAGGATGCGCAGGACGTCGAAGGTCCGCTCCCCCGCAGGCAGGTGGAAGTAGAGGAGCAGGATCGCCAGCAGCATCGCGAGCGAGCCGACCAGGGTGTACAGGAAGAACTTGATGGCCGCGTACTCCCGCCGGGGCCCTCCCCAGATGCCGATGAGGAAGTACATGGGCACCAGGGTGAGCTCCCAGAACACGTAGAACAGGAAGAAGTCCAGGGCGAAGAACACGCCGAGCATGCCCACTTCCAACAGGAGGAACAGCAGGTGGTACTCCTTCACCCGCTCCTCCACCCGCAAGGAGTAGATCACCGAGAGCAGGGTCAGGAGGGTGGTGAGGATGGCCAGGGCGAGGCTCATGCTGTCCACCCCCACCTTGTACTGGACGCCGATGGCCGGGATCCAGGCCGCCTGCTCGATGAGCTGGATCTCCCGGCGGCCGAAGTCGAAGAAGGCCAGGATCCCCAGCGAACTCAAAAACGTGAGCCCTGTCACCCAGAGCGTGACCCGCCGGATGCGGTGGACCTCCTGCGGGGGCAAGAAGAGGACCACCAAGGCACCGAGAAGTGGGAGGAAGAGCGTCAGGGAGAGGATCGGCATGGTCACAACCTCCATAAGGTCCAGACCACGATGAGCACCACCCCGAAGGTGGCGAGGAGGATGTAGTGATAGGCCCGGCCCGTCTGGACGTACCGCAGGACCGAGCCGAGCCACCGGGTGACGAGGCCCACCAGGTTGACGAGCCCGTCCACCACGTAGGTGTCGAAGAGGCGGTCCACCTTGGCCACGAGCACGGTGAGGTAGCCCAAGGCGTTCACCAGCCCGTCCACCACGTAGGTGTCAACGGCCCGCATCAGGCGCGCCAGCGCGAGCCCGCCCCGCACGAAGAGCCACCCGTAGAACGCGTCGACGTACATGCGGTTGCGAAGGAAGGCTACCCCCCAGGGCGCCAGGGCCCGCAGCTGGTCGCTCCGGACCACCCGGGCTCCGTAGATCCCCCACGCCGCCACGATGCCCGCCAGGGCGACGGCCAGCCCCCGCAGGGCCACGGCCCAGGAGAAGGCCGGGGCGTGGATCCCCGCCTCCTCGAAGCCCTCGAAGGTGAGGAAGTGGTGGATCCACGACCCGCCTTCCGGCCCCGTGCCGGGGGCCCCCAGAAAGCCGATGACCGCGGAGAAGGCCGCCAGGACCACGAGGGGAACGGTCATCACGGGAGGGCTCTCGTGGGGGACGACGCCGTGCGACCCGTGATGCGGCGGAGTCCGTCCCGCCCGCGCGTAGTCCTCCTCAAGCCAAGGATCCGGCTCCGGGTGGGCGGGCCCGCGGAAGGGTCCGAAGAAGGCGTAGGCCACCAGCCGCGTCATGTAGAAGGCGGTGAGGAAGGAGGCCAGGGTGAGTACACCGTACACCGCGGGGTTGTGGTGGTACGCCTCCAGCAGGATCTCGTCCTTGCTCCAGAAGCCCGCGAGCGGAAAGATCCCGGCCAGGGCGAGGTAGCCGATGAGGAAGGTCCCGAAGGTGATGGGCATCCGCCGCCACAGCCCACCCATCTCCTTGATGTCGTTGGTGTGCACCGCGTGGATCACGCTCCCCGCGGCGAGAAAGAGCAGGGCCTTAAAGAAGGCGTGGGTGAGGAGGTGGAAGAAGCCCGCGGTGTACCCGAGGACTCCAAGGCCCGCCATCATGAACCCCAGCTGGCTAATGGTGGAGTACGCGAGGATCCGCTTGATGTCGTCCTGGGCCACCGCCATGAGGGCGGCCAAGAGGGCCGTGGCCGCCCCCACCCACGCGACCGCCTCCAGGGCCACGTGGTCCGGCGTGTAGAAGAACAGGGGATAGGTGCGGGCCACCAGGTACACGCCCGCGGCCACCATGGTGGCCGCGTGGATGAGGGCGGAGACCGGGGTGGGGCCCTCCATGGCGTCCGGCAGCCACACGTGGAGGGGAACTTGCCCGCTCTTGCCGACAGGCCCCCCGAAGACGAGGAGGGCCGCAAGGAGGGTGATCGGCACGGGAAGCCCGAAGAGGGTAACCGCGGGCACCGACCCGGTTTTGCCGTGGGCCAGCGCCTCGAAGATCTCGTGGTAGTCCACGGTGCCGAACTGCGCGAAGAGCAGCATGATCCCCACCAGCATGAAGGTGTCCCCGACCCGGGTGGTGAGGAAGGCCTTCATCTGGGCCATGTTCGCGGAACGCCGCCGGAAGTAGAAACCGATGAGCAGGTACGAGCACAGCCCGATGAGCTCCCACCCCACGAGCAGCACGAGGAAGCTGTTGGCGAGGACCGTGGTGAGCATGCCCGCGCAGAAGAGGCTCAGGAAGGCGAAGAACCGGCTGTAGTAGGGGTCCCCTCGCATGTAGCCCACGGAGTAGATAAAGATCACGGTGGCCACCACCGTGACCATGAGGGCCATGGTGGCCGACAGCCGATCCACGGTGTAGCCCGCGGTGATCACCCGATCCCCGCCCACGGCCCACACGGTCCGCCACACGTAGGGCTCCGCCCCGCCGAGCTGCTCCAGGAACACCCCGAGGGCCACCAGGGTCGCCAGGAGCATGGCGGCGATGGCCACCCCCGCAGACCGGTCCTGAAGCCGCCGGCCCCAGAGGGCGAGGACCCCATAGGCGCTCAGGGGGAACAGGGGGACGAGCCAGGCCCAAGCCGCCATGGTCCTCCTACCACCTCATGAGGTTGATCTCGTCCACCTGGATGGTCTCCAGGTGGCGGTAGGCGTTGATCACGAGGGCGAGCCCGACCGCGGCCTCGCAGGCGGCCAGGGTGATGAGGATGAGGGCCGCGATATGTCCCCGTACGAGCTCCGGGGAGACGAACTTGGTGAAGGCCACGAAGTTGATGTTGGCCGCGTTCAGCAGGAGCTCGATGCCCATGAGGATGGCCACCGCGTTCCGGCGGGTGAGGACCGCGAACAGCCCCACCGCGAACAGGAGAGCGCTCGCGACGAGGTAGTGACCGAGCCCGATCATGTCTCCCTGCGCGCCACCACGATGGCCCCCACCAGACACGCCACGATCAGCAGCGAGGTGACCTCAAAGGGCAGCACGTAGGCGGTGAGGAAGCTCTGCCCCACTGCGCCCGGGTTGTACGGGGGAAGCGGAGCCTGGGCCTGAGGCCAGGGGGTTTGCGTCAGGACCGCGATGAGCAGCACCGCCACCGCCCCGCAGGCCAAGGCGCCGAGCGGCACCTGCTCGTTCCGGGGCCGCACCCGCACACCCGTGGCCCCCTCCGTAAGGAGGATCACGAAGAGGATCAATACGGTGATGGCGCCTGCATAGATGAGGATCTGGATGGCGGCCACGAACTCCGCGCCGAGCAGCACGTAGTAGCCTGCCACGGCCAGGAGGACCGGGATCAGGGAGACGGCCGCGTGCACCATGTTGCGGGAGAGCGCCACCACCAAGGAGGCGCCCAGGGCCACCGCGGTCAACCCGTAGAAGGCCACGGCCTCCGCCATCTCACCCGCTCCACGCCACGAGAAGCCCGGCCAGGAGGAGGTTCGCTAAGCTCACGGGCAACAGGAGCTTCCAGGAGACGTTCAGCAGCTGGTCGATCCGGAAGCGGGGGTACGTCCACCGCACCCACATGAAGAAGAACACCACCGCATAGGTCTTCAGCAGAAACCAGAAGATCCCGTCCACCGCTGGTCCCACGAGCGGGAGCTGGAACGGGCCCCGCCAGCCTCCGAGGAACAGGGTGACGAACAGGGCCGAGGTGGCGAAGAGCGACCCGTACTCCCCCAGCTGGAAGAGGGCGAACCGCAGGGGGGAGTACTCGGAGAAGTACCCGGCCACGAGCTCCGACTCCGCCTCCGGGAGGTCGAAGGGGATGCGGTTGCTCTCCGCGGTGGCGGCCACGAGGAACACCAGGCCGGCCACGATCACCGGGGGGTACGTGTACCAGGGATAGGGCTGGGCCTCCACGATCCGTACGGTGGAGAGGGTGCCCGTGATGGCCGCGACGGTGAGGATGGAGAAGCCGAGCGGGAGCTCGTAGGAGACCATCTGGGCCGCGGAGCGCAGCCCCCCGAGCAGCGCATACTTGTTGTTGGACGCCCACCCCCCCGCGAGGATCCCCACCACCTCCAAGGAGAGGACCGCGGCGAAGTACAGCACCCCCACCCCGAGGTCCCGGACGATCACCCCCGGCCCCCACGGGAGCACCACGTAGCTCATGAGGGCCGCCACCGCCACCACCACCGGGGAGAGGGCGAACATCACCCGATCCGCGCCGACGGGCAGGATGTGCTCTTTTTGGAGCATCTTCAGCAGGTCCGCCAGGGTCTGCAGGGTCCCGTAGGGCCCCACGTGGCGGGGGCCGATGCGGGCTTGGACCCAAGCGCTGATCTTGCGTTCCATGAGCACCAGAAAGAGGCCCACCCCGACGGCGGCGAAGGTGAAGACGATGAGGACCGAGAGGACGATGCGGATCGCCTCCGGCATCACGCCCACTCCAGAGCTCCCTTCCGCCACGCGTAGGCGAGGCCGACGGCCAGCACAGCGATGAAGATCAGCATCTCCACGAAGGCAAGGGGGCCCAGCTGCCGCAGGACCACGGTCCAGGGGTAGATGAAGATGACCTCGATGTCGAAGAGCAGGAAGACCAAGCCGTACAGGTAGTACCGCACGTAGAACTGGGCCCACGCGCTCCCAAACGGGACGACCCCGGACTCGTAGGTCAGCCGCTTCTGCGGGTACTGGCTACGGGGCGCCAGGAGCCAGACCAGGAGGAAGGGGAAGGCGGCCAAGAGCCCGCCCAACAGCGCAAACGCCGCTACGTACGCCCAATCTGCCGGCACCTCCCTCACCTCACGCCTTGCCAACCGGCGGGCTTCTGCGGCCCGCCTCCACCTCCGAGTCGTAGTTCACCGTACCTGAACTGGAGCTCCTGTGCCGCTGCGGCAGTTGCCGGAACCGGGTCCGGGGAGCGCTCCGGGCCTGACGGTCCAGGCGCATCATAGTCTCCCGATTCTTCCGATGTCAAGCAAACCCACCGTTACGGGTTGATCACGCTCACGCGGACGGGCCGCCGCCGCCGGAGCAGGTGCTCCAGGACCTCCAGCACCGCCTCCGCGAGGCGTGCGGGATCGTGCCGCAAAAGGTCCGTCTCGCTGATGAGCGGTCGACCCACCGCCTCGACGCCGAGCTGCCCGACGCGCTCCAGGTCGGGCTCCACGGGCACTGCCCCCTCCTCCCGGTACCGCTGCAGGAGGACGGGATTCCGTGGCATCTGGGTATTCACCAGGGCCACGCCCACCACCCCCGGTCCGAGGTGTTCCACCACCACGCGGACGTGATCGGAGGCCCGGAACCCGTCCGTCTCCCCGGGCTGGGTCATGACGTTCACGATGTACACCACGGGTGCGGAGGCCCTGCGCAGGGCCTCCGCGATGCCCGGCACCAGGAGGTTAGGGAGGACGGAGGTGTAGAGGCTTCCGGGTCCCAGGAGGATGAGGTCCGCGTGGGCGATGGCCTCCAGGACCTCCGGGACCGGACGCACGTCCGGAGGGTTGAGGTAAACCCGCCGGATGGGCTTTCGGACCTTCGGGATGGCGGACTCTCCGTCCACGACGGTCCCGTCCTCAAACTCCGCGCCCAGCACGGCCAGATCCGCGGTGGCGGGGAGCACCTGTCCCCGGACGGCGAGCACCCGACTCGCGAGCCGGACCGCGGAGACGAGGTCTCCTCCGACCCCCACCATGCTGGCCAGGAAGAGGTTGCCGAAGGAGTGGCCCGCGAGCTCCCCGCGGTCGAACCGGTACTGGAACAGGCGCGTCATCACGGGCTCCACCTCTGCCAGGGCCACCAGGCAGTCGTTGATGTCCCCGGGCGGAAGGATGCCCAGCTCCCGGCGGAGGCGGCCGGAGCTGCCGCCGTCGTCCGTCACCGTCACCACCGCGGTGAGGTGGGTGGCGTATGCCTTGAGCCCTCGGAGCAGGGTCGATAGCCCGGTCCCGCCGCCGATGGCCACGATGCGAGGGCCCCGAGGCAGGGCCCGGCGCTGGACCAACAGCTCGGCGAGCCGGTAGTCCCCCCGCGGCAGGAAGACCCCGGCCACGGACCGGATGGTGGCCCGCACGCCGAGGAAGATCCCGTACAGCCCGAGCGCCAGGGCTCCCAGCCCTGCTCCGAGGACCATCCGGTCCGGCAGGGACGCAGTCCATGCAAGCGCGCGTCCGCGGATCCCGGGCTGGCCCAGGACGACGAGAAGCGCACCCATGGCCACGAACCCTACCCCCAAGAGCACCAGGGCCAGAAAGCGCTTGACCCGGATGCCCGGGACGAGCCATTTCGCGAACTGCCGCGCCCGATGTCGCAGGCGCGTCAGGAGTCTAACCCCCATGTGTCACTCCCGGTCCAGGTCCCGGTGGTGGATCCGGACCGTATACCCCAGCTCCTTCAGGAATGCCCCCAGCTCCTCCGCGAACACCACGGACCGGTGCCGACCGCCCGTACAGCCGATGGCGACCACCAGGTGCGATTTGCCCTCCCGGATGAAGTGCGGGAGGAGAAACGACACCATCTCCAGGAGCTGCTGGCGGAAGGTCTGGGCCTCCGGGGTGGAGAGCACGTAGGCCCGCACGTCCGGGTGGGTCCCGGGGAAGGGGCGCAGTTCGGGCAGGTAGTGCGGA
>FWWM01006903.1_pt1 | contig 23347 bp, 20 predicted proteins | sample 2228351 | NCBI WGS metagenome assembly FWWM01 (sample SAMEA103939774, study PRJEB20133) | metagenome
CCCACCCTGGTGGTGCATCTTTTAAGGTGTCTATTACATTAACATCCATGTCATCAAAAATTTTTGTGTAGTCCTTTTCTGTCCATCTCCAGTTTATTACCACAAAGTGTGCATTATTATCTTCAATATATCGTTTCATCTCTTTTATGATAGCCCTGGTCAGGTCTTCAGGATAAGGTGGAAACAGACCTAACTTTTTACCGATACTGATTTTCAAAAAGTCCAGTAGATAAGAATTTAAGTAGTCTTTGTATAGTACAGGCTTTCTTTTAAGATAAAGCCTTCCATCTTTATCAATTGCTAATAGTGGTTTTGTTCCAAGAAATTTTGCGGTGGGGATCAAGGCCCTTCTATCATAGTTGCCATTTCTATATATATGATCTTCAATGAATGTATAAACCACTATCTTCGTATTAAATTTTGGTAAAAATTTCTTGAGAGTAAGGAGTGCTTGATCAGATCCATAACCTTGAACTCCGAGATTGACTACCTGATATGGTACACCTTTAAAAGATGCAAAACGGCCTACAAAGCTTTCCTCGTATAAGAGGCCATGACCCATAGTAAAGGAGCCACCTATAAGAAGGATCGATGGTTTAGAATAATCGAATCTAAAATCTGGTGATGGTATCCTGATGCCATTTTCATCAAGATATACAGGTATCTTTAAATTACCTGTTTCATTGACTGCTGACTTATTTGGAATATAGGACCATCCAAGTTCAGGGTCAAATCTTGCAAATCCATATTCATTGGGTATCCAATCCTGTTTATATGGAATGCCGATTAAACGACAGATTCCCTCAAGTAGAAAAAGCAATATTAGCAAAAGAAATAAGTTGAATGTAAAGATAGAGAGATACCTTGATGGTTTTATTTTATTCATTGCTATAACAAGACGAGCCTTAATTCTTTTTTGCCCAGAATTCGTTATCCCCTGCTGATGTAAGACGTTTAATTTCTGATAATGATTCATTGATATCTGAAGATCGTTACTTAACCTTTTCTCTATTGATATCCATTATTCAGGGGCAAGTTCTTTTAAGGATTGATAGGCAATGTTTTCATTAGCAATTACATCCTCCTTTTTAAGCAGGTTTTCAATCTCCTCGATTATCCTTGATTTTTTGTCCTTATCAAGTATAATAAACTCTTTCATGTGTCTATTTTGTATAAAACCAGGTCTAAAATCAATTCGTTTTTATTTTCTAAATTCAGAAAATCGAGTTTTGATATTGTCTAAAACTATTTCTTCTGATATTTTATTAAATAGCCTTTTGTAACCTTATTTCAATTGCTCTTTTGTCTTTATGATGCCAGATTATGAATGTAGAGAATAGAAACAAACCATCAGTGCTTGTTGTTATACCTGTATATAACGAGGAGAAGGCACTTGAGAGGAGTGTCACTACACTCAAGGCTTTCCTTAATAACTACAGGAACTTTGAATGGCAAATAGTGATCGCAGACAATAAATCGAATGACAGAACAGGTTCAATAGGTAGGGAGCTCGCATCGCAAATTCCAGAGGTAGAGTATCTTTTTATTCCTCGCAAGGGCCGAGGGATTGCCTTAAGGACCGCATGGGGTCAGACGGATTGTGATTTTGTCAGTTATATGGATGTTGACCTTTCCACGGGACTCGATGCCCTTATCAGGGCAGTTGAATTGCTAAGGGGTGGTGCGGATGTTGTTGTTGGGAACAGGCTCGATAAGAGGTCAAAGATAAAGAGAAGCCTGAAAAGGGAATTTGTATCTCGCTCTTACAATATGATAATAAAGCTTATGCTTGGTACGCATTTTAATGATGCACACTGTGGGTTTAAAACAGGCAGGCGTGAGGTTGTCCAGCGTATTCTCCCATATATTGAGGACAATGAGTGGTTTTTTGATACAGAGTTTCTTTTTTATGTAGAAAGACTTGGGTATAATGTTGTTGAAATACCTGTTACATGGATTGAAGACCCTGATACAAAGGCAAAGATATTCAAAGATGCTTATGATGACCTACGAGGACTTTATCGTTTAAGGTTTCGGAATAATCTGGGCAAAGGCAAGGGGCAGGAGGCCGGTTTGGGAGATGGGTAAAGGGGAAGTATAAATAGATGGTGGAGTCAAAAACATGAATATTTTAGTTACAGGTGGAGCAGGTTATATTGGGAGTGTGGTTGTAGAGGTTCTTTTAAGGGAAGGGTTTAATGTTGTTATTCTTGATAACCTTTCAGAGGGGCACAGGAAGGCAGTCCCTCCTTGGGTTCCATTGTTTGTTGATGATTTTGGAAACAGGGAAAAGGTGAGAGAGATTTTTTCTGATTATAAGATTGATGCGGTTGTGCACATGGCAGGTGAGACGCTCGTTAGTAAATCAATGACACATCCGGAGGACTATTTCAAGGTGAACGTTACAAAGGGACTTGAACTGCTTGAGGCAATGAGGGAGACAAGTGTTAAAAGGATATTATTCTCATCTACTGCTGCACTTTTTGGTAATCCTGAATTTATACCTATAACAGAGGAGCATCCAACCCGACCTATCAATGCCTATGGAAGGTCAAAACTGATGTTCGAGGAGATGCTTGAATGGTATCATAAGGCCCACAATTTTAATTATATATGCCTGAGATACTTCAATGCTGCAGGTGCAACAGAAGAGCATGGAGAAGACCACAGGATTGAGACACATCTTATACCTATTGTCTTAAAGACAGCACTCGAGAAAAGGGAATATGTGGAGATTTACGGGACAGACTATGATACAAAAGATAACACCTGTATTCGTGATTATATCCATATTGAGGACCTTGCAGTGGCACATGTAGAGGGATTGAGGAGGATGGATGATATAGGACCTCAAAAACTTAATCTCGGTAATGGTGACGGTTATTCAGTCAGGGAGGTTATAGAGACAGCAAAGGAGGTTACAGGGAAAGATATACCTGTGAAGGAAGGAAGAAGGAGGCCAGGCGATCCTGCTGTGCTTGTGGCATCTTCGGAGAGGGCGCATAGACTGTTTGGTTTAAATCCCAAATATCCATCCCTCAGGGATATAATAGAGTCTGCATGGATGTGGCACTCAAGATATCCTGATGGGTATGGGGATTAAGTTATGAATATCCTTGTAACAGGTGGGGCAGGCTTTATAGGTTCACATACGGTTGACAGGTTGATTTCCTTGGGCCATGATGTGAGGATACTGGATAATCTGCAGAAACCCGTGCACCTGAAAGGCAAACCATCGTATATAAATAAAAAGGCTGAATTCATACTTGGCGATGTAAGGGATAAGCAGACCCTTGAGAGTGCCCTGAAGGGAATCGATGTTGTCTATCACTTTGCAGCATATCAGGACTATCTTACAGATTTCAGCACCTACTTCCATGTTAATAGTGTAAGCACTGCATTAATATATGAGGTTATTGTAGAAAAGAGAATTCCTGTAAAAAAGGTCATTGTTGCATCATCTCAGGCTGTCCTCGGTGAGGGACTATACAAGTGCCATAAACATGGTGAAATTCTTCCTGATATAAGGCTTGAGGAACAACTATCAAAAGGCGATTGGGAGCATCGTTGCCCATATTGTGGGGAATATATGGAATATCAGCAGACACCTGAATCAAGGGTCAATCCCCAAAATCAGTATGCGATCTCAAAGTACTCACAGGAGATGATAGCCCTTAACCTCGGTAAGCGGTATGGGATAAAATCTATTGCCTTGAGATATTCAATAGTTCAGGGTCCGAGGCAGTCATTCTATAATGCATACTCAGGTGCAATGAGGATATTCTGTTTAAATCTGTATTTCAATAAGAGACCGGTGATATATGAGGATGGTAAACAGGTAAGGGACTTTATAAACTACAAGGATGTTGTTGATGCAAATATCAAGGTTCTTGAGGATGATGGGGCAGACTACCAGTGTTTTAATGTTGGTGGTGGAAAACCTTATACCGTGCTTGAATTTTATAGAAAGGTTCGGGAGGTAACAGGCAAAGATATTGAGCCCGTGGTATCAAGATACTATCGTTATGGTGATACGAGGCATATATTTTCTGATATAACAAAACTCAGGTCACTTGGTTGGTCTCCAAAGGTTCCTGTGGAGGAGAGTATAAGACAATACTGGGATTATCTGAACAGTCAGACAGATATAGAAGATATCCTTGATTATGCTGAAAAGACCATGGTCTTGCAGGGTGTGGTCAGAAGCATCAAACAATGAAGGCCTTTCTGCTCTGTGCTGGTAAGGGGACAAGGCTCAGGCCACTTACATACAACATCCCCAAATGCCTTATACCAATTAACAACAGGCCCCTTCTGGATTACTGGTTCGAGCTTCTCAAACGACACGGAATTGATGATATCCTTATAAATACATCACATCTATCTGAAAAGGTGATAGAATTTGTGAATCTTAAAGATAGAGGACTCAATATCAAGATAACCTATGAGGATGAGCTACTCGGTAGTGGTGGAACGATCAAGAAGAACTGGGATTTTGTGAAGGGCGAGGAATATTTTTATATTATCTACTCTGATAATCTTACAAACATCAACCTTACAAGGATGCTTGAATTTCATAATGAAAGAGGTGCAGATTTTACCCTTGCCTTAATAAGGGTGCCAAATCCTGAGGAGTGTGGAATAGTTGAGATAGATAGAGATTTAGGGATAATCTCTTTTCAAGAGAAACCCAAAAAACCCCTTTCAGACCTTGCATTTGCAGGGATAATGATAAGCAGTGATAAACTCAAGGATTATTTCCCTGCTAAAGATGTCTTTGATCTCGGTTATGATGTTATCCCCAATCTTCTCAGTAATACATATGGATATATAATGGATGAGTACCTAATTGATATTGGAACTCCTGAGAAGCTTGAGAAGGCAGTGGAGGATATAAAAAAGGGGATTTTCAAATTTTAGAGAGGATTGGTTAGAATATATTATGGTTATCTCACAAACACCCCTGAGAGTTTCACTGGTTGGTGGAGGAACTGACATTCAGTCTTTTTATCACCTTGAGGATGGGATGGTCATCAGTGTAGCTATAGACAAATACGTTTATGTAATTGTCAAGGAGAGGTTTGATGACAAGATATACATAAACTATAGCCAGAAGGAGATCGTGGATTGTGTAGATGAGATAAAGCATGAGCTTGTGAGAGAGGCGATGAGAAAGACAGGGGTGACATCTGGTGTAGAGATTACAACACTGGCTGATGTACCTTCAGAGGGTTCTGGTCTTGGCTCCTCAAGCAGTATAACCGTTTCTCTTCTCAATGCACTTTATACCTATACAGGCAGACAGGTTACTGCAGAACAGCTTGCAAGGGAGGCCTGTGAGATTGAGATTGGGCTCTGTAAGAAGCCTATCGGGAAGCAAGATCAATATATTTCTGCATATGGTGGATTAAACCAGATAGTCTTTCATCCTGATGAGTCCGTAACAGTAAACAGACTTAAGATTAATGGTGATGACTTCAGGAGATTAGGTTCAAACCTTTTGTTGTTTTTTACCAATAAGACAAGGGATGCAAATGTGATATTGAAAGAACAAAATGTCAGGACCGAGGAGAAGAGAGAGATACTGAGAAAGATGAGGGATTATGTGCCAATAGTAGCTGATTACATACTCAACAATAGATTTGATGAAGTTGGTAGCGTTTTACACGAAAACTGGTTATTGAAGAAATCCTTGGTTAATACGATTTCTAGCGATGAGATTGATAATATGTATGAAAGAGCAATAGATGCGGGTGCAATCGGAGGAAAACTCTGTGGGGCAGGCGGTGGTGGTTTTTTGCTTCTTTATGTTTCAAGGGACAAACAGGACAGAGTCAGAGATGCGATGAAGGCGTATAGAGAACTGCCTTTTATGCTTGAACAATATGGAAGCAGGATAATATTCAATCAGAGGGGGTATCCATTTAAATAATATGGTTTAGGTAAAGGTCAGGGGGGATTGGGCTGAGGTAAGGTGACTAACTACGTAACCTATAAACCAAACTGGTGTCTTTACCTTAATCTGATGACTATGTAATCTGAAGTGGGTTTAATAATGATAGAAAAATTCAGTAACGGATATATTGATGAATTGAAGAGTCTTCTTGATAAATTCCCTCATGACACCTTTCAGAAGATATTCGAGATATTGCTTGATGCATATAAAAACGACAGACATATATTTGTGATGGGCAATGGAGGGAGTGGCTCTACTGCATCGCATTTTGTCTGTGATATAAATAAGGGAAGCTGTTATGGCCTTGAGAAGAGGTTTAAGATGATATGTTTGAATGACAATATTCCATCAATACTTGCCTACGCAAATGATCAGTCCTATGAGGACATCTTTGTAGAGCAATTAAAAAACTTTCTCAATCCAGGCGATGTTGTTATTGGTATCTCAGGAAGTGGAAATTCAAAGAATATCCTGAAGGCAATAATGTATGCCAGGGAGAAGGGTGCTAAGACAATAGGGCTTTCTGGTTTTGATGGTGGAAGGCTCTCAAAGATAGTGGATGTCTCCTTGATTGCTGATATTAATGATATGCAAAAATCTGAGGATCTGCACATGATAGTTGTTCATATGCTGATGCAGTCACTTTCCATGGCAATTAATTGCTCGCAATAAGACCGTATTATGATCCAATACATTGTTTCCACAATGTCATTCTCTGGCTTGACCAGAGAATCCAGAAACGAGGAAACTGGATTCTCCGATTTATATCGAGGAATAATAAAAAGGGTGATATCTTCATATTCTTTTGTGTGTGGGTGCATGTTTAAGGTATGAACCTTCTTCTTGTAAGGCATGGTGAGGTATTATCCAACCTTAAAAAGGTGTATGCGGGAGGTAGTACCGAGTCATTGACTGAAAGGGGTAAACAGCAGGCTTATAAAGTTGCCGGGAGGTTGAGTTCTATGAATATCCATACATTATATACAAGCCCTGTAAAGAGGGCGGTTGAGACAGCCGAGATCATAGGCCACGTTATAGGGAAGAATTACACAATCATTGATGAGTTCAAAGAGATGGAGATGGGGCCGTGGGAGGGGATGTCAGAAGAAGAGATTGCAAGACTGTATCCTCACAAATGGCAGGTCTGGCAATGCAAGCCTGCTGAGTTAAGACTTGATGGAAGGGAAACACTGGATCAGGTTCTGGCGAGGGCATTGAAGGGATTAGAAAGGATATCTGGCATCAGCAGGGATAATTCAGCAGTGATCGTTACACACGTTGTCATAATTAGAGTTCTGCTATTGTGGTCACAGGGTAAGAGCTTGAATCTTTATAGATCAATACACATTCCCAATGGGGGTTTGTTTCAGATTAACTATAGACTTAAGTTGAACGATTTTCAGTATCAATAGAGATAGGAAAACCTTATCTCTGTTATTATCAAGAATCGCTCAATTTGGATATAGATTTATGAAAATATGTATTTAATAATCCTATATATAATTACTTTAATCTTTCTATTTGCAGGCATAGCACCTTTAAAGATCTTATCTGTTATTGCTTTAACATCATTATTGCCTGGAATTACCCTGCTAACAATAATTAAAAAAGATGGCATTGATTTTGATGACTTTATTCTGTCATTTGCCTTTTCTATTGGTTTAAGTAGTCTTCTCTCCATAATGCTTCTTTATGCTGGTGTCAAGACAGGATATATTGTTTACCTTCTCTATTTCATTTATGGGTCACTTGCTCTTTATAAAGGATTCAGAAATGGTTCAAACTTTAATATTATCCCTTCAAAGGAGACCATCTCTTTTGCATTTGTTTCTATCATCACCACTCTTTTTCTTTCACTGCCACTCCTTTCTGACAGGATAGCCATATCAACACATGGTTTCCATCATTCTTCCATGATTACACAGATAATAAACGGGATATTCCCACCTGAGAATCCAGGACTTGGAGGGATGAAGATTGCTTATCAATGGGGATATCATGCCTTTATTGCAGTTAATGCTTTTCATATAGATTTAGCTCCTCTGAGGGTCATGAATGTGTTCAATATCCTATCATTGTTTTTAATAATCTCCTTAGTCTTTCGGAGTGGGATGCTTATTGATATAAAAAGAAGTTATGCTTTTTTGATACCATTAGCAATCCTTGGTTTGATGAGATCTGATGCCTGCCTCTTTTTTTTTAAAAGTGTCCTTATCAATGGTTTGGACAACACCTTTCAGTTGACTGAGAGCATTTTACCACTTGATATCTTGCAGGGCTGGATACTTGGAGGTGGGGCACCATGGTTTGATAGAAGGCTGTTATTTTTAAATAAATTTTATAATGCCAATAATATGCCGGTGGGTATATTCCTGTGTCTGGCGTATTTCTTTGCCTTTCTGATTATGTATAAACGGGAAGGCAAACGGCATATTTATTATTTTATTATAAGTATAATCATAATCGCTAATATAATTATTTACCCTCTACTTGCTATGGTACCATTGATCCATTATCCTGTGTGGACAGCTTACTCTTTTCTGAAGGACAAAAATGTCAAGAAGAATTTTGTGTCTTTGGTGAAAATTGGGTTACCATATGTGACAGCCCTGATCATCACACTTCCTTACATGCTTTCGATTACAGGGTCAGTGAACGAACCTGTATTGAGGATCGTCTTCTGGGATCAATCAATTAGGAACCTTGTTACATTCTGGCTACCTGCCCCCTTTATTATTTTGGGTTTCTTGATATGGATAAAGAGTTACCCCAGAGAAGATATCAAAATGTTATTTTTTACAGGGCTGATATTAACATTTCTCTTTGCAACATTCACGAGATTACCACACTGGAACAGTGCTAAATTTACCTATATCCTTTCGTATTTTTATGCCATATTTTTTATAATTTCGGTGTCATGGCTGCTAAGGGAATCTTTCCTCAGGAAACTGAGATATGTAGTAATAATCTTTGTTATCCTGTTTTTAAGTTTTACACCACTTTTAACAGAGACGGCGTATCTTTTGTCTCCATGGTTTAAGGATGTCGAATTTTCCTTTTTGGGCAAACATATAGTCTTTAAAAAGGATAAAGGAAGAAATGGTGCTTACCAGTGGATCAGGGAGAACACTCCTCCGAATTCACTTATAATAATGAATTACGTAACAACACATAATCCTGACAAGATAGCCCAGAATGATATTTATATGGTTAGTGCTATAGCTGAGAGAAACCTGTTTGTGGTAAAGGATTGGTATACCGAACCATTAACGGAGTATAAGAGGCGCTTAATAATAAGAGAAAAAATCTTCAGTTTTTCTCTCTCAAAGGATGTAATAGATTATCTGAGGGGATTACGGAGACCTGTTTATATTTTTATTGAGAAAAATCCTCCAAGCAATTATGTAGTTGATTTCAAATATAACATGATCAGAGATACGGAGGGATTCGAACCTGTATTTGAGAATGACTTTCAAAAGGTGTATAAGTTAAAATTATAATTTATGAAGAAGGTATTAGATAAGATTATACCCCTTATTTTATTTGCACTGTTTCTTGTGAGTCTTTCTCCTTATTCTAAAAATACTAATAATCTCTTATTTGATGTGTTCTCACATTTCCCACTTCAATATTTAATCATATCAATAGTCCTGCTAATTTTTTATACGTTAAAAAGACACATATTACTTGCTCTACTTTCACTTATAGTTCTTATCATAAATATGATAACGATTGGTGAGACAGATATATTCAGGTTTGATTCACGTATAGAAGCATATGATAGGTACTCCGATGGTTTCACTGTATATTCGGCAAACATAAATAAGGATAGAGAAGATATGAACCTGTTGATAAGAAATATTAAAGATGTAAATCCGGAGGTTATCTTTTTAGCTGAGGTTTCCAGAAATCATCTAAGACAACTGTCCGAGATAATAGATATGTATAGATACAAGGTTTTGGATCAGAGGATAGAGGCTTCTTTAATAGGCGTTGCTCTTCTAAGCAAGCTCCCTATTAAAGGTTGCAGGCTGTTTCCTCTATCAAATTCCGGGAATGCGGTGCTTGAGTGTGAGATGAGCTTTGACCGGAAGGAATTTCTATTCTACGGGGTTCATTTCCCAAGACATAGTCTAAAATATAGCTTTTTAGTCAGACAGAGAAAGATACTCACTTTAGCTGATCGTCTATCTAAAAGAACACATTCTGTTGTGGTTACAGGTGATTTTAATGCCACTCCGTATTCATCTGTATTTAAGAAGTTTATGAGGATATCGGGGCTGGTGGATTCAAATATTGATTTAGATTGGCATCCCACATGGCCAACGTTCTTTCCACCTTTATGGATACCTATAGACCATTTGCTTGTAAGTCATGATATAAAAATGATCGATATGATGAGAGGTCCATTTATTGGTTCGGATCACTATCCTCTTATTGCAGAACTTTCATTTAATACAAAGGAGTAAAGATTTTTTATGAAAGAAAGGTATCTCTATCCAATCTTAAATAATGCACAGAGACTCCTTGGTTTCCTCAATAGAAATATTTCTTCATCAACTTATGGTTGTTTTGATCGTGACTACTGGCACTATAATATAGTTGATTTTTCATGTGCAAGAAAACAAGAGGCTGTGCTTACATTAACACTTTTGTATCTGATAAATTGCAAGGACAATGTCTTTTATCAACGAGATGAGATTCTCGAATACATATTTGCAGGGATGAATTTTTGGTGTCAGATCCAGAACAGGAACGGCTCTTTCAATGAATGGTACCCTAATGAAAATAGTTTTGTGGTGACTGCTTTTTCCTCTTATGCTGTATCAGAGTCTCTATTACTTCTTGGCGAAAAGGTGCCTGTAGATATACGACAAAAGGTTATCAATGCATTAGCAAAAGCAGGATTATGGCTTTCAAGAAGGGACGAGACACGCGTGATGAATCAGCAGGCAGGTGCTGTTATTGCTTTATATAACATTTTTTTATTAACAGAAGATGTAAGATTTTCAGAGGCATCTAACGATAAGGTTAATATCCTCAAGGATAGACAGTCTGATGAAGGGTGGTTTATTGAATATGGAGGTCCTGATATAGGATATCTCTCTCTCGCTATTGATTATCTATATAAATACTATAAGAAGACCAAAGATGTAAGGGTCGCTGAGATGGTAAAAAAGGCCACAGGCTTTATTAAACACTTTATACAACCTGATCTAAAAGCAGGGGGTGAGTATGGGAGCAGGAATACCGAGTATCTTATACCACACGGTTTTGAACTCCTCTCAAGAGAAAACGAGGACGCCTGTTTTGTTGCATCTACAATAAGAAAATCAATCCTTGATACAAGTTCATTCCCTAACCTTTTTGATGATAGATATTTCACCTATGTGGGCTACACGTGGCTCCAGGCATATCTTGATGCAAACCCTGATCTTGGTAGTATTGAGGAAAATATTAAGAGGCATTTTGGCACACCATTTAAAAGATTCTTCCCTGAATCAGGCCTGTTGATTATCAATGACCCTGAAAAACATATTATAGTTAACACGAAGAAGGGTGGTACCTTTAGATTATTTGATAAGAGGATTAAAAAGGCATATTCAGATTCTGGGATACTGGTGAGATCATCAGATGGTTGGTATACTGCTGGATGGCTATCGAATCCTGAAAGAGTGATTAACGAGGATTCTTTAACAATAAAAGGAAAGATGTGGATGATTTCTGATAAGACCTTGTCCCCTTTTAAGAATATACTTTTAAGGTTATTTCAGATGGTATTTGGTAGATCAACGGTTATTTCTCTCTGGGTAAAAGAAAGGTTAAGAGATGTATTAATAACTAAGACAAAGGCATCATCCATTTCATTTATGAGAAACATTGTATTTAAAGATCATGGAGAGGGACTAATTACAGTGAGGGATTTTGTCAATGCCGATAAGAAGCCACTTTATACCGTGGTGGTCTATACAAATGATGCTCATATTTATGTCCCAAGCTCAAGATATTATGTCACAAATAAGGACAAACCGTTCAAAAAGGAGTTCTCATTGCCTGTGAAGGAAATGGAGATAGAGTGGACAATAGGCAGAGGATCACTGCCTGAATTTTCGGTAAGGAAATGATGGACATTTTTGAGGCTATAAAAGGCAGGAGGAGCATCAGGGTTTACAAGGACAGGGATGTTCCGGAAGAAGTAGTGAAAAAGATCATAGATGCTGCTCGATGGGCGCCTTCAGCAACAAACAGGCAAGCTTGGAAGTTTATCATTATAAAGGATCCGGATGTCAGGAGTAAGATCATGAAAGAGACAACAGCATATTTTGTTGGAAAGGCGCCTATATGGATACTGGTACTATACTGCAACAGAACTGACAATATCGAGTATAAAGACCACCTTTTAAGTGCTGCAATGGCCATTCAGAATATGCAACTTGCAGCATATTCACTGGGGCTTGGCTCCTGTTGTGTGAATAATCTACCACCGAGATATAAATTAAGGAAGATATTAAAGATACCCCGATCTTACGATCCCATCTCCCTTGTATGTCTTGGTTATCCAGAGGTGATACCTCAGCCTCTCAAAAGGAAGGGTGATATCGATGATATTATATGTAAAAATGTCTTCAATTTCAGGAATTATGAGGGTGGATTTGCGATTAAACTTCAGATAAAGAGGGTGGTCAGATATATATATTATAGATTACCATCATGGTTAAAAGGCGCTATTGATCCATTGGCAAGGAGATTCGAAAGGAGATTTGACAAATAATAACTAAGCTACATGTTGCCTCACATCTGTCCAAAATAAAGATTAACATTTTAGAATATCTTGGACAGCAATGATGTTGCCTGAAAGGATGAATGAAAAAATCAATAGGACGGGTTCAAACAGAGGCGAGGTTTTTATACTGCTTTTTATCCTTTTATCTGCTTTTCTGATCAGATTGCATAATATTGCTGAGCCACCATTGGATTTCCAACCTATTCGTCAATATCAGATGGCACATACAGTTAGAGGCATGTATTATGAAGACCTTGATTCGATCCCAGAATGGAAGAGAGAAATAGCCAAGATCAATAAAGAGAGAATCGGGTTCTTATTGGAGCCGCGAATCTTAGAGCATATCGTAGTCTTCCTTTATCGTGTTGCAGGGAAGGAGGCACTATGGATACCAAGGGTAGTGTCTTCCATATTCTGGATTATGGGTGGTATCTTTTTATACCTTATAGCCAGAAATTTGTTTAGTGCAGGACCGGCCATTATATCAATTATATTCTATCTGTTTTTACCCTTTTCTATCTCTGCAAGCAGGAGCTTCCAGCCTGACCCTATGATGATAATGCTGATTCTCATAAGCATTTATGGAGTAATACAATACTCTCGAACTTCGTCATGGATGACATTAATGATAACCACAATTGTGTCCTCATTTGCGATAATAATAAAGCCATATAGTATCTTCCCGATTTATGGGACATTTATATCACTTGCTATTTACAGGGGCGGTTTTAAATCATTATTTAAAAAGGACTCAGCGCTCTTTTTTTTAATCAGTATTTTGCCCGGTTCATCGTATTATCTTTTAGGCATATTATCTGGAAAAGGTCTGATTAAAGAACATACTCAGGTTACCTTCCTGCCTCATCTACTGCTTCAGCCATACTTTTATAAGGATTGGCTTGCAATGATTGGAAGAGTTACTGGCTGGATTGCATTTTTGTTAGGGCTTTTTAGTCTTGTTGTGGTTAGAGAGGGAGTTCATAAGTTTATGCTCTTTGGTCTCTGGATAGCATACTTTGCTTTTGGTCTTTTCTTTACTTATCATATTCATACACATGATTATTATCAGTTACAATTGATACCTGTGATAGCGTTATCTCTTTCAGGGTTCGGTTATTACTTAATAAAGAAGTATCAAGAGATACCACAGGTTATTATTATTATCATTGTTTTATCCCTTATACCACTTACAGGCTATCCCTTCTACAAACAGGGAAAGGATTTAAAAGGATTTAATAAGTATATAGCCTACTTAACCGGTGCTAATCCGTATATCTATTCATTCTTTAAGAATAATTATGGCAGAGAGGTGGCAATGTACAAAGAGATTGGAGAAATTGTAAACCATGGCAGAGAGAATGTCTTTTTAACTTCAGATTTTGGGAGGGCTCTTACATACCATGGTGTACTCTCAGGCCTACCATGGCCCACCTCATTAAGCCTGAGAGAAAGACAAGAAGTTAATATCCCTATCCCTGATGACTCAGAATTATTTAATGTTAACTACCTTACAATCAGGACACATGGCAGATATATTAAATATAAACCTGATTATTTTATAGTTACAGATTTAGAGGAGTTTAAAAGACAACAGAACTTAGTGAACTTTCTAAATTCAAATTTCCCTCTAATCACAGCTAAAGATGGATATTTAATTTATGATTTAAGAAAGAAGAATGCTACCAATGACTGAGAATATGGTGAATGTAAAAGATAGACTGTACAGGATGTATAAAGTAAGATTTCCTGAGGAAAAACTGGGGGAAAAAGAGAGACTGTGGAGAGTATTAATTGATATGGTTATTCAGAAATATATTAAGGAAACAGATACGGTTCTTGATCTTGGAGGAGGCGAATGTCTTTTTATTAATAATATAAGGTGTAGTAAAAAATATGTGGTTGATTTAAATCCTGCAACAAAGGATTATGCCCATAAAAATGTCTTGGTTATAAATGAGAATGCAACCAATATTTCATCTATCAAGGATAAAAGCATAGATGTTGTATTTGTAAGTAATTTCTTTGAACATCTAAGAGATATAGAAGAGCTTGAGAAGGTTATATCTGAGATAAAGAGGATTCTTAAACTAAGAGGTTTACTTATTGTCATCCAGCCAAATATTCGTTATGCTTATAGAGAATACTGGGATTTCCCCGATCATCATATCCCAATTAGTCATAATAGTCTCAGTGAACTTCTTGTAATAAACGGGTTTATCATAAGGGTTTGTTATCCTAGGTTCTTGCCATGGCGTCCAAAGGGCAGGTTGAGCAGGTATTTGGTTTTATTTAAGATTTATCTTAAATTTCCTATACTTTGGAGGTTTGTTGGTAAACAGGCATTTATAGTAGCTGAATCAACAGGTGAGATATAAAATGTGCTGTTCTAACACAGAAGATAAACCCTCAATTGCGATTTTCTTCCCCGTTTATAATGATGAATCAACAGTGGAAAGGGTTGCCATGAAATCGCTTAAGGTGTTATCTGATATAGCTTCTGATTATAAAGTTATTATAGTTGATGACGGGAGTCCTGATAGGTCAGGGGAGATTGCTGACAGGCTGGCTTTGCAGTATCCTGATAAGATTGTATCAATTCATCATGAGAGGAACCTCGGATATGGTGCAGCACTCCAGACAGGTTTTAAACATTCGCTCGGATATGAATGGATATGCTTTACCGATGGAGATGACCAGTATGATGTAAGGGAATTGTATCATATATCAAAACTCTTCCATCATTATGGCCTCATCGTAACATTCAGATATTATAAAATCTACGGAACATTGAGGATATTTATATCCTATGTCTATAATCTAATTATCAGATGGCTTTTTAAATCCCATTTAAGAGACCATAATAGTGGTCTTAAAGTAATTCGCTCGAGTGTTATACAAGATATGGAACTTATATCAACAAGTCCATTTATAGGGGCAGAGATTATTATTAATGCAATGGTAAGGGGTTATCCAATAGGGGAGGTTGGTATCAAGACATATCCAAGGACATTTGGCCAATCGAGTTCTACGTCCATTTATAACATCATTAGCAGTATTAAAGATATGTTCAGAGTTTACAGAAAGATATTTACACAGAAAGGATGAACTTAGTGAAGCTCCCTGACCAAGGTCGGAACTTCCAATACGAGGAAGTTGAAATTCTTAAAGGTCGAGGCTTTCCGCAATGGACATTGTAACACCCCGCCCATCAGGTTTGACATAAGATAAATTTTTTTGTACCTTATTGAAGGAGGATCAAAGATGAAAACCATATTGTGTATATTGGGTTTTTTGGTAATTTCTTCGTTACCTGCCCATGCCTATATTGACCCCAATGCAGGTGGTTTCTTTTTCCAGACAGTTGCCCCATTTGTCTATGCCATACTCGGTGCCATAGTGATATTCTGGAAGAGGATAAGTGGTTTTGTGAAGGGACTCTTTGGGAGCAAGAAGGATGAGGGTAGTTCTGTAGATAATGAATAAGTCCCATCGCCTTCTTATACTCGGCATAGACGGCATGGATCCTGATATCTTCCTCTACCTTAGAGAGAGAGGGAAAATGCCGAATCTTGGTGGTATTGCTGATAGCGGACATTTCAGATATTTTAAGACCGCCAATCCTCCGCAGAGTCCTGTTTCATGGACAAATATTGCAACAGGAAAGGATGCTGGCACTCATGGAATCTGCGATTTTCTGCACCGTGATACAAAGACTTATACCCCTGAGCTTTCCCTGTTCGGTATCGAGCCTTATAAGGGTGCTGTAAGATATACATCCCACGTGCGTGTCCCCTCGGTATTCAGGAATGCTATGGATAAGGGTGTAAAGACCACCCTTATCAGATGGCCTCTGACATTTCCTGCGCCTGAAAATCTTCCCTCAAATTCTCGTATGCTCTGTGGCATGGGTGTGCCTGATCTTCTTGGCACACTTGGAAGGTACTCATTTTATTCGAGTGACGAAAGCCTTTCAAAGAAGGATTTACACGGCAGGTTCGTGCATATAAGACCTGAAAGGGGCATAGCAAAGACACAGCTTTACGGCCCAAGATATAGGGGGCTGACTGGTATGAAAGAGGCTACGGCGGAGATGATCCTTGAAAGGATAGAGGGAGGATTGAGGGTAAGCCTTCCCGATACTACTCTGATTCTTAAAACAGGCCAGTGGAGCCCTCATTTTACTGTCCGTTTTTCAACAGGCATGATGGGAAAGGTTACCGCTTTGACACGCATGGTCTGCATTGATTCAATGGATTTCCCCTCGTTGTTTGTGTTGCCACTTCAGATTTATCCAAAGGAGACCAACCTACCACTGTCATCACCTCCTTCTTTCAGCACTGAACTCTGGGATGCCGTGGGCCCTTATCTTACACTTGGTATGCCTGAGGATACCAACGGGTTAAAGGACGGACTTATTTCAGAGGATGTTTTCCTTGCACTCTGTGACGATATCTTTTCTGAAAGGCAGAGGATGCTGGAGTTTTTACTTAAGGATCTTGATTCAGGTATTCTGGCATGTGTGTTTGATACACTCGACAGGATTCAACACATGTTCTGGCGTCAAGATGTCAGAAGTCTTGAGAAAGGTAAAGAGGCTTCAGGAGTTATTGCTGAGTGGTACATGAAGATGGATGAGCTTGTTGGAATGGTATCAAGAAGTTTAGGTGAAGGCACACCTTTGTTTGTAATATCTGATCATGGCTTTGCTCCGCTTGATAGATATGTCCATCTTAATACATGGCTTGCAAGGAATGGATACATGAATTTTAAGAATAATGCAAAGGGTGGAGGCCCTCTGCTTGAGAATGTTGACTGGTCAAGGACGAGTGCCTATGCACTTGGTTTTAATAGTATATACATAAATCTTAAAGGCAGAGAGGGTAAAGGCATTGTTGAGCCTGAGAGAGCCGATAGTTTATGTGGTGAGATAATGAATAAGTTAGAAGGATGGCAAGATGGTGGAAGGTTTATTGTAAAGAATGTATATAAAAGCAAGGAGATATACGACATAAAACATGATAATGTGCCGGACCTTGTTGTTGGCTATAACAAGGGATACAGGGCATCAAAACAGACCATCCTTGGGGCAGCACCTGAGGATATTCTTATTGAGGATAATAATGAACCATGGTCAGGTGACCACTGTTGTGACCCTGAACTTGTCCCTGGAGTCTTCTTTGGAGCAAATATCCATGGCTCAGGTCTAAATTTTCCTGAGAGGTTTTCTGTTAATGATTTTGCGTTGCTGATTAATCAATTGGTTAAATCACATCTGTCCAAAATAAAGATTAACAATGTGCTAAATGCTGAATAAAATCAATAAAGCGACATGATTGTTGAAGATGTTAACCTGAGATTCATAATGCATATAATTATCAAACAGTATTTGACTATAAGGTTTTTATGCATAACATAAGTAGCTTTGTGTCGCTGATTGATTTTATTCAGCATTTAACCCCTATATCTTTAGAATATCTTAGACAGCAATGACATGAAAGAGAAATTAACAATTATAGGTGGAGGGATAACAGGATTATCCTCTGCTTATCTTGCTGCTAAGGCAGGATGGGATGTTACAGTACTGGAAGGCAGTGCACAATTAGGCGGTTTAATCAAGACTTTTCAAATCGGTGGTAATCGTTTAGAGTATTTTTATCATCACCATTTTACAAATGATGTGGAACTGAAATGGCTTTTGAGGGAATTGAGGATATTGGATAGACTCGAGTTTCGAAAGACCTCTATAGGAATATTTTGTAACGATAAGATTTACAATTTTAACGGTCTCACGGACTTATTCCATTTTAATCCTTTAAACATGATAGAGAAAACACGCTTTACACTTACAAGTATCTATCTCGGAAAGATTGCAGACTGGCAGAAATGGGAAGACATATCTGCTATTGAATGGTTTTATAGATATAGTGGAAGAGTCGTAACTGAAACGGTATGGAAGCCCTTACTTGAAGTAAAGTTTGGTTCCTATGCGGAGAAAGTTCCACTTGCATGGATGGTGGGCCGCCTCAAACAGAGGATGAATTCGCGAAGGGGCATCAAGGAACATCTCGGATATATAAGAGGGAGCTTACAGGTTTTAACTGATACTCTTGTAGAGACTTTAAGAGCAATGGGTGTTAAGATTATTTTAAGTGCAGGAGCAGAGAGATTAATTATCAATAATAATACTTTATATGGTGTTGAAACCACAAAAGGAGTAATAAAGGAGGGGCTTTTTCTTGTAACCATACCAGTTAATCATCTTGTGCCATTGCTTAAAGAGAGTGCACCCAATTATGCAAAAGAACTTTCAAGGATTGAATATATGGGAGCAATCTGTACCATACTCGAGCTTGATCGCCCACTTACCCATGTTTACTGGCTGAATATTGCCGAGTCCGGTTTCCCTTTTGGTGGCATTATTGAACACACAAACTTTATCTCTCCAGAGGAGTATAATGGAAGCCACATTATTTATCTTTCAAAATACTTTACAGAAAATGATTATCTATCAACCGCATCTGCGGATGAGATTAAATCCATTATGCTTGAACCATTAAAAAGAATAAACCCTGATTTTAGTCAGGATTGCGTAAAGAATATATATGTTTTTCGTTCAAACACTGCTGCTACAGCGTGTTGGAATAATTTTTCAAGGATTGTGCCGCATTGTAAGACGCCGATTGAAAATCTATATATTGCAAATATGAGCCATATTTATCCTGATGAAAGAAGTTGTAATAATGCGATAAGGATCGCAGCACAGGCGTGTAAGAAAATCGGTATTGATTCTTCCATGGTACCATCTGGCTCATCTCTATCTGGTCAGATTGGAATGGGTTAGAAATTGCGAAAAAAGGAATTTCTCACATGAAAATCGCTTTAATCTGGCCAAAAGGATTTGACACGAATTATGTATTTCCACTGGCCTTTGGTTATCTGAAAAACAATCTTGATCAATCTAAGCATGAAATTAAAATAATAGACTGCTCACTTCATAAGCTGGAAGCTAATTCACCTCTGCTGAGACAGGAAATTAATGATTTCAAGCCAGATTTGGTGGGTGTATCTTGCTGGTCAGCAACATACTTAGAAGCCATTAAAATCCTTGGGGTCGTTAAATCAATCAACAAAAATATCATTACTGTTATTGGAGGTGTTCATGCTACAATCTATTCGGATCGGACAATGGAGCATGGAGGGATTGACTTTCTATTCAGAGGCGAGTCCGAATTATCATTCCCTGTGTTTTTGGACGAAATAGTCAATGAGAATCCAAAATATGAAAATGTGTTGGGGCTAACGTATCGGTTCAACGGTTCGCTAATTAAAAACCCTATGGAACGAAAGGATGACCTCGATGAAATTAAATGGCCTGATTACGATGCAGTTGGTTTAGAAGGATATATCAAAGCCGGATATCGCCTCCATACAACAATAAAAAGAAATGCGCCAATATGGGTTACACGCGGATGCCCATACCGTTGTACTTTTTGCACGGCACCTCTGCAAAATGGGAAAAAAGTGCGTACACACTCGGTAAAATATATGGTAAAGCTTATCAAATACCTTTATTTTGAAAAGAATATCAAGCAATTAAATATCATTGATGATAATTTTACTTTTCACACAGAGTTCGCCAAAGAATTCTGCAAGGCAGTAATAAATCTTGGTCTGAAGGATTTGAGATTCAGCACCCCTAACGGAATTCGAACACAGCGGACAGACAAAGAGTTATTAAATTTAATGCGAGAAGCAGGCTGGAGAAGTCTTATTATTGCACCTGAAAGCGGTTCCAAAAGAATCATAAAAAAAATGCAAAAAGATATTGACCCCGATATAGTGCCTGAGAAAGTGAAAGAGATTCGTGAGGCTGGGTTAAAATGTTCCGGATTTTTTATTATCGGCTACCCGGAAGAAGAAATAGAGGATATTAAAGCAACTATAGATTTAATAAAAAAATGCAGGTTTAATTTCTTTTTTCTCAATAATTTTCAACCTCTGCCTGGAACTCCTTTATATGATGAGCTTGTCCAGAAAGGTGAAATTGAAGACGGGTTAATGCCAAAGAATTTTTCCGATGGATTACGTAGTTATACTCCTCCTGCATTGCGTAACATGAACTTTCCCAAACTTGTTCTTATGTTATATCTTAATCTGGCATTTCGTGAACCTTTAAATATTCCATATATGATAACACAGGTGAATCCTCGGATGATTTTTAATAAAGTCTGGACTAATTTTAAGAACATGATTTTGCACTGGGTTCGTTTTATATCAAATAAGTTGCCGGAAATTAAAATGAAAAGTCAGACTTAAAATCAGTATGAAGTTTAGCATACTTCTGTCACACAATGATAACGATAGAAATTATCGAGCACACTTATAATCCGCATTCATTTCTTAGTGATCTTTATAAAAGACTAAAGAAGGGTGGAATACTTGTGATTGATAATTGAACATTGCCTTACATTATGCTATTAGTGGGATTAAATAATTGGTATTAAAACTGCCAGTATTTATTCTCCCAGCAGTTCATTATACGATTCAACTCTTAATTACAAGAAAGCATCAGTGATATTTTGCTTAAAGTCTAACGTATTAAAATTTCGTTGCCTGTCATTTTTCAATCCAGTAATCATTAAGCACAAGGACATCAAGTCCATTTGTAAAGAAACAGGCAATGGCATCCCGTGGCTTTGCAATTATTGGTTGCCCTCTCAGGTTAAATGAGGTATTCAATACAACGGGATGTCCGGTAAGAGACTTGAGTTCATTCAATATCTCCCAAAATTTGGGATTTACACTCTTCTCAACAGTTTGCGGTCTTACACTGTTGTCAACATGGACAACAGAAGGAATCAGGTCTTTTATTCCTTTTTTGGCTTGAAAGGCGACAATCATAAATTCAGCATCATCCGCATCTTCAAGATAATCATGCATTGACTCCGATATAAGTGATGGACAGAAGGGTCGCCATGGCTCTCGAAACTTAACCCGTAAATTTACCTTGTCCTTCATTTCAGGGTCACACGGATTTGCAAGGATAGACCTGTGTCCAAGGGCCCGCGCACCAAACTCTAAAGCGCCGTCAAAATAGGCCACGATTTTCCCTTCACTAATTGCCCTGGCAATTTTTTGGGTAATATTATCAGGGCTGGAATATTTTACTCCTGCAAGAACGAGTTCTTTTTTGATCTCCTCATCAGTTGATGAAGGGCCGTAATACACGTTTTTCAATCGATGCGGTTTCCACTCTCCAAGCTTATGAGACAATGCGATTGCTGCACCTAATGCTGCCCCTGCATCACTTGATGCAGGCTGTACAAAGATTTTGTCAACATAAGGAGACTGTCTTATTACACCATTCATTTTGCAGTTTAATCCGACTCCGCCAGCTACACATACATTTCTAATCCTTCCATTATCTGTGGCATACCTGACTATATTTAATACAGCCTTCTCAAGAGTATCCTGTACAACATAAGCTATATTCTTAATCCTGTCATCCAATGGCTCTCCGTAATATCTTGGTGGACCAAGGAGGCTTACAAGTTTATCCGAGAAGTGTTTTCCTGCCTCATGAGTGCCAAGTAGGAAATATGAAGGGTCTAATTTATAACCATTAGGCGTGATCTCAATTACCTTAGCAATTTTCTCCTCCAGTTCAGGAACTTTTCTACCATATGGTGCAAGACCCATTACCTTCCCTTCGTCACGGTAAGGGATGAAACCGAGATAGTCTGTCATGCCGGCATAAAACCATCCAAGTGAGTGCGGAATATCTATGTTCTTCTTTAATGTATAGTTGTTATCTTTTGCGTGCCATATGCTTGTACACACATGCTCACCTGACCCATCAATAATGATCACTGCTGCTTCGTCAAAACCTGAAAGCAAATATGTAGATGCTACGTGTGCTTCATGATGTTCGATAAACTCTATTTTTGGAATTTTCCCTTTAAGCCCAACCCTTCTTAAACCTTCTCTTGTTTTTATTCTTATAGTATTGGGTAGATTATTTAAAATCCTCGAGGATATGAATTCGCTGATATTACCATTACCCTTCCTTAAAAAACTATATTTAAAAAACTCTTTTGTGAAAAAAAACGGCATCTTGAATTTATAAGCCGGATTATCCCATCCCCATGCAATATAATCTATATCATCAAGAGTAAGTTTTGCATTTTCAAGACACCACTTTGCTGCCATACCCGGAAACATAAAGTGTGCTCCTTTAAAGTTTATCATACGTTCTTCTTCAACAAATCCTGTAAGTTGACCATCTACTATAAGAGCGGCTGCTGGATTATACCCAAAACCTAACAAACCCAATATCTTCAAATTTACTCCTCTTACATAAAGATATAATCTTTATTCTACCATATCTTATTTTTCCAGAACAAAAACCACTACCCATAGAAGGATAGTTGTTTGATTATATAGCGAATTAAGATTAAAATACATTATGATGCTTATGTCGGTAGACATCGAATCTTGGGTTCATCGTAAGGTTTTTAATATACCTCTATCTGAACAGACAAAAGAGCTCGATGGAGGACATGTCTTAAGAGCAACTAAGATTATTCTTGAGCTTTTTAAAAAGCATC
>FWWM01006900.1_pt1 | contig 23346 bp, 21 predicted proteins | sample 2228351 | NCBI WGS metagenome assembly FWWM01 (sample SAMEA103939774, study PRJEB20133) | metagenome
AGCCCAATTTTCCAAAACCTGGCAGTATTCGACGAACGCGACCTTCGCCCGCAACAGTGCGATCGGCGGCAGCGCTCAGGGCGGCGGCATCCGCAACGACGGTCAGGCCACATTCAGGAACACCATCATCGCCAACAGCCCGAGCGGCGGCGACTGCGTGAGCACCGTCGCGTTGAGCGGCACAAACAGCCATAATCTCATTAAGGATAATATGAACGCCTGCGGTCTGGTGAACGGCGCCAACAGCAACAAGATCGGCCTCGACCCCGTGCTCGGCACGTTGACCAGCCCGTCGGGCGGCGGGCCGCCCTACTTCCCACTTCTCTCTGGCAGCCTGGCCATCGACGCCGGCAATAACGCCACCTGCGCCGCCGCGCCGGTGAACAACCAGTCCCAGAACGGCGTGCCGCGCCCGCAGGACGGGGACGGCGACCGTGTCGCCGTCTGCGACATCGGCGCGTATGAATAAGACCCGCCGCCCGCCGTCCTATCGATCACCCGCGCGGGGCCTAACCCGACCAACGCCACCAGCGTCGCCTTCACGGTCACCTTCTCGGAGAATGTGACCAATGTGGACGCGGGCGACTTCAGCCTGACCGTCACTGGCGGGCTCAGCGGCGCCAGTGTGACGGGGGTTGCCGGCGGCTCGGCGGTCTACACCGTCACCGTCAGCACCGGCGCGGGCAGCGGCACGTTGCGCCTCGACCTCACTGCCAGCGGCACGGGCATCCAGGACGCGGTGGATAATGCCATTGCTGGCGGCTTCACCACCAGTGAGGTCTATACCATCACGAAGGGTCGAAGATCTTTCCGCCGCTGACGGTGCGGCCGTAGGGCAGCGCGTCGCCGCTGGCGGTCGGGTCGGTTTCTGTGTTCACATCGCGTTGCTATCCCTGCAGCACCGAAAGGAGCAACGTCATGCCACGCTCCTCCCGCTTCTGTCGGCTGGCTGCGCTGAGCGGACCCGGTGCGCGCCCACCACCGCCGGTCCGAAAACGCATGATACCGAACAACCGCCCCTTCAATACGCGCTCCTCAGGAAGCGGTTGTTCGGATATGCACTTACAACGGGTCGCGGGCTCGACACATGCGCGTCTTACCGCCGGTCGGGAATTGCACCCTGCCTTACAAGGATGTGGTATGTACATTGAGAAGCATAGCACAATGTCAAATGAGCGTCAAGGAACCACGGTGATGCCAGATGCGAAGGAAGCGACGGCCCCGCGTCGGTGTTCTCTGCGTCATATTCCCTCCGGCTCACAAGTGTGTCGCGGGCGTATGCACAGAGCATTGGAGCGTCAGATAGGGCTGCACCGGGATCGATCGGACATGGGAGGGAAGCAGCGCTCAAATCCTAGAACTTGAGCCTCGCTGCGTGTTCGCTCATCAGCACGCCATGCTGTTCCAGACAGAACCATCTCCAGCGTTGAAAGGGCTCGCTTACCCTTTGGTGAAGGTTACCGCTCGCTGACGGTTCCGAGAGCGTGGTTGCCCATACCCTGCTGTCGGCGCACGGGGCATCACTGGCTGTGGGCACGCAAGAGGGCCACCGCACGCGCCGTTTTCTCGGCGACCAGATCGGTGTCGATCTGCGCGCCCGCCTTCAACCCTGCCGCCGTGGCGGTGAGAACTTGAAGCGTCTGCGCTGTTGCCACGGTTGGTCATCTCAATCTCGCGCACCGATCCCTCGGCGCCAGCGGCGCCACATCCCAGGTATACACAGTTTCGTAAGCATTAACTTGACAAATCATCGAGGTTAGTATAGTCTAACTCCGAGTATTAGCTAGTTCATATTGTACTCACGCCAAAAGCGCGGCGGAGTCTCCCCGGCGTGACACCCTTGTTGAAAGGAAGACGACCTATGCACGTGCACTGCTTTCGGCTGCTCGATCCGGATACTTCGTATGACCTGGGGGTATGCGAGCTGGTCGAGCATCTGATCACCCGCCGCCGCTTCCTGATCGGCGCGGGCGGGCTAGCGCTGGGGGCGATCACCGGCTGCGGGCCGGGTGAGCAGGCCACCGCGCCTACGGCGACTCCCGCACCGACGCGCACCATCACCGACAGCCTTGGGCGTTCCGTCACCATCCCGCAACGCCCCGAGCGGGTCGTGGCGCTGCACGACCTCGACAACGCCTATGCGATCGCCTCGCTGGGGTTCGCACCGATCGGCATCGGCAGCATCACCCTGGGCGACCCGTTCGAGCGGCTGCGACCGTTTGGCGCCATCCCGGAGACGCTACAAGGGGCGACCGAGGTCGGGCTGCTGGCCGAGCCCGACCTTGAGACGGTCGCCAATTTGCGGCCCGATCTCATCCTGGGGACGCGCCTGTCGCACGAGAAACTGCTCGATCAGCTTGCCGCAATCGCGCCAACCGTGCTGATCGACAACGTTGGCGGCGACGATGTGCTGGCCAACCAGCGCTTCCAGGCCGACATCGTTGGGGTGCTCGACCGCTTCAACGCCCGGGTGGCTGAGTACGAGGCCCAGGTGGCCGGGCTGCGGCAGCAGTACGCCGATCTGTTCGACACGCTCGAATACACCCGCATCGATAGTTTCGGCACCGGCTCGGAGGACACCTTCCTGATCCTGTCCGACCTGACGCCGGGCTATAAAGTGCTCGACGACCTCGGCGCGCGTCGTTCCAACACCAACGTCGGCCCGGCGGGCGAGCTGTTCCCGACGATCAGCCTGGAAACGCTGGCCGACTACGACGCCGATGTGATCTTTATCGGCGTGCCGGCGGGCGAGCAGCCTGCGCCGCAACTGCGTGACCTGCTGGCGGCGACGTTTGCGGGCCAGCGCGACCAGATCTTTGCGGTGAACTACGGCGTGTGGGGCTTTCGGAACGTCGAGGCGCTGTTTGCCGTGCTGCGCGACATCGAGGCCATCGTGAAGCAGCGCCAGCTGGATACCAGCGGGGACTTTCGATGACCACACTCACCGCGAAACCCGCACCCTCCCGCGCCCTGCGCCTTGCCCGTTCGCGGCCAGCGCTGCTGCTGGGGTTGCCGCTGTGGGCGGGGCTGCTTGGCCTGGCGCTGCTGAGCAGCATTGCGTTTGGCGCCGCCGAGATCGCCCCCGCCGATGTGTGGCGGGCGCTGGTGGCATTTGATGCCACCAACACCGAGCACCTGATCATCCAGACGCTGCGCATCCCGCGCGCCGCCGTGGCCGCGCTGGTCGGCGCGGCGCTGGCGGTGGCCGGGGCGCTGATGCAGGGGCTGACGCGCAACCCGCTGGCTGACCCCGGCATCCTGGGGATCGAGACCGGCGCCGCGCTTGGGGTGGTGGCGGCGGTCTATTTTCTTCAGATCGGCTCGCTATACCTGTACGCGCTGTTCGCTTTTGTCGGCGCAGCGCTCACCGCTATCGCCGTGTATGCGCTCGGCTCGCTTGGGCGCGGCGGCCCGACCCCGCTCAAGATCACAATCGCCGGGGCGGCGCTGACTGCCCTGCTCTCGTCGCTCACCACCGGCATGCTGATCTTCAACCAGCGCACACTGGAAGAGGTACGCTTCTGGCTGGCCGGCTCGGTGGCCGGGCGCGATCTGACCCTGCTCGCCCAGGCCGCACCCTACCTGCTGGCCGGGCTGCTGCTGGCGCTGGCGCTGGGGCGGCAGATCACCACTATCTCGCTTGGCGAGGATGTGGCCAAAGGGCTTGGGCAGCGCACCGGTGCCGTCAAGGGGCTGGCCGCCGTGGCGACGGTGCTGTTGGCTGGCGGGGCGGTGGCGGTGGCCGGGCCGATTGGCTTTGTTGGGGTGGTCATCCCCCACGCCGTGCGCTTCCTGGTGGGGGTGGACTACCGCTGGGTTCTGCCGTACGCCGCGCTGGTCGGGGCAACCTTTCTGGTGCTGGCGGATGTGGCCGCGCGCCTGGTGCTGCGCCCGACCGAGTTGCCCGTCGGCGTGATGACGGCGTTGATCGGTGGGCCGTTTTTTGTCTATCTGGTGCGCTGGCGCGTGAAGCGCTGAAGGAGTCGTGCTTGGAACCACAGCCCCACACTCATCCACTGGCCGCAACCCTGGCCCATGTGATGGCGGACTACCCGTACCTGCAGGCCCAACACGGCGTGCCCGACGGCGCGGCCTGGTTCTGCCCGGCCACCGTCTACTCCGCCGGCAGCGCTGCGCTGCGGGCGCAGATCGCACATACGCAGGCCACCCTGCGCACCAACAGCCCCACGATGGTGGCCGGGTCGCTGCTGCAACACCTGCAGTGGCCGTTGCTCAACGTGGCGGTGCGCTGCTACCTGCGCGAACAGCGCGTCCCCGCGGTGCGGCTCGATCAGGTCTGGCTCCGTCTGCCGGCAGACGCCGGGCCCATCGGCGAGCCTGACGCCGTGGCGCTCGCCGCCACACGCTTCTACGCCCTGCCAGGCGACCCAGATGCAGCCCACCCCGATGCCGTGCTCGTCCCCGGCCGCGCGGCGCTGCGCGAGCGGCTGCGCGAGATGATCATCGCGCACTTCGCGCCGGTGGTGGCGCTGCTCAGCGCCGAACTCGGCTGCCACGCGCGTACGCTCTGGCTGTTTGTGGCCGATGGGCTGGCCGGGACGCTCGCCTGGACCCTGATCGAGCAGGAGCCGCTGGTGAGCCGGGCGGTGGTCGAGGCCGAGCTCGACGGGCTGGTGCGCGTGCCATCTTCGCCGCTCTACGCCCGGCAGATCGGCCTGTTCGAGCTTACCTTTCGCGGGCAGGCGCGGCTCTGCTACGCCCGTGTGACCTGCTGCTACTGGTACCGCACCGCGGAAGCCGCCGGCGATTGCTGCACCACCTGCCCGCGCCGACCCGCCGCCGAGCGCGACGCGCGGCTGCTGCGGTTCATGGCCGAAGAAGCAACACAGGCCGCGCCAGCGCCGGAGGAGGTTGCGCCATGAGTGTTGGGACACCGCGCCCCGGACCCTGGCTGACGGTGCGCACCCGCGGGGTGTCGTTTCGCATCGACCGCCGCGTGCCGCCGGTGCTGGCGCTGGCGTTGCTGGCGATGCTTGCGGCGATGATCGTCAACATCGGCGTGGGCGAATACCCCATCCCGCCGCTGGATGTGGTGCGCACCGTGCTGGGCCTGCCGACGGGCAATGAAGATCACACGTTTATCGTCAACACCCTGCGGCTGCCGCGCATGCTGGTGGCCGCCCTGGTCGGGTTGGCCCTGGGCATCGCGGGCGCCATCACCCAGGGGCTGACGCGCAACCCGCTGGCCGACCCCGGCATTCTGGGCATCAGCGCCGGGGCCGGGCTGGTGGCTGTGACGCTGATCGTGGTGGTGCGCGACGTGCCCGCCGGGGTTATTCCGGTGGCCGCCTTTGCTGGCGCGGTGACGGTGGCCGTGCTGATCTACCTGCTGGCGTGGCGCGGCGGCGACTCGCCCCTCCGCCTGATCCTGGTCGGGATCGGCCTGGGTGCGGTCTGTGGCGCAGCCACCACGCTGATGATCACCTTCGGCGATATCTTCGATGTCCAGCGGGCCATGATCTGGCTTACCGGCAGTGTTTACGGCCGCTCGTGGGAAGAGTTGTGGGCGCTGCTGCCCTGGATGGCGCTGTTTGTGCCGCTGGCGCTGCTGCTCGCCCGTGACCTGAACGCGCTCAACCTGGGCGAAGACGTGGCGCGCGGCCTGGGCACGCCGGTGGCCTGGCGGCGCGGTCTGCTGCTGGTGACCGCGGTGGCGCTGGCCGCGGCGACGGTGGCCGCCGCCGGTACGATCGGCTTTGTTGGGCTGATGGCGCCCCACATCGGGCGGCGGCTGGTGGGGCCCGACCACAGCGGGCTGTTGCCCACCGCCGGAGTGCTCGGCGCCTTGATCGTCGTTGTCGCCGACCTGGTGGGCCGCACGCTGTTCGCGCCGGTCGAGCTGCCGGCGGGGTTGGTCACTGCCGCGATCGGCGCGCCGTTTTTTATCGGCCTGCTGTGGCAGCAGCGCCGGAGCTGACGGCCCTGCCGCACTGTTCGGGCGGAGCAACGCATGACACGTTCAGGAGCACTATGAGCACTCTCTCGACACACAATCTGACACTGGCCTACGACCAGGCCGTGGTGATCGACGGCATGAGCGTGTCGATCCCCAGCGGGCAGATCACGGCGCTGGTCGGTCCGAACGGCTGCGGCAAATCGACGCTGCTGCGCGGGTTGGCGCGGCTGCTGGCGCCCCGCGGCGGCGCGGCGTACCTCGATGGCAAGGCCATCCACCAGATGCCGACCCGCGAACTAGCCAAGCAGCTTGGCATTCTGCCGCAGAGCCCGGTGGCCCCCGAGGGGCTGACGGTGCGCGAACTGGTGGCGCAGGGCCGCTACCCGCACCAGTCGTGGTTCCAACAGTGGGCTGCCGATGACGAGGCCGCGGTGGTGAGGGCGCTGGAGCTGACGGGAATGACCGAGCTGGCCGAACGCCCGGTCGATGCGCTGTCGGGCGGGCAGCGCCAGCGCGCCTGGATCGCGATGACGCTGGCCCAAGAGACGCCGGTGATCCTGCTCGATGAGCCGACGACGTTTCTTGACCTTGCGCATCAACTCGAGGTGTTGCAGCTGCTCGAGCGGCTGAACCGCGTCGAGGGCCGCACGATCGTGATGGTCGTCCACGACCTGAACCACGCCACCCGCCATGCCAGCTATCTGGTGGCACTCAAGGCCGGAGCGGTTGTCGCCGCCGGACCGCCAACGGAAGTGGTGACGCCGGCTCTGCTACGTGACGTTTTTGGGGTAGAGGGGATTGTCGTGCCCGATCCACGTAGCGGTGTACCGCTGTGTATTGCGTATGGACTGGCAGCGCCAACCCCCTCGAATGTCGAGCGTACCCCGCTTATCAAACCGACAGACAATCGGTCGCCGGTGAAGATGGTGAGTATTGGTGACCGATAGGATGGTTACGACACCGACCTGACCTGTTGTGTGACCAAATTGCACCAGCGCTGGACAGAGCTGTGATTGATCAGACCGGTTCACGTGGTATCGATGGGCTATCGGCTACGGCATAGAAATGTATGGGGATATTGTTGAGCGGCATCTTCAAGGTTTCGGCAGGGATAGGGTTGTCTTATTGCACTCGACCGCCAATGCCATCGGTATCGCCGGCAACAGATTGCGATGTTCAGCTCATGGTATCTGAAGCTAGATGCGGCCAACCGCAGGGCACACTGGGCGTTGCGAGGTTACCTTTATCGCTGCTAATCAGCAGGCTAACCCATCTATTCGGCAGCGCCCGAACATCGCTGCACCCTGTATGAAAGGATAACAGCAGTGGTCTTCATCGTCCACCCGCGCAGCGCTTTGTCGGTGAAGAAGCTATCACTGAATACAAAGCATCCCAGTACATCATGATCTCGACCGAGCGGCTCGACCTGGCCGATGGTGATGCCATCTTCTATTTCACCTACGCATCGAGCGACCCAGAGGTGGCAGAGCAGGAGCGTATCAGTATGGCGACATTCGAACAAAATCCGGTCTGGCAGAGCCTCGATGCCGTTAAAGCCGGTCAGGCATTTCGGGTTCCCGCGTATTGGTGGCGTTCACAAACCTATCTGCTGGCGAACAAAGTGCTCGACGATCTCTTCACACACCTTACCGACACCAGCGCTACTACACCCGTACTCAACGGACAACAACGGTAACAACGGTAGCATCAGAAGCGATCGTCAGTTAATAAAGCGCTAATACGGAGTGAAAGCAGATCGTCATCAGCAACCGTAAAGAATTATGTCAACTCTTACTCAAGGAGTATCTATAACGATGATTCGGCGACTACTCATGCTACTCCTCTCGCTGCTTGTCGCTTGCGGAACCACGCCGGTCACCGTCACCGACACTACCGTTTCTGTGACACCAACCGCTGTGGCAGTCGATACCGGGGCGACCTTCCCGATGACCATCGAGCACAAGTATGGCACAGTGACCATTCCCGCCGAGCCCCGGCGCGTAGTTGCGCTAGGCTACACCGATCAAGATCCCATCCTGGCACTCGGCGTACAGCCTGTGGCGGTACGCTACTGGTTTGGCGACGAGCAGCAAGCCGTCTGGCCCTGGACGAGCGATCGGGTGAGTGGCGCACCGCCCCAGATCTTGAACATGCCGTTCGGCGAGTTGAACATTGAGGCGATCGCCGCCCTCCAGCCCGACCTGATCGTCGCCGTTTCAGCAGGAATTACGGCGGATGAATACGCCACCCTGAGTCAGATCGCGCCAACGCTTGCCCAATCTGCTGCCTATGTCGATTTTGGCGTACCCTGGCAGGAACAGACGCGGGTGATTGGTCAGGCGCTCGGACGGGCTGTCCAGGCCAAAGAGCTGGTAGCCGCTACCGAGGCACGTTTTGCCACGCTGCGTCAGCAACACCCGAAGTTTGCCGGAGCTAGCGCCGCTATTGCCGCTCCCGCCGGCGATGGACAGTTCTTCTTTTCCGGCCCACAGCACGAACGCCAGCGGGTGTTAACCTCTTTGGGCTTTGTGCTACCTGCCGAGCTGGTGAGCATCGCCGGTGATGCGTTCTACGGCACGATCAGTGGTGAGCGGCTCGACCTGCTCGACACCGATGTGCTGATCTGGACAGCCACAGCCGAGCAACGCGCGCAGATCGAGGCCAACCCGATCTACCGGCAGCTCGACGCGGTGCAAGAAGGGCGGGTGATCTGGCTGGATACCACCGGCACAGGCGATCTGGTCGGCCCGGCTCTGGTCTACAGCAGCGTCTTGAGCTTGCCGATTGTGTTCGAGGAGTTGGTGCCGCAATTACGCGCAGCCGTCGACGGCGATCCAACGACCGTAGTCACCGGTGGTAATGAGGAGGCATCACCGACACCATGAGCAGCGAACGTCGTTTTTCCGAATTATTGATCACCTGCGTGATCAACCAGATCAACGCAGATCATCGCACCGAAATGCTCGATCTGGCCTACAACACTACCGGAACGGCCTGGGGTATGCCCCTCCATGCCAATCTACGGGGCATTCCGCTACAGCAACACGCAACTGCAGGTGATGAGACCACCCATCGTACGTCCAACCCACTTCGCCGCAGGCTGAACAGACTGATCGCCCACGCCCGCGCATGGTTCGGCGGCAGGCGAAGGGGTGAAGACCACCGTGACATCCCCGGGCGCAACCTGGGGCTGAGCGCGCCGTTGTACCAGTACCTGCTGGGCGTGTCGTTGCGCGAGCCGGATGTGCTGCGGCGGCTGCGTGCCGAGACGGCCACGCTCGCCGAAGGGGCGATGCAGATCGGCCCGGAGCAGGGGCAATTCCTGGCGCTGCTGCTCAAGCTGATCGGCGCGCGGCGGGTGCTGGAGATTGGCACGTTCACCGGCTACTCGGCGCTGTGGATGGCGCTCGCCCTGCGCCGGACGGCCAGCTGATCGCCTGCGACGTGAGCGCGGAGTACACCGCCATCGGGCGGCGCTACTGGGAGGAAGCCGGCGTGGCCCACAAGATCGACCTGCGACTCGCTCCTGCCGCCACGACGCTGGCGGCACTGCTGGCCGAGGGAGGGGCTGATACGTTCGATGTTGCCTTTATCGATGCCGACAAGACCGGCTACGACCAGTATTACGAACAGTGTCTCCGGCTTGTGCGGCCCGGCGGCCTCCTCGCGATCGACAATGTGCTGTGGAGTGGCGCGGTGGCCGATCAGCAGGCCCAGGACGACGACACACGGGCGCTTCGGGCGCTCAACGCCAGGCTCCACACCGATGCGCGGATCGACCTGAGCCTGCTGCCGATCGGCGATGGGCTGACGCTGGCCCGGAAACGTTATGATAAACAAGGGAAGGAAGGATGCCCATGATTGACGCTACGCAAACCATTGCCACCGCGCCGGACCTGGATCGCCTTACCCGTCGCGCGCCGGCCACCGACGACCTGCACCGCCTTGCCGACTGGCTGTACGCCAACGACCACCCGCATCTCAGTCTGATCGAGCGCATCGAGCTGGCCGAGCGGCTGATCTCCCGCCGCTGCTTTCTGATCGGCGCGGGGGCGCTGGTGTTGGGGGCGACCACCGGCTGTGGGCCGCAGGAGCAGGCTGCAGCCCCGACGGCGCTGGCGGCGCCGACCGCCGACGCCACCCTGCCGGTGGTGGCGCTCGACGAATTTGCCGGGCTGTCGGCGCTCGTGCTGGGCGTCAAACCGGCGAGCGTCTTTCTGACATTTGGCTATGCCAGCGCCAGGGCGGTGTTCGACTTCGCCGGTGTTCCGACGCTGCAGGCCGCGCCGAACGGCGTCAACCTCGAGGCGGTCGCCGCCCTGAAGCCAGCGACGATCATCGGGATATCCATCCCCACCACCGCAGCGGCGCAGGAACAACTGAATAGCATCGCACCGACGACGGTGATTCCGTACACGGCGTCGCGGCAAGAGCAACTGCAGGTCACCGGGGCAACGCTGGGCCGCGCCGAAGCAGCCACGGCGCTCACCAGCCGGCTTGATCGTGCCGTCGCCAACCTCCAGGCCGACCTGGCCGCTGCGGGCAAGGCTGGACAGACGATCTCGGTGATCGGCGCAGCGGGGCTGGATGCGTTCGCGCTCAGCCGCACCGGTCTGGTCGGCTCGCTCCTGGAGCAGGTCGGCCTGAAGCGCCCGCCAGCCCAAGACATTGCGACCGACGCAACCGACCCGTTTCTTCCGATCGCGGCTGAGAAACTTGGCGATCACGACGCCGATACGATCTTCCTGTTGCGCGGCGGCGCCTACGAGAGCGACGCGCTGACCGCATCGGCGCTCTGGTCGACACTGAAGGCCGTCAAGGCGAACCGGGTCGTTAACGTGGTCGCGGAAGTGTGGCTGTCATCAAACGCCTTCGGTCTCGACTGGATCGTGCGGGATGTGCGCGCGGCCCTGCTGGGTGATGGGGCGGTCGCAACGGAGGCGGATGTCGTGCGCCGCTGGCAGACCTTTACCGCGGCGCAGGGGTGAGCGACCCGCCCCGTGGATGAGGTGTCCACGCCTTTTCACGACAACAATGCGCCGGTGACGAATCCGATGCGGAGCCGCGTCGGCGCGAACCCTGAAAGGAACACTGCCTGTGATGGATCGACTTCTTTTCCTGATTGCTCTGCTGGCCCTCCTGACCGCGTGCGGCGGCGCGCCGGCGGCAGTGCCCACGGCCAGTGCGCCGACCAGTGCGCCGACCAAAACGGCGGCAATGACACCGACCAGTGCACCGACGGCAGCACCCACAACCGGCAGGGAAACCCGCACCGTTACCCACGCCCTTGGCACTACCGAAGTACCCGCCAACCCGCAGCGTGTCGCCTCGCTCAATCCCATCACCACCGATCATCTGGTGGCCCTAGGGGTACCGCTGGCCGCGATTGCGACTTACAACGGTTCCGACTTCACCTCATACGAATACATGGCCGACATGCTGGCAGACGTACCGATTATCGGGACGTTTACCGAGCCAAATCAGGAACTGCTGGTACAAATAAAGCCCGATCTGATCATTGGGCGCGACCAGGAGCTCGAACAAACCTATGCTACTATCAGTCAGATTGCTCCCACTGTAGCAATCGCGGACCAGTCCGATGTTCGCACTTGGCTACGGCAGGTAGCTGTGGTAGTAGGCCGCGATGAGCAGGCCGAACGCTTGATCAGCGACTATGAGACACGGGCCGCCGCTGCCCGCGCCGCGATCGCGGAAGCCGTGGGCAACGCGAGCGCCGTATTCCTGCGCGTGCAACCGGACGAGATCCGCGTCTACAATGACCAACGCCTGGGCGGGCCAATCCTCTACAACGATCTTGGCCTCCGGCAGCCGGCCTTTGTTGCTGCGATCCCCGACGACACCACCTTCGCCTCCATCTCGCTGGAGCAGATATCGCAGCTGGCCGACGCCGACCACATCTTCCTGCTCGATCAGTCGCGCGAGGGCGAGGCGGCGCCGGTCTTCGCAAGCCCGCTCTGGCAGCAGCTCCCGGCAGTCCAGGCCGGTCGGGTTTACCCCGCCGCGCGCGACATCTGGATCAACCTTGGGATCATCGCCGCCACCCGTGTCGTAGAGAGCGTTGAGCAGGCTCTAACGGGTGGCGGAGCAGCTTCAGCCTCCTTCCCGTTGACAATTACCCACGCGCGTGGCGAAACGACCCTTGAGCGTCCGGCCGAGCGCGTAGTTGCGCTAGAGTGGACCTACGTCGAGAACCTGTTAGCGCTTGGGGTGCAACCGGTGGGTGTGGCCGACATCAGCGGTTACAACGATTGGGTGCAGATTCCCGTGGCGCTCGATGCCGGCGTGCAGGACGTGGGCACGCGCCAGGCGCCGGATCTGGAGCGGATCGCCGCGCTCAAGCCCGACCTGATCCTCGCGCCGTCGTTTCGGGTCGACGCGAACTACGATGCGTTGAACGCCATTGCGCCGACACTGGCCTTTGACCCATACCCCGCCAATACGTCGCTCACCCAGTACGACGAGATGGTGCAGACCTTCCAAACGATTGCCCGGGTAGTCGGGCGCGAGCAGGAAGGTGCGCGGGTGCTGGCCGCGATGGAACAAACCTTCTCCACCCAGGCCGAGCGCATCAAAGCGGCCGGGCAGGCCGGAGCGCCGTTCGTGCTGGCGCAGGCCTTCAGCGGCGGCAACGGCGCCCAGGTGCGTCTGTTCACCGAAAACGCCCTGGCGGTGCAGATCGTCGAGCGGCTCGGTCTGGAAAACGCCTGGCAGGACACAACCTTCCAGCAGTACGGCTTTTCGACCGTGAGCGTCGAGGCGCTGCCGCAGCTGGGCGAGGCGCACTTCTTCTATGTGGTGCAGGATGACGACAACGTCTTTGCTACCGACATGATACGTCCGCTGTGGGAAAGCCTGCCTTTCGTCCGGGCCGGCAACGCCCACCCGCTTGGCGGCGACACCTGGCTGTTTGGCGGGCCACTGTCTGCTGAAGTGCTGTCCGAAAAGGTCACAGCAGCCCTGGTTCCGTAAGGGCCGTGTACGGAAAGGTTTCGGAAAGGGAGGATTCTCATGAACCATATCGCCTGCTTCCGTCCCCCAGAACCGACGGAAATCGAGTGCGTGTCCTGCGAAAACCTGACCCGCCGCCGATTTCTGATCGGTGTGGGTGGAGTGATCGGCGCCACCGTACTGAGTGGCTGCGGCGTGCCGGGCGCCCCCACGCCGACGGCGACGGTGGCGGCAACGCGCCAGGTACGCCACGCCTTCGGTGAAACCGAGATTCCGGCTGTACCGCAGCGCGTGGTCTCGCTCGACGCCGGCACCCTTGCCTATCTGCTGGAGCTCGGGATCGTGCCGATCGCCTCCGGCACCTATGAACCAGGCTTCTTCGGCGAGGGGCGCGATTTTCACCCCTTACTCGATTCGTACGGTGTTGAGGACAAGGTCGAGCCGTTTCTGCGCGGGCAACCGGATCTGGAGCGGCTTACCGCCCTCGATCCCGACCTGATTATAGGTACCGAGCAGTTCGTTGAAGAAAGCGGCGGCTACAACATCTTGAGTGGCATTGCCCCGACAGTAGCCTACCCGCGCCCATCCGAATCGACCTTTCGCGATGAGTTCCGCGCTGTCGCCGAGCTGCTAGGCAAGACCGACCAGGCAGCGGCGTTGCTCGCCGAGCTCGACCGCGGTATTGCTGCGCTGGCGGAGCGTGTGTCGCTGCCCTTCAGCACCGCCTCGGTGGTGCGTCCCTTCGATGACGGCAACTTCGATCTGTTCACCAAGTCGTCCACGCCCGGCGGCTTCATCGCCACGGCCCTGGGCCTCACACTGGTGCCCGACATCGACCCGCGCACCTCGGATCGCGGGCAGGGACGTGTCGCCCTTTCTGCCGAGCGCGTGGGTGACCTGCAGGGTGAGTTGCTGATCATCCTGGCGCGACCCAAGGAAAGCGCGTACGACGCTGCTGGTGTCAAGGTACTGCAAGACAACCCGCTCTACCCGCTCCTGCCCGCCGTGCAGGCCGGGCGGGTGGCGTTCGCCGACAACATCGTGCTGTTCGGCGGCACCGGCACTCAATCCATCCTGACCGAGCTGAAGCGGCTTGCGGACACGGTGCAGCAGATGACCTGATCGGCGGAGCTGTCTGCGCGTGTCTGCTGGGAGATTGGATGCATCACCCGAGCAATTCACATGCTTTGAAGGAAGGCAGGGCTTCCCTATGCACCATATTCATCATTTCCGTTTGCGCCAACACGACCAGGGCGCCACCTGGCCCTGGTGGCGTGTCCTCGCTGCAGCGCTGGCGCTGGTGCTGGCGGGCTGCAGCGCACAGCCCGCACCCACACCGGGCGCACAACCAACCGCTGCAGCGAGCCCAGCCGCACCTGCGGCCATGTCTGCATCTGGCTCCACCCGCACCGTCACTGATGCGCTGGGCAACCAGGTCGCCATCCCCGCGAACCCGCAGCGCGTGCTGGCCCTGGGCGACGACGGGCTGCTGGCGGATCTGCTGGACGCGGGTGTGCGCCCGGTCGCCGCAACGGTCAATGTGGTCGAAAATCCCCCTGGCTTCGCCGCCGGGGAGCTCGACGGGATCCAACTGTTTCCGTCGGCCGGCGATGTCAGCCTGGAAACGTTTGTCGCGCTCCAGCCTGATCTGATCATCAGTTATGACTATTTCATCGAGGAAGTGGGCTACGACACGCTCAGCCAGGTGGCTCCGACGGTCGCGGTGGGGGGCGATACACCACGCGACACATACGTCCAGCTCATGGCGTTGCTTGGCAAAGAAGCACAGGCGCGGCGCGCCGTGGAACAGCTCGAACAGCGCATCAAGGAGGCAGGCGCGCGTTTGAACGCCGCCCAACGTACCGTGTCGCTGGCCACCATCTACCCTGGCCCCAACCCGGCGGTGTGGGTAGATGGCCCGTACGCGCCGCCGCGGATCGTGCAGGAACTGGGCTTTCGGCTCCGGCCCAGCGCCGCCGATCTCGGCGGCATCGAGGTGCGCAGCGGGCGCGCCTACATCAGCCAGGAACAGTTTGGTCTGCTCGACGGCGAAACAATTGTGCTGCTGCAATCGCCCGAGGTGCCGGGCGAAACCGAAGCGCTGCAGCAGATCAAGGAAGGGCCGATCTGGCAGACCTTGCCCGCCGTGCAGAACGGGCGCGTGGCCGAGCTGAACCGGCTGGTATACTTCGGCTTTCGTGGCGAACAGCGCCTGCTCGATGACCTCGTTCGGGCGCTCGAGTAGGGCGTGGTGCAGACATGACCCAACTGCCCGACCAGATCGCGCACGCTATCGCCACGCCGCGGTCGGTGCTCACCGATCTCACCAACGTGATCAACTACCTCGGGGTCGGCGCGGGGCTGCTGACCGGCTTCCTGCACGTGATGCAGCAAGGGGTTGGGTTTGCTGTGGTGCTGTATTTCGCGGTGCTGATCCTGTTTCTGGCCAGGGACCTGTTCTGCGGGCTCACCCGCGAACTCGAAGTCGGCCCGGATGGCATCCGCTATCGGGAAGGATGGCACGAACGGCGCGTTGCGTGACACGTGACCGAGGCGCTTCGCATGCACCTGTCCAGCGCGTGGTTGTATGTCTGGACCAATGGACGGCGCAAACGTTTCAACGTGGTCGGACTGCCATGCGCCGAGAAGGCTTCCAATAATTGCCGACTTCCCGCTCCATCCGTAATCCGTTTCAACGTGGTCGGACTGCCATGCGCCGAGAAGGCCCTTGTCTACGACGTGCTCAGGGCCTATGCCGAACAGCACAACATCGCACAACTAGCAACGACTGGAGGAGGCATGACCATCACGACGTCCCGCTTTTGCTCGGTGTGCGCGCGGCAGGCCGGGCTCGATCCCGGCGGCTACGGCGGCGCCGCCTACGACACCATTATCGCCGTGGAACTGCCGCTGCCCTGGCCGGTTGGGATGTTCAACGACCCGGCGCGAATGCCGCCGGAGGTGCTGGCGGTGATGCAGCAGATCCACGATGAGTATGTGCGCACCCGCACGCTCCGCACCCGGCTGCTCGGCATCGCCCCCGACGCCGACTACTCCACCCCAGGGATGCGCCGGGTGATTGCCTGGCGGCGCCCAGATGGGCCGTTCGCCCAGTTCGATCGGGTGGAATACCTGGTGCCTGAGGCGCAGGTCGGCCCACTGGTCTTTGCGCTGGCGTGCGCCCCCGAGCGGCTGCCCGAGTTTGCCGCCTGCCGCCAGGAGACGGGCGATGTGCGCGACCTGCTGGTCTGCACCCACGGCAGTGTGGACGCCGCCTGCTCGAAGTTCGGCTACCCAACCTACGCGCGGCTACGCCGGATCGCCGCCAGCTTGGACGGGCGGCTGCGGGCCTGGCGCACAACGCATTTTGGTGGCCACGTGTTTGCGCCGACGCTGATCGACCTGCCGCACGGCAGCTACTGGGCCTACATCGAGCGCGACGAAGCCGAGCTGTTGATCCAGCGAACGGGCGACCCGGCACGGTTGCGCGGCTGCTACCGCGGCTGGGCCGGGCTGCCGCCGCCGTTCCTGCAGGTGCTGGAGCGCGAGCTGTTTGTGCGCCACGGCTGGGTCTGGCTCCAGTATGCCAAAGCGGGGTGGGTGCTGGCCCAGGACGCGACCACACCCCTCGACGCGGAGGGACACGCCATACCCACCTGGGCCGAGGTGCGGCTCGACTACCACGCGCCGGATGGCCGCCTGCGCGGCGCCTGCACGGCGCGCGTGGCACTTGCGGGCCGGGTCGTGACCATCCCCAGCAGCGGCGATCCGGCAACCTACCCGTATCCGCAGTACGCCGTAACCCGGCTGGAAGCTGTGGAGTGAACACACACGCGTATGCTGACGCCTGGCGACCAGCACCACCCAGGAGGCGAGCGCATATGGTAGTTGAGTTGATCTCCAACACGGATAAGGTCGAACGTGACGCGACCGATCATTCATTGCTGATTTCTCGCTAGCATCGGCACGCTGGCCGGCTGCAATCCGCTCAAGGTTCGCAATGTTATGATCGACCGAAGTTAACCCAATGCGAAGGGAGGCAATGAGCGTTAACCGTGTGCTACGACGGATGCTGGCTTGCCATACGACCACGGCAGTCCACACGCTACCCGATGGGTGCAGCCGGCAAGTGTAATGCTGAAGCCGCGTGATTTTCTGGCGCTGGCCGAGATCGTCGCTGCGGCAGCCCGGTTCGGCGAAGGATGCACCGGCGTGCTGGCCGGCGACCCGTGCTACAGCACGCTGTGCCGCTGCCATGCCCACCGAACGCTCACACTGGTGATCGACCGCTTGTGTAGCACTGCGGCTCGTCCCCAGGTCCTTGCCTGTGCGGGCCGGACTGTGCGCCCACGCGCAGCAGACGCTGACGAACATGCAGACAAACCCTGCAATTGACCGGCATCCATTGAATTGAGGAGATCGTCTATGACCAAGATTGCCGACCCACTCACTCCGATTGCCAGCGCAGTGATTGCCCATATGAACAGCGACCACGCCGACGCCGTGCTGGCCTATGCCCGCAGCCTGACCGGGCTGGCCTGGGCCGAGACGGCGACCGTCGAACGGATCGACGCCGCCGGACTCGATGTGCGCGCCCGGGGCGGTGGGCGCGAGGAACTGGTGCGCATTCCTTTCGAGCCGCCGCTGACCAGCCCCGATGAGCTACGCCCGGCACTGGTGGCGCTAGCCGAGCGGGCGCGCATACCCGTCGAGGAGCCCGCCTTCGTCGTCGCACCACCGCTCCAGCGCGACGAACAGAGCGCTGTACAGCTGCTTAACCTGATCGCCAACCGCCGCAGCTTCAGCTTGAAAGAGATCGCGCCCGCGCCGGTCGATCTGGCGTTAGTGGCGCAGATGCTCGATGCGGCGAACTGGGCGCCCAGCCACGGCAAGACCGAGCCCTGGCGCTTTGTGGTTTACAGTGGCGATGCGCGACGCATTGTCGGCGATGCCTTCGCTGCGGCGTTTCGCCTGCTCAACCCGGATCAACTGGCAGGCAGTGCGGGCGAGCAGGCGCAGCGTGAACGCGTCTGGCAGGCGCCGGTCTGGATCGCACTGGGCATGGCGCCGAGCCCGAAGATGCCGGAGTGGGAAGAGTTGATCGCCTGCGGCAGCGCGGTGCAGAATATGCACCTGATGGCTGGCGCACTCGGACTGGCGGCCAAGTGGACCAGCGGCGCCTGCGCGACCCACCCACACGTCGCCAGCGTAGTCGGCTTCGCGCCATCCACGCGGTTGCTGGGTTTCTTCTACGTCGGACTGCCAGCGGTCCCCTGGCCGACGGGAAAGCGCCGCCCGCTGGCCGGCAAGGTGCGCTGGGTGAACGAGGCCGAAGATGCGTGATCGGACGCTCCTTCCATCCTGGGTCGCTCATGGCGCCCCAGATGTCGAAGCCAGGCTGCATCGCAGGGTCGAGTGGTCGCTGCGGGAGGAGATCGACCAGCTCGGGCTTGCCTCTGAGTCCTGTGAGCGACTCCTGCTGCCATACGTGCGCACCGTCATCCTCGAAGTCGTGACCAGCACGCTGCTACGGCTGGAGGGCCGCGCCCCTGGCGATGATGCCAGACATGTCGGTGCGAAGCCACAACGCGTCGGGGGCGCTCCACAATGAGCTGCCTGCTGCACCGATCGCTGATCGGACTGATTGTCGCGCTGCTCCTCGTCGCCTGTGCCACGTCCGCAACGCCAGCGACACCGCTGTCGCTGGTCGAGACAACCGCCGACTACCGCCTGATCCGTCATATGAAAGGATAGATGTGCAATGGCTACGCCCTCACCATCAACCATTCGAACGGCGGCTGCTTCTGCCGCTGGCTCAGCCGCGTCGCACGCTGGAGCAACCGTTGGGACGTATGTGCGTCGTCGGCGTGGATTGCTTGTTCTTGCCGCTCTGTTGAGCGCGCTGGGCCACAGTGCCGGACTTGTGCCCTACCTGGCGATCTACGTCGTCGCCGTCGAGGTGCTCGGCAAGCCGCGTGAAGCGGTCAACGCCCCCTGGCTGGCAACACTGGCGGGCATCGCGCTCGGCGCGGTGCTGCTCAAGGCCGTCGCCACTGGCCTGGCCACCCGCGTGTCGCACATCGCGGCCTATTTCATCCTGTACGACCTGCGCATCGCCCTGGCGGAGCACATGGGCCGCCTGCCGCTGGGCTACTTCAACAACCGCACCACCGGGCAGATCAAAAAGGTCATGCACGAGGACGTGGAGCAGCTCGAAGAGGGCTTGGCGCACATGATTCCCGACCTCGTGGGCGGGCTGACTGCGCCGATTGTCACGGCGATCGTGCTTTTTGCGGTGGATTGGCGGCTGGCCCTGGCGACGATCGCGCTGCTGCCCGTCGCGGTGGCAATGTACGCCTGGGTCTCGGCCCGCTCCGGCATCGGCAAGTACAGCGAGATCAACGGGCGGATCAACAGCGCCATTATTCAGTACATCAACGGCATGAAGGTGCTGAAGACCTTTCTGCGCGCCGATGCCTCGTTCGAAAAGCTGCGCGCGGTCGCCGCCGAGATGCGCGCCTACTACACCGGCCCTTATGCGGCCTCCATCCCGGCGCTGGCGGTGATCTTCGCCGTGATGCGCGCGAACCTGTTGCTGATCGTGCCGCTGGGCGTGCTGTTCTACCTCGGCAACAGGCTGGAGATCACCACTTTTGTGCTCTTCCTGGTGCTCGGCGTGGGCTTCAACCGCCCAATCTGGACGCTGTTCACCGCCTACGGCACCGCCTACTGGCAGGTCAGCGAGGCCAGCAAGCGCATCGCGGAGCTGTTCGCGACGCCGTCGCTCGCCGAGCCGGCCCGCCCACAGGCGCCCGCCGACGCCAGCATCTGCTTTCGCGACGTGACCTTCGGCTACCGCGATGCCGCGCCGGTGCTGCGCGGCGTCAGCTTCACCATCCCTGCTGGCAGTGTGACGGCGCTGGTTGGACCGTCGGGGGCCGGCAAGAGCACAATCGCCCGACTCATCCCGCGCTTCTGGGATGTCAGCAGCGGCCAGATCCTGGTCGGCGGGGTGGACGTGCGCCAGATCGGCATCGAACGGCTGATGCAGCACGTGGCGTTTGTGTTCCAGGATGTTGTTCTGTTCAACGACACGGTGGCGGCCAATATTCGCGCCGGCAAGCCGGACGCCACCGACGCCGAGGTGGAGGCCGCCGCCCGTGCCGCGCGCTGCCACGAGTTCATCACCGCGCTGCCCGACGGCTACGCGACACTGGTGGGCGAGAACGGCAGCCGCCTTTCGGGCGGCCAGCGGCAGCGACTCAGTATCGCGCGCGCGATATTGAAGGACGCGCCAGTGGTGATCCTCGACGAGGCCACCGCGTTTCTTGACCCTGAGAACGAGGCACAAATCCAGCAGGCGCTGGCTGCCCTGGTTGCCGCCGGCAAAACCGTGGTGATCGTCGCCCACCGCCTGAGCACAATCACCGATGTCGATCAGATCCTGGTCGTCGACCGGGGGCAGATCGTTGCCCGCGGCACACACCCCGAGCTGCTTGAGCAAAGCCCGCTCTACCGCGAACTCTGGGAGGCCCACATCGCTTCGCAGGCGTGGCAGCTTGCGCGCAGCAGCAACGGGGCAGGGCGTTCACGGCCCACCCCGCCGAACCGCGCGCCCCTTCCCACGGCTGCGCGCCCGCGCCCGTTCACCAACCCCTACGCCACGCTCGACCCGAACGAACATCTGATGCGCTCGCTCTTCAAGCTGGTGCCGGGCCAACGCGGGCAGTATCTGCGCGGGATCGTTTGGAAGATCCTGGATGGCGCAGTGTCGGCCTGGCCGGCGGTGGTGGTGGTGGCAATCTTGTTCGAACTGTTCCGGCAGCCGGTCGATACCGGGCGGATCTGGCTGTACGTCGGCGCGTTGGCGGCGTTGTTTATCGGCCAGATCAGCTGCAACTTCCTGGCCCAGCGCGCCATGCTCGGCGTGGTGGCCGACATGCACTACGATTTGCGCCTGTTCCTGGCCGACTACCTGCGCCGGTTGCCGCTCGGTTTCTTTACCCGGCGCGACACCGGCACGATCGACTCGCTGTTCACCACCAACATCGCCTTTCTCGACCTGCGCTTTCCCACCGATATGTTCATTTCGAGCATGGTCGCGCCCAGCCTGCTGTTCGTGACCATGCTGCTGCTCGACTGGCGGCTGGCGCTGGCGGCCGGGGTCGGGCTGCCGCTAGCACTGCTGATCCTGCGCGCGACGATGCGCATATTCGGGCAGGTGTGGGCCGCCCAGCGGCTGGCGCGCACCAGGGCCAACAGCCGGATGGTCGAGTACATCCAGGGCATCGGCGTGATCCGCGCTTTCAACCTGGCCGGCGCGCGGATGGGCCAGTTCCAGCGGGCGATGGCGGAGTACCGCGATGCCAGTCTGGCCACCGTCACTAGCACCACCACGGCGATGATCGGGTTTATGAGCGCGGTTGAACTTGGTTTCGCCGCACTGATCGCCCTGGGGGTCTGGCTGTTTCTGGGCGGCAGCCTGAGCGGGGCGACGCTGGTGCTGATGCTGTTTCTGGGGCTGGCGTTCTACCAACCGTTGCTGTTGCTCGGCGAACTGACCGCCTTTCAACGCATCATCGAGAATGCGGTGCGCAACCTGAAGGAATTCTTTGCCAGCGCGCCGCTGCCCGAACCCGAGCAACCGCACTTCCCACACGGCAGCGCGATCATGTTTGCCGATGTGAGCTTTCGCTACGACGACCGGCTCGTGCTGAAAACGATCAGCTTCACCATCCCGGAGCGCAGCATCACCGCGCTGGTCGGGCCGAGCGGCAGCGGCAAAACCACGATCACCAACCTGATCGCCCGTTTCTGGGACGTAACCAGCGGCAGTGTCCGGGTCGGCGGGGTCGATGTGCGCGCCATGGACTCGGCCACGCTGCAGGCGCAACTGACCATGGTCTTTCAGGATGTCTACCTGTTCCACGACACCATCCGAGCCAACATCGCTCTCGGCAAGCCGGACGCGAGCGATGCCGAGATCGAGGCGGCGGCGCGGGCCGCGCGCTGCCACGAGTTCATCACCGCGCTGCCCGACGGCTACGCGACGCTGGTGGGCGAAGGCGGAGCGACGTTGTCGGGCGGCGAAAAGCAGCGCATCAGCATCGCCCGCGCCTTGCTCAAGGATGCGCCGGTGGTGATCCTCGACGAAGCCACGGCCAGTGTCGACCCCGAAAACGAGTGGCTGATCCAGCAGGCCTTCGACGCGCTGGCCGCCGAGAAGACCGTGATCGTGATCGCGCACCGGCTCCAGACACTCCAGCGCGCCGACCAGATCCTGGTGCTCGACGGCGGGCGGCTGGTGCAGCGCGGGACGCACAGCACCTTGATCGGGCAGGAAGGTGTCTACCGGCGCTTCTGGCACGAGCGCGAGCGCGCCCAGCGCTGGAAGATCGGCGCGGGCATGGCAACCACACGCCCAGGAAGGAGCGATGGTGATGACTGAGCAGGCACACCCGCCGATGGTGGACGTTGACGAAGGTCGCTGGCCGGTGCTGGTGTTTCGTTTCAACGGGGCGTTCTCGCTCGACGATGTTGATCGTTACCACGGCGCGATCGAGCGCGCCCTGGCGCGCGGCGAGCCGTTCGCGATCATGATGGTCGCCAGTCCGGCCTACCTGGAAGGAGGTCGCAACAACGCCGTCGCCAACAAAACCATGAAATGGCTCAAAGAGCACAAACCGCGCCTGAGCGCGCAGTGCGCCGGCATCGCCGCGGTGATCGCCGATGACCAGCGGCGCGCGGCCTATGCGCGGGTCGCCGAGCAGCAGGGCGAAAAGGTCTACGGCTGCCCGTTGCGTAGCTTCGCCACGACCGACGCGGCAGAGGCATGGCTGCGCGCGTGTCTGGCCGCCAGCGGGTGAACGGTAAATGTTCAGACTTGCCCTGCGCGCGCGTCTATGGTATTCATGACGTATGATGCTTGCGGAAAAAGTCGTCCGGCTACGGACCGACAACCAGGAACTGAAGCAGCAGTTAGTACAGGCACTGGAGCGACTGGTTGCTGCACTCGAACAGCACCACCACGACCCGCCGCCGTGCGTCAAGCCCAACCATCCCAAATGCGCGACCCTAAGCCAGCCCACAAGCAGCGCGCGCCCCAGCACAACCATGGGCGCAAGCGCATGACCCCGACCCGTAGTGTCGAGCATGCGCTCGAACGCTCGCCCGATTGCCATTATCGCTTGCGGGACCACCCCCTCGATTCCTGCCGCGAGGTGATCGAGGTACCTGAACCACAGCCAGTCGCGGTGATCGAGCATCGCGTGATCAAACGCTGCTGTCCACACTGCCAGCGCTGGCCGAGACCCAAACTCAATCTGAATGGCGTGGTGCTGGGCCAGAGGTGACAGTGACGCAACGGGCAGCGTAGCACCGAAGTCACAGGCGCACGCAGATTATGTCTGCCGCTGGCGACACGCATACACCCCTTCGGCTGCCAGAGGGAGCAATGTGAC
>FWWM01006901.1_pt1 | contig 23345 bp, 16 predicted proteins | sample 2228351 | NCBI WGS metagenome assembly FWWM01 (sample SAMEA103939774, study PRJEB20133) | metagenome
CCGTGCGCGCCTGCGCCTCCGCCAGAGCGCGTACAGACGCTGGAAGATCCAGCAGATCATCCGTCAAAACCAATCGGCGTAGCTCCGCGCGCCATTCCGGATGGGCGTCCAACAAGGCAACAAGCTCTCGATAATTCTGAATTGCAGAAGCCATCGCCTACCTCCCGATTCCCCACTCTCTCGCAGAACCTCATCACAAGGTTGCGCAACCACTTTCACCCATCCCACTCACAGCACGCTCACTGAATGCCAGGCCAAAGCATCCATTATTATAGCCGAACCTTTACGATCACGCCACGCGCCGACCTGTGCTACAATAGGGCCAACGAATCCGCGTTTCATTTGTTCCTACGCATAGAAAGGTTGCCCATGAAGATCTTCGTCCCCGGGCGCGTTTGCCTCTTTGGCGAGCACTCCGACTGGGCGGGCGGCTATCGTCGCATCAACGCCAATATCGAAAAGGGTTATTGCCTGATCACCGGCACCGATCAGGGGATCTACGCCGAGGTCACCCCCCATCCCACCTCGCTCATCTTGACGGCGACAACTCCAGAGGGAGAACGCCTGGGGCCGCACGAGATCCCTATGGAGCCGCGCGCTCTCCTCGCCGAGGCGCAGAAAGGCGGCTTCTGGAGCTACTCGGCTGGCGTCGCTTACCAGATCCTGACGAATTACCGGGTGCGCGGCCTCGTCATCGACAACTACAAGACCGATCTGCCCATGAAGAAGGGGCTTTCCTCGAGCGCCGCCATCTGCGTGCTGACCGCGCGCGCGTTCAACCGTATCTACGATCTCAAGATGACAGTGCGTGGCGAGATGGAGCTGGCCTATCAGGGCGAAATCCTCACTCCCTCGCGCTGCGGACGTATGGACCAGGGGTGCGCGTTCGGAAACCGCCCCATCCTGATGGAGTTCGACGGCGATTATCTGCATGTCCAGGAACTGCGCGCTGGCCAGGACCTCTACCTGGTCCTGGTCGACCTCAACGCTCACAAGGACACGATGGAGATCCTCAGCCGCCTCAACCGCGCTTATCCCTTCCCTGAGACCGAGATCGAGCGCGGCGTGCATCACTATCTGGGAGAGGTCAACAAGCGGCTGGTGATGGAAGCCCAGGAGGCGATCGCCAAAGGGGATGCCCGCCGCGTGGGCGAACTGATGGTCGAGGCGCAACGCCTCTTCGACCAGTATCTCATCCCCGCCTGCCCCAGCGAGCTGACGGCGCCCGTGTTGCACCACGTGTTGAACTACCCGCCGATCCAACCTTATATCTGGGGCGGCAAGGGGGTTGGCTCGCAGGGGGATGGCACAGCCCAATTCATCGCGCGCGGCGAGGCGGAGCGCGAGCGCGTGATCGAGATCATCGAGCAGGACCTGAAGATGCCTTGCCTGCGCCTGACGATCCGCACAGGCAGCCGCGTGCGCAAGGCGGTCATCCCCGCCGCAGGCTTCGGCGCCCGCCTCTTCCCCGCCTCCAAGGCCACGAAGAAAGAGCTATTCCCGATCATCGACCGCGATGGCATCGCCAAGCCCGCGATCCTCCTCATCGTCGAGGAGGCCCTCAGCGCCGGGATCGAGGAGATCGGCATCATCGTCCAACCGCAGGATCTGGCCGCTTTCCAGGAGTTCTTCAACGTGCAGGTCTCAATCGAGAACTTCAACCGACTGCCGCCGCACTTCCAGGAGTACGCCCGCCGCCTGATCGAGATCGGCCACCATGTCACATTTATTATCCAGGAGACCCAGCAAGGGTTTGGCCACGCCGTCTACTGTGCGCGCGCATTCGTCGGCAACGAGCCGTTCCTGCTGATGCTCGGCGATCACATCTACCGATCGGACAGCGAGATCCCCTGCGCCCGCCAACTGCTCGATGTCTATGACCGCCTGGGCGTGAGCGTCGTCGGCCTGCGCCAGACGCGCGAGGAGGAGATCGCCAATTTTGGAGCGGTCAGCGGCGCCTGGATGGAAGGATCCGATCGATTGCTGGCCATCCACGAGTTCTACGAGAAACCCACCGCCGAGTACGCTCGCCTCAATCTGCGCATCCCTGGTCTGCCTCCCAACGAGTACCTCACGATCTTCGGCCAGTATGTGATCAAGCCGCAGGTCTTCGACTATCTCGAGGAACATATCACCCACAACATCCGCGAGCACGGCGATTTCCAGCTCACCTCCTGCCTCGATCGCCTGCGTCAGGAGGATGGCTTCGTCGGCTATATCGTCGAAGGACGCCGCTTCGACATCGGCATGCCCGAAGTATACGTGCGTACAGTAGAAGAGTTCGCCAAAGGATGAGGGAAGACAAGTGCCTGACTGGGGAACCATGACGAAGTCGCCCTGGGAGATCCGCGTCCTCGAGACTCCCGAGGAGATCGCGGCCGTCGAAGAGCTGCAGCGTCTGGTATGGCCCGGCAGCGACCTGGACGTGACGCCCGCGCACGTCCTCCTCACCGCCGCGCACAACGGCGGCCTGGTAGTGGGCGCCTGGGTCGATGAGCAATTGATCGGTTTCGTCTTCGGATTCCTGGGGCTGGACGCGCGCACGGCGCCGCCGCGCCTCAAGCACTGCTCGCACATGCTGGGCGTCCACCCCGACTGGCGCGACGCGGGCGTCGGCTTCGCCCTCAAGCGCGCCCAATGGCAACTGGTGCGCTATCAGGGGATCGAGCTGATCACCTGGACCTACGACCCGCTGCTCGGCCGCAACGCCCACCTCAACATCCACAAACTGGGCGCCGTCTGCGACACGTACCTGGAGAACCTGTACGGCGCGATGCGCGACAGCAGCAACGCTGGCCTGCCCAGCGACCGTTTCCAGGTCGATTGGTGGGTCGGCTCGCGCCGGGTGGCGCAACGCCTCAGTCGCGACGCGCCGCCGCCCCCCTCCTTCGCCGACTACGCGGCGGCAGAGGTCCCCATCCTCAACCCGGCCAGGTTCGGCGACGACGGCTGGCCACGCCCGGGTGAGGCCGTGACCGATTTGCCCGAATCGGCGGACCGCTGCTTCGTCACCGCCCTCGTCGAGATCCCTGCCGACTTCACTGCGCTCAAGAGCGTCGACAGCGCGCTGGCGCTGGCCTGGCGGCTGCACACGCGCGCGCTGTGGCAAGACCTCTTCGCGCGCGGCTTCCTGGTCGTCAACTTCGTGCACACGCCGGGGCCGCCCGCGCGCAGCTTCTATGTCGTCTATCGCAGCCAGTGCGGGAGCGCCCCATGAAGATCGAACGCATCGTCCTCCACCATCTGCGGATGCCGCTGCGCGTGCCCTTCGAGACCTCTTTCGGTCGCAGCGAGACGCGCGACTGCATCCTGATCGCCCTCTACAGCGAGGGCCTTGTCGGCTATGGCGAGTGCGTCGCCGATGCGGCGCCCGGCTATTCGCCGGAGACGGTCGGCACCGCCTGGCACATCCTGCGCGACTTTCTGGCTCCCGCCATCCTCGGCCAGGAGATCGAAGGCCCGGGCGCGTGGCCCGCGCGCGCGGCAGCGGTGCGCGGCCACCCCATGGCAAAGGCGGGCGTGGAGCTGGCGCTCTGGGATTTGCAGGGCAAGCGCGAGGGACGTTCTCTGCGCGAGCTACTGGGAGGGACGCGCGCGCGCGTAGAGGTGGGGGTCTCCGTCGGCATCCAGCCCTCCCCGGAGGCGCTGGTCGACACAGTGGCTGGCTACCTGGCCCAGGGCTACGGGCGCATCAAGATCAAGATCAAGCCCGGGCGCGATGTGGCGGAAACCCAGGCTGTGCGCCGCGCCTTTCCCTCGATCCGCTTGCAAGTCGACGCCAACTCGGCCTACACGCTGGAAAACGCCCGCGCCCTCCTACCGCTCGATGACCTCGATCTGCTCCTGATCGAGCAGCCGCTGGCCGATGACGACCTGTGGGATCATCATCGGCTGCAGGCGCAATTGCATACGGCGCTCTGCCTGGATGAGAGCATCCACACGCGGCGCCACGCTCGCCAGGCGCTGGAGATGGGCGCCTGTCGGATCATCAACATCAAGCCAGGGCGCGTGGGCGGCCTGACCGAGGCCGTCGCCATCCACGATCTTTGCTATGCGCAAGGCGTGCCCGTATGGTGCGGCGGCATGTTGGAGACAGGGGTCGGTCGCGCCGCGAATCTGGCGCTGGCCAGCCTGCCGGGCTTTACCCTCCCTGGCGACATCTCCGCGTCCGATCGTTACTACGCGCAGGACATCACCATCGAGCGGTTCACCCTCGAAGCCGACAGCACGATCGCAACGCCGAGCGGCCCGGGCCTGGGCGTCACGATCGATGAAGCGGCGCTGGCGCGCTTCACGCAGGCAAAGCTCGCTCTATGACGGTTCACCCCAGACGAATGCGCGGGTTGAGGTAGGCGTAGAGGAGGTCAGCCACAAGGTTGGCCAGAGCGAAGCCAAAGACCGTCACCATCCCCACCGCCTGCAAGAGAGGCAGGTCGCGCCGGTCGATCGCGAAGACGAGCAGCCGCCCCAGCCCGGGATAGTTGAAGACGTTTTCGATCACGATCAGGCCGCTGATCAGCCATCCAAAGCTGATCGCGATCACCGTCACGGTTGGCAACAGGGCATTGCGCAGGACATGTTTGATGATGACCGTGCGGCGCGGCAGCCCTTTCAGCACGGCCGTGCGCACATACAGCTTCTTCAGCTCCTCGATGACGCCCGCGCGCGTCAGGCGCGCGATGTACGCCAGCAAGACGAGGGTGGCCGTGAGGGCAGGCAGCACCAGCATGGGCAATGCCTCAACGAAAGTAGCCTGCGGTCGGATGGAGGAATTGGCTGGCAGCCAGCGCAACTTGAAGGCGAACACCTGGATCAGGACCAGGCCGGTGACGAATTCGGGCAACCCCACGACCGAGAGGGAAGCCACGCTGATGACGTTGTCGATCCAGCGGTTCTCGTTGAGGCCGGCGATCACTCCCAGCGCGACGGCCAACGGCACAGCCAGGACCATCGTCACCACGCTCAGCATCAGCGAGTTGCGCAGGCGGCTCAGCACCAGCGGGCGGATCTCCGTCCTCGCCCCGTAAGAATGGCCCCAGTCGCCAGTGAGGAAGCGCCCCAGCCAGCGACCGTATTGGACAGGCAGGGGATCATTCAGCCCCAGCTCGGCGCGCAGGGCCTCGAGCGCCGCCTCACCTGCCTCGCGCCCCAGGATGACGCGCGCCACATCCCCAGGCAACAGTTGTGTGATCAGAAAGATCACCAGCGAGGTTAGCAAGAAGGTGAGGCCTAAGAACCCCACACGGCGGAGAATATAAGCTGCCATGCGTATCCCTAAAGGTTCCAGAAGCGAAGCTGCATTGATCGGTGCTGATCGCGCGCCCGTTCACTCGCTCTTTCGCTGGTTCGCCCTTTCACTGATTCGCTCTATCGCTGACTCGCTATCAGTTCCTGGGGAGAGATGTGGCACAGGTATCGCTTGCCGGTCCCCTCATCGACGCGCCAGGGCGGGAGTTGCGTCACGCACAGGTCGCCCAGGCGGCGCGGGCAACGCGTGTGGAAGGGACAGCCTCCCTGCACCTGGAGCAACCCCGGCACATCTCCCTCCAGCCGGATCCGCTCTCGTCTGACCGCAGGGTCGGCGACCGGGATGGCCGACAGCAGCGCCTCCGTGTACGGATGATGGGGCGGGACGAAGAGGGCCGCGGCGTCCGCCACCTCCATCAAATGCCCCAAACACATCACTGCGATCGTGTCGGCCAGATAGCTGACCACCGCCAGATCGTGCGAGATGAAAAGCATGGCGCTCCCCCGTTCGCTCTGCAGATCGGCCAGCAGGTTGAGGATCGAGGCCTGGACCGAGACATCGAGCGACGAGACCGGCTCGTCGGCGATGAGCAGATCGGGATTGCTGGCGAAGGCGCGCGCGATCGCCACGCGCTGCTTCTCGCCGCCGCTGAGTTGATCTGGACGACGATGCGCGTAGGCAGCCGGCAGTCGCACCGCGGCCAGAAGCCGTTCCACCAGGGCGTCAGCTTCCCGGCGCGTACGGCCCGCCAGCGTCATCAAGGGGCGCCGCAGGGAGTCGCCGATCGTGCGATAGGGATTGAGCGCCTCCTCGGGGTTTTGGAACACCATCTGCAGATGGCGCAACGTCTCACGATCGCGCTGCGCCAGGCGCGGCGGCAACGGCACGCTGAATAACTCGACAACGCCTCCCGTCCGCTCCTCCAGGCCCAGGATGGCGCGCGCCAGGGTCGTCTTGCCCGAACCGCTCTCGCCGACCAGCCCAACGATGCGTCCCCGATCGATCGTCAGGCTGACGCCATCAACTGCGCGCGCGCGTCGCGCCGGCCGGCGACGCAACAGGTCACCCAGCGAGCGGCGCAGCGCGAAATGGACGGCCAGGTCTCGCGTCTCCAGGACTGGAGAGCGGGCCGCTGACCGCTGAGGACGCGGCGCCGTCGGCGTCTCTCTGCCTACGGCTACCCTCGCGAATGTCATCTCAACCTTGTCCGGTTGCACCTGCCTCCAGGCCGCCGCCTCCTCCCAACGCCAGCAACGCGTCCGGCGATCGGCCTCGGCGACAAACAACGGCGGGCGTTCCTGGCAACGCTCGATCGCCAGGGGACAGCGCGGCGCGAAGACGCACCCCGTCGGACGCGCGCCCAGGGGAGGGATATGGCCGGAGATCGCCAGCAATCGCTGCTGGGCCTTGCTCTGGCCTACGCGCGGCACGCTTTCGAGCAAGCCGCGCGTGTAAGGGTGCAGAGGGCGTCGGAACAGGTCCACCATGGGAGCGTCCTCCACCACTTCGCCAGCGTAGAGGACGGCCACGCGATCGCAGAGTTGTGCGACGACGCCCAGGTTGTGGGTGACATACAACACCGCGGTGTTGCGGGCCTGGATGAGATCGCGCAGCAGATCGAGGATCGAGGCCTGCGTCGTCACATCGAGGCTGGTGGTCGGCTCATCGAGGACGAGGAGGCGCGGCCCCGCGCTGAGGGCGATCGCGATCAGGACGCGCTGTTGCATGCCGCCGCTGATCTGATGGGGATAGCTGACAGCCACACGCTCGGGGTCGGGCAGGCGCACCATGCGCAGAAGCTCGAGGGTGCGGGAGCGCGCGGCGGCGGCGTCCAGCCCCAGGTGCAGGCGCAGTCCCTCGGCCACCTGCTCGCCGATCGGGATCGCCGGGTTGAGGGCGGAAAGGGGGTTCTGGGGCACCAGACTGAGCGCATGGCCCCACAGATCGCGCATCTCCTCCACGCTCAGCGCCAGCAGATCGCGCCCCTCGAACTCGACGCGCCCAGCGCGCACCCAACCGTTGGCGTCGAGATAGCGCATCACGGCCAGGGCGAGCGTCGTCTTGCCCGAACCGCTCTCGCCGACCAGGCCGTACGTCTGGCCGGGGGCGATCGCCAACGACGCCTCGCGCACAGCATCGAGCCAGCGGCGGCCGAAACGATAGGCGACCGTCAGATTCTCGATTTTGAGAATCGCTTCCACATCGGTCTCGCTGAAACCCAATTTCGCGCGTTCCTCAGGTCTCTTGCCCCAGCCAGACTCGCTTCAGACCATCGGCCATCAGATTGACGCCGATGACGACGAGGGCGATCGCGCCCGCAGGAAAGTACATAGCCCACGGCGTCTGCGCCACATGGGCGCGCGCTTCCTTGACCATCAACCCCCAGTCGGGGCTGGGCGGCTGCACCCCCACCCCCAGAAAGCCGAGCGAGGCCACCAGGAAGATAGCGTAGGAAAAACGTAGGGCGGCCTCGACCGCCAGGGCCGGGATCACCGAAGGCAGGATCTCACGCAACAGGAGATGAGGCAGCCTTTCCCCTTGCAGGCGCGCGGCCTCGACGAAGCCGCGGGTTTTCACCGCCAGGACGACGCTGCGCACGACGCGAGCCACGATGGGAGTATAGACGACGACCAGGACGATGAGCACACTGTAACGAGAGGGGCCGAGGGTGCCCAATAACAGCAACGCCAGCAGCAACGCGGGCAAAGCGAGCAAGCCGTCGAAGAAACGCATCAGCCCCTCATCGACGAGGCCGCCCAGGTAGCCGCTGAGCAGCCCCAGGAACGTTCCGCCGAGCACAGCCAGCAACGTGCCCAGGCCAGCCAGGGTCAGGATATCGCGCGCGCCGTAAAGAACGCGACTGAATACGTCGCGTCCCAGATTGTCCGTGCCGAACCAATGAGCGGCCGAAGGGGCCTGGCGCGCATCGGCAGGAATCTGCTGGTTGGCGCCGTAGGGGGCAAGCAGAGGGCCAGCCAGGGCAACAAGCAGAAAGATCAGGACGAGCGTGGTCCCACTCGCGGAGGCCGGCCGGGCGTAGAGGCCACGCAAGAACGCGACGCCTTGTCGCCAACGCGCAGCAGCCGCCAGCGGCATATCTCCTGACGCAACCTCTGGAACAGGAGAGAAAGCGGGAACAGTCATCCCTCAGCCTACGTCCGATGCGATCCCGGTCTGGGAGCGGCGGGAATGCATTTCAGTAAGAGCCTATCCGAAAACGTCTCGGCGCGGTCTCCTGACCGTACCCCTGGCTGGCCAGGAGATCAGCCAGAACGTTCTTGGGATAGGCTCTTAGGAACTCACCCAGGCGGCGATGTGGTCGTCGCTCCTAGATCAGGCTCACGCGATCACTCTGACACACTGACCAGGCGGAAATCGGTGCGCCCGGCGAACGGCTTCGGCGCAAAGCCCTGGACACGCGCGGTCGTGGCTGTGTTGAGCGGCCAGAACGAAGTGATCAGGATCGGCCCGCGCTCGATCAGGATGCGCTGGATCTCCTTGTACGCCTGCACGCGCTCCTCTTCGTCCAGCGTCGTGCCAGCCAGCTCGACCAACTTGTCGAACTCGGGATCGCAGAACTTCGATTCATTCCACTGGGCGCCGCACTTGAGCATCACATCCAGATAGAATTGCGGGTACGGCCGCGATCCCCAGTTGGTGATGCCGAGATCGACCTCCAGCCAGCCGTTGTCGCCGAAGTAGACGCTCTCCGGCTCAACGATGACATTGACGTCGATGCCGGCTTCCTTCCACTGCTCCTTGAGCACAACCGCCAGATCGGGACGGTTGCCCGTGTCCGGCGTATGCAGGTCGATCCTCAACCCATCCGGGTAGCCAGCCTGGGCCAACAGCTCTCGGGCTTTCACGACGTCACGCGCCGGCAACGGGGTCTCCTCGCTGTAGTAGGCGGCGTACATGGGGCCGATGGGGCTATCGCGCCCGATTGCGCCGAAGCCTTGCTCCACCTGCTGGAAGATCGCCTGGCGATCGGTGGCCAGCTTGATGGCCTGGATGACCTCAGGGCGGTTGCCCGGCTCGCGATCGCTGCGCAAGCGGACGAGGTCGAAGGAGTTGGTGGGGATGTCCTTGAGCACGAGATTCGCCTCGCCCTTCAGGCTCTGGTAGATAGGGGTGGGGATGCGCATCATCACATCGACCTGGCCGCTGCGCAGCGCGTCGGCCATAGCAGTGTCGTCGGCGAAGAAGAGCACCTCCAGCCCGGCCAGCTTCGGCTGGCCTTCCAGGAAGTAGGCATCGTTGGCCACCAGCTCGATGCGATCCTCGGGCAGATAGTTAGCGACCTTGAATGGCCCGGTGCCATTGAACTTGCTGAAGTCGGTCGTCCCCGCCTTGACGACGAGCGCATGATTGTCGCTCAGGTCGTAGAGGAAGAACGGGTTGGGCTGGCTGAGCGTGAAGGTCACCTCGAGGTCGCCCGTGGCTTCGATGCTGGCGATCTTGCTGTAGAGGCTGGCGGTGGGCAACTCGAGCTTCGGATCGCGCAGGCGATCGAACGTCCACACCACGTCCTCAGCCGTCAAAGGGGCCCCGTCGTGGAAGGTCACGCCTTCGGCCAGCTTGAAGACATAGGTGAGGCCGTCGTCGCTGACCGTCCACGAAGTGGCCAGGCGCGGGATGATGTTGTTCGCCGGATCGACATCGACCAGATAGTCGTAGACGTGGCCGGCGACCAGGATGTCGCTGTCCGACTGGACGAAGGCGGGGTCGGTCGTGGTGATCGACTGCATGGCAATACGCAGGGTCCCGGCGCGAGCTGGGGCCGCTGCGGCGGCAGGCTGCGGCGCCTCAGGCGCTGGCGCGGCCGAGGGCGCGGCTGGAGCACAGGCCGACGCCAATAGCGTCAGCACAACAAGGGCGGCCAACAGCAAGGCACGCCAGGATCGGGGGGGGCATAAGAGCATCATGAGACTCCTCCTGAGTTCGATACCGGATCGTCGCCATAAGATGACGCAAGGGGTTCGCTCTCCTTGCGCTTCACCACCTCACACAACAACGCCTTATAGACCGGGAAACCAGAGATCGGATCGCGGTTCTCGAGGTCGGTCAGAATATTAACATTGCCCACTCGCCAGGCCTCCGGCCCCAACGGGCCGCCGCCGCCCATGTTCGCCTCGACCACCCCGCGCACGATGTCCTCCGTCACCCGCGCGACGAAGGGCACGCGCCCGCGCGGCGAGATCACCCACACCGCGTCGCCGTCCTCGATGCCGCGCGCCTGCGCATCGGCGCGGTGGATATGGACGAGAGGGACCGGCAGTTTTTCGACCAGGCCGGGGATATTATGGTGCTGCGAGCGAAAGTCGAACTGCGTGCGCGCGCCCGAGTTGAAGACGAGTGGGAAGCGCCGGGCCAGCTCGGGCGCGGCCAAGGGCCCTTCGATCGGCTCCGTGTATTCGGGCAGCGCGGCGTACCCATGGGCGCGCAGCCACTCCGAAGCGATCTCGAACTTGCCCGTTGGGGTCGCGAAACCGGGCTGGCCGTCAGCTCGCAGCTCGCCCGTAGCGTATTTGCGGTAGCGCTGGGGAGGCTGCGGGACGGGCAACCCCTCCGGATGGGCGCGTAACATCTCCAACGTGATCCCCGTCCCGGCCAGCGCGTGTTCGATCATGGCCTCTTCGCTCTGCGGCCAGCGATGCCCATACCCCAGACGGCGCGCCAGCTCGGCGAAGATCAGATAATCATTGCGCGCCTCGCCTACAGGTGGGAGGGCGCGCCGGCGCAATTGCACCCAATCATCGTCGGCGATGTACGACTCGATCTCGAACATCGTGGTCGCTGGCAAGACAACATCGGCGTAGAGAGCATCAGTCGTCAAGAAGCGGTTGATGACGACGAGCAGATCGAGCCGGGCGAGCGCCCGCCGCCAGAGGTCAGGGTTCGGCCAGGCCGTGATCAGCGACGAGCCAGCGACGATCAGCGCGCGCAAGGGGTAAGGGTTGTCTTCGAGGATGGCGCGCGGGAGAAGCGCTCCATGCGCTTCGTTGCGCAGCTCATGATAGATCGGGTATTCGACGGCGCCAATGGGCAAGGGGCCATCGACGGGCGGCTCGGTGAGCAGACGGTTGAACTGCAGGCGGTCGCGCATCCGGAAGACCTTGCCGCCGGGGACATCGAGGTGCCCGGCGATCGCCTGCAAGGTCCAGACGGCGCGAATCGCCTGCACGCCACTATTGGAGTATTCCAACCCCGTGTAAGTGAGGATCGAGCAGCCGCGCGCGGCTGCGACCTCGCGGGCCAACATCTCGATGCGCGCCGCAGGCACTCCCGTGATCTGCTCGACGCGCTGAGGCGTGAAAGACTGCACGTAAGCAGCCAGCTCCGCGAAGCCGTGGGTCCAGCGTTCGACGAACTCGTGATCGTACAGATCTTCCGCGATCAAGACGTGGATCATGCCCAGCGCCAGGGCGCCATCCGTGCCAGGGCGGATGCCGACCCAGTAGGCCGACACGGCGCGCGCCGTCTCGCTGCGCCGATGGTCGATGACGACGACGCGCGCGCCGCGCTGGCGCGCCGCCTTGACGCGCGTCAGGTTGGTGGGCGGCGAATCGGTGGCCGGGTTGGCGCCCCAGATCAGGATGAGGCCAGCGTGCTCCAGGTCCTCCTTCAAGTTGCGCACGTAATCGCCGAAGAGGGAGCGCGGCGCGATCATGCCATACGACACATAGCACAGAGAGCCGACCCCGGTCGTATTGGGGGAACCGAAGGGGAAGAGCACCGCGTTGGCCGACGACTCGACCGTGCCGGCTGGCGCGAAGGTCTCGTTCAGGCCGAACTCGAAATTTCCACGTCCCGTGTAGACGCACGCAGCCTGCGGGCCATACTGCGCAGCCACGCGCTGTAACCCGTCCACGATCAGGTCATAAGCCTCGTCCCAGGAGACGCGCGCGAAGCGCCCTTCGCCGCGGGCGCCGATCCGTCGCTGGGGATAGAGCAGACGATCGGGGGAGTGGACGATCTCCGGCGCGCGCAGGCCACGCGGACAGATCATGCCTCGCGGATGCCCCTTCCAGGGCGCGACGCGCGCGATCTTGCCGTCCACGACTTGCGCTTCCACAGCGCAGCCGCCGGGACAGATGCCGCAGATCGTGGAAATGGTTTGCGTTGAGTTTGACATGGCGGACCGTCCCATCACCCGCTTGGCCTGATCATTCACTTCGCGTCGCGCTCGTGGCCAGGATGTACGCGACCTCCTCCTCGATTGCATCCGGCAGCGAGGGGCTGCGATGCGAATCCAGGATCGCCAGCGTCTTCTCCCGCACGCGCGCGTTGATATCCCGGGCGCCCATCTCCTCCCAACGCCCCAGCCGGTCGCGATCGAAGAGGACGGGCGACCACAGCTCGCGCCAGTGGGCGAGCGTGTGATCGTGCGTCATGAACGTGCCGCCCGGCCCCACGGCGTCGATCACATCGAGCGCCAGGGCCTCGTCGTCCAGGCGCACACCAGCGACGAAACGCCGGTTCATGGTGATCAGCTCATCGCTGAGCACCATATACTCGGGGGAGTGGGTCAGCCCGGCCTCCAGGTAGCCCACGTCATGGTTCAGGTTGGTGCCTGCCAGCAGCGCTACCAGCACAGAGAACTGAGCGTCGACGGCAGCCTGGCCATCGAGCACCTTGCTATCGCTGTGAGCAGCGTATCCCCACACGGGCAATCCGTAGAAGCGCCCCATCTCCGCCGCCATCACGCGCGCCAGTTGGAATTCGGGCGCGCCGTAGACGCTGATCATCGCCCTCATATCCATGTGATGGACGCCGTGGCCGTAGAGGAAAGGAGCGCCCGGACGCTGCAACTGGTGCATGACGAGGCCGCTCAGCATCTCGGCGTTGCCCAGCGCCACGGCGCCGGCCAGCGTCACCGGCGCCGGGCCTCCCATCATCGGCGCTGGCGAATGCGTCACCGGGATGGCGTGTTCGGCGCAGAAGAGCAGCTTTTCCGTGGCCTCGACCGAGTGCTGCAAAGGCGTGCTCGGCTCGCTGTAGACGAGGAACGTGGGGAAACGCGCCAGGCGATCGGCACCGCCAGCCGCGGCCGCGGCCATCGCCGTGATCGCCTCCAGATCAGCGCGATCGTTGCAGACGACGACGGCGGGCTTGGTCGTATAGCGGAGCATCGTCGCGTATTGATGGCGATACGTGGAGCCGGGCGGGACATCGCGCGGCACCCCCATCGACATCACAAAGGCGATCTCGGGCAGCGCATCGCACACGCGCACGCAGTCAGCCAGGTCGGCCAACGTGAAGTCGCGACGGGCGCCCGTGCGCGGGTCGAGGTAATGCAACGTATCGGAACCTGGGCCGAAATCACAGCCCGAGCCGTCGAGCCGAATTGCGACCTCATCGCCGCCGCGGCGATAGAGATCGAAGCCGCGCGGCGCGCTGGCCAACGCCCACTCGACCAGCGAGGGAGGGATCTTCACCAGGCGATCTTCGACGACGGCCCCCGCCCGGCGCAGCAGCTCACGTCCGGCGGCAGCATGGACGACGACGCCAGTCTGGCGGAGGATCGTGCAGGAAGCGCGATGCAGGCGCAGGCAATCCTCACGCTGCAGCAGACCGAAGCGAGGACGAATCGGAGCAGGATCGTTCATCATGCATTCCCAGGAATGGATTTGTGGTCGGCGCAGAATAGCGCAGACGGCGATGGCTGTCAAGGAAGCTGCACATGTTATAATAGGGTCCTGATACGCCGGTCGTTCCTGACAGGAGGTGTCCTATCAACTCGCAACTCATGCAGCTCGAAGCCGAGCTGAACAGCTTCGATCCGCAGGCGCGGCAGGCAGCCCTGGCCGCGCTGATCGACCTGGCCGCGTCGAGCGCCGTCGAGACGGCCGCCGTCCGCGAGGTGGTCAACTTGCACTGCCACACATTCTTCTCGTACAACGCCTATGGCTACTCGCCCACGGCGCTGGCCTGGCTGGCGCGCCGCCAGGGATTCGCCGCCATCGGCATCGTCGATTTCGACGTCCTCGACGGCGTGGACGAGTTCCTGACCGCCTGCGAGCGCGTGGGGGTGCGCGGCAGCGCCGGCCTGGAGACGCGTGTCCACATCCCTTCCTTCGCTACGCGTGAGATCAACTCGCCAGGGGAGCCAGGGGTATGCTATCACATGGGCATCGGCTTCACGGCCAGCCAGGTCCCAGAGGCGGTGGCGCCCATCCTGGCCTCGATGCGCGCGCGCGCTGAGCGCCGCAACCGCGAGATGCTGGAGCGCATCAACAACTACCTGGCGCCGGTCACGCTTGACTACGCGCAAGACGTGCTGCCCCTGACGCCCGCTGGCAACGCCACCGAACGTCATATGCTCTCCGCCTACATCAGCGCTGCGGCCGCTCACTTTCCCGACCACGAACAGCGCTGCGTGTTTTGGGCGGCCAAACTGTCGACGCCCGTGGAGCAAATCCGGGCCATCATCGACGATTACGCCCGCTTCTCCAACCTGGTGCGCAGCAGGTTGATGAAAAAGGGCGGGGTGGGCTATGTGACGCCGACTCCGGAATCGTTTCCAACGGTGGACGAGGTCCATCAGCTCATCCTGGCATGCGGCGCGTTGCCCTGCGCCGCCTGGCTGGATGGCACCTCGGCGGGAGAGCAGGCCATCGGCGAGCTGCTGGCGTTGCTCATCGACAAGGGAGCGGCCGCGCTCAACATCGTCCCCGATCGCAACTGGAACATCGCCGACCCTGAGACGAAGCGCGTCAAGCTGGCGAACCTGTACGCGATCGTGCGACTCGCCCATGAGCTGGATTTGCCGCTCAACGTGGGGACGGAGATGAACAGCCCGGGCAACAAACTGGTGGACGATTTCGACGCGCCGGAGCTGGCGCCAGTGCGGCAGGCGTTCCTCGACGGGGCCTATTTCGTTTATGGCCACACTGCCCTGCAGCGCGCGGCGGGGTTGGGATACCAGAGCGCGTGGGCGCACAGCTACTTGCCCACGCGCCGCGAACGCAACGCTTTCTACATGGCGATCGGTCGCGCCTTGCCGCCCGGGGCGCCAGCATGGCGACGCCTGCCCTCCCTGGGGCCGGAGTGGACGCCGTCAGCCATCCTCGCCGCGATCAATACTTGAGCACAAACACCTCAGACCCGATCGTCTCCGGCTCGAAACGCAGGAAGAGCTGACGCATGTCGCCAGCGCGCAGCATCAGCTCCGCGTTGCCCGAATAGCCGCGCGGCGTCCCGACGCTGAACGTGATCCGGCCCGGCTCCAACTCGACCTGGATGCTCTGGCCGGGGCGCAGTCGCTCTTCGACGATCGGCGAGATGGTGAAGGTGACCTCATCGTCATAGGCGTTCTGGACGATCAAGATCGCCTTGTTGCTGGGCGCCGGCGTCGCGGTCGGGGCCAGCTCTGCGGTCGGAGATGGTTCGCCGCCCGCGGCAGGCCGCGCGGCCTGCGGGGCGGGCGTTGCGGTGGGCGCCAGGCGGCCATCCGTCACCTCAGCGACGGGCAGCGCCGCGATCTCGCCATCGCAGACGACGAAACGCGCGCTGGCGATGATCCACCCTCCAGCGACGATCCTGGGATCGACGGCCAGCCATTCGCCGCGCGGATCGCGTCCGACCACGGTCACCGAGCGCTCGCCCTGCGACGGGCGCTCCAACGTGGAGAGGACCAGATACTGAAGGCCGGGGCCGCTGCGCACGTTGAGGGTAGGCACCTGCAGCCGGCACGTCAACCGCGTGGCCGACGGCGCAGCCGCTGCAGCGGGCGCTGCAATAGGCGCCGCCGCTTCGGAGGCCGGCGCCGCAACGCCCGCTACAGGGGCGGCCGCCGACGCCATTGACGGGACGTTGGCCACGATCGGTTGGAGAGCGACGGCGCGTACGGCGCTGTCCGGCAACCCGCCAGGGGTCACGACCTCGACCAGCGCATAATAGATGCCGCCTTTCGCCTTCTGCGGCAACCACTCGCAGGCAGCATCCTGCCCCAAGACGACGCAACTGCTCAGGAAAAAGACGGGGTCCCCTTCGCTCGTGATCGTGATCTCCTGCACGGCGGCTGGCGCCAGGATCGTCTCCTGGCCCGCGTAATAGATGCGCTGCTCGCGGCCGGTGCGATTGTGCACCCATACCTGATCCGTCGGCGGCGCGCTCGCCTCCTGCAAGCGCAACTGGACTGGCTGATTGAGCGCGGCGCCGTTGTACACCTCGTAGAAGCCGTCCTGCCGGATCAGATAAGGATCCCAGAAACAGTCCTCCGCCGGAGCCAGCGCGTCCCCCTCGCAGTTATACAACGAGAGCACCGTCGCCGGGCGCGGCAAGCGCATCGCAAAGGAGCGCAGGCGCTTGATCGAGTAGAGCCGTCCTTCGAGGAAAAAGGTGACGGTCACCGACGTACGATTGGCGATGATCGTTCCCGAGAGGATCGCCGAATCCGCCAAGGGGGGCGCGATGGCGGCCGGGCCGACGGCGGCGTCGCCAGCAGACGGCGCAGCGACCGACTGCGTCATGGCAGGCGTGGGAGATGTCGTTGCCGTTGGAGATACGGCCGACGAGGGCGTGAACGACGGCGTCGCGACGGGCGTGGTCGGCGACGCCGTCGCTGTGGCTGTTGCCGTGGCTGTTGCCGTGGCTGTTGCCGTGGCACGCTCCTGGTCTTGGGCGCGCGGACGAGCCTCCGCCAGCGAAGCGTCGGCGACCGCCAGCAAGCCCGCCGAACCGAGCAAGACGAGCGAAGCCCAGATCACAACTCGCAGCCTCAAATCCAATGCCTGGCGTGACACGCGCATCACTCCTGTTTCAACGAGGTCTGACCCCATGATACCTGAAAGCCGTCCTTCGCGCCACATGAGGCCCCCTGTGCGGGCGACGTTGCGCATCGGGGACAGGGGGCGGCTCCCAACCTTCAGGGGATTCGGCAACACAGCGGGCGACCGGCTAAAACCTCAAAGCCCAACCGTCAGCAAAGATCGCTTTGCCCGGACGCTGGGACGCGCCCTTTGGCGGCTCAGCGCGTCGCCCAGACAGCGTTACCAAGAAAGCTGCCATCGCACGAGATCAGCGGCCATCGAGATTGACAATCTGTTTGTAAGCTCGCTTCCAACACAATTTCTCTGATTTTCGCTATAATTAAAACATAGGCAACTAAAAAGGTTGCCACGCCGGAGGGCACTTTTGGGGGAGAGTGTCTTCCGGCGTTCTATTGTAGCGCTTCCGCATAGACGCGTGCAGTGCGCTCAGCAGCCGCCTGCCAGGTGAACTGAGCGGCCCGCCGCAGCCCCGCCTGCCGCAACGTCTCCCACAGGCTGCGATCGCAGAGCACCTTCTCCATCGCAGTCGCCAGCCCGTCGACGTCATCGGGATCCACCAAAAGCGCCGCCTCTCCCGCCACCTCCGGCAGACTGGAGACGGTGGAAGTGATCACCGGCGTTCCCGACGCCATCGCTTCCAGCACGGGCAACCCAAACCCCTCGTCGTGCGACGGAAAAACGAACAGATCGGCCTGGCGGTAGAGCTGCGCCAGCGCTTCGCCCCCAACCGATTGTAGCCGTCGCACCCGGCTCAGATCGAGGCCTGGGAACTCCTCCGCCAGCATCGCATCCGTGCGCGCGTCCGGGCCAACCAGAACGAGCTGATGGGGCAATGCGCTGGCGCGACACAGATGGGCAAACGCCGCCAACGCCACGCCGCGATTTTTATTGGGATAGTCCCCGCCCACAAAGAGGATCGTGGGCGGCCCCGAACGCGAGCCGGGTTCGGGATGAAAGAGCGCGCGGTCCACCCCCTCATAGACGACCGCGCAACGCGCCGACGACACCTCCAATACGCGCACCGCTTCCTCGCACGTGGCGCGGCTCACGCAGATCAGCCGCGCGGCCCGGCGCGCCCAGGCGCGTTGGCGCGCGTACCACCAGTGGTTGAGCGGCTGACCATGCAACAACGCGGGCATATGGAGCGGCGTGAAGTCGTGGACAGTGACCACGAACGGCGCGGCCGCCCAGGCCGATACCCCTGTGACGCTCAGATGCGCCGACAGACAGGGGAAATGCATCAGGTCGGGCCGCAGACGTCGCAGGAGGGCCGGCAAGAGGACCTGATGGGTCATCAGCGCCGTCAGGCGGCCCAGCCGCGGGCGCGGCAGGCGCACCCAGCGCGCCCCACGCGGCCCATCTCGTCCTTCCGCCGCCCCGTGGGTGATCAACGTCCAGCGGTAAGGCAGATCCAGGCTCGCCAGGCCGGTGAGCAAGCCGCGCACATACTGCCCCACTCCCCGTGTGCGATGTCCGGTCTCCAGCGGCGTACAATCGAACGCGATGTGCACAGCCGTTTTGTCCCCTCCCGCCAACGATTGTGCCACGAAATAGGGCGTGAGACAATCCAACGGTATAATCTCGTTCCAGCACGTTGGGATGAACCTGTATGGAGTCGCCGTGAAGTAAGAGCGGAGGACGCAGAGCTTTCTATCGCTTCCTCGGCGTCTCTGCACGCTCGGCGGGCAAGACGGCTCACCGGGCGCGCCCCTCAAGCGAAAACAGGAAAGGGAGGATCCGATGTCTATGGAAGGCCTGGAAGTGGCGTGGCGCACCCTCGCCCAGGAGCGTGTCCCGGAGCCTTGCATCGTCGGAAGCTGGGTGATGAAAGGCGACTATTACACCTACATTACAGGGCGAGACTACTGGCAGGCGAAGGAGGAGGTCTACCTGGCGGCGTTGCCGCGCATGGGCATCAACCTCTGCCCCCAATACGTGATGCCCCAGGACGCGATGGGCAACGCCAGCATCGTCGACGAGAACTGGGGGAACCGACTGGGGATCCAGGAGCCGGAGGAGATCCTTCCTCTGATCGAGGCGCTGCCTTCCGACGAGGAGATCGCCCGCGATTTCGATGTCGAGGCCTACGCCCGACGATACGCGGAAGGGATCAAACAGCACATCGACGCCACACACGGGCAGGTGCTGTTCCTCGACAGCTTCGGGCAGCCGGATTTCATGGGACCGTACAATGAGTGGGGATACACCCCCTACCTCTCGGCCCTGGCCCTCTATCCGGAGCACATCCGGCGCTACTATCATTACACGGCCACCCTGGGGTACTGGCAAAATGTGGCCATCGTGGAGGCGGTCCGCCGCTATGGCCTGGCGCCTTTTGTGTATGGCGGGCAGGATATCTGCGCCAACAGCGGTCCCTTATGCTCAGTGGCGATGTTGGATGAGCTTTTCTTTCCCGAGCTTCGCCGCTGCCTGCAACCTTTGCTGGAGAACGATATTCGCATCATCTGGCACTGCGACGGCAACATCATGCCCATCCTCGATCGGCTGATCGAGATCGGCGTATCGGGCCTGCAGGGGTTCCAGGAGGAGGCAGGGGTGCCGTTCGAGCAGATCGTACGGACCCCGACGAAGTATGGGCGGCCGCTGATCGTATGGGGATGCGTCTCAGTGACGACGACGCTCCCCTACGGCAGCGTGGCCGACGTCCAGGCAGCGGTCCGACGCAGCTTCATGCTGGCTGGCGGCGGCAGGGGATTCGGGCTGGCCTCCACCAGCAGCATCATGCCGGAGACGCCCAACGCCAACATCGACGCCCTCTACCTCTACGGCAGAGAGTTCGGCCGCGAGTTCCTGGGAGGACAGTAGAAGCGCACCGCCGGCCACGACACGGAGGATTTGCTGAGGGGCGCCGCCCTGAACGATCCCGCGCCCAGGGCGCGCCCGGCTCACCCTTTGAGGCCAGTTAAGGCGATGCCGCGCACGAAGTTGCGCTGAAAGATGAGGAACACGACGAGAGGTGGGATGGACACGAGCACGGAGCCGGCCATCACCGCCTGGTAGTCTGTACCGCCGAAGCGATTGGCCATGCGGCTGATGATCAGGGGCAGCGTCAGTTTGTCCTCGTCATTGAGGACGACAAGGGGCCACAGATAGGCATTGAAGGTGCCCAGGAAGGTGAAGATCGCCAACGCGGAGAGCACCGGCCGCGTTAAGGGCAAAATGATGTTCCGAAAAATGCCGAAATCGCCGCTGCCGTCGATCTTAGCCGCGTCATATAGCTCGCCCGGGATGCCGTAGATGAATTGACGGCAGAGGAAGATCCCAAAGGACGAAAAGATAGAAGGCACCCACAGGCCCCAGAGCGTGTTGAGCAGGCGCAGTTGCTTCATGACGATATAGAGGGGGATAAGCAACGTCAGGAAGGGCACCATCGTGGTCGAAAGGATCAGGTAGAAGAGGATATTGCGCCCCGGGAATTGCAGGCGGGCGAAGACGAACCCTCCCAGCGACGAGGTGAAGAGGATCGTGATCACCGTGCCGACCGTGACCAGGGTGCTGTTCCAGTATGCCCGCGGCAGGTTGGCGCGGTTCGGGTCCATCACCATACGGTACGCGCTCAAAGTCCACTGCTCCGGCCACAAAGTGACCGGGATTCGGACGATGTCCGCCCCCGTCTTGAAAGATGAGAAGATCAGCCATAAGAAGGGATAGAAGACGGCGAAACTGCCCAGCGCCAGCAACAGCCGGATGAGCCACTCGACCCAACGGCCCGAACGATAGAACCGACGCAAGGGATTCACCACCGACGGCGTCCCCACTCGCTTCGCCGCAGGCGCCTCGTTCAATGTTCCCATCTCACCTGCCACCTCTGCAACTGGAAGACCGTTGCGAAGAGCAACAGCACAAAGATGATCAACGAAACCGCTGCGCCATAGCCCAGGTTGAGAGCCTGGAAGCCGAGTTGGTAGGTATACAGGGCAAGGGTACGTGTGCTGAATCCCGGCCCCGGCATGAGAAAGAAAGGCTCGAACATCTGGACTGTGCCGATGACGCTGACGACGATCTGGTAGACCAGGACAGGACGGATCATGGGCAGGGTGATCCGAAAGAACATCTGCCAGAATCCTGCGCCGTCCAGACGCGCTGCCTCGTACAGGCTCTCCGGCACATCGTTCATCCCCGCCAACAGGATCACGGACGCTCCGCCCACATTTGCCCAGATCACCATGGCGGTGATACACCATAAAGCCTGGTTAGGACTGGCCAGAAAAGGCTGCTGCGGGAGACCGATCGCCGCCAGAAACGTGTTGAACGCGCCGCCAGTGGGTCGGTACAGCCAGCTCCACAGGTAGACCGTGACGACCGTTGGCGTGATGACCGGCAGATAGTACAGAGAAAGGAAAACGTTCTGAGTGACCCCCCGCACCTGACTCAGCATTAAGGCCAGCAACAGGGCCAATGCCACGCCCAGGCTGATCTCGACGACCGAGAACAGGATCGTCGTCTTGAGCGCCTGCCAGAAATAGGCGTCAGAGAGGGCATGGGCAAAGTTACGCAACCCAACGAAGCGAGGCCTGGTCAGGAAGTCCCAGTTCTGAAACGAGAGCCAGATCGCCGTCCCAAAAGGGATGATGAAGACAACCGTATAAAAGATCGTGACTGCCGTAGCAAAGAGGAGGCCCAGGGGGCTGGCGCGACGGAACCGCCACAAAATCCCATGTCGCTGCTTGCCAGGTGAAAACGCCAGCTCAGTGACACGCTTGGTTTGCATTTCCTATCCCATCTCCTTCACAGGCGCCGCCACGCCCGGCTACACCGAGAACGAAGGTCCATCTACATCCGGGCGGAGCTTCTCTGCGTCACGAGCGACAAGGCCGCCCATGACGCAGAGAAGCGATCGTTCTATCTCACATCCCGATGCGCTCGCGAGCCTGGTCTTCCTGCTCTTGCAGGTACTTATCCATGTTGATCAGAGCCTCTCTGATGCTGATCTCCTTGCGCATGGCGCGATCCAACTCCGTCGCCGCCGGTCCCTGGTTAGCCACATGATCGCGCGTGAAGCGCGCCTTGGGCCACATCCCCGTAGCCACCCGCTTGGACATCAGGCCATATTTCACCTGCTCGATGCGCGGATCCTCATAGACAGCCTTGGTCATGCAGACGCCCGAGTAGAAGTCGAACGCCTGAATGAGGCCGTCCGGTCCAGTGACCGCCAGGGCAAAGTCGAGGGCCGGCTTGAGTTTCTCCGGGGCGTTGGCCAGCCGTTTGGAGAGGCCGAACCCGGCGATGTGATGGGGGTAGAGGACGTCGGCGACCGCATCGGCCAGCGGTGGGGTGACGATGTTGTCGGCCGGGATCTGCGCGACGTCGGTCTGCACGCCAGCCGTCCATGCGCCATCCCCCCAGATCGAGACCAGTTTCTGGCTCACGGCCTCGAACTCGCTGTTGAAAAGCTCGAAGTCGCATACGCCGTGCTTCCAGTAGAGGTCATAGATGATCTGCGCCGCGGCTTCGCCGACATCGGTCGCATGCGACCATTTGCCGTTTTCGGAGTTGAAGAACTCACCGCCCATCTGCCAGATCAGGGACCAGAGCAACTGATACTGCGAGCTGCGGGGAGAGTAGCCGGAGCGCGTGATCTTGCCTTCGGCGTTCTTTTGGGTGAGCGCCACACCAGCCTCGACCACCTCCTCAAATGTCTTGAAATTGAGGTAGTCGATCGACTGCTCGGCCAGGTGATCTTTGTTGACGGTCATGGCAGCGCCGCGAATGCCGGCCAGCCAGGGCAGATAGAAGACACGGCCTTCGGGGACGTCGAGCGCGCCGAAAGCGGCCGGCCACATCTGGGACTCCCAATAGCTCATGCCGCCCGCCGCGTCGGTGATGTCCAGGAATACCTGCCGGACATCCTTGCCCACCACCCAGTCGGTGTACATGTTGAGCACATCCCCCTCTGTGCCAGCGGCGATCGACGGCAGCAGCTTGGCGAACAGATCGCCGTAGCCGATCGCCTGCAAATTGACGGTCACATCGGGGTACTTCTCCACGAAGGCAGGGGCAACCGAGTTCATGATGCGATTGGCGCCATCCCAATCCTGGTACCAGACCACGATCTCCGTCTTGCCCTGGCCATACAAGCGTGGTGCTGCGGTCGGCACAGGAGTTGGCTCCGGCGTGGGGGTCGAAACCGCCGGAGCGGCGGCGGGTGGGGCAGCGCAGGCCGCCAACAGCAGCCCGGCCGACGTCCCAACGCTCCACCTCAGGAACGAGCGACGAGTGATCTGCACGTGCGACATGGATCCTCCTCCAAGCTCAATCTTTGAACCGTACCTGCGAAGAACGGCCAACGACCGAATTCCGAA
>FWWM01006905.1_pt1 | contig 23339 bp, 35 predicted proteins | sample 2228351 | NCBI WGS metagenome assembly FWWM01 (sample SAMEA103939774, study PRJEB20133) | metagenome
ACCTTTTACAATATAAGATATAATAGCAGAAGATAAAATGCAACCTGTTCCATGGAACTCATCCTTTAATTTTTTCCATTTGTAAATTTTTAAATTATTTCCATCAAAAAATATATCCTTTATAAATCTTTTCTCCAAATGCCCTCCCTTTAACAAAATAGGAATTTTAAATTTTTTATAAAATCCATATATGATTTCCCTTTGGTCTTTAAAATCTTCATCTAACAATGCCTTTGCTTCGTCTATATTTGGAGTTATTAAATTGCATAGGGGAATTAAATTTTTCTTTAAACTTTCTCTTGTATCTTCTAAAAATAATTTTGAACCAGAAGTGGAAATTAAAACAGGGTCTAAAAGAAAAAAGAGATCCCTTCTTCTTTTAAAAAATTTTGAAATTTCAAATAGGGCTTCTATGTTTGGTATCATACCTACCTTTGCTGCTTTTATTGAAAAGTCCTCTTCTAAAACCTTAAGTTGTGCTTTTATTTCCTTTGGAGGAATTGGATGGATTGAAAAGACACCTTTGGAGTTTTGAGCTGTAATTGCAGTAATAACTGAAATTCCAGGAACTTTTAATTTGTAAAAAGTTTTGAGATCTGCTTGTACTCCTGCTCCTGAAGAAGAATCAGAGCCAGCAATTGAAAGTGCAAAAAATGTTTTCAAGCCCTCTCTATGTACTTTCCTTCTCTTGTATCTACTTTAATTTTATCCCCAACTTCTATAAATTGAGGAACTTGAACCATAAGCCCCGTAGATAGTTTTGCTGGCTTAAAAGAAGCAGAAGCTGTTGCCCCCTTTAAATGGGGTTCCGTTTCAATTACTTCTAAAACAACTGTTTGGGGAAGTTCTACAGAAACGGGGTTACCTTCATAAAATTCCACATCTATTATTGTCTCTGGTAAAAGGTATTGAAGTGCTTCTTGTAATATTTCATCAGATAAATGGACTTGTTCATAGGTTTCCATATTCATAAAGCAATGCCCCGAGGTATCGGAATATAAATATTGCATTTGGTGGGTTTCGAGCTCTGCCTTTTCTACCTTATCATCACTTGAAAACCTTTTTTCCCAAGCTACATTTGTCTTTAAGTTACGCATCTTTACATGGATAATTGCTCTCCAGTTTCCAGGGGTTATGTGAGTCATTGATAAAACTCTGTGAAGATTTCCATCAATGTTTAAAATTTGTCCAGGTCTTATCTGGGTTGCTACAATTAACATATTTATTTAACTCCTAATTTTTTTTCTTTTTTCTTCCTTTTGGGTTTAAAAGTATAATTTACATATTCAATAATAGCCATTTCAGCATTATCTCCTATCCTTTTCCCCAACTTTAATATCCTGGTATACCCACCATTTCTATCTAAAAATTTTGGAGCCATATCTTCAAAAACCTTTTTTACAAGAGAATGGTCAGGAATTAACTTAAAAGCTAACCTTTTGTGATGGAGAGTACCTTTTTTCCCATAAGTTATAACTCTATCTGCAAAATGCCTTAGTTCCTTTGCTTTTTCTAAGGTAGTTTTAACCCTTTCATTTTTTACAAGCCCTAAAAGAAGATTTCTCATAAGAGCCATTCTATGTTCTGTCTTTCTTCCTAATTTCCTATGTGCAACAATGTGTCTCATCTTTTCCTCCCCCTAATTTTTTAATAATATAATTCCAATTGCCTTCAAAGCTTCTAAAAGTTCTGTTAAAGATTTTCTCCCAAAATTTTTTATTTTTTCTAAATCCTTTTCAGAATATTTAAGTAATTCCCTTAAAGTTTCAATGTTATTGTTTTTTAAACAATTTATAGCCCTTGTGGAAATATCTAATTCGTCAATTGGCCTATCCAAGGGATCATCTTTTAAAACTTCCTTTTTATGTTCTACTTCCCCTTCTTTTTCAAACTCTTCTTTTAGTGGTTCTGGTTCTTTGAAAAATAATTCCAAATTTTTTATTAAAAGCCCTGTTGCTTCTCTTAAGACCTCAATTGGTGCCATTGTCCCATCTGTCCAAATTTGAAGTTCTAATTTTTCATATATGGAAAGCTTCCCAACCCTTGCTGGAGAAGAACTAAAATTTACTTTTCTTACGGGTGAATGGATTGAATCTAAATACAAGTAATCAATGTCTAACCCCGATTCTTTATTATCTTCACTTGAAACATAACCCTTTGCTTTTTTTACTCTACACCACATTTCCAACTCTCCATCTGTATCAAGAGTTGCTATATAACTTTCTGGATCTACAATTTTAATAGAAGGATCCTCTGAAAAATCCTTTGCTCTAACTTCCTTATATCCTGAAGCTTTAAGGTGGATTATCTTTTCACTTTCACCATATAATATTAGGGGAATTTTTTTTAAATTTAATAATATATGGGTAACATCTTCTTTTACACCAGGTATGGTGCAAAATTCATGCTTTACTCCCTTTATTTTAACTGCAGTTATAGCTGCACTTGGAATGGAAGAAAGCATAATCCTTCTTAAAGAATTTCCTATTGTAGTTGCCCATCCTCTTTCAAAGGGTTCTGCAATAAAATGTCCATAAAAAGGGCTTATTGTTTTTTTATCATAATGCCAAATTTCTGGCATCTTGAAATTTATTGACATATTTCCTCCTATTTTGAATATAATTCAACTACTAATTGCTCCTGGAAAGGTATTCTTATATCTTCTCTTGTGGGATAAGCTATCACTTTGCCAGAAAAATTTACTTCATTTAATTCAAGCCAAGAGGGGATACCCCTTCCCCTTGCAGATTCTAAATTTGCTTTGATTTGGGGATTTTCTCTTGATTTTTGTCTTAAAGAAATTTCTTGGCCAATCTTTACATCATAAGAAGGAATATCTATTTTTCTTCCATTTACAAGAATATGCCCATGCCTGACAAGTTGCCTTGCTTCAGCCCTTGAGGAAGCAAAACCCAATTGGTATACGACATTATCCAACCTTCTCTCTAAAAGAATTAACAAATTTTCTCCCGTAACCCCTTTCATCCTTTGAGCTCTTTGAAAGGTCTTCTTAAATTGTCTTTCCATTAAACCATAATAATACCTAATTTTTTGTTTTTCTTGCAATTGTAAACCATAGGGCTGAAGTTTTCTTCCCTTTTGACCATGCTGACCTGGAGCATAATTCCTTCTTTCAAAACCACATTTTTCTTTATAACACCTTTCACCTTTTAAGAAAAGTTTAGTTTGAAGACGCCTACATATCCTACATTTTGGTTCTATATATCTTGCCATAACTGCCTCCTTTAAACCCTTCTTCTTTTGGGTGGTCTACAACCATTATGGGGAATTGGAGTTATATCTTTTATGGATTTTATTTCCAAACCTGCTGATTGTAAAGCCCTCAAGGCACTTTCCCTTCCTTGACCTGGTCCTTTTATTTCCACATCTAAGGACCTAATACCAAATTCTTTTGCTTTTGCTGCAATATCTTGAGCTGCAAGTTGAGCTGCAAAGGGAGTTCCTTTTCTGGAACCCTTAAAACCAACTTTTCCACAAGAAGACCATGTTAAGGTATTTCCTTCCATATCTGTTAAAACAATGTGAGTATTGTTAAAAGTTGATAAAATACATGCCTTTGCATGGGGTAATGAAATTTTTTCTTTCTTTTTGCTTTTTTTTTCTTTTTTTCCTTTTGCCATTATATCCTCCTATTTCTTTGGTGCTTTTTTCTTGCCCGCAATTGCTTGTTTGCGAGGACCTTTTCTGGTTCTGGCATTTGTATGGGTCCTTTGACCCCTAACAGGCAAGCCCTTTTTGTGTCTTACACCCCTATAACATCCAATATCCTGCAATCTTTTTATATTACTTGAAATTTCCTTTTTCAATTCACCTTCAACTTTGAAATTTTCAGATATAACTTTACTTATTTTTTGAATTTGAATTTCAGATAAATCTTTAACTTTTATATCAGGGCTTACATCTGCCATCTTTAATACTACTTTGCTATTTGAAGGACCAATTCCAAAAATATAGGTTAAAGCAATTTCAATCCTTTTGTTTGGTGGTAAATCTACTCCATGAATACGAGCCATAAAGCCTCCTTATCCTTGTCTTTGTTTATGCTTTGGGTTTTTACAAATAACCCAAATTTTTCCTCTTCTTCTTATAATTTTACATTTTTCACAAATTTTTTTTACAGATGCTCTAATTTTCATCCTTCCTCCTATTTGTACCTAAAAATTATTCTGCCACGAGTTAAATCATAGGGTGATAATTCAATTAAAACCTTATCACCTGCCAAAATCTTGATCCAGTTCTTCCTAATTTTGCCTGAAGGGTGGCAGAGAACCCTTCTTTTATTTTCCAATTCAACCCAAAAAAAGCCGTTAGGAAGAACTTCTACAACGGTACCCATTACTTCAATATTCTCATCTTTTGGCATAATTTAAATTGCTAAATTACCCAAAATTTTTGGTCCTTCTTTAGTAATTGCAACACAACATTCAAAATGAGCTGAATTTTTCCCATCCTTTGTCCTAACAGTCCATCCATCTTCATCAACTATAACCTTCCAATCCCCTTCGCAAACCATTGGTTCTAAAGCTAAAACCATACCCTCTTCTAATATAGGACCATCTTCTGGAAAACCATAATTTGGAATTTGGGGTGGCTCATGGAGATTTAAACCAATTCCATGCCCCACATAATCCCTTACCACAGAAAAACCTTCTCCTTCTGCACAACTTTGAATAGCATAACTTACTTGACCAAGCTTTTTACCTACCTCACAAAATTCTATTGCCCTTCTTAAACATTCTTTAGCATTTTCAATTAACCTTTGAGCATTATAACTTATCTTTCCTATGCCAAAGGTAACAGCTCCATCTCCATAAAAACCATCCAATTTTACTCCAAAATCTAAGCTAACTATATCTCCTTCCTTTAAAACCTTTTCTTCTCTTGGAATACCATGAACAACTTCGTCATTTATGGAAATACATATGGAAGCAGGGTAATTTGCATAACCCAAAAAGGCAGGGATTCCACCTCTTTCTTTACAAATTTTAACTGCTTCCCTATCCAATAAAATAGTTGAAACACCTGGTTTTGCCATTTTTTCTAATTTATATAAAACTTCATTCACAATCTTGCATGCCCTATCAATTACCCTTATTTGTTCTTCACTCTTCTTTATCACCTTTAAATCCCCTTACAACACAAAATCAACATAATTTGATTTCTTATATCTTCAATGGAACCTAAAGCAACTATATGTTTTAATATTCCCTTTTCTTCATAAAATTCGATTAAGGGTTTGGTTGTATTTAAAAAAACTTCTAACCTTTTTAAAACTACTTCTTTTTTATCATCTTCCCTTTGAATAAGTTCATTTTTGCAATCATCACATCTCTTTTCATTTGTAGGAGGAAAATACTTCAAATGGTAAATCCTCCCACAATTTGGACATAGGCGCCTTAAAGTGAGGCGGATGAGGAGTTCTTCTTCTGGAACATCTAAATATATAGCATAATTTAAAGGTTTGTTTAAGTCACATAAAATTTTTTCTAAGGAGAGGGCTTGATTTAAATTCCTTGGATACCCATCTAAGACATAACCCCTTTCTGAAGCTCTTATTTTTGAAGAGACAATTTCCAGCAAGAGTTCATCGGGAACAAGTTTTCCTTCATCCATATATACCTTAGCTTTTTTCCCTAATTCTGTAGAATTACTTACTTCTTCCCTTAAGATATCCCCTGTGGAAATATGGGAAAAATTGCATTCCTTTGAAATAACTTGGGCTTGGGTCCCCTTCCCTGAACCTGGTGCTCCAAGCATTAATATGCCATAATTTTTCATCCTCTTCTTCCCCTTATCCTTACTCTATTTAAAAATCCATCATAATGCCTCATTATAAGTTGAGCTTCAATTTGTTGTAAAGTATCCATGGCAACACCAACCACAATTAGCAAACTTGTTCCCCCAAAGTAAAATTTTATTCCCATTCCTTCAGTTATAAATCGAGGCAAAACTTCATCAAGCCAAGGCCCCAAACCTGGTATTGATTGAACTTTAAAACCCGTCATTAAAAATTCAGGTAGGATTGCAATTGCAGCTAAGTATATGGAACCTACAAAAGTTATTCTTGATAGGGTCTTATCAATAAATTCAGCTGTGGTCTTACCTGGCCTTATACCGGGAATAAAACCCCCATATTTTCTCATATTATCTGCCGTATCTACGGGATTAAAAATTATGGAAGTATAAAAATAACAAAAAAAGATAATTGCTGCAATATAAATTACATTGTAAAGAGGTTGCCCATAAGAAAACATCGTAGCAATGGTTTGAAGATAAGGATGTTTAATCATTGATGCAATTGTAGCAGGAAATTGTACAATTGATGCAGCAAATATTATGGGAATTACTCCACCTGTATTTAACCTTAAAGGAAGATAGGTCTGGGTTCCACCATAAACTCTCCTTCCCACTTGCCTTTTTGCATATTGAATAGGTATCCTCCTCTGAGCCCTTTCCATAAAAATAATAAAGGCAACTACTGCTACCATAAATATTAACAAAAGCAAAATTTTAAAAATATTTGTGGCACCTGTTTGCAAGTCCTGCCAAGTAACAGCAATTCCATGGGGAATCCTTACAATTATTCCTGCATAAATGATTAAAGAGATTCCATTTCCAATTCCCCTTTCAGAAATTTGCTCCCCAAGCCACATTATAAAGGCAGTTCCAGTAGTTAAAGTAATTACAGTTAAAAGTTTAAAACCCCATCCAGGATTTGAAACAAGGGGAATTCCAGAAGGAGCAGTTTGCCCTTCAATAAATATACTAATACCCAAGGATTGAATTATGGAAATAATAATTGTTCCATACCTTGTATACATTGTTATTTTTCTTCTTCCCAACTCCCCTTCTTTTGATAGCTTTTCCAAATAGGGCCATACAACTGTAAGCAATTGTAAAATAATTGATGCAGAAATATAAGGCATTATTCCTAAGGCAAAAATTGTAAGTTTTCCAAGGGCTCCCCCGGAAAACATATTTAAAAACCCCACAACGGTTCCTTCAAATTGCTTGAAAAATTCTGCCAATGCTTGAGGGTCAATCCCAGGGGTTGGAATCACAGCTCCAATCCTGTAAACAGCAAGCACAATTAGGGTAAATATAACCCTTTTTCTTAAATCGGGAATGAAAAATATATTTCTTATGGATTCTAACATTTTATATTACCTCATATTTGCCGCCAATGCTTTGAATTTTTTTAATGGCATTTTCAGAAAAAGCATGGGCTTTTATAATGAGGGGTTTTTCAAGTTCCCCTTTTCCTAAAATTTTTACTCCATCTTTTATTTCTTTAATTATTCCCTTTTCTAATAAAACCAAAGGTGTAACTTCTTCATTTATACCAAAATTGGATAATCTTTCCAAATTTACAAGGGCATAAACCTTTTTATTAGGATTTGTAAAACCTCTCTTTGGTATTCTTCTCACAAGAGGCATTTGCCCCCCTTCAAAATTTGCCCTTTGGGAAGAACCTGAACGAGACCAAAAACCATTATGCCCCCTCGTTGCAGTCTTTCCATGCCCAGAACCTGGACCCCTTCCCACCCTTTTTCTCTTATGGGTTGCTCCTCTTTTTGGACTTAAATTTTCAAGCATATCACTCCTCCAAAATCCTTACTAAATGAGGAATTTTATTAACCATTCCCCTTATAGCTGACGTATTTTGCCTTTTTACAACTTGCCCAATTTTTCTTAAACCAAGTCCCTTTAGAACTTCTCTTTGTTTTTTAGGACAACCAATTGGGCTTGAGATTTGCGTAATTTTTATATATTTCTTTGTCATATTTACTCTTCCCCTCCTTCTTCAATTCCTCTTAAAGATTTGAATTTATTGGGATCCTTAAGTTTTAATAAACCATCCATTGTAGCCCTTACCAAATTAAAATGGTTAGTGGAACCATTAACTTTAGTTAGTATATCTGAGACACCAAGGGTTTCAAGGACTGCCCTTACGGTTCCTCCTGCAATTACTCCCGTCCCTGGAAAAGCTGGCTTCAACAACACCTTTGTGGATTTAAACTTCCCTATAACTTCATGGGGTATTGTTGTCCCTTGCAAGGGAATTTCTTTCACATTTTTCTTTGCCTTATCAATCCCTTTCTTTACTGCTAAAGGAACCTCCCTTGATTTTCCCTTCCCTATCCCCACCCTTCCTTTTCTGTCCCCTACAACCACAAGGGCTGAAAACCTTATGTTTTTCCCACCTTTTACAACTTTTGCTACCCTATTTATTACTATGGTCTTATCTATCCATTCTTGTTCAAAATTTTCCATACTTCCCCCTAAAATTCTATTCCATTTTCTCTTAAGGCATCTGCTAATGCCTTTATCCTACCATGGTATTTAAACCCCCCTCTATCAAAGACAATCTTTTTAATACCAGCTTTTAATATCTTTTCTGCTAATTTCTTTCCTATTTCTTTTGCAGAAATCACATTCCCTCCACTATTTATAAATTTCTTTGCTTCTTTTGAAACACTTGAAAAGGAAAGGATTGTCCTTTGGCTTGTATCATCAATTAATTGAGCATATATGTGTTTTAAACTTCTAAAGATAGCTAAACGGGGTTTTTGAGCAGTTCCCTTTAAGGACTTTCTTATCCTTTGATGGATTCTTTCCCTTCTACTTAATTTTTTATAAGCCATATTAAACTCCCGCTTTCCCTGGTTTAAGATGCAAAACTTCATCTGCATATTTTATCCCTTTCCCTTTATAGGGATCAGGATACCTCAATTCTTTAATCTTAGCTGCTGTTTGGGTCAAAAGTTCTTTATTTGGTGATGTAAGAGTTAATCTATTTAATTTAGGCTCATAACTCACCTTTACCCCCTTTGGTATTTGAAAATTTATGGGATGGGAATAACCCAAATTTAAAACAATGGTATCTCCCTTAATTTCTGCCCTATACCCAGTTCCAACTATATCCAACTCCTTTTTATAACCCTTTGTTAATCCTATAAGTGCATTTTGGATTAACCTATACATAAGTCCATGCCATGCTTTTGATTGTTTTCCATCATCCAACCTTTCAACTCTTAAATTGTTTTGCTCCTTAATAACTTTTATTGTTTTTAATCTTTTTATTTCCAACCTATCATTTTTATTTTCAAAAATATACCTATCTTCTTCTTCAATAAAATTTATTTCTTGGGGTAAAACTATGGGTTTTTTTGCAATTCTTGACATATTTCCTCCTACCAAATTTTACAAATAAGTTCCCCTCCAACCCCCAACTTCCTTGCTTTATCATCTGCAATTACTCCATAAGGAGTTGAAAGGATTGCTATACCCAATCCATTTAATACCTTTGGAACTTCATCTTTCTTTATATAAATTGTTCTCCATGGTTTTGAAACCCTTACTAAGTTTGTAATAAGAGGATTTCCATTTTCATCATACTTTAAATGGATCTTTAATAAACCTTGTTTTGTCTTTTCTTCTAAAATCTTAAAGTTTTTAATGTAACCTTTGTTCTTTAAGATTTTTGTAATAGCTATTTTTAAATTTGAAGCAGGTATTAAAACCTCTTCCCTCTTTGAAATGATTGCATTTCTTATTCTTGTAAGATAATCTGCTATTGGGTCTGTCATTGTCATAATTCACCTCACCAAGATGCTTTTCTTACACCTGGAATTAAACCTTCCAGGGCAAGTTTTCTAAAACAAATTCTACAAAGACCAAATTTTCTATAATATCCCCTTGGCCTTCCACATAACTTACAGCGGTTTCTGTACCTAACTTTAAATTTCAATTTTTTCCTCTCTCTGGCAATTTTGGCTTCAGTTGCCATATTTTCCCCCTATTTTGCAAAGGGCATTCCAAGCCCCTTTAAAATAAAATATGCCTTTTCATCATTGTCGGCATCTGTACAAATTGTAACATTTAAACCTTTGGATCTATCAACTTTTGTATAGTCCAATTCTAAAAATATTAAATGATCTTTTATTCCAAGGGTATAATTACCCCTTCCATCAAAGGATTTTGAAGAAACCCCCCTAAAGTCCCTTACCCTTGGCAAGGCAATGTTAATTAATCTATCTAAAAACTCCCACATCCTATTTCCCCTCAAATTTACCATTATCCCTACAGGCATACCTGCTCTAATTTTAAAATTTGCAATTGATTTCTTTGCCCTTGTAACCACTGCCCTTTGACCTGCTATCAAGCTTAATTCTTCTAAGGAACTATCCAAGAGTTTTTGATCCCTTGAAATTTCACCTAAGCCCATATTTAAAGTAACTTTCTTTAACTTTGGGACAGCATTAGGATTTTTTAAATTAAATTTTTCCATAAATTCTGCTACTACTCTTTGTCTATAAATTTCTTTTAATCTTGGAACATATGCCATATAAAACTCCTTATCCTAACATTCCATTACAATTTTTACATATTCTACTTTTTGTCCCATCTTCTAAAACCCTCTTCCCTACCCTTGTAGGTTCACCACATTCTGGACAAACTACCTTTACCTTTGCAATGTTTATAGGGGCTTCCCTTTCTACAATTCCACCCTTAACTTGCTTTGCAGGGTTGGGTCTTGTATGTTTTTTTATCATATTTACTCTTTCCACAATAACTTTTCCCTTCTTTTCCAAAACCCTTAAGACCTTTCCCTTCATCCCCTTGTCTTTACCAGAAATAACTATAACTGTATCATTCTTTTTAACAAAGGTTCCCATTATAACACCTCCGCAGCCAAGGAGACAATCTTCATAAATTTTTTATCCCTCAATTCCCTTGCCACAGGTCCAAAAACACGAGTTCCAATTGGTTCCTTTGCTTGATTGATAAGAACAGCAGCATTATCATCAAACCTGATATAAGTTCCATCTTTCCTCTTTATATATTTTCTCGTTCTCACTATTACTGCTCTTACAACTTGTCCTTTTTTTACAGGACTGTTGGGGATTGCTTCTTTTACTGATCCCGTAATTATATCTCCCACATGGGCATACTTTCCTGCAGAAGAACCCCCTAACTTTGTAATTGCCATAATTGTTCTAGCACCAGAGTTATCTGCTACCTTCAATAATGTCCTCATTTGGATCATGAGTCACCTCCGCCTTTCCTTTTTCTAATATTCTTACAACTCTAAAATGCTTTCTTTTTGAAATTGGCTTTGTTTCCCTAATTAAAACTAAATCTCCTTCCCTACATATCTCCTTTGAATCGTCAGCTAAAAAGCATTTTGAATATCTTACATATTTTTTAAAAGTAGGGTGCTTCTTTAAGGTTGAAACTTGTACCTTAACAGTCTTTATACCTGATATTTTTATAACCTTTCCAATTTTTTCATTTAATGGCATAACCCTTCTCCTTTGCAATTGTTAAAATTCTTGCTATGTCTTTTTTTATATTATAAATTTTTTTCTTATTTTCTAATTGTCCTAAGGTTGCTTGAAAGCGCAGTTTATACAAGGCATCCAAGTTGTCATTATATTGCTTTTTTAATTCTTCTAAACTCATTTCTCTTAAGGTCTTTGCTTTCATTATAAAACCTCCTGTTCAGGTCTTGAAACAATTTGTGCATTAACGCAAAGTTTATTTGCTGCAAGACGAAGAGCTTCTTGGGCAACTTCACGAGAAACGCCTTCTATTTCATAAATTATAGTTCCTGGCTTCACACAAGCAACCCAACCTTCTACATTCCCTTTTCCTTTTCCCATCCTTGTCTCTTGGGGTTTTTTTGTGATTGGTTTATGGGGAAATATTCTAATCCACATCTTTCCACCCTTCTTTATGTGTCTTATTATTGCAATTCTTCCTGCTTCAATTTGCCTTGCAGATATTCTTCCCCTTTCCAATGCCTGTAAACCATATTCACCAAAAGATACTTTATTCCCCCTTGTGGCAATTCCCCTAATCCTTCCTTTTTGTTGTTTTCTATATTTTACTTTTTTTGGCATCAACATAGCTTACTCCTTAAATTTTCCTAAATTTTTCCTTATATTGATCTCCCTTATAAATCCAAACCTTTACTCCAATTACGCCATAAGTTGTATAGCTTTCTGCAAAACCATAGTCAATTGAAGCTCTTAAGGTTTGAAGAGGCAATCTTCCTTCTTGATACCAAACAGATTTTGCTATTTCAGCTCCTCCAATCCTTCCCGAAACCCTAACCTTTATTCCAAGGGCTCCAAACCTTAAAGCAGATTCAATTGCTCTCTTTACAGCTCTCCTAAAGGCAATTCTTCTTTCTAATTTATTTGCTATGGATTCACTTACAAGCTGAGCATCCAATTCAGGTCTTTCTATTTCAATTATATTTATATAAACGGGCTTACCCGTCATTTTTTGAAGTTTTTCTCTTAATTTATCTACCTTTTCCCCTTTTTTGCCAATTATTATACCTGGTTTTGCCGTGGATATGTCAACCCTTATCTTGTTTCCTGTCCTCTCTATTTCAATATCTGAAATTTGGGCATCAGATTCCATAGTTTCTTTTATATATTTTTGAATTTTCAAATTTTCATGAAAGTTATCCAAATAATCCCTTCCTTCAAAAAATTGTCTAAACTTCCATGTCCTGTTATATCCTATTCTAAAACCATATGGATGTGTCTTTTGACCCATTTGACCTCCTTTAACTTTCCTTATTTTCAAGCACTAATTGTAAATGCAAAGTGCGATGCGTGTATAAATGAAACCTTCCCATTGGAGCAGGTCTGCCCCTTCTATAAGAAGGTCCTGGACCTAAATTTATCCTTTTAATATATAATTTTTCAATATCTCTAATATCATGATTATTTTGGGCATTTGCAATGGCTGATTGGAGAAGTTTTAGGACTGCCTTAGCTCCCCTTTTGTTTACAAATTTTAAAATATTTTCTGCTTTTTCTACTTGTTTTCCTTTAATCAAATCTACAATTGGTTTCATCTTTTTTGGGGAATATCTATAAAACCTTAAAAGTGCTTTAACTTCCATAAATCCTCCTTATTTTAGTTCAGCTCCTTTTTCTGCCTTCTTTCCACCATGTCCTTTAAATATCCTTGTCAAAACAAATTCTCCTAACTTATGTCCTACCATATTTTCTGTTATCCTTACAGGAATAAGCTTTCGCCCATTATGAACATTTATAACAAGCCCAATCATTTCAGGAACAATAGTTGATCTCCTTGAGGTAGTATTTATTACTTTTTTTCCTTTTTTTTCATTTAATTCCATAACTTTCCTTAATAAATGTTTATCCACAAAGGGACCCTTTTTTACAGAACGAGGCATAACTTATTTCCTCCTCTTTACTATATACTTTGAAGAAGGTTTCTTAACCTTTCTTGTCTTATGACCTTTTGTAGGCCAACCCCAAGGACTACAAGGATGCCTTCCTCCAGAGGTCTTTCCTTCTCCACCTCCCAATGGATGATCAACGGGATTCATCGAAACACCTCTGTTATGGGGTCTTCTTCCCAACCAACGGGACCTTCCTGCTTTTCCCAAGGATTTATTTTCATGGTCTAAATTAGAAACTTGCCCAATTGTTGCCCTGCATTCCAATAAAACCATCCTGATTTCTCCAGAAGGTAATCTCAAGTGGGCATGTTTTCCTTCTTTAGCCAAAAGCTGTGCTTGGACACCTGCTGCTCTTGCCATTTGGCCACCCTTGCCTGGTTTTAATTCAACATTATGAACAAAGGTTCCAAGGGGGATATTTTTTAAAGGAAAATTATTACCAGGGGAAATTTCTCCCTTTTCCCCTGCAATAACTTTATCTCCAACTTTTAAATTATCTGGAGCAATTATATATCTTCTTTCTCCATCAAGATATAACAGCCTTGCAATCCTTGCAGAACGGTTTGGATCATATTCTATATGTTCTACCTTTGCTTCTATATCCCTCTTGTCTCTTTTAAAATCTATTATTCTATATAACTTTTTATGCCCCCCACCCCTCCACCAGGAGGTTATTTCTCCATAATTGTTCCTTCCACCTGTTGATTTTTTGCCTTCAGTTAATGGCTTATAGGGCTCATTTGTAGTCAAATCACTCCAATCCTCTGTATCAAAAAATCTTCTTCCTGGTGTTATTGGTTTATATCTTTTAAGTGCCATAACTATGCTCCTTCAAAAAATTCAATGGTTTTTTCACCTTCTTTTAATCTCACATATGCTTTTTTATACCCAGACCTATAGCCCCTATACCTACCATATGCCTTTGGCTTCCTTTTCATATTTAAAATTTTTACCTCTTCAACCTTTACTCCAAATAATTTTTCCACAGCTTTTTTTACTTCTATTTTATTTGCTTTCTTGTCCACAACAAAGGCAACTATATTTTTTAAGTTTTTAATTGCAGTGGACTTTTCTGTTTGGATGGGTCTAATTATCACTTTTTGGGGATTCATAACCAAAAATCTCCTTTAACTTTATAATTGCATCCTTTGAAATTACTAAATTTTTATGTGCCAAAACTTCATAAGCATTGATTGAATCTATATATAAACAATCTATCTTTTGGAGGTTTCTTGAAGCTAGTTTTATCTCTTTATTTTTACTTAAATCTACCAGTAAAACACTTTTTTCTAATTGTAAATTTTTTAATTTTTGAACCAATTCCTTTGTCTTTGGTGCTTCAACTGCCATTGAATCCAATATAATTAAAGAATTATTCCTAACCTTTTCACTTAAAGCAATTTTTAATGCCTCCCTTTTTTCCTTTTCATTTATTTTATAATCATATTTCCTTGGCTTAGGACCATGGACTGTCCCCCCATGCCTCCACAAAGGAGACCTTATACTTCCAATCCTTGCCCTTCCTGTTCCCTTTTGCCTCCAAAGTTTCCTCCCTGATCCAGAAACTTCTGCCCTTGTTTTAGTAGAAGCATTTCCTTGCCTTTGGTGTGCAAGATAAACCCTTACATAATGCCATAAAAGATGCTTATTTAAGGGCTTTGAAAAAATTTCTTCTGGAAGGGCAATCTTTTCTACTACTTCATTCTGCCAATTTTTTACTTGTATTTCAACCATTATTTCCTCCCCCTTTCCCTAATTAAAATATAACCACCTTTTGCTCCAGGTATTGCACCTTTCAAATAAAGCAAACTATTTTTCTTATCTATTTTTACAATTTCTAAGTTTTTTATAGTGACCCTTTCAAAACCCATTTTACCAGCCATTTTCATACCCTTTCTTACCCTTGAAGGAAAAGATGAAGAACCAATAGAACCAGGAGCTCTATGAAACATTGAACCATGGGAAGCAGGACCACCTCTAAAATGGTGTCTTGATACCACTCCTTGAAACCCCTTTCCCTTTGATATGCCTGTAACATTTACCTTTTCTTTTTCTTGGAATATGGTACAGTAAATTTTTTCTCCCACTTCTTTATCTGGAGTTTCTTCACACCTTATTTCCATTAACTTTTTCACGGGGGAATTTGCTTTTTCTATATGTTTTAAGAAGGGTTTTGATAACCTCCATTCTTTTATTGGTTCAATAAGACCTATTTGAATGGAGTTATAACCATCCTTTTCCTTTAATTTTTTTTGCACAACAACACAGGGACCTGCTTTTACAACTGTTACAGGTGTAAAAACATCATCCCTGTAAAGGTGTGTCATTCCAATTTTCTTTCCTATAATCCCTTTCATTTTAAACCTCTCTTAAATTTATGGAGTTTTTATATCTACATGAACTCCTGCTGGTAGCTCCATCTTCATAAGAGCATCCAATGTTTGACTTGTGGGTTCAAGGATATCTAATAACCTCTTATGAACCCTTATTTCAAATTGTTCTCTGGATTTTTTATCAATATTTTGGTCTCTATTTACAGTAAAACGAGAAATTTCTGTGGGAAGAGGAATTGGACCAGAAACCTTTGCGCCAGTTCTTTTAGCAGTATCTACAATTTCCATTGCTGATTGGTCTAAAAGACGGTGATCAAAACTTTTTAATCTTATTCTAATTTTTGTGCTTTGCATATAAAATTCCTATTCCAAAATATCTGTTATGGTTCCTGCACCTACAGTCCTTCCCCCTTCCCTTATGGCAAACCTTAATCCCTTCTCCATTGCTATCTCCGTTATCAAACTTACTTCTATGTTTAAATTGTCCCCTGGCAATACCATCTTGTCTTCCGGTAATATCACAGTCCCCGTTACATCTGTTGTCCTAAAATAAAATTGAGGCCTGTATCCATTCCTTATGGCTGTGTGCCTACCACCCTCTTCCTTCGTCAATATATATACCTCTGCCTTAAACCTCTTATGGGGTGTTATGCTCCCCGGTGCCGCTACCACCTGCCCCCTCTCTACTTCCTTCTTGTCTGTCCCCCTCAAAAGTATCCCTATGTTGTCCCCTGCTTGCCCCTGATCTAACATCTTCCTGAACATCTCTACCCCCGTCACTACCCTCTTTATCGTTTGCCTAAAACCTACTATCTCTACTTCATCCCCTACCTTCACTATACCCCTCTCTACCCTCCCCGTCACTACCGTTCCCCTCCCTGATATGCTAAATACATCCTCTATGGGCATCAAAAAGGGCTTCTCTATATCCCTTAGGGGCTCAGGTACATATCTGTCTAAAGCATCCATTAACTCCAATATGCACTTGGCATCTGGTTCCTCTGTACTCTTTACCTGTGCCGCCTTTAAGGCACTCCCCTTTATCACTGGTACCTCATCCCCTGGAAATTCATACTTCTTCAGTAAATCCCTTACCTCCATCTCTACTAATACCAGTATGTCAGGATCCTCTACCTTGTCTACTTTGTTCAAAAATACCACTATGTAAGGAACCTCTACCTGCCTCGCTAATAGTATGTGCTCCTTCGTCTGTGGCATTGGACCATCTTCTGCTGATACCACAAGTATCGCCCCATCCATCTGCGCTGCCCCTGTTATCATGTTCTTTATATAATCTGCATGCCCAGGACAATCTACATGCGCATAATGCCTCTTTGCCGTCTCATACTCTACATGAGAAGTAGCTATCGTCAATATCTTCATCTCATTCCTCCTCCCATGGGCTATCGATGCCTTTGCTACATCTTCATAACTCTTATACTGCGCTAATCCCTTTAAACTCATTACCTTCGTTATCGCTGTCGTAAGCATCGTCTTACCATGATCTATATGCCCTATCGTCCCTACATTAACATGGGGCTTCGTCCTTTCAAACTTTTGCTTTGCCATATAACCTCCTAAAAGTTTATTTTTTAGCCCATGACCGGGATTGAACCGGTGACCCCTTCCTTACCAAGGAAGTGCTCTACCGCTGAGCTACATGGGCGTTTTTTAATAAAAAACAACCCAAAAAAGCGGGAGACGGGATTTGAACCCGCGACCAACGGCTTGGAAGGCCGTGACTCTACCGCTGAGTTACTCCCGCATTAAATGGGGAGAGGAGGATTCGAACCCCCGAAGGCACTATGCCGGCAGATTTACAGTCTGCTCCCTTTGTCCCCTTGGGTATCTCCCCAAGTTTCAAGCTGGTGGAGGGAATTGAACCCCCGACCTGCTGATTACAAGTCAGCTGCTCTGCCGACTGAGCTACACCAGCAAAAAATAATATTCTCCACTTTTTTCCTTTTGAGGGAAAAATGGAGCATAAATTTTAATATAAAATTATAACACTAAAAATTACCTTTGTCAACTGGCATAAAAGAAGAGGGTACTAAAAGGAATTGAAGATTGTTAGAAAAATAGATTAAAGAGCAGGGTAAGGACAGAACCTGGGACACTTTTAAAGAAACAAATAAGGGTGAGGACTTTTTAGTAAATGAGATAAAGGGAAAGCAGGACTTCTTGAGATAGATTTAGTAAGTCATAATGGAGAGGTGGCAAAAGGGGATTTGAGGCTGGAAATTGGATGAAAGAGATTTAAATAAGGTTGAACAATTTTTAAATTGATAAAGGAAAATTATCTGAAAATGCTAAATATTAAGTTTCATATTTTATGGAAGGCAGAGATTAGATTTGTAAAAAAAATTTCATATGTTAAAATATATTTTATGATTGCAGTTATTGCTTTTGGAGGGAATGCCCTTTTAAGACCTGAAGATTTGGGAAGAATTGAGGAACAGCTAAAGAGAGCATATGATGCTGCTCTCTGGCTTGTCCCATTGACAAACCAGGACTATAAGCTTGTAGTAGTCCATGGTAATGGACCACAGGTGGGAAATCTGATGTTACAAATGGAAGAAGCAGCCACAAAAATTCCACCCCTTCCAGTAGATGTCTGTGATGCTATGACTGAAGGTTCTATGGGTTATCTTTTAGAACTTGCTTTAAGAAATCAATTTAAAAAGATGGGAAAAAATTTAAAGATTGCAACAATTTTAACTCCCGTTTTAGTGGATGCAGAAGATCCCGGGTTTTCAAACCCTACAAAGCCCATAGGACCCTTTTATACTAAATTTAGAGCTGAGCAATTGTCAAAGGAGTATGGATGGGTAATAAAAGAAGATGCAGGGAGGGGGTGGAGGAAGGTGGTGCCTTCTCCAAAACCCTTAAAAATTTTGAATATGGATTTAATTAAAGAAATGTTAAATTTAAGGGATATCTTAATTTCAGGAGGGGGTGGAGGAATTCCTGTGGTTTTGGAAAAAGATGGCTCTTTGAAAGGAGTAGAAGCAGTAATTGATAAGGATTATACTGCCTCCTTAATTGCAAAGGAACTTGGGGCAGATTTGTTTATTATACTTACAGGTGTGTCAAAAGTAGCAAGGGATTTTGGAAAGCCAACCCAAAAATTTTACGATGTGCTAACGGTTAATGAAGCAAAGAAAATGCTCTTTGAAGGTCAATTTCCCCCAGGTTCTATGGGGCCAAAGATTGAGGCAGCAATATCCTTTGTAGAAGCGACAGGAAAAAAGGTCTTAATCACAGATTCTTCTACCCTTGCAGATGCCTTGGAAGAAAAAAATGGAACTTATATAATTAAAGATTGAGGAGGTATGATGAAACCTAAGGATTTAACTACACTTTTACATTGGAAACCAGAAAATATAGAGGAAGTATTAAAATTGGCAGAAGAAGTAAAAAAAGATAAAGAAAGATACAGAGAAAAATTAAAGGGTAAGTCCCTGGCAATGATCTTTGAAAAACCTTCTACAAGGACAAGGGTTTCCTTCACACAAGCAATGTGGGAGGTGGGAGGACTTCCCATATATCTTTCCTCGGGTGATTTACAATTGGGGAGGGGAGAGACCATTGAAGATACAGCAAAAGTTTTATCTCGTTATGTTCAAGGAATTATGGCAAGAACCTACAGACATGAAACAATAGAGGAGCTTGCAAAACATTCCTCTATTCCCGTTATAAATGGGCTTTCTGATTTATTTCACCCTTGTCAGGTCTTGGCTGATGTTCAAACTATAAAGGAAAAATTTGGGAAATATGAAGGGATTAAACTTACATACATTGGAGATGGGAATAATATGGCACATTCTTTAATGGTAACTGGAGCAAAACTTAAAATGGAAGTGACCGTTATATGCCCTATAAATTATATGCCCAATGCTTGGGTTGTAGAAAAAGCAAAGGAAGTGGCAAAGAAAACAGGGGCAAAAATAAATATTACAGAAAAAATTGATGGGGTAAAAGGTTCAAATGTTATTGTAACAGATACTTGGCTTTCAATGGGGCAGGATGACCCTTCGGGAATTAAAAGAAAAGTTTTTGAACCCTATAAAGTTACAAATAAAATTATGAAGATGGCAGAAAAAGATGCAGTTTTTATGCATTGTCTTCCCTGTCATAGGGGAGAAGAAGTAGATGCAGATGTGATAGATGGACCCCAATCTGTAATCTTTGATGAAGCAGAAAACCGTCTCCATGTCCAAAAAGCCTTATTGCTTTATCTCTTAGCTTAATTATTTTTTAAATGCAAAATATAAAAGTTAAATTTTTCTTTGGATTACTATTTCTTCCTTTTTTTTGCATAAATCTTTTTGGGGGTATAGGTGGTTTTATATTAAACCAAAGAGGAAATCCAGTTCAAAATGTAGAAGTTAAATTAAAGGAAAAGGAAATGGTTACTTTTACAAAAGAAAATGGAGAATTTTCCTTTCAAGTGGAAAAGGGTGTTTATGAATTAATTATTTTAAATCAAAGTTTTAAAGTAGATTTTACAAAAGAAAATTTTATAAAAATTTTAATCAAAACCTTTGAAGAAGAAATATTTGTAGAACCCCCAGGTTCAATATTTGAAAATATTCCAAAAAGGGTCTTAAGAATTCCAAAGGGGCAGTCCTATGCAGAAACTTTACCCTTATTACCAAATATTTATTTAAATGGATTGGGAGGTGCTTTTCAAACAGTTTCCATAGGTGGAATGGCAAAGAATAGGATCCAAATGGAGGTGAATGGATTAAGAATTGAAGGTTTAAGGAGGGCAGGGACTGATTTAGGTACCTTCCATTCTGAAATTTTTGAAGGTTTAAATTTATTTGAATTGGGTTTAGGTTTTACTCATGGTTCATCTGCAATGGGTGGAACTCTGGATTTTTCCCTTTTGGAAAATTTTGAAGATTTTTTAAAAACTTCCTTATCCATTAGCACAAACAATGAAAAATTTTCAGTTTTTACAAAAAAGGGGAGTAAAAACTATTTCCTTTTTGCAGGATATGAAGAAGCCAATTCCTATGAAGATGGGGGAGGTGTAAAGCAAGATGGGTTTTTCAAAAGGGGAAATCTTTACGGAGCATATAAGTTTCAAGGGAAAAATTCTATAAATTATATTGATTTACTTTTAACTAAAGGATGGGATATAGGAAAACCCTTTTTATCTGAAGAAAAGACAACCTATCCAAAGAATAATTTAAACTTATTGGGATTTAGAGGTTTTTATAAAGACTTAAGCTATCAAGTTGGTTTAATTTATCAAGACTTGGAAACAAAAACCACAAAAGAAAAAAGTTATTTAAAATCATCAAGTTTTCAAGGGAAGGGTTATTATTCAAAGGGAAATTTAAGTTTTGGTTTGGAATTTTATTTCGTACCAGATATGGATGCAGAAAATTATCTTATAACAGGATTTAATAAACCCTTAAAGGATGCAAAAAAATTGGATACTTCTTTAATTTCATCCTATGAGATAAATTTTAAAAAGAGGTATAAATTTTTTACGGGTTTAAGGTACAACTATTTTTATTCTTCAAATAGGGAAAAGGAAAAAAAGGAAAACATATCTTCCTTTTTCGTGATGGTTTCAAAGGAAGGTTTTTTTAATTCTTCTTTAAGTTTATATAATATATATAGATTTCCTTCCTTAGAAGAACTCTTCTATTCTGGAATGACGGCAAGGGGATATGTGCAGGGAAATGAAAAATTAAAAACTGAGAAAGGTTTAGGGGCTACATTAAAGATTCAAAAAAGGATAAAGGATAAGGATTTTGCTTTCTTAATATCATACAAAGAAGTTAATAATTTTATTGAGAAATATAAAGTTTCAAAGGATTTATATTCTTATAGAAATACAGAAAAAGTGAAAATTTGGGAATATGTTTTTTCTTATCAAAACACTTTTTCTTTTCTAAATTTTTCCTTAAGTAAGGGGAAAGATAAAAAAACTGGTGCCCCCATAGATGACCAAAAACCCTTGACAATAAATGGAGGGTTTTACAAAAGACTAAAAAGATTTGAACCCTTCATTTTTTTTACTTGGGGGGATAGATATTCAAATCCAGGACCAAATGAAGTTGAAAGGGAAAGCTATTTTGTTTTAAATTTGGGGAGCAATTATGAATTGGATAAATTGAATTTATACTTTAAAATAGAAAATTTTTTTGATGATACCTATACACCACAAGGAGACAATAAGGCAGTGCCTCAAATGGGAAGGAATTTTATATTTGGAATAAATTTTATTAAATAAAGGAGGAATTTATGAACCAAGAGAAAAAAAAATCTAAAACTTTACTTTATCTTTTGGGAGGTTGTGCAGCACTTTTGTTCCTTATAGCTCTTTCAATTATTTTAATCTTTGCCTTTTTTGGAAGTAAAATTAAATCAATTTTTTCAAATCCAGAAGAAGTTATTACAAAGGCAATAATTTCATCAAATCCCCATATTGAAGTGGTTTCAATTGATAAAGAGAACAAAAAAATAACAATAAAAAATAAAAAGACAGGGGAAACAATAACAATTGATTTTTCTGAAGCTATAAAGGGAAGAATTAAATGGAAAGGAAAGGATGAAGGAAGTGAAAAGAAGATAGAGATTTCAGATAAAAAAGGGGAAGGGAAGTTAGAAATTTCTGAAGGTGATAAAAAGACAACAATTACTTATGGTTTTGAAGAAGATCTTCCCCCTTGGATTCCTGAACTAAAGGGGTTTAAAATCTTAAATAAGATAAAAACTACACAAGAGGAGCAAATAAGTGGAATTATAGAATTTGAAACCCAAAAAAGTTTAGAAGATTCAATTGAAGACTTAAAAAATTCTTTTACAGAAAAAGGTTTTGAACTAAAAACCACAATCTCTGGAGAAGGTGAAAAAGGTAAATTTTCTATGTTCCAGGGGTCAAAAGACGGGGAAAAGTATAAAATTTTCATAAATTTAAATTACGAAAAGGGAAAAACAAAAGGCTCCATAAGTTATTCTGAAAAAAAATAAAAATAAGGTGCTTAAATTTTGAATATATTTTAAAGATTTTTATTTTTTAAAATCTAATTCAAAGATGGGTGAGTGAGGGGAATCGAACCCCCAACATCTGATCATAAAGAAGATATTTAATCCTTTGGCAAAAATTAAAAAAAGCGCAGAAAGAGGGTTTTAGGTTTTTTTAAAATCTAATTCAAAGATGGGTGAGTGAGGGGAATCGAACCCCCAACATCTGGATCCACAGTCCAGTGCTCTAACCACTTGAGCTACACTCACCATCTTTAAACCTGCCTGGAGGGAATCGAACCCCCGACCTACGGATTAGAAGTCCGTTGCTCTATCCTACTGAGCTACAGGCAGTAGTATTATTCTACCACCAAAGTAAAAGTTCTTCAACCCCTTGTGTCGTTGCAACTTTAAAATCTTAGCCCAACTTTCGCAAAAGGGTATTTGGGAAGAAATTTAAAATTAAATTTACCCTATTTTACCCTTAATTTTTTATGTTTTTCTTTTTATTTTCTTCTATGTAGTGCTTAAATATTGCTTTGCAATTTAAATTCCTTTTGACAAAGGTTTATTTAAGTTAAAATTATCATATGTTTATAAGAAGGGATGTAAAGAAAGGAAAGCTTTAAGAGTTATATAACCTTAAGGTTAAAAGAGACATACAAAACTAAAAAAGGCCTAAGATAGAGATTTAACCTAAAAATTGTGTAAAGTAAACAATTTCATAACAAAACCTCCTTTTCTTCTTTTAAATGAGTATCAGAAAA
>FWWM01006910.1_pt1 | contig 23332 bp, 19 predicted proteins | sample 2228351 | NCBI WGS metagenome assembly FWWM01 (sample SAMEA103939774, study PRJEB20133) | metagenome
CTCGGATGCAAACCTTTCAAGAGTACCCGAAAATAGGCTGATGGAGGAGCGACCCGCAGGGTTCACCAGGGCAATCGCATGAACCTGTCTCATCGCTCTGAATGCCGATGGAGGAGCGGCGCCCCCGCCGCGACATGCGTATCGTGCGCAAGCGTCGGCCCGAGGGCGGGCCTCCTACACCCCAACAGAGCGAAGATGCCTCCCCTTTGCATGCTGGATTTTCGCCTTGTGCGAACGCTCCAGACCTTTTCCTCACATTAGGCCAGGAATAGGCCGTAGGCTGGATTGTCGCTCTCGTCCCAGTAGGGATAGCCCAAGGCCTCAAGGAACTGCTCAAACGGGTGGCGCTCCTCGGCCGGAACCTGGATGCCCACCAGCACCCGGCCGTAATCAGCGCCATGGTTGCGGTAGTGGAACAGGCTGATGTTCCATCGGGCGCCCATGCGGGTGAGGAAGTGGAGCAGGGCGCCGGGGCGTTCGGGGAATTCGAAGCGGTAGAGGATCTCGTGTTCCACGCGCGGGGCGTGGCCGCCGACCATGTGGCGCACGTGCAGCTTGGCCATTTCGTTGCCGCTCATGTCGAGCACCGGATAGCCACGCTCGCGCAGCAGGCCGACGAGGGCTTCCTTCTCCGCCGCGCCGCCGTCGAGCTGAACGCCGACGAAGATGTGGGCGTCGCGCTGGTCGTTGAAGCGGTAGTTGAACTCGGTGATCGCGCGCCGGCCGAGCGTCTCGCAGATGACGCCGCGCACGCTCGCCTCGCGTTCGGCCTGCAACCGGCCCACGAGCAGCGCGCGCGCCCGATCGACGGGCGCGCCGCTTTCGGTCGCCACGGCCTGGCCGACGGCGTTGGCCGCCTCGGCCCGGACGCGCGGGGCCGGCGAGGCGAGAAACGGGAGGATGTCGTCGAGCAGGTCCGGTCGCTCGAGCCGCCCGAGGGCGCGCACGGCCGCCGCGCGGGTGGCGTCGTCGGCCTCTCGCGCCGCGCGCCGGATCGTGTCGAGGTCCTCCGCGCGCGGCGCCCGGGCATCCTCCGCCGCCAGCACGGCCTGGCGCCACGAGTCGCGGTGGGGTTGCGTCGCGGCGACCACGATCCACGCCGCAGCGACGCCAGCGCCACCGGCGAGCCGCGCGCGCACCTCACCCTCCGCGCCGCCCGAGCTTGCCCGAATACTCCAGCATCTGACGGGTCAGGTCCTGCGGATAGGAAATCTTGACGTCGACGATCTCCCCACCCGGCCCGCGGACCGCCTCGAGCCGCGGCATCACGAACCCCGTGTAAGACGGCATGTCGATCGCCGCCACGCGCGCCACGACCTCGTCGCGCAGCTTCGGGTCGAAATGAACGCCGTAGGTCTCGAAGAGCTGCCGGGCGGCCGGGTAGTCGCCCTCGGCCTTGATGCGCTGCACCTCCGCGAGCAGGCGCCCGACGCCCGCACGGAAAGCCTGTGCGTCGGTCATGACGTAGTAGGTCTTCCCGTCGCGCGTGCGCACGTCCACGGCCTTCGTGTTCGCCATGAGCCACCGCACGATCATCTGGCGGTTGCGCATGTGGTCTTCCTCGATCTGCGTCCCCTCGCGCACGCGGCGGAGCTGCACGAGCGCGTTGCGCGTGTAGCCCTCGTACTCGGCCTGGACGATCTCCGCGTGATCCGCCGCGCGCACGAGCCCCAGCTCGACCAGCTTCGGATCCGGCAGGAAGTACAGCGCCACCAGGTCAGCCCGTGCCTCCTCGAGCGCCGAGAAGTGCTCCTTGAGCGCCGCCTGGGGCGAGAGCGTGAGCCGTTCGGACACCTTCCCCGACGCGTGCCCGATGACCTCGTGCATGTTCGTCGTCAGCTCGCTCGCGAAGGCGCTCCACTTCTCGGCCCGCTCCGCCTCCTCGGCCGTCCAGGCGAACTCGCGGCGGAACGCCGGCGAGGTGGATTTCTCGTACGCCTCGATCACGTTCGACAGGGACACCGACTTGCTGCCGTAGGTCTCGCGGATCGACTGGTCGTTCGGCAGGTTGATGCCGATGGGCGTGATGGGCCCCGAGTCGCCGGTCTCGACGATCACGTCGATAGCGTTGGCGGTGATGCCCTGCACGCCGGCTTTGCGGTACCTGGCGTCCCACGGCATGTGATCCTCGAACCACTGCGCCGCGGCCGCGAGCGTGCGGATCGCCCGGGTCTTCTCGCGGTTCACGTAGAAGACGAGCCCCTCCCACGCGCCCTTCTGCCCGCGCGCGTCGAGGTACACCTCGATGAACCCGTTGATGGTGTCGACGGGCGAGTCGCGGTCCTGCACCCACGCGATGTCGTAGGCCACGCGGTCGGAGGTTTCCCCGGTCCGGTAGAACCGGACGAGCGCCCTGAGCGCCTTCGCCATGGGCTCGGTCGCGTACGGCAGCGCCTCCTCGAGGTGCTTGACGATGGCGGCGATCTCGCGGTCGTAGCGGCCGCCCAGCCGATAGACCTCCTCGACGAGCCGCCCGTCGCGCTTGACGAGCCGGGAATTGAGCGAATACCTCTCCGTGAAGCCCTCGAGGTCCTTCATCGTGACGCCGACGTAGAGGTTGTTGGCGCTGGCTTCCAGAATGTCCCGGCCAGGCCCGGGCGTCTTGTTCGTGACGATCGGGTCGACCGTGGGGTCGAAGAAGAGCGGGGCCATCCGCGTCAGCATCGCGTCCAGCGTCTCGCCGGGCCGCAGCGGAAACCGCGCGCCGGCCTCGGCCGCCGCCCGCGCCGCCTCGGCGAAGGCCGCTGGCGTGCACCTGAGGACGAACTTGCGCGCGGTCAGGTTGTTGTACGGGCCGCTGTTCAGCCAGAACAGCTTCGTGTAACGCTCGATCTCGCGGCGCGTCTCGGGGTCGACACGCTCGGCGTGCGTCAGGATCTCCTCGATCACCTCCCGCATCTCGAGGCTGTGGGCATACCGCTGGTCGTAGAAGATGTCGCGCCCGGCGAGCGCCGCCTGGTACAGGTGCCAGACGAGCGTCTTCTCCCGCAGCGGGAGCTGCTCGAAGCCGTCCGCGTAGATCTGCGCGACGGCCGCATCGTCGACCCGCTCGAGCAGATACTTCCGCGCTGCGGTCTGGACCGCCGGCGCCACCGCGGATTCGGCCCCCGGCGCGGGTGGCCGCGGACCGCCCCCACAGCCCGACGCGATGGCCACCGTCACCGACACGGCGAGCACCGCCTTCCACCCATCGTCCAGATTGACCATGGTCCCCCCACGCGAAGCGACCCCGGACCCATTCTATCGTGCGGCTGCGTCGCCGAGCTCGACGCGCGCGAGATGATCCGGCAGGCACACGGGCCAGCCCAGCACGCGCGCGATGCGCTCGGCGAGCGCCTCCATGGCCGGGACCTCGCCGTGGACGAGGTAGGTCATGCGGGGCGGCCGCTCGAAGCCCGACAGCCACCGCAGGATCTCGTCGGCGTCGGCGTGCGCCGACATCGCGTCGATCGATACGATCTGCGCCCGAACCGGCACGAGCTCGCCGTGGATCTTGACCTCGGCCTCGCCGTCGAGCAGCCGTCGCCCGCGCGTGCCCGCCGCCTGGTAGCCGACGAAGAGCACGGTGTGCCGCGGATCCGGCAGAACGGCTCGCAAGTGGTGCAGGACTCGACCGCCCGTGGCCATGCCGCTCGACGAGATGACGACCGCCGGCTTCTGCGCGCTCGCCAGGCGCCGCGAGTGCTCGAGCGACGAAACGACCTGAAACCGCGCCGTGGAGAACACGCAGACACTGCGCTCGGCCCGCGCCCGCGCCCCCGCGCGCCCCTGGTTCGCCATCGCGCCGATTTCGGGGTCGAGCTCGTGCAGCCGTGCGGCGTACTGCTCCCGCGCCTTCGCCGCCATCGGGCTGTCGAGATACACCGGCAGCTCGGGAATGCGTCGCTCCTCTTCCAGCCGCCGCAGCCAGTAGAGGACCTCTTCCACACGCCCGATGGCGAAGGCGGGGACGACCAGCCTGCCCCCGCGCGCCACCGTCGCGTTCACCACCTCCGCCAGCCGCGCGCCGCCGTCGTCCGGTTCGTGGCGGCGATCGCCGTAGGTCGATTCCACGAGCAGGACCTCGGCGGCATCGACGGGCGAGGGATCCGGCAGCACCGGACGGTCGTAGCGCCCGAGGTCGCCGCCGAACAGGATCGTCCCTGGCGCGCCGTCGGCGACCGTCAGGCGCACGAAGGCCGACCCGAGCAGGTGCCCGGCGTTGATGAACGCCGCCTCGACGCCCGGCGCGACGGGCACCGGCCGGTCGTACCCGACCGGCTGGAGGTGGCCGAGCGCCCGCAGGGCGTCCGCCTCGGTGAACAGCGGCAGCGCCGGGCGGTGCCGCGTGTAGCCCTGTCGGTTCGCCTCGCTCGCGTCCTCTTCCTGAAGGCGCCCCGCGTCGGGCAGGACGATCCGGCAGAGCTGCGCGGTGCCCGGCGTGCAGAAGACCCGCCCGCCGAACCCGGCCGCGACGAGGCGCGGCAGAAACCCGCAATGATCCACGTGCGCGTGCGTCAGGACGACCGCGTCGAGCGCCGCCGGGTCAAACGGCAGCGGCTGCCAGTTGCGCTCGCGCAGCGCCTTGAATCCCTGGAACAGACCGCAGTCGACGAGGACCCGCGCCGCACCCGCCTCGACCAGATACTTCGACCCGGTCACCGTGCGCGCCGCGCCGAGGAACGTGAGCGCGACGGGACGGCTCACGCGAACACTCCGACCTGGCCGCCCGTGTGCCAGAAGAGCACCGTCGCCTCGGGCGGGATGCGACCGCCGCGCACGTAGGCGATGAGCCCCGCCATCGCCTTCGCCGTGTACGTCGGGTCGAGCACGATCCCCTCCGTTCGCGCCATGAGCGTCAGGGCCTCCCGCGACGCGTCGGTCGGGATGCCGTACCCCTCGCCCACGAAGGTGTCGTCGACCTCGGGCGGCCGGTCGAGGGCGATCGTCCCCGCGGCCAGGCCCAGGTCGCGCTCGAGCCCGGACAGTAGGCGGCCGATCACGCCCGCGAGCGGCGCCGCCGGCTCGTCGGCGCTCACGCCCACGACGCGCGCGGCGAGCCCGTAGACGCAGCCGCCCGCGAGAAGACCCGCCTGCGTGCCGCCGGAGGACGTGGCGTGGACGACGACGTCCGGCACGGGGAGGGTGGGGTCCGCGCGCAGCTGCTCGACCAGCTCGCCGACCGCCAGCGCGTAGGCTGCCGCGCCGAGCGGTGTCGAGGCGCCAACGGGGATGACGAACGGGCGACGGCCCGCGCGCCGGAGCGCGTCGGCGACCTCCGCCATGGCCGCCGGCCGATCGTCGCGCCGCGGGACGAAGCGGATCTCGGCGCCGAACAGCTCGTCGAGCAGCAGGTTGGCGGTCGGACGCGGCGGACGTTCGCCGTTCACCACGAGCACGCAGCCCAACCCGCAGCGCGCCGCCACCGCCGCCGTGGCGCGGCAGTGGTTCGACTGCACGCCACCGGCCGTCACGAGCGTGTCGGCCCCCTCGGCGCGCGCCTGCGCCACGATCAGGCGCAGCTTGCGGACCTTGTTGCCCCCGAAGGCGAACCCGATCGCATCGTCGCGCTTGACGAAGAGACGCGGGCCCCCACCGAGCGCCGCGCGCAAGCGCGCCAACTCCTCGACGGGTGTCGGGGCCGGCGCGATGGGGACGCCGGGAAGCGCGGCGAGGACGGCGCGGGCCGCCGCCAGGTCCGACATCGTTGTAGATAGTATAGTGGCCCCGATGGGGACGTCCGCGCTGCTCGACGCGCTCGGCGGCGACCGACCGGTCGTAGCAGCGGAGCTGCGCCCGCCGCGAGCGGAGCTCGACGCCCAGGCCGGCATGGACGCGTGGATCGACACCTACCATGCGGTGCGGCGACTGAGCCGCGAGGGGACGTTCGTCTTCGTGACCGACAGCGCCGTCGGCACGCGCGAGGAGGACAACCTGCGCCACCTGGTCGCCAATCTGGGACCCGACGCGCCGCGCGATCGGGTCGTCCCGTTCTTGACGAGCAAGCACTCGCTCGACGACTGCCTCGCCTACGCGGCGCGCGCGGTCCAGCACGGGTTCCCGGCGATCGTGGTGCTCGGGGGCGACCGGCGGGTCGGCCCGCCGCGCTGCGTCGAGCACGCCTGGCAGCTCCGCCGGGCGATCCGGGCACGCCAGCCGGAGCTCGTGCTCGGCGGGTGGGCGAACCCGCACGCGGACGTGACCCGCCAGGTCGACTACCTGCTCGACCCGACGTTCACCGGGGAGTTCTACCTGACGCAGATCGTGTCGCACCACGACCGGCGGCGAGTCGAGGCGTTCGTCGAGCACGCGCGGCGGCGCGGGCTCGCGCTGCCCGGGGTGTTCGGCGTGTTCTTCTACCGCAGCGCGAACCCGCGGACGCTCGCGGCGCTCAAGGCCTTCCTGCCCGTTCCTGCCGAGGCGCTCACGGCCGAGTTCGCTTCGGGCGCGACCCCGGTGGAGATCTGCTCGCGGACGCTCCGCGCGCTCCGCGACGTCGGCGCGCGGCATTTCTACGTGAGCAACCTCCCGGTGACCCGAGCGAAACCGACGCTCGAGGCGGTCCTGCAGGCGGCCGGGCTGGCCCCGTGACCCGCGCCCGTCGCTCCGGCCTATAATCGCCCGACCATGGGCCATTACCTCGATGCCGTGCCCTTCTCGGGCATCATCCGGATCCGCGACCTCATGTACACCGTCGAGCGCCCGTTCCGCCTCGACCAGGGCGACGTGAGCTTCGACGCGCCCGACACGGTGAAGGAGGCGCTTGTTCGCGCCGTCCGCGACAACCGCACGCACTACGTCCAGACCGTCGGCCTCCCGCGGCTGCGCGAGCTCATTGCCGAGAAGCTGCGCTCGCGAAACGGCATTCCGGTGGAAAGTCCCGAGGAGATTCTGGTCACCAACGGCGGCATCCACGCGCTCTACGTCGTCTGCCAGGCGCTGCTCGAGGACGGCGACGAGGTCCTCGTCCCCGACCCCGCGTGGCCGCCGGCCATCGGCAACATCCTGAGCGCGCGCGGCGTGCCGGTGCCGTGCCCCCTGCACGAGGAGCTCGACTGGCGCTACGATCTCGACGAGCTGGCCTCGCGGATCACGCCGCGGACGCGCGCCATCTACCTCAACTCGCCGAACAATCCGACCGGCGGCGTCCTGACGCGCGGCGACCTCGAGGCCATCGCGCGGCTCGCCGAGCTCCACGGCCTCTGGGTCGTCTCGGACGAAGCCTACGAGGACATCGTCTTCGACGGTGCCGAGCACGTGAGTCTCGCGTCGCTGCCCGGCATGTACGAGCGGACGATCGCGGTGTACACGTTCAGCAAGACCTACGCGATCACCGGGCTCCGGCTCGGCTACCTCGCCGCGCGCGACGGGAGGGTCCAGGAACGCATGCGGAAGGTGCTGCTCTACACGACGAGCAACGTGTCGTCAGTCGTCCAGTATGCGGGCGTCGGGGCGCTGGAGGGCTCGCAGGCTTCGACCGAGGTCTTCCGGCGAGAGCTCCAGGCGCGGCGCGACCTGTTCTACCGCGGGCTCGCCGAGGCGGCGGGTAGCATCCTGTCCGGCCGGCCGCCGAAAGGGGCCTTCTACGCGTTTCTCCGGATCGACCCTTCCTGGCGCGACCCCTCGGGGGGCGACCAGGCCTCGCGGTCGTGGGCGATGGCCGAATATCTCATCCGCCGCGCGCGGGTCGGCTGCATTCCCGGCGTCGACTTCGGCAGCCGCGGCGAAGACCACCTCCGCTTCTGCTTCGCGCGCGAGCGGGACGAACTCGTCGGCGCGCTCGACTCGATGCGCGTCGCCTTCACGGCACCCCCACGGGCTTGACGCCCCGAGGCCCTACCCGCCGATGACAATCGAGCGCGCCAGAACGTAACGACCGTAGTCGGTGCCGCGCACCGCCACCGACTGCCCGGTCCGGAGGGCCGTGAGCCGCACGCGGCTGTTCGAGGCCTGACTCCACACCACCGTGTCGGCGTCGACTCGCACCACGCGCGAGCCGCCCCGCCACGAGACGGTGAAGCCGCGTCGGTCGAGGTCGAGCGCGGTGACGATGCCTGTCACGCCGACGGGTCCGGCCTCCGCCACGTGCCCGGCGAGTGCCGCCGCGGCCGACGGCGCGAGCGGGCTCGACGCCCGCCTACAGCCGGTGAAGGCCACGACCACGAGCATGAGGACAGGGAAAACGGCCGTGCGAACAATGGCGGCCTGATTCCGCATGGGCACCCTCCCATCATCGGTGCGCGCGCGACGAGGATACCGCCGGCCGGCGCGGCGCCGCAAGTGAGACCTCGCCCAGGGCCCGGGCCGCGCTATGATCCCGGCGCGGGCCGGCGGGTCACCCGGACCCGCCCACCGGAGGGGCTCGCGAGGGAGGGGTTCATGTCGCGCCGCAGCACTGCCTTCATCCCGGTCATCGTCCTGCTCACAGGCCTCGTGGCCTCGTGCACCCGGCCGGCGCCCCCCGCGCCGGCGAAGAAGATTCGCATCGGGGTGGCGACCTTCTCCCACGAGACCTGCACGTTCTGCCCCGAGCCCACCGGCATCGCCGAGTGGGAGTTCTACGGGCCGCCCGAGCGCGGCGACGCCGTGCTGAGGCGGGGCGCCTACATCGGCGGCTTCGTCAAGGCGGCCAGGGAATACGACAACGTGGAACTCGTCGGCATCTTGTCGCCGCGCGACGCCAAGGGCGGGTCGTCCGGAAGCTGGATCACCCAGGAGGCGTTCGACAAGTACACGAAGGGCATCGCCGACGACCTGAAGGCACAAGGGCCCTTCGACGGCGTGTACCTCGCGCTGCACGGAGCGATGGCGGTGACGGGCGTGCCGAAGCCGGAAGCGGAGATCGTCCGGCGCGTGCGAGCCGCCGTGGGCCCGATCCCGATCGTGGCCACGTTCGACCTGCACGCGAACGAAGACCACGAGTTCCTCGACGTCGCCGACGCCGGCCTGATCGTCAAGCGCTACCCGCACTACGACGCGGCGCTGCAGGGCGAGCGGGCCCTCCGGCTGCTGCTCCGCATCATCAAGGGCGACTACAAGCCGACGAAGGCGACGCGGAAGCCCGGCGTCATCACGCCGAGCGTGGTGCAGGGGACCGGCGTCTCGCCCGCGATGGAGATCATGGAGCGCGCGCGCATCTGGGAAGAACGCACGCCCGACGCGTACGTCTCCGTGGCCTTCGGTTTTGCGTACGCCGACGTGCCCGACGTCGGCGCCACCGTCATGGTCGTGACGAACAACGACCAGGCCCTCGCGGACCGGATCGCCGAGGACATGTCAGACTTCATCTGGAAAAAGCGCGAGGCGTTCGCCGGCAAGAAGTTCCCGAAGGTGAACGACGGCGTCGCCCAGGCCCTCGCCGCCCAGCGCGCCGGCCAGGTGCCCGTCGTCGTGGCGGACCATTCGGACCGGACGGGCAACTCGACCTGGATCCTCGAAGAGCTGATGCGGCAGCGGGCCCGCAAGGTCTGCGTCGCCACGATCGCCGACGAGAAGGCCATCCAGGCGATCGCAGCAAAGGGCAAGGTGGGCGAGCGCGTCAGCGTGCAGGTGGGCGGCTACGCCGACCAGTACGCCGGACGACCGGTGTCGATCGACGGCACGGTCGAGTATCTGGGGCCCTACGAGCGACACCAGACGGTGGCGGTCCTCGGCTACGGCGACGCGAACCACCTGATCCTGACGCCGGTGCTGGAGCAGGTCACCGACCCAGGCATCCTGGAAGACCTGCACATCGGCCTGGCCAACTGCGACCTCATCGTGATCAAGTCGCGCGTGCACTTCTGGCGCGGATTCGTCGAGGACGGACTCGCCAAGGCGGTGGTCGTGATCGACGCGCCGGGCCTCGGACCGGCCGACCTCACGACGATTCCTTACAAGAACGCGCCCGTCAGGGACCTCTATCCCCTCGGGCGCAGAGACTGATCGCCAGGGGGAGAGGCCGAGGGGAAGGCGGTGCCCGTCCTTACAGCAAGTGGCGCCCGCCATCGACGCGGAGGGTCTCGCCGGTGACGAAGTCGGTCTCGACGAGGAAGAGGACCGCCTTGACGACCTCCTCTTCGCCGCCCCAGCGCCCGAGGGGCGTGTCCCTGATGACCTCGGCCGCCTCGGCCTGGTCGAGCTCCGGAGGCGGCAGGATGGGCCCCGGCGCGACGGCATTGACCAGGATGCCGTCGCGCGCCAACTCGAGGGCGAGCGCCTCGGTCAAGGCCACGACGCCGGCCTTAGCCACGTAGTACGGCACGTAGCCGCGATAGCGGGGCCGGCCGCTCGCCGTCACCCAGTCCGCGAACGTCACGATGCGCCCGCCGCCGGCGGCGCGCATGCGGGGGATGGCGGCGCGCGCGCAGAGGAACACCGCGCGAAGGTCGACGGCGAGCTGCGCGTCCCAGTCGGCCGCGGTGACCTCGGCGAGCGGACGCGCGCCGTAGACGGACGCCAGGTGCACGAGCACGTCGAGGCGAGCGAACGCCTCGGCGGCGTGCGCCACGGCGCGTTCGCACGCCGCAGCGTCCGAAAGGTCCGCCTCGATCGCCTCGCCCCGGACGCCGAGGGCGCGGATCGCCGCGACGGTCTGCTCGGCTGCAGCCCTCGACCGGCGAAACGTGAGGGCGACGTCGGCACCGCGCCGCGCGAGCCCGGCGGCGACCGCCGCCCCGAGGCGCCGGCCGCCCGTCACGAGCGCCGCCTTGCCGCGGAGGTCCATGGCTCAGCGCCACCTCACGCGTCGACCTTCCCGACGAGCACGAGCCCGAAGCGCAACGGCGCACCGCCGGAAGTCGCGACTTCGAACACGACGTAGGTGAAGCCCATGTCGTTCGTGCCCGTCGCGTGCACGGCCTCGTCGGTCACCGGCGGATCCAGCATCCAGGGCCCGGGATGCGAGCCGCCGCTGGTCTGCTTCGACATCGCGATCGCGCCTTCATGGCCCGCGGGCGCCGCGTCCCGGTCCACGCTCGCCGGGCTGACCAGGAGGAAATCCCGGTAGGTCGACACGCCGAGATGGTCGCCGTCGACCGGCTGAATGCCGTAGCGCAGCGTGTAGACGCCCGGCCTGATCGTCCGGCCGCGGATGTCACGGAACGTCGACGCGATGTGCACGACGCCGACCAGCGAGCCTTCGGGCACCTGCGACCACTGCGGCGGGCCCGAGGCCCCGGTGGCCAGGGCCAACGCGCGGACCCACCAGAACGTCAGGGTCGCCTCGCCCACCCGCGCTCGCGCGCCCCCGGCAGCCACGAGCGCAGACACGGCCGGCGCGAGCTCGGCAGGCGGCGGCTCTCCGTGCACCTCGAGGGCGATGGCCTGCGCACCGGCGTCGCGGACGATGGCGAGCGACGCCGCCGCTGTGAACAGCGTCACGAGCGCTCGGCGTCGGCGAGTCACGAACCCAGGGATCCGCATCGGCGGCATCGATAGGATACCAGAGGCGGCGCGCGCTTCCGGACGTCGAAAACCGTCGTCGATCGCCGAGCCCGTCGGGACTCGGGACGAGCCCCGACGGGCCTCGCAAGGCGGGTCAGTACGCAAACGTCCCGAAGAACGCGGACCGACGGTCCCGCTGACTCCACCGCGTGCCGAGCGCCCGGCCCCAGTACCCCGTCGTGCGCGTGACGCCCAGCGACGCCTCGCGCGTCGCGGCGAGCGGGGAGAACCACTGCATGGCACCGCAGCTCGGGTCGTGCTCGAGCGTCGTCGACACCGAGAGCCCCGCGTCGCCGGCCACCACTTCGATGCGGTCCGGCGCGCGGCGGAAAGCGATCGGCACCGCCTTGACCTCGACCACGTCCGAGACGAGCCCGTTCGACAGCGCGCGCGCCAGCGCCACAAGCGCCAGACGCTGGGCCGGCGTCGCACGCTCGTCCACCATCACGGCCGCCCTGACGACCGCCGGCGTGCGCCCCCCAAGCTCGTACCACCCGAGGTTGGTGTCGCCGGCCACGGCAGCGACCACCGACAGCCCGTCGAGCCGCACGCCGCTGAAGGTGCCGCGCGCCACGCGCCACGCCAGCACCGCTTGCCGTCCGGCTTGCTCCCCTTCGTTGCCGAGTTGACACCCGCCGACGAAGACCTCCGCCGTCCGCGCCTCCACGTACTCCCCGACGATCGAGCCGTTCGGTTCCGCCGCTCCTGCCGCCGCAGCCAGCACGACCGCCGCGACGCCGGCCCGCACCACTGTCTTCATGGTCGACACACTCCTTTCGGCGCGCCACGGACGCGCCCAGCTCCACAGCCCTCCCATGTCAGGTGCGACGCGAAATTATACCCGAGCAGCGCCTCGCGCGGCGAGCGTCTCGGCTGGCGCAGGATAGACCGTCAGAGATCCTTCCGCCGGTGCACGATGACCCGCGGGTGCTCGGAGCGCGTGCGGTAGTACGCCTCGATGTCATCGACCGACCCGATCATCCACGGCGCCATCGGAGTCGTCCCGTTCTTCGTGAACACGAGATCGTCCGCCAGATACACCGCCACGTGGAACAGATTGTCGCGTCGGTCGAGCCACGCGACGATGTCGCCGAGCTGAAACTGGCTCTCGACGACGAAGTAGTCCGTCTTCAGTCGCCCGATCGCATAGTTCACGTCGAGAGCGCGATCGTCGGGTCGCTCCTCGAAGAAATTGAGCGCCGTCCAGAGACAGTTGGCGATGACCGGCCGCTCGAAGTCGGCCGTCGTCAGCCTGGGATACCGGTAGAGGTGCTCCCGCGCGAACGAGGGCAGCAGGTGGACGATGTCGAGCCAGCTTCCGGGGCCGGCCGACTCGAGCAGCGGGCGGATGTCGGTGCGCCGGCCGCCGAGACCCCAGTACGCCGCCACCGTCGGAATGGCGGGCGCGTCCGGCACCGACACTTCCACCCGCACCGTCTGCTGCCGATGCAGCACCTTCAGCAGTCGCCGGACCTCTTCCACGTCGCCGATCTGCCCCTGGACCAGCCGGAGAACGGCAAAGTACATGAGACCCCCGAACTGGTAGATGAAGGGCTCGACCAGCGCCCGCGTCGCGGGCGAGATGGGGCTCGACCCTAGCCAGCGGTCCACCGACGCCCCCGGGAACCGGTACGCGTTGGCCTGGTCCGAGTTGAGCGGTGTTCTCGCGAGCTGAGTGTATAGACGCGCGCGCACCTCGGGCGCGAGCTGCCGGACCAGTTCGCGATCAGGCCTGAGAATCACTCCTTCGGTGCGCGAGTCGAGCGTCGCGCCGCGCAGGAGCTCGGCCACGGCGTCGGGCGCCATACCGATCGACCGCAGAAACGCGCCGGCCGTCTCGACGTCCGTGGCGGGAAACCACCACTGGATGGGCTCGGTGGAAGGCTCCGGCACCGACACGTACTCGAGCGGAGGCGAGATCACGATCGGGGTCAGCCTGAGGTCTCCCCACGGACCGCTCTGCCGCGCGAGCGGCGCGTGAACGGGGCCGGCGCCCTCAGAGACCTGCGCCCGGCGGGTGGACACGTACCACAGGCCGAGCGCAACCCAGGGGAGCACGACGAGCACGGTCAGGGCCACGAGCCACGCACGCGGAACCACCACCGCGTCGCCTAGATGCAGCCCGCCGCCGGGCACACGGCTCCTGGCTGCCGTGTGCGCTTCCGATCGATGCACCGCCATGACGACGAAGCGTCAGGGCTGCCCACGCGGCCCCGGGGCGCGGCAGGCGCTGGCAGGGGTGCGCGGGAAGCATTCCCCTCCACGCTATTCAAGCACAGGTGACTGGCTCAGGCGCCAGGGAAGTTCGGCGCAGTGCGGTCTCGCACGGTGGGCTCGACCGGCACGGACGAGCTGGCCCCGAGGTCTCGAGCACCGGACCGGTGAGCCGCGTGATGGCCGATCAACCGGTGCAGCAGGCGCGGCCGGGCTTGCAGTCGTCCGGGTGCACAGGGCGGCCGTCAGGCCCGACGGCGCCCATCGTGCTCGTGCACCAGTAGGCCGCGGCGTCGTACGGGTCGAAGAACTTGGCGTCGTCGGGGTCAGGCTCGGGCATCACGTACATCATCTTGTGCCGCAGGTTCGCGCAGCAGCCCGCGCCCACCTTGGGTGACGTCGGCGTCGGATGGTTCATGACACGAATCCTTTCCCACCGCTCAGACGGTCGTGAACCCGGCCGCCCTCATGATCGCCCGCTTGACGGCGGTTCGTGCGATCTGCACCTTGTAACCGTTGTCCGAGAGCGGCTTCGCCTCCTTCACGGCGGCCTCGCCCGCCGCCGCGGCGGTCTCCTCGGTCACGGTCCGACCGACCAGCACGGCCTCGGCGCCCGTCGCGCGCCACGGAATCGGCGCGACGGCGCCCATCACGATGCGGGCGCCTCGCACGGTCCGCCCGCTCATCGTCAGGACCGCCGTGGCGAGCGCGAGCGGCCAGTCGTACGCCTGCTTGAAGCGCACCTCGTAGGTGGCCGCCTGCACGGGGCCGGGCGGCGGCAGGAGGACGTGCGTCACGAGCTCGTTGGGCGCGAGCACGTTCTCGCCCATCAGGTTGGTCGCCGGGCCCTGGAAGAACTCTGCCGCAGCCACCTCGCGCGCCCCCGACGGTCCGACCACGCGGATGCGGCCGCCGTAGGCGAGGATCGGCACGGCGAGGCTCGACGGGTGCACGATGTAGCACGGACCGCCGCCCAGGATGGCGTGATACTGGTTTTCCCCGTCGACGGCGAAACACCGCGCCCCGTCTTTCTTGAGGCAGGGAAACTCCTCGTTGCGAAAGTACCAGCAGCGCGGGCGCTGCGTCAGGTTGCCGCCGACCGTACCCACGTTGCGGATCTGCGGCGTGCCGACCTGCTCGGCCGCCTGGACGAGCGCGGGATACCGCGCGCGGAGCTCGGCGTGCTCGACGAGCTCGACGAGCGTGGCCGCCGCTCCGATGCGCAGCCCTTCCGGCGTCACGGCGATCGCCCGGTCGAGCCGTTTGACGTTGACCAGGCGGTCGGGTTGTGCGATGGCGTCCTTCATGAGCCCCAGCAGGTCCATGCCGCCGGCGATCGGCAGCGCGCGACCGCGCTCGAGACCGAGCGCGGCGAGCGCGTCCTGTTCGGTCGCGGCGTCCACGTACGTAAACGCCTTCACAGCGTCCCTCCTGCGCGCTCGCGCGCGAGCGCGCCCAACACCACGTCGGGCGTGATGGGCAACTGACGGATCCGGGCTCCGACGGCGTTCGACACGGCATTGGCGATCGCGGCCGCTGTCGAGATGACCGGCGGCTCGCCGAGCCCGACCACGCCGCGGCCGTACTGATCCACGAGCGTCACGTCGATCTCGGGCATGTCCGACGGGCCGGGCAGCAGGTAGAACTCCATGTTCGGGTTCACCATCAACCCCGTGTTTCGGTCTAGGATCCGGTGTTCGAAGAGCGCAAAGCCGATGCCCATCGTGATCCCGCCGTAGCACTGGCTCTCCGCCGTGAGCCGGTCGATGAGCGTGCCGCAATCCTGCACGCAGACGATGCGTCTGACTCTCGTGACGCCGGTCTCGATGTCCACCTCGACGTCCGCAAACTGCACGCCGCTCGTCCCGACGCTCGTGAGGCCCGGCTCCCACTGGCCCTCGACCACGAGCGACGCGGTGCCGAGCTGCCTGCACGCATCCTTCCATGCGAGGCTCTTCGACGGGTCGCTCTTCGCCACGAGCCGACCTCCCTCGGCCGCGACATCGGCCGGCGCGACGCCGAGCACCGGGGCGACCCGCTCGGCGAGCGCCGCGAGCGCCTTCTCGGCCGTCGCGCGCACGGCCCCGGACACCGACGCCACCGTGACGCTGCCACCGCTGCCCGGCGCCCACGGGTACTGGGTGTCGCCGATCTCGGCGACCACCTGGTCGACGCCTAGACCGAACGTCTCCGCGGTCACGATCTCGACGACCGTGCGCGTGCCCGTGCCGATGTCCTGCGTGCCGATGCGCATCACGACGCCGCCGTCCGGCAGAATCTCGCACTGCGCTCGCGTCTGCCGGCTGCCGCCGCCCGCCCAGCGGTTGGCCGCGCACCCGAAGCCGCGCTTGATCGGCCCGGGCGTCGCGTCGCCGGTCGGGTGGCGCCTGCTCCAGCCGAACTTCTCGGCGCCCATCTTGAAGTAGGTGGCCCACATCCGGTCCGGCGCCTCGGGCGGCAAGTTGCGCAACCTCAGCTCGAGCGGGTCCATCCCCAGCTTGTCGGCGAGCTCGTCGATCACCACCTCGGTGATGAAGCAGCCTTGCGGGTGACCGGGCGCGCGCATCGCGCGCTGCGGCCCGGCGTTGATGTAGACGTCCGTGTGGCGCCGCCGCCGGTTCGGGAACTGATAGATGTTGTACGGCAGCGGGAAGCCGGCCCCTCGACCCGCGCCGCCCGTGCCCCACGTCTCCGCATCGAACGCCGTGAGCGTGCCGTCCGCCCCCACGCCCGCCCGGACCTTCGCGTAGGCCGACGGCCGATTGCCCGTCGCGAGCTGCTCTTCCTTGCGGTCGAGCATCAGCTTTACGGGCCGCCCCGCCTCCCGCGCGAGGCGCGCGCAGATGACGTCCTGCGGGTCGGTGCTCAGCTTGCTCCCGAACCCGCCGCCCATGTACTGCGTGACGACCCGGATGTTAGCCTGCGGGAGGTCGAGCCCCTTCGCCAACCCTTCCCGCATCGAGTGCACGCCCTGCGTCGAGACCCAGATCGTCAGGCGGTCGCCCTCCCACTCGCAGATGCAGCCGTGGGTCTCGAGCGACATGTGCGTCTGCACCTGCGTGGAGTACACCCCCTCGACGACGTGCGCCGAACTCTTGAGGGCCGTCTCCACGTCGCCCGTCTCCTCCACGTTCTGGGGCCGCACGTTGCCGTCAGGGAAGATCTTCGGCGCCTCCGGCCGCATCGCCTGCTCGACGGTGGCGACCGGCGGCAGCACCTCGTACTCCACCTTGACGAGCCTCGCCGCGTCGCGCGCCTGCTCTTCGGTCTCGGCGGCGACGGCCGCCACCTCTTGGCCCTGGTAGAGCACCTTGTGGGCGAGCGGCTCGGGATTCGTCAGATCGATGACCGGCATCGCGACGCGGACGCCGGGCGCCCGCTTCGCCTCGGTGAGGTCGATAGCGCGCACCCGCGCGTGGGCGTGCGGCGAGCGGACGATGCGCCCGTAGAGCATGCCGGGGCGCTGGAGGTCGTAGGTGTACTTCGCCTGACCGCGGACCTTGTCAGGGCCGTCGATGCGCGGGGTCGACCGCCCGATCAGCACGGGCCTGGTGGGCCAGCTAGCCACGGCGCACCCCCTTCGTGCCGAGAGCCGCCTGGAGCACCTTCACATAGGTGCCACAGCGGCAGATGTTGCCGTCCAGGCCGCGCCTGACCTCGTCGAGGCTCGGCGCGGGCGTCCGCTCGAGCAACGCAGTGGTGGCCACGACGAACCCCGGCGTGCAGAACCCGCACATGAGCGCGTCGTGGTCGCAGAAGGCCTGCTGTACCGGACTCAGCGCTCCACCGGGGGCCAGCCCTTCCACCGTCCGGATCGCGCGCCCCTGCGCCTCGATGGCCAGCATCGAGCACGCGTAGACCGTACGGCCGTCGACGATCATGGTGCACGCGCCGCAGCTCCCGCGGTCGCACACGCGTTTGACGCCGGTCAGGCCAAGCCGATTGCGCACGGCGTCGAGCAACGTCACGCGCGGCTCGACGCGCAGGTCGTAGCGGCGCCCGTTGACCGTCAGGGTGATGGGCACCTCGCCGGGTCCGAGCTCGCGGACCGCCGGCTGCGCCCCAGCGTCGGAGGGCGCGAGCACGCCGGTCGCCAGACCGCCGACGCCGACCGTCTTGATGAACTGGCGTCGGCTGACGCCGCCGCCGTCACGGGTGTCCGAGGACATAGCAGTCGACCCTCCGAGGTGCGTAGCCTTCCCCCGCCGCGCCTCACCCGGGCGTACGGCCGCCGCGTGCGGACGTCGCGCACCGGTGACGCCGCCAGGTTGCTGGAGACGCTACAGCCTAGCGCGCCTGGCGGTCCGAGGGCAAGCCCAGCGCTCCGCGACCCCGTCCACCTCCTCGACGGGCTTCCTTGTTCACGTGCGAGCGCGCACCGGGCGTCACGGCCGGCCCGGCGCGTTTCCCGACGCGCAGGTCGGCCGGGGCGTCCTCGTGGCGGCGGCTCGCTCGCGCGCTGAGGTCGCCGGTGGCCACCGCGTCCCAGGTTCCGGACCACCCCGAGTTGTGCCATGATCACGCGTCATGCGCCGGCGTCCGCTGTCCCCGGCCCAGGTGCTGGCCATCAGCTTCGCGGGCCTGATTGCGCTGGGCACGGTGCTCCTGTCGCTGCCCGTCGCCTCGTCCACCGGCCGCCGGCTCCCGCTCGTCGACGCCCTCTTCACCTCGACCTCGGCCGTGTGCGTCACGGGCTTGATCGTGGCGGAGACGCCGAAGGCGTTCTCGGGCATCGGCCAGGTCCTGCTCCTGTTGCTCATCCAGGCCGGCGGCCTCGGCTACATGACGCTGTCAACGGCGATCGTCGTGGCTCTCGGGGGGCGCGTGACGATGCGCGAGCGTTTGGCCCTGAAAGAAGCGCTCAACCTCGACACCATGGCGGGGCTCGTCCGCTTCACCCTCACGGTGCTGCGGGTGACCGTCGCCTTCGAGCTCATCGGCGCCGTCATTCTCGCCGGGCGCTGGACAGGCGAATTGGGTCTTGCCAGGGCGGCGTACGTGGGGCTGTTTCACTCCGTGTCGGCGTTCAACAACGCAGGCTTCAGCCTCTTCTCCACGAACCTGATGGACTACCGGGGCGATGTGGTGGTGTGCCTGACGATCGCCGGGCTCATTGTTCTCGGCGGCCTCGGCTTCCTGGTATTGTCCGAGTTGGGGCGCTTCCGGCGCTGGGCGCTGCTGTCGGTGCACACCAGGCTCGTGCTCGTGCTGACGGCCACCATGCTCGGCGTGGGCACGATCGCGGTGTACGCGCTGGAGCGCTCGAACCCCGCGACGCTCGGCTCCATCCGCCCTGGTGAGGCCTGGCTCGCGGCGTTCTTCCAGGCCGTGACGCCGCGCACGGCCGGGTTTAACACGGTGGACATCGGCAGCTTGAGGCCGGCCACCCTGTTCGTCGTGCTCGCGCTGATGTTCATCGGCGCCTCGCCGGGTGGCACGGGCGGAGGCGTCAAATCCAGCACCTTCGGCGTGACGCTCGCGGCCCTCTGGGCGACGATTCGCGGCGAGCCCGACGCGACGCTCTTCCGGCGTCGGCTCCCGCGTGAGGTGGTCGCTCGGGCGTTTCTCGTCTGCTTCACCGCGTTTCTCGCCCTCGATCTCGTCGCTTTCTTGCTCCTCGTCATCGAGCGCCAGGCACTGCTCCCAACGCTCTTCGAGGCGACGTCGGCGTTCGGCACGGTGGGCTTGTCGATGAGCCCCGCCGGCAGCGTCGTGAGCCTTTCGGGGCAGTTCGGCGTTCCCGGCAAGCTGCTCGTGACCATCATGATGTTCACCGGTCGGGTCGGTCCGCTGACGCTGGCCGTCGCCGTGGTGGGACGCCGGCCCGTGTCGCGCATGCGCTACCCGGAGGCGCGAGTGCTCATCGGGTGAGGCAGCGGAAGGGGGAGATCGGGAGAGGAGCAGGAGCGGAAAAGAAGAAAGGATCCCGTCATGGCTCGCCGGTCGTTTGCCGTCATCGGTCTGGGGCGCTTCGGCTCGGCCACCGCTATCACGCTCAGCGAGCTGGGTCAGGACGTCGTCGGCATCGACAGCAACGAGGAGCGCGTGCGGGAGATGAGCGACGTGCTCCTTCAGGCCGTGCAGCTCGACGCCACCGACGAGAAGGCGCTCCGCGCCGCAGGGATTCACGCGGTTGACGTGGCGGTCATTTCGATCGGCGAGGACATCGAATCGAGCGTCCTCGTCGTGATGCTCGTCAAGGAGCTCGGCATCAAGACGATCATCGCCAAGGCCGTCACGCCGCTCCACGGTCGCATTCTCGAGAAGCTAGGCGTCTCGCGCGTCGTCTTTCCCGAACGCGAGATGGCCCAACGGCTCGCCCACAGCCTGGTGGTACCCAACGTCCTCGAATACATCGAGTTGTCCCGCGAGTTCAGCATCATCGAGATCCCGGCACCCGCCGAGTTCGTCGGCAAGACCTTGCGCCAACTCGAGCTCCGGTCCCGCCACGGCTTGACACTCATTGCGCTGAAGCGACAGACAGACCGCGGCCTGGTCACGAACATCGCCCCCGGCGCGGATGACGCCATTCAGGCCGGAGACGTCCTGGCCCTGCTCGGGAGCCACGAGAACCTGGCCCGACTCGAGCGCTTGCCATCCGCGCCGCGCTAGCCGCCTCTGGCGAGATCCAGCGTCGAGCCTCTGCGCCCACGAGGGGCGACTTGCGCCAGGTCCGGGCACTTGTGGTACACCCTTGCACGTCGGGACGCGAGCACGCCCACCGCTCGTCGTCTCGCGATCGAGGGAGTTCATCGATGCGCCGAGTGACTTTTGCGCTGCTCGCCCTTGTCTGTGCCGCCGCCGTCCGGGTCGGCCTCGCCCAGCAACAGGAAAAGGCGTGGTGGCCCGGCACCCTCTACGACCCCGCCGTGCCCACGCCCCGCGCGGTGCTGGGCTACGACATCGGGGACTACTGGACCGAGCACGAACAGATGGCCGACTACCTGCGCCGCCTCGAGGCCGCCTCGCGGCGCGTCCGGGTCTTCAGCGTCGGCCGGTCGAACGAGCGGCGCGAGCTGCTGCTCGTCGCGGTGAGCGACCCGGCCCACATCGAGCGCCTCGAGGAGATTCGCACCACCATCGCCCGGTTGCGCGACCCGCGGGTGCTCACGGAAAGCCAGGCGCAGGAGATCGCCAGGACGACACCGGCCATCGCCTGGATGAACTTCGCCAACGACGGCAACGAGTCGGCGGCGTTCGAGACCGGCATCCAGCTCGCGTACCACCTCGCCGCCGGCACGGACCCGACGGTCCAGAAGATTCTGAAGAACGTCGTGACGATCATCTATCCGGCGCACAACCCCGACAGCCATTCGCGCCACGTGGCGTGGATGCGGGCGTCGGCGACGGGCAATCCCGAGCCCATCGCCCAGGAACATCGCGGCGACTGGCGGATGGATACGAACAACAACCATTACCAGATCGACCTGAACCGCGATGCGGTCTTCCTGAGCCAGGTCGAGAGCCAGACGATCGTTCGCGAAATCCACCGGTGGAATCCCGTGGTGTTCATCGACCACCACGGCAACCCCGACCGGTTCTTCTTCCCGCCGTGGGCGCTGCCGGTCAACGCCCAGATCGACGCCGCGTCGCGCCGCTGGGTGGAAACCTACGGGAAGAACATCGCTGCGGCGTTCGACCGCAGCGGCTGGACCTACTTCACCCGCCAGGTCTACGACCTGCACTATCCGGGCTACTACGACAGCTACCCGGCCCTGAACGGCGCGACCGGCATGACCTTCGAGACCGACGGCGGCGGCAACAAGGGCCTCGCCTATCGCCTGCCCGACGGCCGCGTCACGACGCTCCACGACGGTGTGCTGCACCACTTCACCGGAGCGGTCGCGTCGCTGCTCACGACGGCCGATCACCGGGAGGCCCGGCTGCTCGACCTCTACCGCTTCCGCGCCACCGCGATCGCCGACGTGACCAAGGAGAAAGTCAAGCAGTTCGTCCTCGTCCCTGGTCCGGACCCGGCGCGCGCCGCCGACCTGGTCGACCTGCTGCTCAAGCATCATATCGAGGTGTTCCGCACGCCGGCGCCGCTCGCCTCCGCCGCGGCGCACGACCTGCTGACCGACGAGGCGACCAAGCGCAACTTCCCGGTCGGCAGCTTCGTCATCCCGGCGGCCCAGCCTCAGAAGCGTCTGCTCAGGACGCTCCTCGATCGCGAAACGCCGCTCGAGGAGGGCTTCCTCGCGGAGGTGCGCAAGGCCAAGGCTTACAACGACCGGGTCGGAGAATCGGCCCCCAAGAAACCCTACGGGTTCTACGACATCAACGCCTGGTCGCTGCCCCTCGCCTACGGCGTCGAGGCTTACTGGACCGAGGACGTCGCGCCGCCCGGCCTCGAGCCCGTGACCGCGCGGCCGGGACCGGCCATCGCCGCCCCCGCCCGCGCGCGCTACGCCTACTTGTTCCGCTGGAACAGTCGCGGGGCGACCCGCCTGGTCGGCGCGCTCTGGAAGGAGAAGTTCCAGGTCGCGCTCGCGCGCGAGCGCTTCACGCTGCACGGCCGGAGCTTTCAGCCAGGCACGGTCGTGGTACGAACGCTCACGAACCCGGGGGCGCTCCACGATCGAATCTCGGCGCTCGCCAGAGAGTACGAGGTCGAGCTCGTGGCGGCCGACACCGCGATGGTCGAGACCGGGCGCGACCTGGGCGACCGCACCGTCGTGGATCTGAAGGTCCCCGCGATCGCGGTCGTGAGCGAGCCGCCCACCTCCTCGACCGCCTTCGGGGCGATCTGGTTCGCGCTCGAGCAGATGTACGGGATCCCGTTCACGGTCGTGAAGGCACAGGACCTGCTGTCGGCTGAGCTCGGCCGGTTCAACGTGATCGTGCTCCCGGACGGCCAGGCCAGCGGCTACTCGCGCGTCTTCGGCGCCGACGGCGCAGAGCAACTGCGGCGCTGGGTCCAAGACGGCGGGACGCTCGTCTGCGTCAAGGGCGCGGCGGCGTGGGCGAGCAGCGAGCGCGTCAACCTCACGAGCGCCCGCGACCGCTACCAGGCGCCCTCGGACGAGAAAGGCCAGGCCGCGAAGGAACCGCCCCGTCGGATCGACACGGTGCCCGGCGCGTTCGTCCGGCTCGACGTCGACGGCGAGCACTACCTCGGCAGCGGCGTCGACGGCCCGCTCGTCGCGCTGTTCCGGTCGAACGTCGTCTTCACGCCGTCGCGCCGCGGCGCGCTCGTGGCGACGATCGACAAGGACCGGCCGCTCGTCGCCGGCTTCGCGTTCGACGAGGCGCGCGAGCCGCTCAAGGGCGCCCCGTTCGTCTGGGACGAGCCGACCGGCCGCGGCCACGTGGTCCTGTTCGCCGACGACGTGATGTTCCGGACGTTCCTGCGCGCCGCGCACCGGCTCTTCCTGAACGCGGTGTTGCTCGGGCCGAGCTTCTAGCGAGCCGTGCAACCACGGCTCACACGACGTCGTCACTGGGACGCGAACCGGCGGGGCGGCTTGCCCGGCTGCCGACCGGGTTCGCCCAGTCAGGCGACGCGCCGCCATCGAACCTGCGATAGCGTCGTCCTCGCGAGGGCGGGCGCGCGGGTTGACCGCCCGCTCGCTCTTCCTGAGGTTCGCCGAGGGGCCGCGACCCCGGCCTGCGGCCCAGGCCTGCCGCCGTTGTGAAACGATTCAGTTGACTTTCGCGCGAAGCCGCGCGCGGCCCATCGCTTCCTCTTCGGCCGCGCGGGCCCGCGCGCTGTCGA
>FWWM01006911.1_pt1 | contig 23328 bp, 16 predicted proteins | sample 2228351 | NCBI WGS metagenome assembly FWWM01 (sample SAMEA103939774, study PRJEB20133) | metagenome
GGGTGTCCTCGAAACATGCATTGGGAACGGGCTTCCGAGGACATTTACATTTTCACCAGCGACCGTTATGCACAAGTCACTGCCAGTCTGATCGTCTCCGGCAACATTGGTGTTCTCATTGATACGCTTCCCTTCCCAAGCGAGACGGCGCAGATCGCGTCGTTCGCGCGTAAGCGATGCCCAGATGGTGTGCGGTTCGTCATTTACACCGGGCACGAGGCCGACCACGTCTATGGCGCCTTCTTGTTCCCCAGGGCAGAGATCATCGCCCACGAGATGGTGCGCGAGATCATGATCGAGCGCGGTTTCACAGCCCTGCAGCGGGCCAAGGAACAATCACAAGAATTCGCGCCCATCCAGCTACGCTTGCCGACGTTCACGCTTACCGCGGGCAGCGTCACGCTGCGCCTGCCGGGCAAAACGCTGGAGATCTTTCACACGCCCGGGCACACACCCGACTGCGTCTCGGTGCTGCTGCACGAGGAGCGCATCCTGTTTGCCGGCGACACCGTCATGGCCTTGCCGACCATTACCAACGGCGACCCCGAGCAGCTCAAGAAGTCGCTCGACACAATCGCCGCGATGCAACTGGAGAACATCGTGCAAGGACACGGTGAGATCATTCTGCGAGGCGAGATTCGAGACACGCTGCGCCGGCAAGCCAACTATCTGGATAATCTTCGCAACAAAGTGCAGAAGCTGATCGAAGCCGGCGGCAGCCGCGAAGACAGCAAGAATATCACCGTCGAACAGTGTGGTATGCAGCGCGTGCTGCTGAACGGAGCGGCCGTGCAGCTCCACCTGGCCAATGTGCTGACGACATACGATCGGTTGATGGCTGCACAAGCGCCATCCGGGCGCGAGCTACAGGCCAAGCAAGCAGCCAGGAAACCAGCCGTCGCGAAGAAGCAAGCTTCCAAGGCCCAACAGCCGAAGGCGAAAAGACCTGCTGCGAGATCGAAGAAATCGAGCAAGCCCGCCGGGCGCAAAGCAACCACTCCGGCCAAGACGTCGAAGAAGAGCAAAGGACGGTGAGCCGGATGAGCGTCCTGCAAGCTGCGCTCATCGCCTTGTTCTATGCGTTTGCCCGCTCGGCATTCAACGCCGGCCTGGGTGGCTATGTGCTGAGCCAGCCGCTCGTCGCCGGCACCATCGCCGGCGCGCTGCTCGGCGACCCGATTCGCGGCGCGCAAATCGGCGGTGCGCTCAACCTGGGCACGCTTGCCCTGAGCCAGCTCCGCGTGCAGGTCGGCCCCGACGTGGCGCTCATCGGCTACGTCGGCGTCCCGCTCATGCTGCTGAGCGGCCTGCGGCCCGACGCGCCGGAGACGGCGGCGCTGTTCGGCGCGCTGGTCGTGTTTGGGATCGTGCTGAACTTCGCGCGCGGCATGTTCAACACCGTCGTGTCGCACTGGGCCGATTTCTTCGCCGACCAGGGCAACATCAACACAGTTGCCTTGCTCAACGTCGTCCCAACGCAGATCTGGGTGGTGCTCACATCGTTTCTACCGGCGCTGGTCATCCTGCTATTCGACGCACCGACCATCGGCAGCATCGCTGCGTTCATCCCAGGGTGGATACAACTGGCGATGAACTGGAGCCAGCATCTGCTGGCCGCACTTGGCATCGCCATGAGCCTGCGGCTGGTCATGCAGGGTAGCAGCGTCGCCTACTTCCTGCTCGGTTGGTTGAGCGCCCCAGCCCTGGGGCTGGTTCCGGCCACCCTCCTGGGCGGCAGCATCGCCATCATCCACGCCTTTCTGGCGCGTCGGCGCGTCGACACGAACACCGAGATGCTGGTCGCCGATGTGCTGCCGTCCGACCAGGCCGAAAGCTACCTGCCGGAACGACGGCTGGCACCGGCCGAGCTGCAATCGTCCTTCGCGCTGTGGATGTTCTTTCACGACGCCGGCCTGAACTTCGAGCGCTTCCAGAACATGGGATTCGCCATGGCACTCGCGCCGGTCGCGAAGCGGCTGTGCGAAACGGCGAGCGAGCGCGTCACCCTGCTCCGACGCAACCTGTCACTGTTCAATTGCGAGTGGACGTTCGGCGCATCACTGGTCGGCGCGATCGCTGCGATGGAAGAGCGGCGTGCCAACGGCGAGGCGATCAACGATGCCGAGATGGTCGGGACGAAGACGGGCATCATGGCCGGGCTGGGCGTGATCGGCTCGACCGTGATGTCGAGTGCTATCGGCTCGGTGCTGATCGCGGCCGGGACGGCGTTGGCAGACCGCGGCAGCCTGATCGGGCCATTCATGTTCGCGTTTGTCCAGTCGGCCCTCGTACTGACAGTCGGGTTTGCCGGCTTTCAACTCGGCTACGCACAGACGCATCGCTTCGGCGATTGGGCGCGCGTCAACAACTGGCTGCGCCCTGCCTTGTTCGGCGCGATGCGATTGGGGGCGTTCGTGCTCGGCGCGTTGGTCATGGCGCTCGTGCCGATCGTCCTGCCCAACCTGGGTGTGATTCAGATCGGCAACGCACAACTGGCTGTGCAAACGCGCGTGCTTGACGCAATCCTGCCCGGTCTGCTGCCGCTGGCGATCACGTTGGCGTTGTGGTGGTTATTGCGCTACCATCGCGCCAATCCCATGGCCTTGCTGGGCGCATGCTTGCTGCTGTCGCTCGTCGGCGCGCTGCTCGCGCACGCGCTGGGCTGGGTGTAGCCGGGGAGGCGCAACATCACATGTCAAGTATGCTCAGGAACCGCTCCCTGCTCAGCTACGCGCTCGCTCACTTCAGCGTGGATCTGTGCGCCGGCGCCCTGCCCGTGATCATGGTCTATCTAGCGCATGCGCTGAACCTGACGATCGCACAAACCGGCTTCGTCATCAGCGCCTACGCCATCAGCTCATCGCTCACTCAGCCTTTATTCGGCTACCTGAGCGATCGCACGGGAGGACGCTATCAATCAGCGCTCGGCCTGACGTGCATCGCCGTCTTTCAAGGATTGCTGGGCTTCGCCCCGAGTTACACGGCGCTGGTGATCATGGCCTGCCTGGCCGGCTGCGGCTCGGCCGCCTTTCACCCGCACGGGGCCTCGGGCGCCAGCCGCTCAGGAGGTGAACGCAAGGCAGCGGCCATGTCCATCTTCATGTTGGGTGGCAACAGCGGCTATGCCATCGGGCCAGTGATTGCTGCGGCCGCGATGGCCGCGTTGGGCGTCCACGGCAGCATCGTGATCAGCCTGATCGGCCTGACGCTGGTGCCGCTGGTGCTGAGCGCACAACACCGATCGCGAGCCGGAAACCAACCCGTGCGCCCGATGGACATCGCTTCGCCGGCGCGCCACTTCGGGTTGTTCGCCGTGATCGCCTTGATGTCAATCATGTTCATGCGGGCGTGGGTGCAGTCGGCGACGACGGCTTACATTCCCATTTACTTCACGCAGATCGCCTCGACGAGCGTCGAGGAGGCCAGCCGGATCTCCAGCGTCAATCTGTTCGCCCTGGCGGCCGGCGGGTTGATCGGCGGGTTCCTGGCCGATCGCTTCGGTGGGCGGCGGGTGATGATCCTGTCGTGGCTGATCTATGCGCCAATGACGCTGGCGTTGTTCACCGTCGCAGGGCCGGCTGTGTATCTCATCGCCATGCTGGCCGGCTTCGTGGCCGGCGCGTCATGGCCGCCGCTGATTGTCATGGCGCAGGAACTCTTCCCACGCAACGCCGGCGTGGCCTCGGGCATCGCGCTCGGGTTCGCGTTTGCGATGGGCGGCATCGGCACGGCCATCACCGGCACGCTGGCCGAGCCAGAGCGGCTGGGTTTGAGCGCAAGCCTGATGATGCTGGCGGCGCTGCCGCTGCTGAGTGCACTCGTCGCATTGGCCTTGCCGGGTGACCGACGCTACGACCAGCCTGCACCCTCGCTCGAACCCGCCGCAGAGACCGGGCCCACGCGCTGACGCAGCACCCCTGTACTCGCCGCTCTCGTCACCATGCACTGCCCCGACAGCAACCGTCCGCCTAAAGCCCGACGACCAGCGTTCCCTCTACGCCGCAGGTCACTTACAATTCGTCATCATGCGAGCCGCGATTCTCTCGGACATCCATGGCAACGCCATCGCGCTCGATGCCGTGCTGGATGACATCGCTTCCGCCGGCGGCGCCGATGAATACTGGATCCTAGGCGACCTGGCGGCGCTGGGGCCGGCGCCCATTCCCGTGCTGGAAAGGCTGAGCGAATTGCCCAACACCAGGTTCGTGCGTGGCAACACCGACCGCTACGTGTGCAATCTGCTCAACCCGGAAGAGGCTGCAGCAAAAATCGAACAGTCGCCCCAGACCGCTCGCCCCGCCGTCAGGCAGCTGGCGATGTTGTGCTGGGCACAGGGTGCTCTGGTGGCATCGGGGTGGCTGAACTGGATGGCTGCGCTCGGCTTGGAACAGCGCCTGACGCTGCCGGATGGGACGCGCGTGTTGCTTGTGCATGCATCGCCAGGCACCGACGACGGTCCGGGCATCCGGCCGACCATGACCGATGACCAGATCGCCAGGTTGGTGGAGGGCTGCGGGGCCGACCTGATCTTCACCGGCCACACCCACTGGCAACTCGATTGCACGGTCGGCAACATCCGCGTCGTCAATCTGGGCAGCGTGAGCAACCCGTGGACGCCCGATCTGCGCGCCAGCTACTACCTGCTCGAAGCTGACGAGGCCGGCTATCGCCTGGAGAACCGGCGGGTCGCCTACGACTGCGACGCCGTGATTGCGCAGTTACAGCAGATTCATCACCCGGGCGTCTATGTGCTGAGCGCGCACTTCCGGGGTGAACGATTGCCACCCTGGGCTTAGGCCGTAGCGACAAAACCAGCCGGCTGCCGGCGCATGGGCCCGAAATGGGCTTTGTCAAGCGCCGCGCCTTACGAGCGGGCGCAGGATCTCGCGCTCTTGTGGGGCCAATGCGTGGGTGAGCCAGAGCACCAAGCCATAGGCCGCCAGGCCGATTGCCAGCCCGACCAGCGCAACCCCGCCCTGAGCGAAGATGGCCGTCACGCCGGCCATCACCCCTGCGGCCAGGAAGGGCTTGGCCAGCACCTCAACCCAATTCACAGGAGCGATGTGCTGGCGGACGAACACGTAGAACGCCGCCCCCTCCACGATCTCGCTGAAGATGGTTGTGACCGCAGCAGCGACGAAAGAAAACAACGGGATGAACAGCAGGTTGGTGACGACGTTGAAGGTCAGGCCAATGATGAAGGCTCGGGTGAGCGCACGCTGCTGGCCGGCGGCGATCAGCGCATAGTTGGTCACGCTGTTGATCCAGCCGATCGGCATGCTCCAGGCCATGATGGCAAGCGCGATGGCGCCGTTCGGCAAGAATTCACGTCCACCAAGGACGGCGATCATCGGCTCGGCCAGGAAGGAGGAGGCCACCGCCAGCGGTAGGGCAGTCATCACCAACAGTTTGAGCGCCAGCGTGTAAGAGCGGTGCAACGCCGCGTCGCGCTGCAGCGCCATGCGCGACATCGCCGGGAAGAGGGACTGGGTGAAGAAAGCCGGAATGATGTTGAAGGCATCGATGAACTTGTAGGCTGCGCTGTACCAGCCAACCGCAAGTGGCCCCTTCAAGGCTTGCAGCATCGGCACATCCACTTTGAAGAACAGCGTGGCCAGCAGATGGTTTAGCATGAGCGGGAAGGACTCGCGCAGGATGGCTGATGACTGCGGAGCGACCGCGGCGGGAGAGGGGGCGCGAGAAGTCCATCGAAAGCCCAGCACTTTCGCAGCCGCGATGACCAGGATGACCAGCGTGGTGACGTTGACGACGATGGAGGTCACCCCCAATCCAATCACCCCCCAGCCCAGCAACAGCAGCGCCGCGCCGATGGCTGCCTTCAACAGGGCGCTGACGATCGTGAGCGCCGCCGGGACTTCGGCTTTCTCGTAGGCGAAGAACACGGCGCTGAGGCCGGTGGACAGGCTGCTGGGGATCTGGCTGAGTGCGAGCAGGATGATGGCGACTTCCGCTTCGGCAGCCAGGTTGAACGCCGTCCGCCAGATCAGCACCACCAGCAACACGACCGGAGCAACACCCAGCGCAAGCAACATGCGCAGCCGGCTGGTCTGCAGCAGGTAGGCCTGAGCGTTGGCGCGGTCGCGCGCCACCTCGCGCGTCAGGAACGTGTTCAGGCCGAAGTTCATCACGATCTCGAACCAGCCCACGATCACGACGGCGAAGTAGAAGTTACCGGCCCCCTCGGGCCCTAACACGCGCAGCATCAACAGCGCGAAGGCAAAGTCAATCAGCCGCGCGACGATGTTCAGGCCGGTCAGAATCAGGCTGTTACGTGCGACCAGGCGCACGCCCGATTGCATTCGACCCTCGCGCACGGCGTTACGCCAGACATACACGCCGCCCAGGAACAGCATCGCCACCAACGCGATGAAGGTCGCGAACGCGCCGATGCGGAACGAGTCCGGCGAATAGCGAAAGCGAACGGTAAAGGCGAGTGGAGCGCCAGGGGCAGGCTGCCGCCCATGGACCATCATCGAAGCCTCATCACCCAACAGCACGCCTCGAAAGTTGCCGTTCACCCTGACGATTCGCACCTCGCGCTCTTCGCGATCCGCTGCGCCGAGCGGACGGACGAAGGCGCGCCAACCGGGAAAGTCGCTGTCGGCCAGGATCAACCAGCTTGGCTCGTCAATCTGTGCGTCCACCCAGACTTCGTTGTTGCGATAGGATGTGACGCTGGCCGGCGTGAAGCGCATCGGTTGAGCGCCTGGGTCATTCAAGGGCGTGGCGGTGAACGCCGGCAGGCGCATCGCGCGCACGACTTCGCGGTCGACGAGGACGAACTTGCGCGGATCGTATTGCCGGATCGCCTCCGCAAAGTCGTCGGCGGCGACCGTGCTGCTGATCGGCAGGGTGAAGGCACGCGGCAGCGCACGCTCGTTCTGGTAGATGCGCGTTGCGCCGTCGTTGTAGAAAAGGGAGTAACCGGGCGTTGTGATCTCGTCTTCCGTCACCACGTATTTCACGCCGAGCAAATCCAACAGCGGCGACTCCAGGCTTTGCGCGCGCTTGATCGGCGCAATGCGGTTGTAGAGCAATTCACCCTGGGGCTCGATGGCCTGCATGAAGTCGGTGTATTGCTTGGGGATGATCGAGTCGTAGCCGCGAATATCCTGCAGGTCGAAGAGCCAGGCCGAGTTGGCGTTGAGCGGTTTGCCGCCGTGAGGCTCGTAGGCCGTCAATCGCCACAGCGACGTGTCCTGTTTGAGCGCCTGCATCGCCGGCGGCGTGAACCGCAGCAATGCAGGATCAACGGCCGGGTTGAAGCCGGTCCAGGCCGAGCCGAGATCCACTGCCAGCAGCGCGATCGCCAGGGCAGGCGCCACGCGGACCAAACGCGCGCCCATGCTCTCGCCATGCACCGGCTGCGCGTGCCACCTCAACAGCAACCACCAGACTGCGCCGGCCGCCGTCATCAGCGCGCCCAGGCGGACGACGTTGAGCGCCTGGTAGCTGAAGAACATCTCGGCGCTGGTGAAGCCCTGTTGCGCGGTGGAGTTCTCGACGATGTCCTGGAAAGTCGGCCGGACGACCGGCCATGCCAGACGGGCGACGATCACCACCGCGATCGCCAGCAGGCCCAGCGCCACGGTTACCCCGCTCGCGATCCAGTGCGCCCGCGAGACGGACTGCGAACCCGACGGCACAACCTTTGGCCGGTAGGCGCCGGCGATGGGCGTGCGACCTTTGACTTCCGTCGCCAGCAGGTCCAGGCCATGGCCGGCCAGCACCGCCAGCGATAGCGTCAGCGGGAAGATCCAGCGGAAGGGCGAATGAAGCTGACTGAAGCCCGGCACGCCGAAGAACAAGATGGCATAGGCCGGCGTGCCGAAGATGAACAACAGCGAGAGCACGCCGAGCACGACGAAGAACCACGTTGGGAACTTCGATTGCCGGCCGGCGATCACCGACTGCCGCCCGAATGAGGCGCGGATGCGGCTGGCGATGGCCACCCCCGCAAGGATGAGGGTCATGACACCGACGTAAGCGGCACCTTCGACGTAGTTCTTGACTCCCCATGCGGTGTTGCCGCTCGACGTGTCCACCGGCCGCATGCTGAAAGTGAACAGGTCAAAGTAGGTATGGTGGGCCGGGTTACCGAAGAAGTTCGGGCCCAACCACTGCACCACGTAGCGCAGCGGGAAGGCATAGCCCATCACCTCTTGTAGCGACGCGCTACCCTGGCGGAAGTTGCGCGTCACCAGTTCCAGCAGCGGGATCAACTGTATCGCGCCGATCAGGACGCCGGCCACGCCCATCACCACCAGCCAGGCCAGCCGCCCGGCGAGGTAGGGGCCATCCACGCGCAGGTTGCCGAGGCCGATCACCGTGCTCACGCGCCACAAGCAAAACAGCGCAGCGACGATCAGGGTGTAGGCGAGGATTTCGACGTGGCCGGCCAGGATCACCATGGCAATGGCCAGCGCACCGATCACCACCCAGGGCATGGACGAGGGGCGATTACCCAGGCCTGGGGATTGGCGAATCACGCGTTCGCACATGGCCAGGATCAACGGCAACCAGGCTCCGCCGGCGATGATCATCTGGAAGACGACCGAAACCACAAAGAAGCCACTCAGTTGATAGGCCAGGCCGGCGAAGAGCGCGCCGTAGCGCCGCGCGCCAAACGTGCGCATGAGGATGAAGGTGAAGACGCCAGCCAGCCCAAGCTGCAACACGGTGAACCAGCCGTAGGCCTGCTCCAGCGGCAGGATGTAATACAGCAGGCTGAACGGATACATCGCCGAGTGCTGGCCTGCTGCCAGGAACGGCACGCCGGCAAACAGATAGGGATTCCACAACGGCAACTCCCCACCGGCGAGCGACGCGATGATGAATCGCTTCCATGGGTAGTTCTCGAGGATCAGGTCCGAGAGCAATTCGTTTTGAGGGACGGCGATGCCGAAGTCAGCCGCGGCAGATTTGAACGGTTGCCAGACGAACAAGTTGTCGGCGGGGAGCAACGTATGCCCGCCGATCGTCACCGGGATGAACAACGCCAGCGGCAAAAGCATCAAGAGCACCATGCATGCCGCGGTGGCAACGTGCGGCCGCTTCAACCATGACAGCAACGATTGCATTGGCCGGAATGTTACCTTAACGTCAGTTCTGGTTAAGTGGCCGGCAAAGCCGGGCGCAGATCAAGACCTGACGCGGGCTTGGTCGGCCGATGAGTGTGACAGATGGAATCCAATCAGGATAGTCATGATCTCACTCAGGCACAGCTCACCGGGGCGCTGGCGTGCTTGCAGACGGCTGCCTTGAGTGCGGCTCGATAGTGTGGCTCAAAGACCTTGCAGAAATCGTCCACGTGACAAAACAATTCGACTAAACTCATGGTGGAAGCCTCCTTCGGTCGCTTCGGTCTTGACATCTCAAGCCTAACCGAGAGCGGCTTCTCTATTCAGAATTGAAGTTATGTATAGAGTCTGTGTCACCGATCATGCATTTCCTTCGCTCGACCCGGAGCGTGCGGTGCTGGATGGCCTGGCGGACGTCGTGGACTGCAGCCCGCTGCGCACTGAAGATGACGTCATCCGCGCAGCGCGCGATGCCGATGCGCTGATCATCGGGTTCGTCCCGATCACGGCCCGGGTGATGGATGCCCTGCCCCGGCTACGCTGCGTGGTGCGCTACGGGGTAGGCTACGAGACGATTGATGTTCCTGCTGCCACCGCGCGAGGCATCCAGATCGCCAACGTGCCCGACTATTGCATCCCCGAGGTCGCCGATCACGCGATGGCGCTGCTGCTGGCGCTGGCGCGCAAGGTTATCCCGCTGGATGCGAGCCTGAGGCGCGGTGAATGGGCGACGCTGAAAACGGCCAAGCCGGTGCGTCGCATCGAAGGCCAGACGCTCGGCCTGATCGGCATGGGCCGCATTGGCAGCGCCGTCGCCCGGCGCGCGCTCAGTTTCGGGATGCGGGTGATCGTGCACGACAAGTACCTCTCGCCGGATCAGGCGAAAGCTGCCGGGGCGACGCTGGTGGACCTCGAAGCGCTGTTGCGCGATGCAGACTTCATCTCGATCCACACGCCGCTCACGCCGGAGACCCATCACCTGATCAACGCGGCAGCCATCGAAAGGATGAAGCCAAGCGCATATCTGATCAACGTCGCGCGCGGGGCGATCGTGGATACGCAGGCGCTGGCCGAGGCGCTACAGGCAGGAAGGATCGCCGGCGCAGCGCTCGACGTCTTCGAGCACGAGCCGCTGCCTGCCGACCACCCCATCCGCAGCGCGCCGAACACCATCCTCAACCCACACGCCGCCTGGTATTCCGAAGAAGCGCTGACCCAACTTCAGATCAACGCCGCCGAAGAAGTGGCGCGCGCCCTGCGCGGCGAGCCGCTGAAGAACGCGCTGAACCGGCCCGAAGCGCCGAAAGGCCGATAATCACGCCATGAACATCGAACGCATCGAACTCTTTCACATCCGCATCCCCCTCGTCGCGCCCTTCGAGACCAGCTTCGGTGTGACGGCCGAGCGCGAGAGCATCCTGGCCCGCGTCACCGCCGACGGCGTGACCGGCTGGGGTGAGAGCGTGGCCGACGCCGATCCCGGCTATTCCTACGAGACCGTCACCACCAACTGGCATGTGATGACCGGCTATCTGATCCCCGCTCTGTTCAGCGCGCCGATCGCCGACCCTCGCGAAGCACCGGCACGCTTCGGCCGGGTGCGCGGTCACAACATGGCCAAGGCCACGCTGGAAGCTGCGTTGTGGGACATCGCCGCGCAGCAAGCCGGCCTGAGCCTGCGCGATTACATCGGCGCCGTCACCGGCCGGGCGATGAACGATCGCGTGGTCGTCGGCGTGAGCATCGGCATCCAACCGACGACCGAGAAACTGCTCGAGCGAATCGAGCGCTTCCTGCAATACGGCTACCTGCGCATCAAGATGAAGATCAAGCCGGGCCGTGATTTGCAGGATGTGCGCGCCGCGCGGGCTGCCTTCCCCGACCAGATGCTGATGGTGGATGCCAACAGCGCCTACACCCTGAAGGACGCCGACCTGTTCAGGCAGATGGACGACCTGAACCTGCTGATGATCGAACAGCCGCTGGGCTACGACGACATCTACGAGCACAGCAAACTGCAGCCCCAACTCAAGACGCCGATTTGCCTGGACGAGAGCATCCACACGCCGGATCACGCGCGCATGGCCATCGAGCTCGGCGCGTGCAAGATCATCAACATCAAGCAAGGGCGCGTAGGCGGTTTGACCCACGCCATCGCCGTGCACGACATCTGTGAGGCGCATGGCGTGCCGGTGTGGTGCGGCGGCATGCTCGAAACCGGCATCGGCCGTGCGTTGAACCTGGCGCTCGCCGCGCTGCCCAACTTCAAGCTCCCCAGCGACCTGAGCGCGAGCAATCGCTACTACAACCCAGATGTAATCGAGCCGGCCTTCGAGATCAACGCCGACGGCACGTTGAGCGTCCCCTCCGGCCTGGGTCTGGGAGTCAACGTCGTGTCGGAGCGCCTGAGCAAGATCACCCTGCGCCACGAGGCCTTCGACCGTTCGGCCATCTGAGGCGCGGACAGCGCATTTCGTGAAAAGCCCACCGTCTGGCGCCGGCTATGCGGTCGCACGCCAGATGAACAAGAGAAGCATCGCCAAGGCGAAGAGCAGCTCGACCATCTGGCCGACGACACAACCGACCAGGTAATGACCACCCGAGGCCATCGCCGGGCGCAGCCGACGTTGGCGCAGCAGCTCGACCGCCAGCACGCCCAACACGCCACCGACCACCGCGCCGATAACTGAGCCGACGACCGGCACACCAAATGTGAGCAATGCGCCGCCGGCGACGCCGCCGACGATTGCGCCGGCGACCGTCTTCCAGGAGGCGCTGCTGCGGCGGGTGAAATGGGCCGTCAACGCCAGGTTACAGCCCCAAGCCGCCACGACGAGCAATCCCATCACGATCAGAACCGGCCAACTCAGGCGTTGGAACTGATCGCCGGCTGCCCACACCAGCGCGCCACCCCACATGACCAGCGGACCGGGAAGCACCGGGACGAACACGCCGACGAAGCCGATGGCCATGAGCGCGATACCCAACGCTTGCGTTGCGTTCTGGGGATCGAGCAAGAACGGGATCATGCGGCGAATATATCACCGCGTATAGCGTCGGAGCGCATCGTGCATTTGACAACCTCCCATGCCTCGAATACATTCCCCAACTGTGATCGCGATGATGCACCACGATCGTTGTCATCTCGATGCGCGCAGTCTGCCCGCTGGCCTCAACGCTCATCACAACACGCCTCTGCTGCAGTTCGCACGAACCCCCGGCTGATGTCGCAGTCGGGGGTTCTTTTGATTCGGTCCACCGATCCAATTTTTGTCAAGGGAGGTTGTATGAAACGAGAAGTCACTATCACCGTCAACGGCGTGACTCACACGCGCACGGTCGAGCCGCGCCTGCTACTCGTGCACTTTCTGCGCGATGAGCTGGGCCTGACCGGCACCAACGTCGGCTGCGACAGCAGCCAATGTGGCGCCTGCACCGTGCACCTGGACGGGCAGGCCGTCAAGAGCTGCACCGTGCTGGCCGTGCAGGCCGATGGCAGCAGCGTCACCACGATCGAGGGGCTGGCCGATGGCTCGCTGCACCCGTTGCAGCAGGCGTTCTGGGAGAAGCACGGCTTGCAGTGTGGCTTCTGCACGCCCGGCATGATCATGGCGAGTGCCGATCTGCTCAGGCGCATCCCCCACCCAACCGAAGAGGACATTCGCCACGGGCTGGAGGGCAATTTGTGCCGCTGCACCGGCTATCAGAACATCGTCGCGGCAGTGCAGGCAGCGGCGGAGAAATTGAGAATTGAAAGTTGAAAGTTGAAAATTGAGAAAGGAGGATGAGATGGCAAAAGTAATCGGACAGGCAATCAAGCGGAAGGAGGACCCGCGGCTGATCACCGGCGAGGCCAAGTTCCTGGACGACATCCAGCTGCCCAACATGGCCCATGTCGCGATCCTGCGCAGCCCCTACGCGCATGCGCGCATCAAGAGCATAGATACGTCGAAAGCTGCGGCGCTGCCCGGCGTGATCGGCGTGTTCACCGGCAAGGACTTCATGGACGTCAACCCCATGCCATGCGCCTGGCAGGCCGGTGGTGTGAAGAATAACGTCAACACCCCGCGCGTGCTGGAGCCGGAGAAGGTGACGTTCACCGGCGCGGGGGTGGCCTGCGTGGTGGCCGAGAGCCGCTACATCGCCGAAGACGCGCTGGCGCTGATCGAGGTGGACTGGGAGCCACTGCCGGTCGTCGTGGATGCCAAGAAGGCCACCGAGCCGGGTGCGCCGCAGATCCACGAGAACGCGCCCAACAACATCGTGATGGAATGGGAGTGCGGCGATGCTGCAGCGGTCGAGAAGGCGTTCGCCGAGGCTGAAGTTGTCGTCAAACAGCCGCTCATCAACCAGCGCCTGATCCCCACGCCGATGGAGACGCGCGGCTGCGCGGCCATGTATCTGCCCTACACCGATGAATACACCGTGTGGATCACGTCGCAGGCCCCGCACGTGCACCGGCTGTTGATGACTGCCTTCGTCCTGGGCATCCCCGAAACCAAGATGCGCGTGATCTCGCCCCAGGTGGGCGGTGGCTTCGGTGCGAAGATCTTCCTGTATCCGGAGTACCCGCTGGTCGCCGTACTGGCCAAGCGGCTCGGCCGGCCGGTGAAGTGGCAGGAGACGCGTGCCGAGAACTATCGGGCCACCACCCACGGCCGCGATCACATCACCGAGCTGGAAGTCGCTGCCAAAAAAGACGGCACGGTGACCGCGCTGCGCGTGCACACCTACGCCAACCTCGGCGGCACGCTCAGCACCATCGCGCCTGGCATCCCGACCACGCTCTATGGCCGGCTGCTCAGCGGTGCCTATCACATCCCACACATCTACTGCAAGGTGTGGGGCGTGTATACCAACACCGGCATGGTGGACGCCTATCGTGGCGCAGGCCGGCCCGAAGCGACCTACGCAGTCGAGCGGGCCATGGATCTGGTGGCACAGGCGACCGGCCTCGACCCGGCCGAGGTGCGCCGCAGAAACTTCATCCGACCTGAGGAGTTCCCCTACGCGCCTGCCGACAACATCCTGGCCGGCTTGAAGTACGACAGCGGCAACTACGAGGCCGCGCTCGACCGCGCGCTCGAGCTGGCCGGCTACGCCGACTTCCGCAAGCAGCAGGCCGAGGCGCGCAAGCAGGGCCGCTTGCTCGGCGTCGGCCTGTCGTCGTATATCGAGATTTGCGGCGTTGCCCCGTCAGCGTGGATCGGCCTGCCTGGCCAGGGCTGGGGCGCCGGCCTGTGGGAGAGCGCCAACGTGCGCGTGCACCTCACCGGCAAGGTCGTCGTCACCACCGGCTCGCAGAACCATGGCCAGGGCCACGAGACCACCGTCGCGCAGGTGGTGGCCGAAGAACTGGGCGTGAGCGTAGACGACGTGATCGTCCAGCACAGCGACACGCTCGGCACGCCGTTCGGCTATGGCACCTATGGCAGCCGCAGCGCCGCCGTCGGCACGGTCGCCGTCTACAACAGCCTGCAGCGCATCAAGGAGAAGGCGCGCAAGCTCGGTGCGCACCTGCTCGAAGCAGCCGAGGAAGACGTGGTGTTCGAAGACGGCAAGGTGTTCGTGAAAGGCTCGCCCGATAAGGCCAAGACGATTCAGGAAATCGCCGCGGCTGCAGCCATCGGCTACAGCCTGCCGCGCGGCATGGAGCCCTTCCTGGACGACACAGCCTATTACGACCCGCCCAACTGCACCTTCCCCTTCGGCACGCACGTGTGCATGGTGGAGGTGGATCCCGAGACCGGCGCCGTGCAAATCCTGAAGTACGTCGCGGTGGACGACGTAGGCAACGTGATCAACCCGATGATCGTAGACGGGCAGATCCACGGTGGCATCGTGCAGGGCGTCGGCCAGGCGCTCACCGAAGGCGCGGTCTATGACGAGAATGGCCAGTTGCTGACCGGCACGATGACCGAGTACGCCATCCCGAAGGCCAGCCTGATGCCGAAGATCATCCAGGATCGCACCGTCACGCCGACGCCGGTGAACCCGTTGGGCATCAAGGGTGCAGGCGAAGCCGGCACGATCGCCTCGACACCGGCGGTGGTGAACGCCGTCGTGGACGCGCTGTCGCACCTTGGGGTCAAGCACATTGACATGCCGCTCACCCCGCAGCGGGTATGGGCTGCCATGCAACGAAATTGAGAATTGAAAATTGAGAATTGAGAAAGGATGCCGCCAGTTCCTATTCAGTAACGAACGTTCGAGTTCGCGTGCCGCATCGTCAAATTGCACGAGTACTTGTGCGAAAAGGGAAGTGCCACAGCGCGACGGCTCGGCGATCAACTGTTGGATTCTGGAACTTCGATCGGCGCCAATCTCGAAGAAGCAGATGCAGGACAAAGTCGGCCAGACTTCATCTCGAAGTGCAACATCGCGTTGAAAGAAGCCAGGGAGACAAAATTCTGGCTGCGATTGCTCGCTGAGACCAATCAAGTCAAGCCTGAGTTACTTACACCGCTCACACAGGAGGTCTCGGAAATCGTTGCCATTTTGACGACGATCGTTCGCAAATCACGCGGCGAGTGATTCTGCCTTTTCAATTTTCAATTCTCAATTTTCAATTTCTCCGGAGGAGAGACATGTTTGCAGCGAACTTCGACTACTACCGACCGACAACGGTCGCCGAGGCGGTGCAACTGCTGAGCACGAAGGAGAACGCCAAGATCCTGGCCGGCGGGCACTCGCTCATCCCGGCCATGAAGTACCGCCTGGCACAGCCAAGCGCGCTGATTGACATCGGCCGCATCGCCGAGCTCTCCGGCATCCGCGTGGAAGGCGGCAAACTGCGCATCGGCGCGATGACCACCCACGCCGCCATCGCCAGCTCGGCGGACGTGAAGGCGCATTGCCCGCTGCTGGCCGAGGCAGCCGACAAGATCGGCGACCAGATGGTGCGCAATCGCGGCACGATCGGCGGCGCCATCGTGCACGCCGACCCGGCCGCCGATTACCCGCCCAACCTGCTCGCGCTCGGCGGCAGCGTGACCGCCGTCGGCCCCAACGGCTCACGGACGATTGACTTGCACGCCTTCTGGACCGACCTGTTCACCACCGCCCTGGCCCCGGACGAGATCGTGACCGAGGTGACGGTGAACACCTACGACAAAGGCACGGGGGGCTTCTACGCCGACATGCAGCATCCGGCCTCCGGCTACATCGTGGTCGGCGCATCCGCCGTGGTAACCGTGAGCGACGGCGTGGTCACGAAAGCGAGCGTATACGTCGGCGGGGCGACGCCCAACCCAGTGCACGCTTCGGCCACCGAGGCCGCGCTGACCGGCAAACCGGCGACAGCCGAGAACATCGCCGCTGCGGCCGCGCTCGCTGCAGACGGCATCAGCGACCCAATCGGCGACAGCTATGCCTCGGCCGACTACCGCGTGCACCTGGCGAAGGTGCTGGCCAGGCGCGCGCTGGCAGGCGCAGTCGAACGGGCGACGCGCTGATCGCGCGGCATTGGCCCTGGTACGCATATTCCGGCGGAGAGGCGCGACGCACTGCGTCTCTCCGTCCGGATCGGGGATCAAATGGCAGAGAATCTTATAGCAATCATGTTCGAAGGCGAGCACACCGCCGAAGCGATGCTGGCCACATTACGCGACCTGGAGGAACGCGGCGCGATCAAGCTGGACGATGCCGCCATCGCCTCGCGCGGCCCGAAAGAAGATCGCATTCTGGTCGCGGCGACCCCCTCCGGGGACGCCGGGGGCTACAATCCAAGCGCAGCCATCGGGCCGTCGGCGCCCGAAGCAGAGGTAAAGCAAACCAGGGACAAGCGCGGGCGGGCGGTGCTCAAAGGGGGTGGCATCGGTTTGCTGGCGGGCGCGCTGCTCGGCGGCCCGGTCGGCGGCCTGCTCGTCGGCGGCCTGATCGGCGCGCTGCGCGACAAGGGCATTGACAACGGCTTCATCAACGACGTGGCGCAGCACCTGCAACCCGATTCGTCGGCCATCTTCCTGCTGGTGAAAGAAGGCAACGCCGAAGAAGTGCTGGCCGAGTTGAAGCCCTTCAAGGGCCGCGTGCTACACACCACCCTGCCCGACGCGCTCGACAAGCAGTTGCGCGACGCGCTGAGCGAAGCGGAGTAGCCACAACAGCGCCTAAGCGCCTAACGTGCTTGAAGCGCGTCAGGCGCTGTGTGCATAAGCGAGGTGCACATGATTCCACCCGAATTCGACTACGTGGCACCGACGACGCTGCACGAAGCGATCGCCGTGCTCGAGCGAAACCCCGACGCCAAAATCCTGGCCGGCGGCCATAGCTTGATTCCACTGTTGAAGTTTCGGTTGGCCAGCGTGACCATGCTGGTGGACATCAACCGCATCGCCGACCTCTCGTACATCCGCGAAGAAGGGGGATGGCTGAAGATCGGCGCGATGACCCGTGAGGCCGACCTCGACCATTCGCCGCTCATCCAGGAGAAATACCCGCTGCTTGCCGACGCCGCGCGCAGCATCGCCGATCCACTGGTGCGCAACATGGCCACGGTGGGCGGCAACCTGGCCCACGCCGATCCTGCCAATGATCACCCGGCCGTCATGCTCGCCTACAACGCGGTGATCGTGGCGACCGGCCCAAGCGGCCCACGCGAGATTCCCATCACGCAGTTCTTCACCGACCTGTTCACGACGGCGCTCGCGCCCAACGAGGTCCTGACCGAGATTCGCATCCCGGCGCACAAAGCGGGCGACGGCGGGTGCTATCAAAAGATGGAGCGCAAGGTGGGCGACTATGCGACAGCGGCCGTGGCGATTCAGCTTCACATCGGACCGGGCGGCATCTGCGACGCCGCCGGCGTCGGCCTAACTAACGTCGGCCCGATGCCCATCAAGGCGACCGCCGCCGAACAGGCGCTCGTCGGCAGCACGCTGGACGACGCGACGATCAAGCGCGCAGCGCAGCTCGCCGCCGAGGTCGCCCAACCGCAGAGCGACTATCGAGGCACGGAGGAATACAAACGCGCGCTGATCCGGACGTTGCTGGTGCGCGCGACGCGCCAGGCGATGAGCAGAGCAAAGGGAGAGCGCTCATGAGCACGCACAAGATCAAAGTCTCGATCAACGGCCAGTCGCACGAAGCCGAGGTGCCGGCGCGGCTGCTGCTGGTGCATTTCATCCGCGAGACCGTGGGCTTGACCGGCACGCACGTCGGTTGCGATACAACCTCGTGCGGCGCGTGTACCGTGCTGCTGAACGGCAGAGCGGTCAAGTCGTGCACCGTCCTGGCCGTGCAGGCCAACGGCGGCGAGATCACCACGGTCGAAGGTCTGGCGAAAGACGGTAACCTGCACCCGATTCAGGAAGGCTTCCACATGGAACACGGCCTGCAATGTGGCTTCTGCACGCCGGGCATGATGCTGTCGGCCGTCGCCTTGCTCAAGCAGAATCCCAATCCGACCGAGGACGACATCCGCTGGGGACTGTCGGGCAACCTGTGCCGCTGCACGGGCTACGTGAACATCGTGCGGGCGGTGCAGTACGCGGCGGAGAAATTGAGAATTGAAAATTGAAAATTGAAAATTGAGAAAGACGGATGGCGATGCGCGATACGCAATCCGAGCGAGGTGACCTATGGCGGAGATCAACGGTTTGGGGAAATCCATGAAGCGCAAGGAGGATGCGCGCTTCATTCAGGGCAAGGGCAACTACATCGAAGACATCAACCTGCCCGGCATGATCTGGCTCGACATCGTGCGCAGCCCTTACGCTCACGCCAGGATCGTCAACATTGACACGTCGAAGGCGGCGCAAATTCCAGGCGTGCTCGGCTTCATCACCGGCAAGGACCTGGAGAAGTACAACCTGCACTGGATGCCGACGCTGATGAGTGACCGGCAGATGGTGTTGCCGACTGACACCGTGAAGTACCAGGCCCAGGAAGTAGTCGGTGTGCTGGCCACTAATCGCTACGCCGCAGCCGACGGCGTCGCTGCGGTCGAGATCGAGTACGAGCCGCTGCCGGTCGTGGTTGACCCCTACCAGGCCCTGCAGCCCGGTTCGCCCAAAGTGCGCGACGACAAAGACAGCAATCACATCTGGCACTGGGAGGCCGGCGATCGCGAAGCCACCGACCGCGCCATCAAACAGGCGGCCACGGTGGTGCAGCAGCACATCTACGTCCCGCGCATTCACGTCGCCTCCATCGAAACGTGCGGCTGCGTAGCCAACTGGGACCCGGTCAACAAACACCTGACGATGTACATGACCACGCAGGCACCGCACGCCATCCGCACCGTGATCGCCCTGGTGGCCGGGCACGTCGGCTTGAGCGAAGAAAACATCCGCGTGATCTCGCCCGACATCGGCGGCGGCTTCGGCGGCAAAGTGCCCGTCTATCCCGGCTACGTCATCGCCATCGCCGCATCGGTGCTGCTCGGCAAGCCGGTCAAGTGGATCGAGGATCGCAGCGAGAACCTGCAAGCCGACTCGTTCGCGCGCGATTACCACATGGACTGCGAACTGGCCGCCAACGAGGAAGGCCGCATCACGGCCTTGCGCATCAAAACCATCGCCGATCACGGCTACACCGACGCGGCAGCCAACCCGTCGAAGTACCCGACCGGCCTGTTCAGCATCTGCACCGGCTCATACGACTACAAGACGGCGTTCGTCGAAGCGGACGCAGCGTATACGAACAAGCCGCCGGGCGGCATCGCCTATCGCTGCTCGTTCCGCGTCACCGAGGCGGTGCACGCCATCGAGCGCATGGTAGACATCCTGGCCCATGAGCGCAACGAGGAGCCGGCCGACTTCCGGCTGAAGAACTTCATCAGGAAGGAGCAATTCCCCTACAGGTCGCCGTTGGGCTGGGAATTCGACAGCGGCGACTACCACACCGCGCTGCAGAAGGCGATGGACATGATCGGCTACCGCGAGCTGCGCAAGGAGCAGGCCGAGAAGCGCGCCCGCGGCGAGCTGATGGGCATCGGCATCTCGTCGTTCACCGAGGTGGTCGGCGCCGGGCCGTCCCACCAATTCGACATCCTCGGCATCAAGATGTTCGACTCGGCCGAGGTGCGCATCCACCCGACCGGCAAGGCCATCGCCCGCTTCGGCACCAAGTCGCAGGGCCAGGGACACGAGACCACCTACGCCCAGATCCTGGCGCAGGAGCTGGGCATCCCCGCCGAGCACATCAAGATCGAGGAGGGCGACACGGACACGGCGCCCTACGGCCTCGGCACATACGCTAGCCGCAGCACGCCGACCGCCGGCGCAGCCGCCGCCATAGCCGCGCGGCGCATCCGCGAGAAGGCGCGCAAGATCGCCGCGCACCTGCTCGAATCGGCCGAAGAGGATTTGATTTGGGAGGTGGATCGCTTCTACGTGAAAGGCTCGCCCAGCCGCTTCAAGACCATCCAGGACATCTCGCTGGCCGCCTACACCAATCCCCCACCCGGCGTCGAGGCCGGCCTGGAGGCGACGTTCTACTACGACCCGCCGAACATGACCTTCCCCTTTGGCTCATACATCTGCGTGGTGGACATTGACCGCGGCACGGGCCAGGTGCATGTGCGCCGCTTCGTGGCGGTGGACGATTGCGGCACGCGCATCAACCCGATGATCGTGGAGGGCCAGATCCACGGCGGCCTGACCATGGGCTTCGCGCCGGCCATGATGGAGCAGATTCAATACGACGAGCACGGCAACATCTACGGCGGCAACTTCATGGACTACCTGTTGCCCACCGCCGTCGAGACGCCGCGCTGGGAAACCGGCGAAACCGTCACCCCCTCGCCACATCACCCGATCGGCGCGAAGGGCGTGGGCGAATCGGCCACCGTCGGCGCGCCGCCGGCCTTCGCCAATGCCGTGGTGGACGCGCTGTGGCACCTGGGCGTGCGCCACATTGACATCCCGATCACGCCGGACAAGGTGTGGCAGGTGCTGAAGGCGCACGGGGCAGCGCTGGAAGAATAGATGACTGGCGATAGGCACGCTGAGCTAAAGCCACAGCGCTGAAAGGGGCGGCGGTATGTGCGAGCGTCTATCCAGCCTGCTCTTTCAGCCCGACGGATTCATCCTCAGGTTCATCCGAGGCCTTGAGAGTGCCTGAGAGTGCCAGCGTAGGGGCGACCGAGTCGGTCGCCCCTGTGCCTTGTTCTCAGCAGCGAAAAGCGACGACCGATGTTCGACTTTCTCTCCGAAGCCCGGCGATTGCGCGATGCAGGCGAGCCGTTCGCGCTCGCCACGGTCGTGCGCGCGGATAGGCCAACGTCGGCCAAGCCCGGCGCGAAGGCGATCGTGACCGCCGACGGCAAGCTGCACGGCTGGGTCGGCGGAAGCTGCGCCAGCCCGACCGTCATCCGCGAGTCGCTCAAGGCGTTGCAAGACGGCCAGCCGCGCCTGGTGCACCTCGGCCCCGAAGAGATGCTGGCTGGCATCGCGCGAGACGGGCTGGTCGAAGTGCCGCTCACCTGCGCCAGCGGCGGGACGCTCGAAATTTACATCGAGCCGTTTCTGCCCAGGCCACACCTGCTCGCAGTCGGGCATCTGCCGGTCGTGGCGGCGCTGGTCGAGTTGGGCGCGGATATGGGCTTCGTCGTCACCGTGATGGGCCAGAGCGCGACGGCCGAGGACTTCCCGCGCGCCGATCGCGTGCAACCCCTCGACTTCGAAGGGTTGCGCGCGCACGTCGCGCCGCACACCTGTGTGGTCGTCGCGTCGCACGGCAACTACGACGAGCCCGCGCTGGAGGCTGTGTTGCGATGCGAACCGCCGGCGGCCTACATCGCGCTGGTCGCCAGCCCCAGGCGCGCGGCGGCGGTGAAGGACTATTTGCGAGAGTCCGGCCTGAGCGAAGCGCAGCTCGCGCGATTGAAATGCCCGGCCGGCCTGGACATCGGCGCGGTCACGCCGGAAGAGATCGCCCTCAGCATCCTGGCCGAGATCGTGCAGCTTCGGCGGACGGGCGCGATCGCGCGCCGTGACTTGCCCGCCACCACACCGGCGGCGCACGCAACGCAGGCCGGGGCGCCTCCGCCGGCACCTGCCTTCGCCGGCGAGCGGGCGCTGCAGCCGGGCGAGACGATCTGCCCGACGTGCGGCATGATCGTCGAGGTCGCGACGGCCATTCATACCAGCGAGTATGGCGGCCAGACCTACACTTTTTGCTGCCCGAGCTGCAAGCGCCGCTTCGAGAAGGACCCGGAGAAGTACCTGGCGAAAGCACAAGCGCAGGTTGACGCACATGCCCGGCGCTAAAGCCGCTGGGCGGGAAGCGCAGCGACGCTTGCATGATGGCCACCCCGGCACAGCGCTTTCTTACAGAGACGTTCCGCTATCCCGCCTGCGCTTTCAGCACTGTGCTTCAGCCTGGCGCCTTTTGGGGACAGTCGCCGCCAACACCGTGCATCGCAGCCCGACCGTGTTGCCATAGCGCACGTGGTTGACCCAGCCGCGCACCGAGGAAGTCACCGAATCGAGCGCGATGTCGCCGGCCGCATAGCGCCGCAGCATGCCGCGAAAGCGTCGCCCGAAGTGGATGCCCTTGCGCCGCTTCAGCCGCCGGCGCTGCGGAAAGACGACGAAGCCGAGGAACGGGATACCTTCGGTGACCGGCCTGGCCTGCGCATGCGGATGCAGCGTCAGCCGCAACCGCGCGAGTTGCGCCACGATCTCGGTGTGCCAACTTCGCAACACGGTTTTGTCGTCGCCGAACACGATAAGGTCGTCCACATAGCGCACGTAGGCGCAACAACCCAGACGCCGCTTGACGAACTGGTCGAGCGGATTCAGATAGCAGTTCGCCCAGAACTGCGACGTGAGGTTGCCGATGGGTAGCCCGCGCGGGCGCAGCGCCGCCAGCAGATCGTCACCCTCGAACCAGGCCATCTCGTATTCGTCGCTCAACACGCCAACGCCGCTGGCCAGGATGCGATCGGCCAGCCACATCACGTCGTCGTCGCGGATGGTGCGCGCCAGGATGGCGCGCAGGATGGCGTGGTCAATCGAGGGGAAGAACTGCTGGATGTCGCATTGCAGGGCATAGCGATAGCGGCGCGCGAATTCCTGGCAGCGATTTAGCGCGCGGTGCGTGCCCTTGCCAATGCGGTTGGCGTAACTGTCGTGGATGAACTTGCGCTCGAACAGCGGCTCGATCACGTTGCACAGCGCATGATGCACCACCCGGTCGCGGAACGGGGCGGCGCTGATCAGGCGGCGCTTGGGCTCGTGAATGTAGAACGAGGTGTACACGCCGGGCCGGTAGGTTTTCTCCG
>FWWM01006912.1_pt1 | contig 23326 bp, 19 predicted proteins | sample 2228351 | NCBI WGS metagenome assembly FWWM01 (sample SAMEA103939774, study PRJEB20133) | metagenome
TTCGACAATCAGTGCGTTCGGCACGAGATCAAATTGCGACAGCGCTTGCCGGCACAATGCTTCTGCAAATCGCGGGTTGTTATACACGAGATGCGCGGCAACAATCCAGTTGCGGCGCGCGCGGCAGGCTCACTAAAATGCTGGCGGTCATCGGGCAGGAAGCGGAAGCTGGTTGCCGCGCTGCAACAATCGGACCGTCGAATGCGCGCGGTGCGCCGGAATCCGCGCTGCCGGGCAGGTGGGACTGCGTGCCTTCCGCGAAAGGGAGCCTAACGCCACAATCGGTCGTCGCGGCTGCCCGGGACCAGGTGTCGTGCGACCTGGCGGGCGAAGCCGCCATTCTGAACCTGAAGAACGGCGTGTACTACGGACTCGACCCGGTGGGCGCGCGCATCTGGAACCTGCTGCAGGAGTCACGCCGCGTGCGGGAGATCCGCGACGCGCTGCTCGCCGAATACGAAGTTTCGCCCGAACGCTGCGAACGCGACCTGCTGGCGCTGCTGGAAAAACTCCTTGGCGAAGGCCTGATCGAAGTCCGTGATGAATCGGCTGCGTAGGTACCTGGGGCTGCCGGCCGCGGAACGGCATCTGTTTCGCAGGGCACTGCTGACCGTGGTGTGCGTGCGGCTGAGTTTGTGGCTGCTGCCGTTTCGCACCGTGCGGCGGCTGATCGAGCGCCCCGAACAGCCGCAGCCGGGCGCGAACGGGAAGCCGCCGGCGGAGACCATCGCCTGGGCGGTGGCTGCTGCGGGGCGTTACGTGCCGCGAGCCACCTGCTTGGTGCTGGCGCTGGCGGCGCGGCGGCTGTGCGCGCGGGCGGGACACTCCACGGTGCTGCACGTGGGCGTGAGCCGCGCCGCCGGTTTTGCGGCGCATGCCTGGCTTGACTGCGACGGCCGCGTCTTGGTGGGCGGCGAAGAAGCGAGGGAGTACGCAAAACTGCTGACGCCAGGGGAGAGGCGCACGTGACCGGAATCGCCGGCATCTGGAACCTGGACGGCCGCCCGGCGCAGCGCGAGCTGCTCGCACGCATGAGCGCGCGGCTCTCGCACCGCGGCGGCGACGCTGAAGGACTGTGGGTGGAAGGCGCCGTCGGACTGGCCTGCCAGTTGCGCCGGGTGACGCCGGAATCGCTCCGCGAGACGCAGCCGCTGGCCGGCCCGGCCGGCAGCGTAATCGTTTTCGACGGCCGGTTGGACTGCCGCGAGGAACTATTCGCCGCCCTGCCCGCGACCGAGCGCTTGGCAGCCGATGCTCCCGACCCGGAACTGTTGCTGGCGGCTTACGCGGCCCTGGGCGAGCGGCTGTGGAAGCGTTTGACCGGCGACTTCGCCTTCGCGCTGTTCGACGCGGGTCGGCGCGAGCTGTTTCTGGTGCGCGACGTGCTGGGCGCGCGGTCGCTCTATTACCACCGCGCAGGCAACGCGCTGATTTTCGCTTCGGAGATCAAACCGCTGCTCGCCCATCCCGAGACGCGCACGCGGCCGAACGAGCTCGACCTGGCCGACTTCCTGCTGGCTGACAGCCCGCTGCATCACAACGGCGTGACCTTTTTTGAAAACATTCACCACGTGCCTCCCTCCCACGTGCTGCGGGTCACTCCCCAGGTGCAGGGGCTCCGGCGCTACTGGGACTTCGACACCGGGCGCCAGGTTCGCTTCCGCACCCGCGGCGAATACGCGGAGGCTTTCCGCCACTATTTCGAGCGGGCAGTGCGGCGGCGGATGCGCAGCGCGTATCCGGTGGCTTTTACGGTGAGCGGCGGGCTGGACTCCTCGTCGGTGTACTGCGTGGCGCAGCGGCTGCGCGCGGCCGGCGCGGTCCCGCGGGTGCCGCTGCACGGGTTCACGTTTGACATGCCTACCGGCACGCCGGCCGATGAAATGATCTACGTCCAGGCCATTGAACGGGACTACCACGCGCGCATCGAGCGCGTGCTGGTTAAGCGCGGGATGCTGGACGGCAACGAGCACGAGCTGGGCCAGGTCCACAGGCTCGTCGAAATCACGGAGATGCCCTTCCTCGACGACCAGCTCGCAACCTCCAAGGTGCTCTATGCGGGCATCCGCGCGACCGGCGCGCGCAGCCTGCTCACCGGCCACTGGGGCGACCAGATGCTGTTCACGCAGGCCTACCTGGTGGACCTGCTGCGGCGGATGCGCTGGGCCCGCGTGCGTGGGCACCTGCGCGAATTCACGCGCTGGCTGACCGATACGGACCCGCGGGCGCTGCGGCAGAGATTCTTGCTCGACCTGGTCAAGTACCACGCTCCGGCCAGCGCGCTTCCGATGCTGCGGCAGTTGCGGCGGAAAATTCTGGGCCGGACGCGCGACTGCGCCTGGTATTCGGATTGGTTCCGCGGGCTGGCCGCGCGCGGCGTCTATCGCAATCCGCATGACGGTAAGCGCTTCACCTCGCTGCACGCCCGGTCGCTCTACGAAGACGTGCGCGCGCGCTACTACGTGCTCAGCCTGGAATGGAACGACAAGTTTGGCGCTGCCCACGGACTGGAGATGTCGTTCCCCTTCCTGGATCCGGAGCTGGTCGCCTTCCTGATGGCCATCCCCGGCGATGTGCAGACGGCGGGCGGAGTGCCCAAGGCCATTCTGCGCGAAGCGATGCGCGGCATCCTGCCGGAAGAAATCGTAGGCCGCTCCTGGAAGGCGGACTTCACCTTTATTGTCCGCGACGGAATGCAGCAAGACCTTCCCATTCTGATCCGGAGTCTGAACGGTGACCCGCTGCTGCGGTCGTTCGGCTATGTGGATGAGTCGCGCCTGCAGCGGATGCTCGCCAAGATGAACACGCCGGGTTACTGCTGGGCCGAGGGCGAGATTTCTCAGTTGAGTAATTTAATTGGCCTTGCGTTCTGGCTGCGACGGTTTTTTGGCCAGGACGGTCTTGCAAAAGCAGAAGCGAGCGAGCCCGAGCGCCCCGTGCGCTGCGCGTGAGGGCACTTCGTGACGCAGCGTCTCGGCTGCGCGGAACTCCGCCGCAGAGCCGAGAGCTGCCGGTGGGTCGAATGGGATCTCCGCTCAGGGTCGGAATGCGGTGTTGAGAGATAAGTATCATTGTGAGACTTTTTTCGGGAACGAGCTTGCAGCGGTGTCCCAATCATGGGTATACTGCGCTCCACGCGGGTTGGCCTCTGCCACAAGAGCGTGGCTGCCCGGTTTTGTTAGGTGGTCATCGAGGCCCAGAAGCTGAAACCACACGACGCTCCGAGCGGTGGGGGTTGATGAAGTGAAGCCAAATCTCAAAGCAGTTCCGAGAAAACCTTACGCGAGTCCCCGGCTGACAGTTCACGGCGACCTGCTGCGGCTCACCCAGGCGAAGGGTGGAAACGCGGCCGACGGCGGCGGTGCCAAGCCGAATACCCGTCTTAGTGGAATACCCACATAGGCCTCGGTTCTGCTCGGAATCCGGGCCGCGGGGTGTCGTCCACCGCGAAGCGTCGCCCGTCCCCGGAAGGCCGGGATAGACTGAATAAACTGGACCCTGAGTCTTACATACCTCCTCGATGGCTGTCCACCGGCTGTACGGTCTTTCTGTGCGCTGCCACTGGCCTTTGCCGTGGCCGGATGCGGAAGGAGAGCCGTTTGCCGACGTGGAGCTGGCCGAAGGGGCACCGGAAATTTTCCACGAAGGAGCCGAGCGCGTCCGCCGCAGCCCCAAACCGGATGACTGGTTTCACTGCGTTCGCCTGAGCGATGGCGGCACCTACCTGCACTGGGCAAAGCTGTTCGAGTTTGTGATCTCCGCCGACGGGCGGGCCATCCACGCACGCCCGCTGGCCGAAGCGACGCCGGAATCGTTTTACACCTACCTGTTCGGCCAGGCGCTGTCGTTTGCGCTGCTGCGGCAGGGATTCGAGCCGCTGCACGCCACGGCGGTGGTGGTTGACGGCGCTGCCGTGGCCTTCATGGCCGACTCTGGACACGGCAAATCCACTCTTGCCGCCGCCTTCCTGCAGGCCGGGTTCCCCTTGCTGACCGACGACCTCCTGATTGCGCGCAAAGTGCGGAAAGGCTTTACCGCCTACCCGGGCCCGGCGCGGCTGAAGCTGTTTCCGGAAATCGCTCGGGCCTTGCCGGAAAGTGAGGTGGCGGGCACGCCATTGAACTCCGGCACGCCGAAGCTCATCCTCCCCTTGCAGGACGGGCAGTGGCATGGCCGGCCGGCGCCGCTGCGCGCCATCTACGTGCTGAATTCCATCTGCGGAGCGAAGCGCACGAAGCGAATCCGCATCCGGAGACTTCCACCAGCCCGAGCCCTGGTCGAGCTGCTGCGGGGCACCTTCAATGCCGTGATCACCGAACCCGCCCGCCTGAAGCAGCAATTCCAGCAGACAGCTGAGGTGGCCAGGGTCATTCCGGTCAAGCGGCTTTCCTACCCGCGCGACTTGCAGCAACTGCCTGCAGTGCGAGAAGCTGTCCTGGCCGATCTGGCCCGATGACGATACTCATCGAATCAGCGCAAACAACCAAAGCATCGAATCGCCCCGAGCCGACCCTGCTGTTGTTGCTGGCGCGCACCGAACTGACCGCGGAGCAGCAGGCCCGCTGCGATGCGCTGGCTGGCGCGGCGGACTGGGACGTTTTCATCCCGCTGGCGCAGCGGCACGGGCTGCTGCCGCTGGTGCACTGGCACCTGTCGCGCCTCCGGGCGAATCCGCTGCCGCTCCTGTGGCAGGAATTTGTGCAGCGGTACATGCAGACCATCGCGCACAGCAACCTGGGCCTGACCGCCGAGCTGGTGCGAATTGTCCGCGGGCTCTGCGAGCGGGGCGTGACCGCCGTGCCCTACAAAGGCCCGGTGGTGGCCGGGCAGCTTTACGGCAACCTGGCGCTGCGCACGTTCGGTGACCTAGACATCCTGGTGCGCGAGCGCGAAATCGGCGCGGCGGCTGAAGCGCTGGAGGCGCTCGGCTACCGCGCGACGTTCGGCTTCGACCCGGCCGACCCGCACCGCCGCGGCGCCCCCGGGCAGTATGCGTTTGTGCACCGCGAGCAACCCCGCCTGCTGGAACTCCACACCGAGGCCACACTGCGCTATTTTCCCGTGCGCGCCGATTTTGACGAATTCTGGGAACGGTTGCGGCCAGCGCCGCTGGGCGGGGCGAGCGTCTCCACGCTGGCGCTGGAAGACCTGCTGCTGTTCCTGTGTGTGCACGGCGCGAAGGACTTCTGGGAGCGGCTGGCGTGGATTGCAGACGTAGCGCAGCTTGTTTGTCAGCATCCCCGCTTGGACTGGGAAGCGGCCCTGGGGCGGGCGGAACGGTACGGCGCCGGACGCATCGTGCGGCTCGGCCTGGCCCTGGCGCAGGATTTGCTGGAAGCGCCGCTGCCGGAAACCGTCGCCGCACCGGTGCGCGCCGATGCCGCTGCCGCTTCGCTCGCGCGGCAGGTCGGCCGGCAGTTGTTTGAAGAGTCGAGCGGTATGCAGGGGCTGCTGCAGCGTTTCTGGTTCCGCGTGCGCCTGCACGGGCGGCTGGGCGGTGGCGTGCGTTACGCGGCCCGGCTGACGTTTTCTCCCACCGACGAAGATTGGGAAGCCGTCCCGCTGCCGCGGCCGCTGCACTTCCTTTATTACCTGGTGCGTCCGGCGCGGCTCGTGTGGAAGTACGGAAGGAATAGTCCTTAAGAATGCGCCCGTCGCGCTGCTGGGGCTGACCGGAATGGCACATGTGGAGCGGGTGGCCACGATTTTTTGTTGCCAAGCCGCGGGCGTTGCTTGCAGACTTGCGAGCGATGGAGTATGCCCTGACATCCCCCTCCAGGCGCCTTCTCTTCCTGGGCGCCGTACTGATTGTGGTTGTCCTTCTGCTGGTGGCGGGGGGCAAGCTGTTCCTAGCCGAACGCGCTGCGGCGTCCGATGCGCCCGACGCGCTCCAGCGCGCGCTGGCGCTCGAGCCCAGCAACGCCCGTTACTGGCACCAGCAGGGGCTGTTCTTTCAGTTTGATTTTGATCAGGGAGACATTGAAAAGTCCATTGCCTCGCTGAAACGCGCCACGGAACTGAACCCGCACGACGCCACCTTCTGGCTCGACCTGGCCGCCGCTTACGAAGCCGCCGGTCACGCCGAATCCGCCCGCGAAGCGTTCCTCCGCGCCAGAGTGGTCTATCCGATTTCGGCGGAGGTGCGATGGAAGTACGGAAACTTTTTGGTGCGGCAGGGCGAGCTGGCGGCGGCGTTCGCGGAAATCCGCCAGGCGGTGGAAACCGACCCGCGGCTGGCACGGATGGCGGTGGTGCTGTGCTGGCGAGCCACCGGCGACGCGGAGCGGTTGCTGGCCGAGGCCATTCCTCCGCGGCTCGATACCCTTCTGGCCGCGCTGAACCTGTTTCTCGGCGAGCGCGAAACGGAAGCTGCCTTGGCGGCATGGCAGCGGCTGCTGGCGCTGGGCCAGGTTGTTCCGCTGCGGCAGGCGCTCCCGTTGGTGGAGGCGCTGATGCGCACCGGTCGGGTCGCGCAGGCGCACCAAGTATGGGTGCAGGCGCTGGCCGCCTCGGGGGAAGACCCCGAAGGCGAAGGGCAGCACACGCTGGTGTGGAACGGCGGGTTCGAACGTGAACTGGTGAACGGCGGTTTCGGCTGGCGCAGCCTGCCCGCGCCGGGCACCCAAGTCGAAGCCGACGCCGGCGTGTACCGCTCTGCGCCGCGGTCGTTGCGCATCACGTTTGACGGCACGACGAACGTCGCGTTCCGGCACCTGGCGCAGGACGTGGCCGTCGAGCCCGGCCGGCGCTACCGCTTCCAAGGCTTCCTGCGCACCGAAGGCATCAGCACCGACAGCGGCGTCCGCTTCTGGATCAGTGATCCGCGAGACAACCGGCAACTGGACATCCTGACGCACAACATCGTCGGCACGCAGCCCTGGTCGCTTGAAGAAGCGGAGTTCACCGCCGGCCCGGAAACAACTCTGGTGCGCATCGCGCTGCGCCGTGACCCTAGCCGCAAGCTGGACAATAAGCTGCGCGGGCAGGTCTGGATTGACGACGTTTCGCTCGCTCCGCTGGACGCAGAACGGCGGAGGACGGCACCATGAAGGCCATCCGGCTGGGCCTGTGCCTGGTGATTACCTTTACGGTGGCGGCGCACGGCGCCGTCGAGCCCTGGTCGGAATTCGTGCTCGAAGCGGCCGCCGCAGCGCTGCTGCTCCTCTGGGCGTGGCTCAGCTTCCGCAAGGGGACGCTGGATTTCCGCTGGAGCCCGCTGCTGGCGCCGATGCTGGTGCTGGGCGGCATCGGCCTGGTGCAGTATTTCGGCGGGCTTTCCGCGTACCCCTACCTGACCAAGGTGGAGCTGCTGAAGTGGTGCGCCTACCTGGTGCTGTTTTTCCTGGCCGTGCAGGCGCTGCGCACGCCGGAAGAAGCGCGCGGGGTGGTGTGGTACCTGGTGGTGCTGGGGTTTTGCGTGGCGCTGTTCGGCATTGTGCAGCACCTGACGTCAAACGGGAGGCTGTACTGGTTGCGCGAGCTGCGCTACGGCGGAATCATTTTCGGGCCGTACGTCAACCGGAATCATTTCTCCGGGCTGATGGAACTGCTGCTGCCGCTGGGGATGGCGCTGCTGTTCGCCCGCGGCGTGCGGCGGGATCAGATGCCGCTGGTGGGGCTGTTCACGCTGGTGCCGGTGGGTGCGCTGTTTCTGGCGGCGTCGCGGGGCGGGATTGTGAGCTTCGTGGTGGAGATTGCCGTGCTGACGGCACTGCTGTTCGCGCTGCCCGGCGGCAAGACGCGCATGGCAGCGGTGCTCGTGTTCGTCGTGCTGGCCGGCGGGGTGCTGCTGTGGCTTGAGGCGGGGGAATTCCTCGACCGCTTCACCGATTTTGCTGACAACCTGACGCGCGACCGCCGGCTGGTGATGGCCCAGGATGCCTGGCGGATTTTCCGCGACCATCCCTGGATGGGCGCCGGCCTGGGCACGCTGGTGACCGTCTATCCGCGCTACGAAAGTTTCTACGACGGTAAGCTGGCTGTGCACGCGCACAACGATTACCTCGAGTTGCTGGCGGAGATGGGGATGGCGGGCGGGCTGGCGGCGCTGGTCTTCCTGGTGCTGCTGTTCCGCTTCGCGCTGGTGCGGCTGTCACGGGAGCGGCTGGCCTTTTCTGTGGCGGCGCGGCTGGGGTCGCTGACGGCATGCGTCGGGCTGCTGGTGCACAGCCTGGTGGATTTCAACCTGCACGTGCCCTCCCACGCGGTCATTTTCTTGGTGCTGGCAGCGATTGCGACCTCTGGAACGCCCGCGGCGGCGGGGGACGTGTGGAGTAACTCCCGCTGAACATTCGGTTTTATTTTCTTGACGTTTTTCCACAGTCTGTATAATGGGCGCGAGGCGGGTGGGAGTGTTTCTTCTCCCACCACACTTTAGGCGGCTTGGGTAAGTTGGAGCGCATGAAATTTCTACGGGTGTATCTCGCATTCTGCCTCATCTGGGCAGGGTCCCCCTCGGTTGTTGCTGGTGGTGAGCCCGCCGAACCCACTCAACAAAAACTGGAAACACCGCAGGACACGAACGAGCGGATCCATCAACTGGCCAGCTCATTTGCAGCACGGGGCAGCGACTATTTGATCGGCAGCGGCGATTTGCTGCGCGTCGAGGTCTTCGACGTGCCCGACCTTTCCCGCGAAGTGCGGGTGAGCGAGTCGGGATACATCTCGCTGCCGCTGCTGCCGGTGCGGGTGCGCGCCGGCGGGCTGACGGCGTTTCAACTGGAAGAGAAGCTCGCCGAACTGTTGCAGGTGAATGGCCTGGTGCGCAATCCGCAGGTGACCGTGTTTGTGAAAGAGCAGCGCAGCCAGCCGATTACCGTGATTGGCGCGGTGCGCAATCCACTGGTGTACCAGGCGATTCGGCAGACAACGCTGCTTGAGGTGCTGTCGCAGGCCGGCGGCATTGCCGACGACGCTGGCAGCGTGGTTATCGTGACGCGGCCGCCCGTGCCCGCTTCGCCGGAGAGCGATCCACCCGGGGATCCTACGCAAGCGCAGACTACAGTGATCAAGCTGCGCGACCTGCTCGAGTCCGGCGACCCGCGCTACAACATCCCGCTGCAGGGCGGCGATGTGGTCAGCGTCCCGCGCGCGGGGATCGTCTATGTGGTGGGTGCCGTGGCGCAGCCGGGCGGGTTCGTCCTCCAAACCGACAGCGAGGAAATGACGGCGCTGAAGGCCATCGCGCTGGCTCGCGGACTTTCCGGCACGGCGCGGCCGGACGAAGCTGTCGTGCTGCGCAAGGATCCGGCGAGCGGGCAGAAGACGGAAATTGAAGTGGACCTGAAAAAAGTAATGGCGCGGAAGGCCGAAGACATCCGGCTGTATCCCAACGACATCCTGTTCGTGCCGGACAGCACGGGGAAGAAGGCCCTGAGGCGGCTGGCAGAAGTGGGCCTGGCGATTACCTCCGGGCTGGTTATCCTCCGCGCCGGCCGCTGACCGCCGGCCCGGGTTCATGGGCCGACAACTGTGCAGGACTGAGGGAACAAGATTATGGACTCAAACGGGAAGCTGGTACCGCGGGAGCGGCTGGAGCGAGCCGGGCCGCTGGCCGCGATCGAAGGCGGCGGGTCGCCGTTCGTCAACCTGGGCTGGGAGCCGGAATCGCGGCAGATTCACCTGCTGGACTACCTGGTCATCCTGCGCAAGCACCTGTGGCTGAGCCTGGCCTTCCTGCTGACCGTGGTGACCGTTGTGACGATTGCCACGTTCAAGATGCAGCCGGTCTACGTGGCGGTGGCGCGGGTGGCGGTGGACCGCGAAGACCCCAACCTGCTCCCGTTTCAGAACTCGATGTACTACGAGATGTACTGGGACGTGGAGAATTACATTGAGACGCAGGCGAAAATCCTGCAGAGCGAAACGCTGGCCCTGCAAACCATCGAATCGCTGCAATTGTACAAGCACCCGGAATTCGCCGGTAGTGAGCCCGCCGAACCCCCGGTCCTGACCATCCCGACCACGACCAGTGACCCGCGGCAGCGGCCTGCCATCCTGGGCGCGTTTCTGAGCCGGCTGGAAGTGAAGCGGGTGCCGAACAGCCGGCTGCTGGAGGTGCAGTTCGAATCCACGGACCCGCAATTGGCCGCGCGCGCCGTCAACACGCATTTGCACAACTTCGTCGAGCACAACTTTCGCGCGCGGTATGAATCCACCACCAAAGCTTCGGACTGGTTGGCGGCACAGCTCGACGAGCTGAAAATCCGCGTGGAGAAAGCGGAAGACGCCCGGCTGGCCTACGAGCGCGAGAATCGTATCTGGACGATTGACGAAAAACAGAACATCACCACGCAGAAGCTTGCCGACCTGAACACCGAGCTGACCCAGGCCCAGGCCGACCGCGTGCGCAAGGAAGCCAGCTACCAGCTCGCGCGCACCGGGAACGTGGAAGGCCTGCCCGAGGTGCGCGAAAGCCAGGTTTTGCAGGATTTGGTGACCAGGCGCTCCGAGTTGATGGTCCAGTACCGTGAAGCGCAGGCGCAGTTCGGGCCCAACTACCCGAAGGTGCAGCGGTTGAAAGTGCAACTGGAAGAGCTGGACGGCAGCATCAAGCGCGAAAAGCAGAACATTGTGGACCGCATCGAATCCGAATATCGCGCTGCGCGCCAGCGCGAGCTGCTGTTGAGCCAGGCGCTCGAGCAGCAGAAGCTGGAGGCCAACGCCCTGGCTGAAAAGCTGGTGCAGTACAACATCCTGAAGCGCGAAGCGGAAGCGAACAAGCAGCTCTACGATGGCCTGCTGCAGAAGCTGAAGGAGGCGGGCATCTCGGCCGGTCTGCGTTCGAGCAATATCCGCATCGTCGACCCGGCACTGGTGCCGCCGTCGCCGGCTCGCCCGCAGAAGGCGCGGAACATGCTCCTGGCCCTGCTGGTGGGTTTGGTGGGCGGCGTGGGCCTGGCCTTCCTGCGCGAATACATGGACAACACGGTGAAGACGCCGGACGACATCGAGCACCTGACGCGGCTGCCTTCGCTGGCGGTGGTGCCGGCGTTCAGCCTGCTGAACGGCCGCGGGCGCGGCACCCGCATGCTGAGAAGCGGCGGCGAAGGCCAACCATCGCGCTCCACGGTGGCGCTGGTCTCCCACGAACGGCCGCAGTCGCAGATTTCCGAGGCCTTCCGCGCGCTGCGAACTTCGCTGCTGCTCTCGCAGGCCGAGGCCCCGCCGCAGGTAATCCTTGTGACCAGTGCGCTGCCGCGCGAAGGCAAAACCACCGCGGCGGTGAACCTGGCCGTGACCTTCGCACAGCTCGGCGACCGCACCGTGCTGGTGGATGGCGACCTGCGAAAGCCCGGCATCGGCAAGCTGCTCAGCCTGAGCGAGGGCAACCGCCACGCCGGCCTGAGCACTTACCTGGCCGGCGTTTCTTCGCTCGACCTGGTGACGATTCCGCACCCGGTCATCCCCAACCTGGCGGCCATCCCCTCGGGGCCGATTCCGCCGAACCCGGCCGACCTGCTTTCGTCGAAGCGGCTGCAGGACGCGATGCTCAAGCTGCGGGAACAGTTCCGGTTCATCATCATTGACTCGCCGCCGGTGATGGCGGCGACGGACGCTGTGGTGCTTTCGGTGATGGCCGACGGCGTGCTGCTGGTGGTGCGCAGCGGGCAGACCTCGAAAGCGGCATTCACGCGCGCCCGCGACCAGTTGCGCAGCGTGCGCTGCTCGCTGCTGGGCGTGGTGCTGAACGCGGTGGACACCAGCTCGCCCGATTATTACTACTCCTATCGCTACTATCCGTACTACCAGTATTACGGCTCCGAGGGGCCGGAGAAGCGGCCTTCGGCGGAAGGGTAACCGGGGCAAACCAGTCCGATTGGGGAGGCAAATTGCGTTTTCTCATCACAGGCGGCGCGGGATTCATCGGTTCACACCTGGCCGAGCTGCTGCTCGGCCGCGGCCATCAGGTGATGCTGCTCGACGACCTTTCCACCGGCAGCATCGAGAACATCCGGCACCTGAAGGTGAACGGCAGCCTGCAGTATTTTCTCGACACCATTGCCAACAAGCCGTTGCTGGCCGAGCTGGTGGATGAATCCGACGTCATCATCCACCTGGCCGCGGCGGTCGGCGTGCGACTGATTGTGGAAAGTCCAGTGCGCACGATCGAGACGAATATCGATGGCACGCAGCGCGTACTCGACGCCGCCTGCAAGAAGAGGAAACTGGTGTTCATCGCTTCCACTTCAGAAGTCTACGGGAAGAACAACCAGGTGCCGTTTCACGAAGACGCCGACCTGGTGCTGGGTCCCACCTCGAAGAGCCGCTGGAGCTACGCGGCCTCGAAAGCGGTGGACGAATTTCTCGGGCTGGCCTACTGGCGCGAGAAGAAGCAGCCGGTGATCATCGGCCGGTTTTTCAACACCGTGGGGCCGCGGCAGACCGGGCGCTACGGCATGGTGCTGCCGAATTTCGTCAGCCAGGCGCTCCAGGGGGAGCCGATTACTGTGTTTGGCTCCGGGAAGCAGTCGCGCTGCTTCTGCGACGTGAGCGATGCGGTGGAGGCGCTCTACCGGCTGGTAATCTGCGATGCGGCGGTCGGCCAGGTGGTGAACATTGGCAACGACCAGGAGATTACTATCGAAGGCCTGGCGGAACTGGTGAAGCAGCGCACGCGCAGCGCGTCGCCGATCCGCTACCTGCCCTACGACCAGGCTTACGAGCCCGGCTTCGAAGACATGATGCGGCGCGTGCCCTCACTGGAAAAACTCGAGCGGCTCACCGGCTTCCGCCCGCAGGTGCCGCTGGAGGAGATAGTGGACCGCGTGGCCGGTTACCTGGCCGCAAAGCGCCAGACGGTTGCTGCCGGCGCGGAAGTGGAGCGGCCCGTCGGATAGATGTGGAGGCCGGAACGGATTCCCGTTGATTGTTTGCTCATCCCGCTGACTGCCAGAGACTCTTCGATTCCCCGTAATCGGTGTTATGTTGTTCTCTGCCTCGTGCGGTCCGCGGCTGCGCTGTACGAACAGGCTTTGCCAGATTCTATTCCCGGGTTCTGGGTGCACCGATGACGCCAACGGAAGGCCAACCGACTGCGGATAGCGCAGCAAATCCGGCTGTGGTGAGCGCAGTGAATCCATTGATTTCCGTCGTCATCCCTGTGTACAACGAGCGCCCGACCATCGAGACGCTGCTGCGCCGCGTGCAGGCCGTGGAAGTGAACAGAGAACTGGTCATTGTGGACGATTGCTCGCGCGACGGTACCCGAGAATTCCTCCAGCAGTTGAAAGCAAGCGCTGAGCACAACCTGGCCAGCGGTCAGCCGAGCGATTCCAACGCGATGCCCCTGCCGCAGACCGCCGGCGAACTGCGTACCGACAACATTCGCGTGCTGTTTCACGAGAAGAACAAAGGCAAAGGCGCCGCGTTGCACACCGGCTTCCGGCATGCCCGCGGTGACATCATTCTGGTTCAGGACGCGGACCTGGAATATGATCCGCAGGAGCACCACATCCTGCTGAAACCAATCCTGTCGGGTGTGGCCGACGTGGTCTACGGCTCACGGTTTCTGAGCGGCCCCCACCGCGTCCTGTTTTTCTGGCACTACTTGGGCAACAAGATGCTCACGCTGATGTCGAACATGTTCTCGAACCTGAACCTGACCGACGTGTGGACCTGCTATAAAGTGTTCCGCCGGGAAGTGCTGGAATCCATCACCCTGCGGGAAGAGCGCTTCGGGTTCGAGCCGGAAGTCACCGCGAAAATCGCAAAGGGTCGCTGGCGGGTTTACGAGGTTCCCATCTCTTATTACGGGCGGACGTACGCCGAAGGCAAAAAGATTACCTGGAGAGATGGCGTCAGCGCGATCCGCTGCGTGCTGCGCTACAGCCTGCTGGGATAGCGATGGCCGCCGGCCGCTTGTGCTGGCCGGAGCAGATCCCCCTGCGGTGAATACAGTGAATCCACGGCGCCGCAGGCCGGCACGGTTCACTGGCGGAAGCCCCGGGGCAGAAACGGGCCACGCGCCCAGAGAATTCAAAGCGGAACGGCTATGGCACAGGCAGTACGGGTGGGACTCATCGGTTACGGCTACTGGGGGCCGAACTACGCCCGCGTGCTGACCGAGCTGCCCGGAGCGGAGCTGGCGGGCGTCTGCGAAGCCGATCCCGAGCGGCTGCGCCGCGCCTGCCAGCGGTATCCGCAGGTGCCTGGCTGCGCCGAAGCGGCCGAGCTGCTGCGGATGCCCGGCCTCGATGCCGTGGTCATCTCTACCCCGGCGTCCACGCACTTTCCGCTGGCGCAGGCGGTGCTGGAAAGCGGCCGGCACGTACTGGTGGAAAAGCCGCTGGCGCTCACCCCGCAGCAGTGCGACCAGCTCAATGAACTGGCCGCGCAGCGGGGAAAAACGCTGATGGTAGCGCACACGTTCATCTATAACCCGGGCATTCGCCGCATGAAGGAAGAGGTGCGGCGGAAAGAATTCGGCCGGGTCTATTACCTGCATGCCACCCGCACCAACCTGGGGCCGATTCGCCGCGATGTAAACGCCATCTGGGATCTGGCGTCACATGACGTTTCCATTTTCAACTTCCTGCTCGACCAGCAGCCGCAGTGGGTCAGCGCCGTGGGCACGCGGCTGTTGGAAAATCCCCGGGAAGACGTCGGCTTCCTCACGCTGGGCTACCGTGATGGCGTCATCGGCAACGTCCACGTGAGCTGGGCCGACCCCAACAAAGTCCGCGAAGTGGTGGCCGTGGGAAGCCGTCGCCGCGTGGTGTTCAACGACATGAACGACCTGGAACGCGTGCGCATTTACGAAAAGGGAGTCTCCGTCGGCGAGCGCACCGCGGAGTCCTACGGCGAATTCAAGCTGCTGGTGCGCGACGGCGACATCATCAGCCCCAAGGTGGAGCCCAGCGAACCGCTGAAAAATCAGTGCATCGAGTTTCTGGAGTGCATCCTTGACGGTCGCACGCCGCTGACCGACGGCGAATTCGGCGCCCAGGTGGTGCGCGCCCTGCTGGCGGCGGATGCTTCCCTGCGGGCCAGCGGCCGGGCCGTGGAGGTGCGATGAAGCCACCCTGTGTAGCCGTCGAGTGCGGTCCGAACTGCGAAATTGACGACGGCGTGTTGCTCGGCTACCGGCCGGGCCGCGCCATCGAGCTTCGTCCGGTGCTCATCGGCGCCGGCGCGCGCATCCGTTCCGGCAGCGTAATTTACGCTTCGGTGGTAATCGGCGATGGATTTGAGACCGGTCACGGCGTGGTCGTCCGGGAGGAGAACCGCATCGGGCGAGATTGCGCCATCTGGAATTATTCGACGGTGGATTACGGCTGCGTGCTGGGCGACCGTGTGCGCATTCACTGCAACTGCTACGTCGCGCAGTACACAAGGATCGAAGACGACGTTTTTCTGGCGCCAGGCGTGCAAATCGCCAACGACCCGCACCCGCTTTGCACCAAGTGCATGCAGGGGCCGGCGATCCGTCGCGGCGCACGCATCGGCTTAAACGCCACGCTGCTTTCGCATCTGGAAATCGGCGAAAACGCCCTGGTCGGTGCCGGCAGCGTGGTCACTAGAGATGTGCCCCCCGCCACCGTGGTGGCCGGCAATCCGGCGCGGGTGATTGCGAGGGTGGATGAGCTCGACTGTCCCTTTGATCTTGTGAAGCCCTACGTGAATGGCCTTGACGTGAGGAGGCGACCGGAATGGGAAACCATCGCACCGTTAGCACGGCCGGTTGCGAAACCACAGCGCAGCCGCTGACCGCAGGGACGAAGATTCTGGCCTGCGCGTTCGCCTTCAACGAGGGCGAGAAGATCCGCCGCGTCCTCGCGCGCCACCCCGCCGTGCGCGAATACGACCTGATGGTAGTGGACGACGGCTCGACCGACGGCTCGCTCGCCCAGGTGCCCGAAGGTATCCGCGTGCTGCGCAACCCGCACAACCGCGGCATCGGCGCGGCCATGAAGCAGGCTTTCGAATACGCCCTCGAACAGAACTACGACGTGCTGGTGATCCAGGCGGGCAACGACAAAGACGACCCGCTGGAGATTCCGCGGCTGCTGGCGCCGATCCTGGAAGACCGCGCCGACTTCGTGCAGGGTTCGCGCTTTCTGCCCGGCGGCGGCTACGGTAACACGCCGGCCTACCGCGTGCTGGCCACGCGGTTCGTGCACCCCTGGCTGTTTTCGCTGGCGGTGCGCAAGCGCGTGACGGAAAGCACCAACGGCTTCCGTGCCTTCCGCACCGCCATTCTGCGCGATCCGCGCATTGACTGGCGGCAGCCGTGGCTCGACCGCTACGAACTCGAGCCCTATCTGCTCTACAAGGCGATCCGGCTCGGCTACCGGCACATGGAAGTGCCAGTCACGAAAATCTATCCTCCGCGCCAGGAAGGCTACACGAAGATGAAGCCATTCAGCGGCTGGTGGAGCATCCTCCGGCCGGTGATCTTTCTGATGTTCGGCATCAAGAAATGAGCGCGATGAAAGTTCCCTTTGTGGATTTGCAGGCCCAGTACCGGACGCTCCGGGCGGAGCTGGAAGCAGCCGTCCGCCGGGTGATGGAGCGCAGCGATTTCATCCTGGGCGAGGAAGTCGAGCGCTTTGAGGAGGAGTTTGCCAGCTACTGCGAGGTCGGGCATGCCGTCGGAGTCGGCTCCGGGCTGGACGCACTGGTGCTGGCGCTGCGCGCATATGGCATCGGTCCGGGCGACGAGGTCATTACTGCGGCAAACACCTTCATCGCCACCGTGCTGGCGATTTCCGCAGTCGGTGCTCGCCCGGTGCTGGTCGACGCCGACCCGGCGACCTACAACATCGACCCGGGCGCACTGGCTGCGGCGATTACTTCACGCACGCGGGCGGTCGTGCCGGTGCACCTGTACGGCCAGCCCGCGGAGATGGATGCCATCACTGAAATCGTGCACCGGCACAACCTGGTGGTCATCGAAGACGCGGCGCAGGCGCATGGCGCGCGTTATCGCGGCCGGCGCACGGGCGGACTCGGCCACGCCGCTGGTTTCAGCTTTTACCCGGGGAAAAATCTGGGCGCGTACGGCGACGGCGGCATGGTCACCACGGACGACGCGGCCATCGCGGAAAAAATTCGCTACTTGCGGAACTACGGGCAGCGCACGAAGTACGACCACGTGGTGCGCGGCACAAATTCGCGACTGGACACGCTGCAGGCAGCGATTCTGCGTGTCAAGCTGCGTCGGCTGGATGAGTGGAACGCGGCCCGGCAGCGCCACGCCGAAGCCTACGCGCGGCTGCTGGCCGAGCTTCCCGTGGCGCTGCCCAGGACGCAGCCCGGGTCCGAGCACGTCTTCCATCTGTTCGTCGTGCAGGTGGCCGAGCGCGATCACGTGCAGAAGTTCCTGGCCGAGCGCGGCATCGCCACCGGCATTCACTATCCGGTGCCGGTACATCTTCAGCGGGCGTATCTCCACCTGGGGTATGCGAAGGGGAGCTTTCCGGTGACGGAAGCAGCAGCGGAGCGAATTCTCTCGCTGCCCATGTATGCGGAATTATTGCCGGAGCAGCTCGCTGCGGTGGCGCAGGCGTTGCAGCAGGTCGTGGGGTCGGGCGTGAGGCGGTAACGCGCTGTCGTGCAGCGCGCCGCAGCAGAAGAATTGTCAGAGGCAGGCGGCCAAGGCATGGGCAAATTCTCGCGGAAGTGGAGCGGCGCGGAACGGGTCCTGCTGGGCCTGTTCGTGCTGTCGCTGCCGTTTGTGAATCCGATCGTGCACGGTGACGGCGTCGGCTATTACGCCTACGTCCGCTCGCTGCTGATTGACGGCGACCTGCGCTTTGAAAACGAGTGGCTGGCCGGCAACGAAAGCTTCGTCCTGCAGCGCATAGACGAGCAGGGCCGGCTGAAGCCGCAGGCGTTCACCGCCACCGGCTACGTCTACAACAATCACACCGTAGGACCGTCGCTGCTGTGGGCGCCGTTTCTGATTGCGGCGCACGGCGCGGTGCGGGCGGCCAACGCGCTCGGCGCCGGCATCCCGCCCGACGGCTATTCGTGGCCGTATCTGTGGACGATGGCGCTGGTCACGGCCGGCTACGGCTTCGCGGCGCTGTGGATCGCCTTCCGGCTGGCGCGGCGGTACATGGCCGAGCGCTGGGCGCTGCTGGGCGCGCTGGGCATCTGGTTCGGCAGTTCGCTGCCCGTCTATATGTACTTCAACCCCTCGTGGGCACACGCGCATTCGGCGTTTACGGTGGCGGTGTTCCTGTGGTACTGGCATCGCACCCGCGAAGGGCGCACGCTGCGGCAGTGGATTCTGCTGGGCCTGCTGGGCGGGCTGATGCTGAACGTGTACTATCCGACCGGCTTCCTGCTGGTGCTGCCGCTGCTGGATGCGCTCGGCGGCTACTGGCGGGCGTGGTCGCGCGCGCGCGACTACCGGCAAATGGCGGCGCTGTTCGGCACGAACGCGGTGTTTCTGCTGACGCTGGTGGTGACGCTGCTGCCCACCCTTGTCACCCGGCAGATTATCTTCGGCCATCCGCTGAAGACGGGCAATCTGGATGTGCAGGACTGGAACTGGACGTCGCCGGCGCTGTGGGAAGTGCTCTTCTCTGCCAACCACGGCCTGCTGAGCTGGACGCCGATTCTGCTGTTTGCGATTGCGGGGCTGTGGCTGCTGCGGCGCAGGGAAAAGCAACTGGGCGGGGCGCTGTGCGTGGCGTTTCTGATGTATTTCTACGCGATTGCTGCGTACGACTACTGGCACGGGATTGCCTCGTTCGGGAACCGGTTTTTTGTTTCCCTGACGCCGCTGTTTGTCGTGGGCCTGGCGGCCACGCTGGAGCGCGCGGCCGGCGGGTTTGGGAACGAGCGGCGTGCGTTCATGGCGCAGGCGGTGATGGTTGTGCTATTCGTGGTCTGGAACGCGGGATTCATATTTCAGTGGGGCACGCGGATGATTCCTGCGCGGGGGCCAGTCTCCTGGAGCGAAGTGGCGCGCAACCAGGTGACCGCTGTGCCCGCGCGGCTGTTCGACGCCCTGCGCGCCTACGCCACCGACCGCAGAGAACTGATGCAAACGATTGAAGCACACGACCAGCCCCAGCGCGAGTCGGATTCGGATTTGCCGCGGAGACCCGAGTAATGGAAAAACGCGCCAACCGGTCGTTTGCCGTGGACAGCATGGCTTCGTTCGTGCTGATGCTGCTGACCAACCTGGTGCGGCTGCCGACGAACATTCTGATCGCGCGCTTTCTGGGTCCGGCGGGGAAGGGCGTGGTCACCCTGCTTCAGTTGCTGGTGGGGCAAGCGGCGCTGTTCCTTTCGCTGGGACTTGATTCCGCGCTGCTGCATTTTGTGGGCAGAAAGAACCGATCGGTGCAGGAGCTGGCCGGGCGGGCGATGGGATTGGGAGCCGTGCTGGGCGGCGCCGGCTTCGGCGTGCTGGTGGTGCTGCTTGTGTGGGTGTTCGATGAACTGCTCCCTGCGGAAGTGACGGTGGTGGCGCTGCTGCTGGCGGCGACGGTGCCGCTGTCGCTGAGCGTCGGGTTCCTGCGCAGTTTGATTCGCGCCTGCGGACGGGTGATCGAAGAATGGTCGCTGATGCTGGTGGCGGCGGCGGCCAACCTGGCGTGCGTGGGCGCCGGGCTGGTGCTCGAAGGCGGCGTGCGCGGCGTGCTGTGGGGGTTGCTGGCGGCGAGCGTACTTTCCAGCGGGGTGACGCTGGTGCTGGCGTGGCGGCTGAGGATTCTGCGGCGGGCGCCGGTGCTGGAATGGCCGGGCACGCGCGAACTGCTCGGCTACGGGGCCAAGCTGCACGGCGGCAACATCCTGGAAGCGATGAACGACCGCTTCGATCTGTATCTTGTGGCTTTTTTTCTGGGCACGGCGGCGGTGGGGATTTACTCGATTGCGGTAGTGGTGGCCGAGCTGCTGTGGCTCGTTCCGGGCGTGCTGGGCAGTGTGCTGATGCAGCGGGTGGCAGTGCGCAGCGATGAGGGAGCCAATACGATGATGGGCCCGGTGCTGCGCATGACCTCGCTGGTGCTGGCCGCCGGCGCGACCGCCTGGCTGCTCGCGGGCCGCTGGCTGATTCACTTGCTGTTCGGCGAGGCGTTCCTTCCGGCGTACGGGCCGATGGTGCTGTTGCTGCCGGGGACGTGGGCGCTGGGTCTGTGGCGAACGATGATGAGCGACCTGACGGTGCGCGGCTATCCGCTCTTCAAGACCTACACGGCCGCGGTGGCGGTGGTGGTGACGGTGGTGCTCGACCTGCTGCTGATTCCCCGCTGGGGCGTGCCGGGAGCGGCGGTGGCTTCGAGTGTCGCCTACGGCGCCGCGACGGGGCTGGGCCTGTGGCTCTACTGCAGGGTGACGGCGTTCCCGCCAGCGGAAATCTTGCTGCCGCGCCGTGAAGATTTCAACCTGGCCTGGGAGAAACTCCGCACCGGTGTGTTCGAGTGGCGCACCGCATCTCCACGATGAGCTCCCCTGCACCCAACGCGCACCCCGAAGTTTCCGTCAGCAGGCCCGGCGGCCGAGTGGGCCGCTGGCCGTGCGCTGTAATCGTGCAACTGCCCGCCGCCCTGCCGGCGCCGTGGGCATGCACCCCGATAAGGTTTGCCCGCGGCTTGCTCAGCAGGCGCATTGCGGAAGCTCGATCGAACGAGCACGTTCGCGGCCTAGTCCTGCTGGCTCGCTCACGGCGGAGGTTAATTCTATGCTGACGCTTGGAATTAATTATTCCCGGATGCATGATTCGTCTGCATGCATTGTGCGCGACGGTGAATTGTTGTTCGCGATAGCCGAGGAGCGGCTCAGTCGCGTGAAGCACGACAGTCGTTTCCCACGGCTATCAATTCAAGCCTGCCTGAAGTTCACGGATGTGAAGCCGGAGCAGGTGGACGAAGTGTGCTTCGGGTGGTCGGCCCCGGGGGCGACGATGAAGCACGAGGCGAAGTGCTTTCTGACTGCGCGCCAGCCTGCCAGTTACCACTATGTGGTCAGCGCCGCGAGCCAGGGGCTACGAATGTGGCGAGAACGCGGCGGGATGCGCGAATACGAACGAGCCTTCGGGGCCACACCGGCGCGGATGCGTTATGTGGATCACCATCTGGCACATGCGTTGAGTGCCTACGCATTCTCGGGCTTGCAAGACGCCACCGTCGTGGTGATGGACGGACGGGGAGCCTGGGAGGCAACCTCAATCTGGCATGGTCACGACGGACGGTTAGACCACGTTGAGACAGTTCCCTGGCCGAATTCGCTCGGTTTGTTCTACGCCGAGTTTACCCACTACTTGGGGTTTCAGCGCTACAGCGACGAGTGGAAAGTAATGGGACTGGCACCGTACGGTGAGCCGGGTGTGAACCTACGCCCGCTCATTATACCGGACGACGCACCCTACTGGGTTGATGCGCGGCGATTACTCGGCCGCAGCCCTGAAGACCTCTCGGCCATCGAGTCGCTGCTGGGACCGCGCCGCACCCCGGAATGCGAAATCGAAGATCGGCACAAGAACATCGCGTACGCGGTGCAGTTGGCATGCGAACAGGCCATGCTGTCGGTGGTGCGCTTCGCCGTCGAGAAAACCGGCTGCCGGAATCTTTGCCTTGCCGGAGGGGTGGCCCTCAATTCCAAGGCAAACGGGAAAATCCTCACCTCCGGGCTTGTGGACACGGTTTTCATCCAGCCGGCGGCGTCGGATGACGGCGTGGCGCTAGGTGCCGCCCTTGCGCCGTATCTGGACGACGGCGGTCGCTTGCCGCTAAACAAAATGTGTCATGTCTATCTGGGGCCGTGCTACTCGGACAATGAGATTGAAACTGTGCTGCGAACCTACAAGCTGCGCTGCACGCGGCTCGATGATCCCGCCGGGACCGCGGCCGAGTTGCTCGCCCAAGGAAAAATCCTCGGCTGGTTCGAAGGCCGCATGGAGTTCGGCCCGCGCGCGCTGGGAAGCCGGTCAATTCTGGCGGACCCGCGCGACCCGGAGATGAACATCAAGGTAAACAACGCGGTGAAATTCCGCGAATGGTGGCGGCCGTTCGCGCCATCTCTGCTGGCCGAAGTGGCGGGCCAATACCTGGAGAGCGCGACGCATTCGCCGTTTATGGTCTTGACTGCGCCCGTGAAGGCGGAGAAGCGCAGCTTGATTCCGGCGGTAACGCATGTGGACGGCAGCGCCCGGCCTCAGACGGTGGACCAGAGCGTCAACCCGTTGTACTGGAGACTGATTGACGAGTTCGGCAAACGAACAGGTGTGCCGGTGGTGATGAATACCTCGTTCAATCTCCGAGGCGAACCCATCGTAAACACCCCAACGGACGCAATTCGGACATTCTTCAGCTCGGGAATGGATGCACTGGTGATCGGCAGCTTCCTTGTGGAGAAATGACTTGAGCGTTTCGGAAGGCCGCGCAGCACAAATCTTCCTCAGGTACTTCGCGCCGCTTGGTAAGCTGCGAGGAATGCCAGTTCTGGGCTCGTGTGCGCGCCGGGTCGGGGCTTGGCTTTTTCCACGCGGTGCGATGGCGTGGGTGCAGGTGCAGCACGGCCCGGCAAAGGGAATTTGGCTGAAGCTCAATCCGCGAACAGGGCACGACTATTTTCAAGGCACCGTGGAGCCAGAGGTCCAGCAGCGGCTCGTGGAGCATCTGCGGGCGGGGATGACCGTTTACGACATCGGGGCGAACATCGGGTTTTTCTCGCTGCTGGCGGCGCGGTTGGTCGGGCCTTCAGGACACGTATTCGCGTTTGAGCCGGAACCAGCGCTGGTCCCGCGGTTGCGCGAAAACATCGCCCGGAATGGCTGTCGGCACATAGAAGTTGTAGAAGCGGCCGTCTCGCGGCACACCGCCAGAGTTCCGTTTGCGCGCGCTTCGGCAGAGCGCACTGCGGATTATGGCCTGGGCAGGGTGAGCGAGGAACACTCGCCGGCAACGATTACGGTGGCGGCTGTGGCATTGGACGATTTTGTCCGCGAACATTCGCTGCCCGACTTGGTGAAGTGCGATGTGGAAGGTGCGGAGGTTGACGTGTTCTGCGGCGCCACCCAACTGCTCCGCGCGCGCAAGACAATCTTCCTGTGCGAACTGCATTCCCGCGCAAACGAAGCAGCGCTGCACAAGCTTCTCGAACAACATTGTTACATATGCGCGCGCCTGGACCAAAATCATCTCCTGGCAAAGCCGCTTCCACAAGGCGAATAGCTTGTTTTGATGGTGCATCGCCGTAGGGGTGCCGGTTCGGGCGGGTGGTTCAGCGAGCGAAACGCAATGGTGAAGCCGCAGGAATTGACGCGTCGCGAGGAACAAACGGGGAGCGCCGGAGAAAGCTGGCTGCGGGCGCTGGCGGACGGCTTGGGGAGCGTGCTGCGCCGGCTGAACATTCGTGGCAAGGGGCG
>FWWM01006915.1_pt1 | contig 23310 bp, 24 predicted proteins | sample 2228351 | NCBI WGS metagenome assembly FWWM01 (sample SAMEA103939774, study PRJEB20133) | metagenome
GGTGTCCGGCTTGGCGTAGGGCTTGATGAGGGGGATCCAGTCTTGGGGTTTGGGCTTGTCCATAGCACTCCTTCTAGGGAGTGCCTTCAGTTTACACCCTATTCTGTGAGGGAAATGAGAGGACCTTACCGGGGCTTGAGCCGGTCCTTGGAGTCCAGGATGAGGGTCACGGGGCCGTCGTTCACCAGGTGGACCCGCATGTGGGCCCCGAAGACCCCGGTTTCCACATGGACCCCCTGCTCCAAGAAGGCCTCGAGGGCCACCTCAAAAAGCCTCCGCCCCACCTCAGGGGGCGCGGCCTCTAGAAACGAGGGCCGGTTCCCCTTGCGGGTGTCGGCGTAGAGGGTGAACTGGCTCACCAGGAGCACCTCCCCCCCCACCTCCTTGAGGGAGAGGTTCATCTTGCCCTCGAGGTCGGGGAAGACGCGCAGGGCCACGATCTTGCGGGCCAGGTAAAGGGCGTCTTCCTTATTGTCCTCCCGCGCCACCCCGAGGAGGACGAGGAGCCCCACCCCGATGGCCCCCACCACCTCCCCTTCCACCTCCACCCGGGCCTCGGAGACCCGCTGCACCACCGCCCGCACCCTTCACCCCCTGGGCCCGGCGAAGAGGGCCACGGTGCCGGGGCCGGTGTGGACGCTCACCGCCGCCCCCGCGGGGAGCACCCCCAGGACCTCCACCCCTTCCTGGCGGATGGCCGCCCCCAAGGCCCTGGCCCCTTCCTCGTTCCCCGCGTGGGCCAGGTAGGCCTGGGCCCCTTCCGGGAAGTCCCGCCGGAAGAGCTCGGCCACCTTCCTAAGCCCCTCCCCGAAGCCCCGCACCCGGGGGCCGGGGAAGACCCCGCCCTCCCGGATTTCCAACACGGGGAGGATGCGAAGAAGCCCCCCCACGAAGTGCTGCAGGCCGCTGATCCGCCCCGAGCGGTGGAGGTAGGTGAGGGTCTTGGGGAGGACATACCCCCGCACCCGGGCCCGGAAAGGGGCCAGGGCCCCTTCCAGCCCCTCCCAGGCCACCCCGGCCCTGAGGAGGCGGCGGGCCTCCTCCAGGACCAGCCTGAGCCCCCCGTTGAGGGACCAGGAGTCCAGGACCAAAACCCGGCCTCCGAAAGCCCGGGCTACGCTCTCCGCGGTGGCCACCGTGCCCGAAAGCTTCCCGGAGACGTGGACGGAAAGCACCCGGTCGTGGGTCTTAAGGAGCCTCTCGTAGGTTTCCCTTAGGTCCTCCGGGGCCACCTGGCTGGTGGTGAGGCGCTCCCCCTTTTCCAGGAGGCGCAAGACCTCCTCGGGGCGGATCTCCACCAGGTCCCGGTAGGCCCGGCCCCCATGGATCACCTGCTGGGGGACCAGGTGGATGCCCTCTTTCAGGGCCTCTTCCGGGGAAAGGCCCAGGGTGCTGTCGGCCACGAAGGCCACCTTAGAGGCTGTAGGCGTAAAACCCATAGGTTCCCGGCCCCGTGTGGCTGGAGATCACCGCCCCAAGCTCCCCCGTGAGGACCTCCTCCACGGGCAGGCCGCTTTGCAGGACCATGGCCTTAAGCTCCTCCACCGCCCCTTCCTCCCCCCCGTAGAGGAAGAAGGCGCGGATCCGCTTCCGGCCCTCCCCCCAGGCCCTAAAGTCCTTGAGGATCTCCTCCTTGGCCTTCCGCTCCCCCCGGGCCCGGCCCGCGGCCTCCACCCGGCCCTCCTTGAGGGTGAGGATGGGCTTGATGCCGAGAAGGGTGCCGAGAAGGGCCTGGGCCCCCCCGATCCGCCCCCCCCGTTTTAGGAACTCCAGGGTGGCCACGCTGAAGCGCACGAAGTGGTCGGCGCGGAGGCGCTTGAGCTCTTCCAAAACGGCCTCGAGGCCCGCCCCTTCCGAGAGGAGCTCGTGGGCCCTTAGGACCATCATCCCGATCCCCAAGGAGGCTCCTTGGCTGTCAAAGACCGTGACCCGGCCTGGAAAGTTTTGCGCGGCGAGCTCCGCAGACTGCACCGTGCCGGAAAGCCGGGCGGAGATGTGGATGGAAAGCACGTGGTCCGCTCCTTCCAGGGCCTTTTCGTAGGCGCGGACGAAGTCCTCGGGGGAGGGCTGGCTGGTGGTGGGGAAGGCCTCCCCGGCCCGCACCTTCTGGAAGACCTCGTTGGGCGTGATCTCCTCCCAATCCCTATAGACCCGGCCCCCCAGGTTCACGTACAGGGGCACGGCCTGGATGCCTAGCTCGTCCCTAAGGGCTTTGGGTAGGTCGGCGGTGGAGTCGGTTACCAGGGCTACCTTCATACCCCTCCTTTTGGTCCCGGCCAGGATACCATAGCCCTTATGGTGTAGTGTAGGCCCTCCCTTGCCGGGGGGCCTTCCGGGTGCTAGCTTTGGCCTTATGTGGAGGGTCCTGGTCTCGGACGACATGCGCCTGGGGGAGGTGCGCTACCCCGGGGTCCTTCTGGACTACCGGCCCGGGATCGGCCGGGAGGAGCTTTTGGAGGTCATCCCCGCTTACGACGCCCTCATCACCCGAAGCCGCACCCAGGTGGATGCGGAGCTCCTACGGCGGGGCAAGCGGCTTAAGGTGGTGGGCCGGGGCGGGGTGGGGGTGGACAACGTGGACCTCGAGGCCGCAAGCCGCCTGGGCATCCTGGTGGTGAACGTCCCCGAGGCCAACACCCGCTCCGCCGCCGAGCTCGCCTTCGGCCTCCTCCTGGCCGCCGCCCGGGGCATCGCCCTTTCCGACCGCAAGATCCGCGCGGGGGAGTGGGACCGGAAGTTCTTGGGCCTGGAGCTCAAGGGCAAGACCCTGGGCATCGTGGGCCTGGGGCGGATCGGCGGCCAGGTGGCCCGCTTCGCCAAGGGGTTTGAGATGCGGGTCCTGGCCTACGACCCCTACATCCCCAAGACCCGGGCGGAAAGCCTGGGGGTGGAGCTTCTGGAAGACCTTTCGGACATGCTCCGCCAGAGCCACTTCCTCACCGTCCACACCCCCCTTACGGAGGAGACCCGGGGGATGATCGGCCGCCGGGAACTCTACCTCCTCCCCCGGGGGGCGGTGGTGGTGAACGCCGCCCGGGGCGGGATTGTGGACGAAAAGGCCCTTCTTGAGGTCCTGGAGGAGGGCCACCTCTTCGCCGCGGGCCTGGACGTGTTCGCGGAGGAGCCCCCCCCTAAGGACCACCCCCTTCTCCAGCACCCCAAGGTGGTCCTCACCGCCCACCTGGGGGCCAACACCTTGGAGGCCCAGGACCGGGTGGGGGAGGCGGTGTTGGAACGGGTGGTGCGCACCCTGGAAGGGGACCTCTCCTACGCCTTAAACACCGGCTTTGACCCCGAGGCCCTCCAGGCCCTGAAGGGGTTTTTGCCCCTGGGGGAGGCCTTGGGCAAGCTCCTCGCCCAGATCACCCGGGGGCGGCCGGAGGTCCTGGAGGTGAGCTTCCTGGGGCAGTTTGAGAAGGACCCCGAGCCCATCGCCAGCGCGGTGGCCAAGGGGTTCTTGGCCCGGGTTTTGGGAGAGGAGGCGGTGAACCTGGTCTCCGCCAGGCCCCTCCTCAAGGACCGGGGGGTGCGGCTCATAACCCGCAGGCAGGAGGAAGCGGGGGAGTACACCCGCCTCGTGGAGGTGCGCCTGGCCACGGACCAGGAGGAGCGCCGGGCCCGGGGGGTGGTCATCGCGGGGAGGCCCCGGCTGGTGGGTATAGACGACTACGCCCTGGAGGTGGTCCCCGAGGGGTACATGCTGGTCTGCGTGAACTACGACCGCCCCGGGGTGGTGGGCCAGGTGGGGACCCTCCTCGGCGAGGCCGGGGTGAACATCGCCGGGATGCAGCTTGGGCGGGACGTGCCCGGGGGGCGGGCCCTTTTCGTCCTCACCGTGGACCAGAAGCCCAGCCCCGAGGTGCTGGAGGCCCTGAGGGGCCTCCCTGTGCTGGAGCGGGTGGACCTGGTGGAGCTTTAAGTACCCCGCCGAAGCAAAAGCGGGGCCCTAGAGCCTAAGGGCCCCTTCCAAAAACCATAGCCCTCCCTTGGCCCTAAGGCGGGCGAACTCCTCCGGGAGGAGGCCCCTGGGCTCTTCCCGCCCCTGGCGCAGGGCGAAGAGGAGCCGGGCCCGCTCCAGGGGGTCTTGGGGCAGGGCGGGGGAGACCACCAGGAGGTCCAGGTCGCTTTCCAGGTTGAAATCCCCCCGGGCCACGGAGCCGAAAAGGTAGACCTCCGCTTCCCCCAGGGCTTCCCGGACCCTTTTCGCGTAGGCCCGGGCTTCCTCCAGGAGGGCTTCCCGTGCCCTCTGCCGCTGGGCCAAGGCCTTGGCTAGAGGGCCCGCCATGCGTCCTCCACCCAGGTGAGGATCCGCCGGGCGGCCTCCAGGGCTTCCCGGGCCCTTTTGGCGTTGTAGAACTCAAAGGGGCTTCCTTCCGGGTAGGCGTCCGGGTAGCGGGCGGGCACGTAGTGGATGTCCAGCTCCTGGGCGGATTCCAGTAGCTCAGGGGGTATGGCTACCCCTGCCCCTTCTAGGACGCTCAGGAGCCGCTTGAGGCTGTGTCCATGGGCCGCTTGGCCTAGGCCTCTAAGGAGCCCTTTGAGGGCGTACTCCCCCGCCTGTTGGGCCTTGAAAGAGGCCCAGTCGTAGTCCCCTTCCTCCGCGTCCCGCTCCGCGGAGGCCAGGGTGTGCTTGGCTTGGGCTAGCCAGCGCTCGTACTCTTCCCGGTCCACAGTCTCAGTTTAGGCCTTGCTGAGGGTCTTTGAGGTTTGAAAAGTTTGGGGTTGACAGAACTTTCAGACTCCAGTAGCCTAACCCCGTGGAAGCCCCCCTGAAGGCCTGGGTGGAGGAGACCGCCCTCCTCTTTGAAGGGGCGGGCCTGCCCCGGATGGCGGGCCGGGTGCTGGCCTGGCTCCTGGTGGCCGACCCTCCGGAGCAGACGGCCAGGGAGATGGGGGAGGCCCTCTCGGTGAGCAAGGGGGCCTTAAGCCCCGCCCTCCACCTCCTCACCCGCCTCGGCCTGGTGGAGAAGCTCAGGCGGCCGGGGGAGCGGGCGGACCGGTACACCGTCCGGCCTGGGGCCTGGCGGAGGCTCCTTTTGGAAAAGGCCCGGGCCCTAAGCCTATACCGGGAGGCCGCGGAGCGGGGCCTGGCCCTCCTCCCTCCCGAAAAGGGGGAGCGGCTAAGGGAGATGCACCGCCTATACGCCTTTTTTGAGCGGGCCCTTCCGGAGCTCTTAAGGCGCTACGAGGAGGAGGGATGACCCTCTTAAGGCTCGCCTGGCGCAACCTCCTGAGGCAGAAGCGGCGCACCGGCCTTCTCTCCTTGGTGGTGATCTACGTAACCGTGGCCGTCCTCTTCATGTTCGGCTTCCTGGACGGCTACGGGGAGAGCCTGGTGGAGGCCTACGGGGCCTATGTGGAGGCCCCGGTGGAGGTGGCCCGCCGGGCCTACTGGGAGGACCCGGACCCAAACCAGGGGTTTTCGGCCCTGCCCGCCCTGGCCCACCCCCTGGTGCAGGCCGCGACCCCGAGGCTCGCCTTCTACGCCCTCCTCCGCTCCCCCTACCGCCTCGAGGGGGGCGTGGTCCTGGGGGTGGACCCGGAAGGGGAGAAGGCCCTTTCCCGGGTGCCCTATAGGGTGGCGGAGGGGCGCTGGCTTTCCGCCCCCGGGGAGGTGGTCTTGGGGGCCAAGCTCGCCGAGCGCCTGGACGTCCGCCTGGGGGAGCGGCTGGTGGTGGAGGCGAGCGCCCTAAAGGGCCCCCAGGCCCTGGGCCTCACCGTGGTGGGGATCCTGCGGGCGGGGGTGTCCAACGTGGACTACGGCGGGGTGTACGTGCACCTGGAGGACGCCCGGGCCCTCACCGGGGCCCTGGCCACCCACCTGGCCCTGAAGGTGCCCCGGGGGAGGGAGGCCCAGGTGGCCGCGGAGCTCAACGCCCTCCTCCCGGAAGACCTCCTGGCCAAGGGGGTCTGGGACCTCATGGGGCCCATCCGGGCGGACTACGAGGGCAGCCGCCTCTTCTACATCCCCCTCCTCCTCCTTTTCATGCTCCTGGCGGCGGTGGCGGTGGTGAGCACCACCTACGTTTCCGTGCGGGAGCGGCTTAGGGAGTTTGCGGTGGTGGAAAGCCTGGGCCTCACCCCTTGGGGCCTTGCGGGGCTGGTGGCCCTGGAGGCCGCCCTGGCCAGCCTGGTGGGCCTGGCCCTAGGCCTCCTGCTGGGCTACGGCCTTCTCGCCTACACCTCCACCCACAACGTCTTCGGCCCCCTCATGCGGCTTTCCATGGAGCTTTTGCCGGAGTCCGGCCTCTCCGAAGCCCTTTACACCGCCGTGCGGCCCGTTTACGCCCTCTACGCGGGGGCGGTGGTGGTCTTCTCTGGCCTCCTGGCCCTCCTCTTCCCGGGGCGGCTTGTCCTCGGGCTTTCCCTGCCCCGGTACCTGAAAGGAGAGTGAAGGATGCGGCGCCTTTCCTGGCTCCTCCTCTTAGCCCTGGCCTTGGCCCAAAGCCCCGCGGAGAAGCTCAGGGCGGTCTTGGACCGCTTAAGGGGCCCGGAGCACCAGGCGGTCTATGTCCTCAAGGTGGTCCGGCCCCAGTCCGAAAGGGTCTACCGCCTCAAGGTGTACACCGACGGCCAAAGGGCCCACCTCCGGGTGCTGGAGCCCCGCTCGGAGGCCGGGCAGGCCTTCCTTTCCCTGGGGACGGAGCTTTACCTTTACGACCCCCGCTTAGGCCGCACCCTCCGCCTCCCCCCCACGGGCCGGAGCGAGCGCTTTCTGGGCTCCGACCTCACCTACCAGGACCTCATGGGCCGGGACCTGGAGGAGCTCTTCACCGTGAGCGAGGAGAAGGGGGTCCTGGTCCTCCTCCCCAAGCCCCAGGCCCCCACGCCCTACGGCCGGGTGGAGGTTTACCTCAAGGAGGACCTTCCCGAGCGCATCCTCTACTACGACCAGCGGGGCCAGGCGGTGCGCGAGCTTCGCCTTTCGGCCTACCAGCGCTTTTCCGGCACGGTCCTCCCTGGGCGGATGGAGCTCCTGGACCTCCTGCGCCCGGGCTACCGCACGGTGGTGGAGATCGGTGAGGTCAAGGTGGGGCCGGTGCCGCCCGCCTGCTTCAACCCCCTGGCCCTGGAAAGGGGGTGCTAGGTGTTCCGCCTGGCCTGGCGCAACCTCCTGAGGACCCCGGGCCGGAGCCTCACCACCTTGGGGGTGGTGGCCCTGGTGGTCTTCCTCTCCCTCCTTTTCCTCTCCGTCTACGCCGGGGCCTTTGATGCCTTTTTGCGTCTCATCCTAGAGCGCACGGGCCACCTGGTGGTGCGGGTGGAGGGCTACCGGGAGAAGGAGGACCTGGAGGGCCTGGCCTTCACCCCACCCCCCCTGGACCTGCCCCCTGGGGCCACCCTCGAGGGGGCCCTGGAGGGGGCGGCCCTCCTCATCGCCGGGGAGCGGAGCCGGGCGGTGAGCCTCACGGGCCTGGAGCCGGAGGCCTTCCGCCGGGAGAAGCGGGCCCTCTCCGCGGGCCGCCTGCCCGAGGCCCCTGGGGAGGCCCTTCTGGGGGAGGCTTTGGCCCGGGCCCTTAGGGTGGGCCTCGGGGACGAGGTGGTGGCCTACGCCCCCGGGGGCTTGGGCCTGGGGGTGTACCCCTTCCGGGTGGTGGGGCTTTTGGACCTGCCGGAAACCCAGCTGGAGGCCCGCACCCTCCTGGTGCCCCTGGAGGACGCCCAGCTCCTCCTGGCCCCGGGCCGGGTGACCCTCCTCAGGGTTTGGCTTCCCGGGGTGGGGCTTTACGAGATGGCCCCCCTGGAGGCCCTGAAGGGGGAGCTCAGCCCCAGGCTTCCCGGCCTCAGCGTGGAAACCTGGCTGGAGGCCAACCCCCTCTACGCGGCCCTCCTGCCCCTTTACGACGTGGTCATGGGGGTGTACGTGGGGATCTTCTTCGCGCTGGCGGGGCTCATCCTCCTAAACGCCCTCTACCTCAGCCTGGTGGAGCGCATCCGGGAGTTCGGCCTCCTGGCCGCCTTGGGGCTTACGGGCCGGCGGGTCATGGCCCTGGTCCTTTGGGAAAGCCTCCTCCTGGTGGGGGTGGGGGCGGGGGTGGGGCTTCTTCTGGGGCTTGGGGTGCACCTTACGCTGGCGGACGGTTTCCGGCTTCCCCTCCCCCAGGCCCTTTTGGAGCAGTACCGGGAGTTCGGCCTCCCCGAGGTGCTCTACGGTAGGCTTTCGCCCAAGGACCTCCTCCTCACCCTGGGCTACGCGGTGGGGGTGGCCGTCCTGGCCGCCTTGTGGCCCGCCTACCTGGCCTCGAGGCTGGAGCCGGTGGAGGCCATGCGCTACGTGCCGTAAGGAGGTGATGCGGTGCCCATCATAGAGGCCAAGGGCGTGACCAAGGTGTACCGGGGGGACGGGGTGGAGACCTGGGCCCTGAGGGGGGTGGACTTCCAGGTGGAGGCGGGGGAGTTCACCGCCTTGGTGGGGCCTTCCGGTTCGGGGAAAAGCACCCTCCTCCACCTCCTCGCGGGGCTGGACCTGCCCACCGAGGGGGAGGTCTGGGTGGGGGGGGTGCGCCTGGACCGGCTCTCCCGCGCGGAAAGGGCCCGCTTCCGCCTAGGGCGGGTGGGCCTCGTCTTCCAGGCCTACAACCTCCTCCCCGTCCTCACCGCGCTGGAAAACGCGGGCTTCATCCTGGAGCTCAGAGGGGTCCCGAGAAGGGTGCGGGAGGAGAAGGCCCTTTGGGCCCTGGAGGCCTTGGGCCTCAAGGACAAGGCCCACCGCCGCCCCCACCAGCTTTCCGGGGGGGAGCAGCAGCGGGTGGCCGTGGCCCGGGCCCTGGCCGCGGAGCCCCTCTTGGTCCTGGCGGACGAGCCCACGGCCAACCTGGACTCCCAGAACGGCCTGGCCCTCATTGAGCGCATGAAGGCCCTGAACCGGGAGCGGGGGGTGACCTTCCTCTTCTCCACCCACGACCCCCGGCTTCTCGCCCACGTGGGCCGGGTGGTGCGCCTCGAGGACGGGCGGATCGTGGGGGAGGAGCGCCGGTAGGGGCCTGGCCATGGGGAGGGCTTTGGGGGTTTTGGGGCTCCTCCTGGGCCTGGCCTTGGGCCAGGGGCTGGAGGTGGGCCTGAGGGGCGGAGGGGGGGTGGGGGTGGCCTACCTGCGCCTGGAGGGGGTCTGGACCCTGGAGGGGGTGCGCCTGGGCCTTGCCCTGGCCCCCTACCTCCTCCTGCCCGGGGGGAAAGGCGAGCTTCTCCTGGAGCGGGCCTTCTTGGAGGCCCAGGAGGGGGACTGGGCCCTCACCCTGGGCCGCCTGCCCCTCACCCCGGGGGAGGGGCGGCTTTTCCCCTACACCTGGAACGCCCCTAACCCCTTGGGAGGAAGCACCGGGGTCTTGGGGGGCCTCCTCACCCACTACGGCCCGGAGCACCGCCTGCGCCTGGGCCTTACCGAAAAGGGCCCCTTCGCCGAGCTGGCCTTAAAGGAGGGGCGGCTTTTCCTCTTCCGGGAGGGGGCGGGGCTCCTTGGGAGCTGGCCCCTGGGGGAGGGGGTGGGGTACGGGGAGGCCTTCTGGACCCAGGATGGCCCCCGGGGGCTTCTCGGCTACACCGCGTTTCTGGGGCCCTGGCTCCTTACCCTGGAAGGGGTCTACCCTTTGGGGGCGGCCTTGGCCCTGGCCTGGGAGGGGGAGGGGCTGGCCCTCCAGGGCCTTCTTGGGGTGCGCCAGGGCCTCTTCGGGGGGCTTACCCTCCGGTGGGAGGCCTGGAGCCTGGGCCTGAGCGGGGTGGGAGGGCGCTTCCTGGGGTGGGTGAGCTATAGGGGAGACTTTTAGCACGAGCTGGAAAAATCGTGAAGAAAAACACAAGAAGGGCCAGCCCCAGGGCCTACCCCGCCAGCAGGTCCCGGGCCCTAAGGGCCAGGTGCACCCGGGCCAGGGTTTCGGGGCGGGTGAGGGGCCCGAGGAGGGCTTCTATCCGCTTTAGGCGGTAGCGGAGGGTGTTGGGGTGGATGTGGAGCTTTTCCGCGGCCTCCAGGAGGTGCTCCTTCCGGGAGGTGGCGGCGGTGTCCAGGTAGACCTCGAGGGTCTTTAGGAGCTTGGGAGGGAGGGGCAGGTAGCGCTCCACCAGGGCCTTGAGGTCCTCCGGGGACTGCTGCAGGAGGACGAAGGCCACGGGGTCCAGGGCGGTGAAGGCCAGGGCCTCCCCGCTCCGGGCGGCCTTGAGGGCGATCAGGGCCTCCCGGTAGGCCTCCTCCACCTCGGCCCCCGCGTGCACCGCGGAGTAGCCCAGGCGGCTTCCGGGAAGGAGGGCCTTTAGGAGCCCCTCCGCCTCCCTCCCCGGGTGGTGCACCTGCCACAGGGCCACCACCCGGTTCCCCCGGGGGGCGAGGAGGTAGGGGACGCCCAGCCGGTCCAGGAAGGCCCCGGCCCGCCTTCTGAGCTCCAAGGTGGCCTCCCGCCGCCTTTCCTCCGCCAGGCGGTGCCGCCCGGGGACGGGCGGGGGCTCGGCCAGGGCCAGGACCCACTCCACCCCTTCCGCGAAGCCGAAGGCGAAAAGGCGCTCCGGTTCCGCCTCCCCCAGGATGAGGCCCTCCAGAAGGGCCGCCCCCAGGCTTTCCTCCTGCATCCTCTCCAGGCTCCGTTCCAGGCCCCGGAGCCTGAGGAGCCTCGAGGCCACCTCCAAAAGCCCCCGGGCCCTTCCCAGAAGGGCCTCCTCCCCGTAGGCCACAAGGAGCCCCTCCCCCGCCTCCAGGGCCAGCCACCCCGGCCCCGCCCCCGCCTCCTGGGGGTGCCTGGGGGGCACGGGCCCCGCGAAGCCCAGCACCTCCCCCCAGAGGGCCACCCGGGCCAGGGCCAGCCCCGTGGCCTGGTGAAGGACCTCCAGAAGGGCCCGGTCGGGAAGCTTCAGGAAGAGGTCCAAAAGCCCCGCCAGGGCCATCCCCCCCGCCTTCTGGAAAAGCCTCTGCTGGATGGCCTTCTCCAGCTCCTCCGGGGCCAGCCAGGGGGGGTAGGCCGCCACCCCTAGGCCCTCCTTCTGGGCAAAGGCCAGAAGGGCCTCCGTGGGCTCCCGCACCAGGAAGCCGCTCGCCCCCCGGTAGGGGTAGAGGCTTGGGGGCAGGAAGAGGACCAAGGCCCCTTCCACGGGCACGGGCCTTGGGGCCTCCAGGAGGTGGAGCACCGGCCGGTCCGAGGGGTGGAGGAGGGGGAGGCCCAGGTCTCCCACCAGGGCGCTGAAGGATAGGTCTTGGGGTACAAATGCTTCCGCTTTCATTGTTTATCCTCACCATACCCTTCGGGAAAGAAGAGGGAAAGCCCCCTTCTCTTGTTCTTTGGGACAAAAACTTCCCCTTTCTTCGTCTATACCTACACTTGCTCCCCCTGCCCCGCGCCCCAAGACTGAGGGGCGAAAGGAGGCGCATGTTTCGCGGGTCCATCCCCCCTCTGGTGACCCCTTTCCGCAACGGGGAGATCGACGAGGCGGCCCTAAGGCGGCTCATCCGCCGGGTGGTGGAGGCGGGCTCCCACGGGGTGAGCGTGGGCGGCACCACGGGCGAGCCCGGCACCCAGACCCTGGAGGAAAGGAAGCGGGTGATCCGGATCGCGGTGGAGGAGGTGGCGGGGCGGGTGCCGGTCCTGGCCGGGACCGGGGCCTTGCGGCTGGAGGAGACCCTGGAGCTCACCCGCTACGCCAAGGCGGTGGGGGCGGACGGGGCCATGGTCATCGTCCCCTACTACGTGAAGCCCAACCAGGAGGGCCTTTACCGCTACTTCGCCGAGGTGGCGAGGGCGGTGCCGGACTTCCCCCTGGTGATCTACAACATCCCGGGCCGCGCGGGGGTGGAGATCGCCCCCGCCACCGTGGCCCGCCTGCGGCGGGACTTCCCCAACATCGTGGGCCTCAAGCACTCCTCCAAGGACCTGGAGTACGTTTCCCACCTCCTCCGGGAGGCGGGGGAGGACTTCCTCGTCTTCTGCGGCCTAGAAAGCCTCACCCTCCCCATGATGAGCCTGGGGGCGGTGGGCACCATCGCCGCCACCGCCAACTGGCTTCCCAAGGAGGTGGCCCTCCTCTGCGAGAAGGCCCTTTCCGGGGACTACGCGGGGGCAAGAAGGCTCCACTACCACCTCCTCGAGGCCAACGAGGCCATCTTCTGGGACACGAACCCCATCCCCCTGAAGACCGTCCTGGCCTGGATGGGCCTTATTGAGAAGGAGTGGCGCCTCCCCTTGGGCCCCACCACCCCGGAGATCGAGGCCCGCCTTAGGGCCATGGCCGAGCGCTACGGGCTTTTGGAGGTGCGGGCGTGAAGCTTTGCCGTTTCATCGCCCAGGGCCGGGTGCACCACGGGGTCTACCGGGAGGGCCTCCTCCTGGACGAGGCGGGGGAGGCCCACGACCCCGAGGGGGTCACCTGGCTCCTCCCCTTCAGCCCGGGGAAGGTCATCGGGGTGGCCCTGAACTACGCGGACCACGCGGAGGAGCTGGGCTTAGGGCGCCCCGAGGAGCCCGCCCTCTTCTGGAAGCCGAATAGCAGCCTCCTCCCCCACAAGGGGGCCGTGCGCTACCCCAGGGGGGTGGGGTTCGTCCACTACGAGGTGGAGCTGGCGGTGGTGGTGGGCCGGCCCATGCGCCGCGTCCGGGCGAAGGACGCTTTGGACTACGTCCTGGGCTACACCATCGCCAACGACCTGGTGGCCCGGGACCACGTAAGGAACACCTTCCGCCCCCCCATCCGGGCCAAGGGGCGGGACACCTTCGGCCCCTTGGGGCCTTTTTTGGTGGTGGGCGAGGTGGAAGACCCCCAGAACCTCTGGCTCAGGGCCTACGTGAACGGGGAGCTGAGGCAGGAGGGGCACACCTCGAGGATGCTCTTCAGCGTGGCCGAGCTTTTGGAGTACATCACGGAGTTCATGACCCTGGAGCCCTACGACGTCCTCCTTACGGGCACCCCCAAGGGGATTAGCCGGGTCCTCCCCGGCGACGTGATGCGCCTGGAGATCCAGGGGCTCGGGGCTTTGGAAAACCCGGTGGTGGAGGAAGCATGAGGTACGCAGACCAGGTGGCGGGCATCCCTTGGGAGACCATTGAGGCCATCCGGAAGGCCCTAAAGGAGAGGCCCGCCCTGCACTTCATCGGCGGGGCCTTCGCCCCTTCGGAGGACGGGGCCACCTTCCCCTCCTTAGACCCCGCCACGGGGGAGGTCCTGGGCCAGGCGGCCCGGGGCGGGGAAAAGGAGGTGGAGCGGGCGGCCCGGGCGGCCTACGAGGCCTTTCAGCGCTGGAGCCGCACCCCGGCCCGGGAAAGGAAGCGCTACCTCCTGAAGATCGCCGAGCTCATAGAGAAGCGGGCGGACGAGCTTGCGGTCACGGAGTGCCTGGACGCGGGGCAGGTCTTGAGGATCGTCCGGGCCCAGGTGGCCCGCGCGGCGGAGAACTTCGCCTTCTACGCGGAGTACGCCGAGCACGCCATGGAGGACCGCACCTACCCCGTGGACCGGGACTGGCTCTACTACGCCCTTCGGGTCCCCGCGGGGCCGGTGGGCATCATCACCCCCTGGAACGCCCCCCTGATGCTCTCCACCTGGCGCATCGCCCCCGCCCTGGCCGCGGGGGACACCGTGGTCTTGAAGCCCGCGGAGTGGAGCCCCTTCACCGCCTCCAAGCTTGCGGAGATCGTCCAGGAGGCCGACCTTCCCCCTGGGGTCTTCAACGTGGTCCAGGGCTTTGGGGAGGAGGCGGGGGCCGCGCTGGTGGCCCACCCCCTCGTCCCCCTCATCACCCTCACGGGGGAGACGGAGACGGGCAAGATCGTCATGCGGGAGGCCGCCCGCCACCTCAAGCGGCTTTCCCTGGAGCTTGGGGGGAAAAGCCCGGCCCTGGTCTTCGCCGACGCGGACCTGGAACGGGCCTTGGACGCGGTGGTCTTCCAGATCTACTCCTTTAACGGCGAGCGGTGCACGGCAAGCTCCCGCCTCCTCGTGGAGGCCTCCATCTTTGAGGACTTCGTGGGGAAGGTGGCGGAGCGCGCCCGGGCCATCCGCGTGGGCCACCCCCTGGACCCGGAGACGGAGGTGGGCCCCCTCATCCACCCCGAGCACCTGGAACGGGTCTTGGGCTACATCCGGCTGGGCCTCGAGGAGGGGGCGAGGCTCCTCGTGGGCGGGGAAAGGGCCCTCCGCTCCTTCCGGGGGGAGGACCTCTCCCGGGGCAACTACCTCCTCCCCACCCTCTTCGTGGGGGAGAACCGCATGCGCATCGCCCAGGAGGAGATCTTTGGGCCCGTCCTCGTGGCCATCCCCTTCCGGGACGAGGAGGAGGCCTTAAGGCTTGCCAACGACACCAAGTACGGCCTTGCGGCCTACGTCTTCACCCGGGACCTGGAGCGGGCCCACCGCCTGGCCCTGGAGCTCCAGGCCGGGCTCATCTACCTCAACAGCCACAACGTCCGCCACCTCCCCACCCCCTTCGGCGGGGTGAAGGGGAGCGGAGACCGCCGGGAAGGCGGCCACTACGCCTTTGAGTTCTACACCGACCTCAAGGCCGTGGGGCTTCCCCTAAGGCCCCCCCACGTGCCCAAGTTCGGGAAAGGAGGCTAGGCATGGCCAGGACGGGACAGGAGTACCTCGAGGCCCTAAGGGAGCGCCCCCCCAACCTCTGGTACAAGGGGGAAAAGGTGGAGGACCCCACCACCCACCCGGTCTTCCGGGGCATCGTGCGCACCATGGCCGCCCTCTACGACCTCCAGCACGACCCCCGCCACCGGGAGGCCCTCACCTACGAGGAGGAGGGGCGCCGCCACGGGATGAGCTTCCTCATCCCAAAGACGAAGGAGGACCTAAAGCGCCGGGGACGGGCCTACAAGCTCTGGGCGGACCAGAACCTGGGGATGATGGGCCGGAGCCCCGACTACCTGAACGCGGTGGTCATGGCCTACGCGGCGAGCGCCGAGTTCTTCGGGGAGTTCGCCGAGAACGTCCGGGCCTACTACCGGCTCCTCAGGGACAAGGACCTCGCCACCACCCACGCCCTCACCAACCCCCAGGTGAACCGGGCCAGGCCCCCTTCCGCCCAGCCCGACCCCTACATCCCCGTGGGGGTGGTGCGGCAGACGGAGAAGGGCGTGGTGGTGCGGGGGGCCCGGATGACCGCCACCTTCCCCCTGGCGGACGAGGTCCTCATCTTCCCCTCCACCCTCCTCAAGGAGGGCCCCGGGGCGGAGAAGTACGCCATCGCCTTCGCCCTGCCCACCTCCACGCCCGGCCTCCACTTCGTCTGCCGGGAGGCCCTGGTGGGGGGGGATAGCCCCTTTGACTACCCCCTTTCTAGCCGCCTGGAGGAGATGGACTGCCTGGTGGTCTTTGACGACGTCCTCGTCCCCTGGGAGCGGGTCTTCATCCTGGGGGACGTGGAGCGGTGCAACAACGCCTACGCGGCCACCGGGGCCCTCCACCACATGGCCCACCAGGTGGTGGCCCTGAAGACCGCCAAGACGGAGGCCTTCTTGGGGGTGGCGGCCCTCATGGCCGAGGGCATCGGGGCCGACGCCTACGGCCACGTGCAGGAGAAGATCGCGGAGATCATCGTCTACCTCGAGGCCATGCGGGCCTTCTGGACCCGGGCCGAGGAGGAGGCCAAGGAGAACGCCTACGGCCTCCTCTGTCCCGACCGGGGGGCTTTGGACGGGGCGCGGAACCTCTACCCGAGGCTTTACCCCAGGATCCGGGAGATCATCGAGCAGATCGGGGCCTCCGGCCTCATCACCCTGCCTTTGGAGAAGGACTTCAAGGGGCCCTTGGCGCCTTTCTTGGAAAAGTTCCTCCAGGGGGCCACCCTGGACGCCCGGGAGCGGGTGGCCCTCTTCCGCCTGGCCTGGGACATGACCCTTTCGGGCTTCGGGGCCCGGCAGGAGCTCTACGAGCGCTTCTTCTTCGGCGACCCCGTGCGCATGTACCAGACCCTCTACAGCGTCTACGACAAGGAGCCCTACAAGGCCCGCATCCGGGCCTACCTGGAAGAGGCCCTGAAGGCGGTGGGGGAGGGGGTGGAGGCGTGACGGCGGAGGCCCTCAAGGAGGCCCTAAGCCGCTTCGCCGCCGGGGTCACGGTGGTGGCCGCCCGCCTGGGGGAAGAGGAGCGGGGCATGACCGCCACCGCCTTCATGTCCCTTTCCCTGGACCCCCCCCTGGTGGCCCTGGGGATCTCCGAGAAGGCCAAGCTCCTGCCCCTTTTGGAACGGAGCGGGGCCTTCACCGTAAGCCTCCTCCGGGAGGGGCAGGAGGCCATCGCCGACCACTTCGCGGGCCGCCCGAGCCCCGGGGTGGCCCTGGTGGAGGGCCGGGTGGAGGGGGCCTTGGCCGCCTTGTGGTGCCGCCTCGAGGCCCTCCACCCCGGCGGGGACCACCGCCTGGTGGTGGGGCGGGTGGAGCGGGTGGAACTCTTTGCCCCCGGGCCCCCCCTGGTGTACTGGGCCCGGGGGTACAGGAGGGTGGTATGAACGTGGTGCGGGTGGGCTTCATAGAGCTTTGGGTGCGGGATCTGGAGCGGAGCCTGGCCTTCTACCAGGGGCTTTTGGGCTTCCGCCTGGAGCGCCGGGAAGGCGGGGTGGCCTACCTCCGGGGCTACGAGGAGCTGGAGTGGAGCCTCAAGCTGAAGGAGGCCCCCTTCCCCGCGGTGCGGGCCCTGGGCTTCAAGGTGGCCTCGGAGGAGGACCTTGCGGCCCTAAAGGCCTTCGCGGAGGAAAGGGGGCTTCCCCACGCGCTGGAGTCCGACTGGGGCAGGCCCCGGGTCCTCCGCCTCCAGGACCCCTTCGGCTACCCCCTTGCCTTCTACTTCCAGGCGGAAAAGCTCCCTCGAGTCCTCCAGCGCTACCACGAGCACCGGGGGCCGGGGATCCTGCGCATCGACCACCTGAACGTCTTCTCCCCCGAGGTGGCGGAGGCGGTGCGCTTCTACCGGGAGGCCCTGGCCTTCCGCCTCACGGAGTACACGGAGGACGAGGAGGGGAGGCTTTGGGCCGCCTGGCTCCACCGCAAGGGCAACGTCCACGACCTGGCCTTCACCAACGGGGAGGGCCCTAGGCTCCACCACTTCGCCTACTGGCTCCCCGATGCCCTAAGCATCCTGAGGGCCGCGGACATCCTGGCGGGGGCCATGGAAACGGACCGGATCGAACGGGGCCCCGGGCGGCACGGGATCTCCAACGCCATGTTCCTCTACCTGAAGGACCCCGACGGCCACCGCATTGAGCTCTACACCTCGGACTACCTCACCGTGGACCCCGACCACCCCCCCTTGCGCTGGAGCCTCAACGACCCCCGCCGCCAGACCCTCTGGGGGCACCGGACCCCTAAGAGCTGGTTTTTGGAGGGAAGCCCCTTCCTGGACCTGGAGGACCGCCCCCTTCCCACGCGGGCTTCTTCCCTGGAGGGGATGCCCCAGCACGTGATCTAGCGGGTCCCACCCCCGCCCCGTTGACGGGACAAAGGTCCCTATCTATGCTTAGACCAAACGTTCGTTAGCTTGGCCCAGCCGGGCTTTGGCCCGTGGGAAAAAGGAGGTTTTGGGATGAAGCGCTTAATCTTGGCAGCCCTTTTCCTGGCCCTTTCGGCCCTGGCCCAGGGGACGCTCAAGGTGGGGGTGGTGGTCTCGGCCACCGGCCCCGCCGCCTCCTTGGGCATCCCCGAGCGGAACACCTTCCTCCTCATCCAGGAGATCCTGGACCGCACCGGGGGCGTGGCGGGGCGGAAGGTGCAGTTCGTCATCCTGGACGACGCTTCCGACACCACCCAGGCGGTGCGGAACACCAGGCGGCTGGTGGAGGAGGGCGCGGTGGCCATCCTCGGCACCACCACCACCCCCGCCTCCTTGGGCATGATCCCCGTGGTGGCGGAGGCCAAGGTGCCCAAGATCTCCTTGGCGGCCAGCAAGGACATCATCCACCCGGTGGACGCCCAGCGCTTCTGGGTCTTCAAGACCCCCCAGACGGAGGAGCTCATGGCCCGGGCCATCGTGGCGGACATGGCCGCCCGGGGGGTGAAGACCGTGGGCTACATCGGCTTCAACGACGCCTACGGGGAGGGCTGGGCCCGCTTCTTTGAGGCGGAGGCCAAGGCCAAGGGCCTGCAGGTGGTGGTGAGCGAGCGCTACAACCGCACGGACACCTCCGTCACCGGCCAGGCCTTAAGGATCATCGCCCGCCGGCCGGAGGCCGTCCTGGTGGGCGCAAGCGGCACGCCCGCGGTGCTTCCCCAGCGCACGCTTCGCGAGCGGGGCTACGGGGGCCTCATCTACCAGACCCACGGGGTGGCCAACCCCGACTTCCTCCGGGTGGGCGGCAAGGACGTGGAGGGCACCCTCCTCCCCGCGGGGCCCATCCTGGTGGCGGAGCAGCTCCCCTCCGCCTTCCCCAGCAAGCGGGTGGCCCTGGACTACATCCAGCGCTACGAGGCCAAGCACGGCATCGGGAGCTACTCCACCTTCGGGGCCCACGCCTGGGACGCCTGGCTCATCCTGAAGCCGGCCCTGGAGCGCGCCCTCAAGAAGGCGGACCCCGACAAGGACCTCGCGGCCTTCCGCGCCGCCCTCCGGGACGAGATTGAGGCCACCCAGGGCCTCGTGGCCACCCACGGGGTCTTCACCTTCTCCAAGGAAGACCACCTGGGCCTCCGCTTTGAGGACGCCGCGGTGATGGTCCAGGTGGAGGGGGGCCGCTGGAAGCTCATCCGTACCTTCCGTTAGGCCATGGACGCCACCATCCTCGGCCTTCTCCTCCTGGACGGGGTGCAAAGCGGGGTGGTCTACGGCCTCCTGGCCCTGGCCATGGTCCTGGTCTTCGCCGTGACCCGGGTCATCCTGGTGCCCATCGGGGAGCTCATGATGTTTGCCCCCCTTTCCCTGGTCTGGCTCATGGCGGGAAAGCTCCCGGGCACCCTGGCCCTGGCCCTGGCCTTGGGCCTCCTTTGGAGCCTCTTGGACCGTAGGCCCTGGCCCCTCCTCCTCGCCGGGGGGCTTTTCCTCCTGGCCCTGCCCGCCCGGGGCCTCCTCCCCCTCGCCTACCCCTTGGCCCTCCTCCTGGTGGTCTACTTAAGCCTCGCCACCTACCGGGTCTTCTTCCAGCCCCTCAAGGAGGCCACGGTCCTCGCCCTCCTGATCCTCGCGGTGGGGCTGCACGTGGCCTACCAGGGGTTGGGCCTGGTCTTCTTCGGCCCCGAGCAGCACCGGCCCGAGCCCCTCCTTAGGGGGGAGGTCCTGGTGGGGCTTTCCTGGCAGGGGGTCTTGGTCCTCCTCTACGCCCTTCTGGCGGTGCTCGCCCTTTACCTCTTTTTCCGCCTTTCCCTCTACGGGAAGGCCCTTCTCGCGGCGGCGGAGAACCGGCTTGGGGCCAGGCTCTACGGCATCCGGCCGGAGGAGGCGGGGATGGTGGCCTTCGCCATCGCGGGGCTCATGGCGGGCCTTTCCGGGCTTCTCCTTGCCCCCATCACCAACGCCGCCTACTTCATGGGCTTCATGCTGGGCCTTAAAGGGTTTGTGGCCGCCATCCTGGGGGGCTTGGTGAGCTACCCGGTGGCCTTTCTGGGGGCCCTCCTGGTGGGGCTTTTTGAGAGCTTCACCAGCTTTTTCGCCAGCGCCTACAAGGAGGCTCTGGTCTTCCTCCTCCTTCTGCCCGCCCTCTTCTACCAGAGCCTGAGGGCCCACGCGGTGGAGGAATGATGCGCTACGCCTGGCTTCTCCTACTCCCCTTCCTTTTCCTGCCCTTCCCCTACTACCTCACCCTCCTCACCTTCTTCGCCCTTTCGGCCATGGTGGCCCTGTCCCTCCACGTCCTCACGGGCCTTGCGGGGATGACCAGCTTCGCCCAGGCGGCCTTCATGGGGGTTTCCGCCTACGCCACCGCCCTCCTCACCCTGCGGCTTGGGGCCTCCCCTTGGCTTGGGCTCCTTGCGGGCCTGGGGCTTTCCCTCCTCTTCGCCCTCCTCATCGGGGCCCTCACCGTGCGGCTTAAGGGGCACTTCCTCCCCCTCGCCACCATCGCCTGGCAGGTGGCCCTTTACATCCTGGCGGGGAACCTGGTGGGCCTCACCGGGGGGCACACGGGCCTCACGGATCTCCCTCCCCTAAGGCTCTTGGGCCTCCCCCTCGAGGGCTTCGCCTACGCCCTTTTCAGCCTCTTCCTCCTCTTCCTCCTCATCGGGGCCTTGGGGAACCTCAGGCCAAGCCGCTTGGGCCGGGCCCTCCTGGCCCTACGGGGGGACGCTTTGGCCGCGGCCAGCTTCGGGGTGGACCCCGCCCGCCTGCGCCTTAAGGCCTTCCTCCTCTCGGGGGTCATCGCGGGGCTTGCGGGGTTCCTCTACGCCCACTTCCTCCGCTTCGTGAACCCCACCCCCTTCTCCCTGGAGGCCTCCATCAAGTACCTGGTCATGGCCGTGGCCGGGGGGGTGGGGTCCATCCCCGGGGTGCTGTTGGGGGCCGGGCTTTTCACGGGCCTCGAGGACTGGCTGAAAGACCTCCTCCCCCTCCTCCTCGGGCGGGAGGGGAACTACGAGACCATCGCCTACGGCTTCATCCTGGCGGCCATCCTCCTCTTCGCCCCCAAGGGGCTCTGGGCCTTTTTGGAAAGGGCCCTCCCGGCCCGCAAAGGGGCCCTGCCCAAGGCGGAGCCCCTCCCCCTCAAGCCCCCCTCGGGGGTGCGGGGGGAGGAGGTCCTAAGGGTGGAGGGCCTCAGGAAGGCCTTTGGGGGGCTCCTCGCGGTGGCGGGGGTGTCCTTTGCCTTGCGGCGGGGGGAGATCCTGGCCTTGATCGGCCCCAACGGGGCGGGGAAGAGCACCACCTTCAACCTGGTCACCGGGGCCATCCCCCCCGATGGGGGCCGGGTCTTCCTCTTCGGCCGGGAGGTCACGGGCCTCCCCCCCTACCGCATCCACCCCTTGGGCCTGGGGCGCACCTTCCAGCACCCCCACCTTTTCCCCGAGCTTTCGGTGCTGGAAAACGCCGCCCTCGGCACCTACGCCCGCACCCGGGCCGGCTTCCTCCAGGTCCTCCTCGGCCTCCACCGGAAGGAGGAGGAAAGGGCCCTTTCCACCGCCTACCAGGCCCTGAAGCGGGTGGGCCTGGAGGGCCTCGCCCTGGAGCGGGCGGACCGGCTCACCGCGGGGCAGCAGCGCCTACTGGAGATCGCCCGCCTTCTCGCCTCTGGGGCGGAGATCCTCCTTCTGGACGAGCCGGGGGCGGGGCTTAGGGCGGGGGAGAAGCGGGAGCTCGCCCACCTCCTAAAGGGCCTTGCCCGGGAGGGGTACACCCTCCTCCTGGTGGACCACGACATGGACCTGGTCATGGGCCTGGCGGACCGGGTGGTGGTGATGAACTACGGGGAGAAGATCGCCGAGGGCACGCCCAAGGAGGTCCAGAAAAACCCCTTGGTGCGGGCGGCCTACCTGGGGGAGGAGGTGGCCTAGATGCTCCGAACCGAGGGCCTTTCCGTGCGCTACGGGGCCTTTGAGGCGGCGCAGGGGGTAAGCCTCCGGCTGGAGGAAGGGGAGGCCGTGGCCTTGATCGGCCCCAACGGCGCGGGGAAGACCAGCGTGCTAAGGGGGCTTTTGGGCCTGGCCCGGGCGGAGGGGGAGGTCCATTTCTTCGGACGGCCTTACCCCAAAAGGAGCCCCGAGGCCCTCCTCCCCCTGGGGGTGGTCCTCGTCCCGGAAGGCCGGGCCCTCTTCGGGGGCCTTACCGTGGAGGAGAACCTCCTCCTCGGGGGCTTCCTCCGCTTCCGCCGCCGGGAGGACTTAAGGCCCGATCTGGAAAGGGTGTACGAGCTCTTCCCCAGGCTTAAGGAACGGCGGGGCCAGCGGGCGGGTACCCTCTCGGGGGGCGAGCAGCAGATGCTGGCCATCGGCCGGGCCCTCCTCGCCCGCCCCAAGCTCCTCCTCCTGGACGAGCCCTCCTTGGGCCTTGCCCCCCTCATGGTGCGGGAGATCTACCGCATCCTGGCGAGGCTCAAGGCGGAGGGGGTTTCCCTCCTCGTGGTGGAGCAAAACGCCAAGGTGGCCCTGGCCCTGGCCGACCGGGCCTACGTGATGGAGGCCGGCCGGGTGGTCCTGGAGGGGGAGGCTAAGGCCCTGGCCCAGGACCCCAAGGTGGTGGAGGCCTACCTGGGCCTCAAGGAGGTGGAGGAAGGGTGAAGGACCCCTTCATGGCCACCCTCGGTTTCCAGGTGCTCCGCCAGGGCCCGGGAGAGGCGGCGGTGGTGGGCGTGGTGGGGGAGGGGCACCTGAACCTCCACGGCACCGCCCACGGGGGCTTCCTCTACGCCCTGGCGGACGCGGCCTTCGCCCTGGCCTCCAACAGCCGGGGCCCGGCGGTGGCCCTTTCCTGCCGCATGGACTACTTCCGCCCCGTCCCCCTGGGGGCCAGGGTGGAGGCGGTGGCGGAGGAGGTCCACCTCTCCCGGCGCACGGCCACCTACCGGGTGGAGGTGCGCGCTTTGGGCAAGCTGGTGGCCCTCTTCACGGGCACCGTGTTTCGCTTAGGAGGTGAGGATGTACCAGCCGGAACTGGAAACCCTACCCAGGGAGAAGCTTAGGGCTTTGCAGGACGAACGGCTTAAGCGGGTGGTGGCCTACCTTTACGAAAGGGTCCCCTTCTACCGGAAGGCCCTGGACGAGGCGGGGGTGGACCCCAAGGCCTTCCGGGGCCTGGAGGACCTCCACCGCCTCCCCTTTACCCGAAAGACCGACCTCCGGGACCACTACCCCTTCGGCCTCTTCGCCGTGCCCCGGGAGGAGGTGGCTCGGATCCACGCTTCTAGCGGCACCACGGGGAAGCCCACGGTGGTGGGCTACACCAAGAGGGACCTCCAGATCTTCGCCGAGGTGGTGGCCCGCTCCCTGGCCGCGGCCGGGGCCAGGCCGGGGATGATGCTCCACAACGCCTACGGCTACGGCCTCTTCACCGGGGGCCTGGGCCTCCACGGGGGGGCGGAGGCCTTGGGCATGACCGTGGTGCCCGTTTCCGGGGGCATGACCGAGCGCCAGGTGATGCTCATCCAGGACTTCCGCCCCGAGGTCATCTCCTGCACCCCCTCGTACGCCCAGACCCTGGCGGAGGAGTTCCGGAAGCGGGGGGTGAGCCCGGAAGACCTTTCCCTGGAGTACGCCGTCCTGGGGGCCGAGCCCTGGACGGAGGCCATCCGCAAGCAGGTGGACGAGGGGCTGGGGGTGCGGAGCACCAACATCTACGGCCTTTCCGAGATCATCGGCCCCGGGGTGGCCAACGAGTGCGTGGAGGAGCGAAGGGGGAGCCACATCTGGGAGGACCACTTCCTCCCCGAGGTGGTGGACCCGGACACGGGGGAGCCTCTCCCTGAGGGGCAGGTGGGGGTTTTGGTCT
>FWWM01006918.1_pt1 | contig 23287 bp, 23 predicted proteins | sample 2228351 | NCBI WGS metagenome assembly FWWM01 (sample SAMEA103939774, study PRJEB20133) | metagenome
CTTGGGCCACCGGGAACGGGATCTGATCAAGGACTTCACGGAGAAACTGCCCCCACCCGCCCCTCCCCGCCGACCGGAATTCTCCTAGTGGGCAACGCGTGATCGGTACAGGCCTCTCCTTCTGCCCCCGGAGGGAGGCCTCCCCGCCCAAGGGGAGCTCAGAACCCTGCTTGCGCCATCATCCTTCACCCTCCACACCCCTTAACTCATCGCTCGTCACCCATCGCTTTTCCCGTCGCGCGTCACCCCTCAGTCCTTTGGCGATGCGGGCTCCAAACCCAAGGCGCCCGCTTTTGTCGCCTTCAAGACCCAGTTTTTTGGTCTGTCCCCACCACTTTATAATGGTGGTGGAGGTGGCTCATGGTGCGGAGTGCGTTCCTCGCGGCGGCGGTGTTCTTGTCGGTCGTGGCCGCGGCCCAAGTGCAACCCGATCCCGAAGCGATGGCCCTCTACGAGCAGGTGCTGCAAGCCTATGCCCAGTTCTCCCCTTGGGAGGCCCTCCTGGTGCAAACGATGGACACCCCATGGGAGTCGCTCACGTTCACCATGCGGGCCTGGTATGCTGAACCGTGGCTGAAGCAGGAAACGGCAACCCCTTACGGCGAAGACGTTGTGCTCATCGACTACGCCCGGGGCTTACGTGTCACCCCTGTAGGCGATGTTTGGCTGGAGGAAGAGATCGATCCCGAGGACCTGCCCCCGAGGCTTCCCATCCCCATCGCATTCCTCCCGGGGCCTTTGCAGATCCTTTCCTGGCGGCGTGAGGCCAGCGAAGACGGAGCGTTCTTGGTGCTTGAAGGAACAACCACGGGGTTGGGGGTGGAGTCGAAGGTGGTGCTATGGATCGACCCGGAGACTCTGCAGATCACGCGTGGGCAAGTGGAGTGGCTCAGTGGCGTCGTCACATGGTCTTTCCACGTCCAAACCTTTGTGCCCGGCGCAGAAGTCCCACCGGAGGTGTTCCAGCCTTCGCCTACAGCGCGGGTGGTGCGGCTGTCTCCCGTTCATCGCGAAGCCCAAGCCATCGCCGAGCGCGCCTTAAGCCAACTTCGCGGGCTCTCGTCGTTCTACGCCCTGATCGTTTCGCTTGAAGACGGAGCACTGATCCGGATTTGGTACAGCGATCCTTTCTTTCGCGAGGAACTACAGCTTGGCCTAGGAACTTCCCACGTGTCGATCATGGACATGGAAAGGGGCGTACGGTACGTCCAGCGGTATGGCGGCGATTGGGAGGCTTGGGAATTGTGGTCTTTTCCCACCCCCCTCCGGCCGCTTATGGCCCTGGGATTGCTCGTGCTGGAAAGGCGTTATGTGGACCTCGCCGAAGATGCGGTGGGCGACCGCTCGGTGTGGCGCGTGACCAGCCAATCCCCCGAGTGGGGCATCGAAGGCGCGGAGGGCGGCGTGCGCATGGTGCTGTGGGTGGACCCGGAGAGCTACGCCATCGTGCAGTACCAGGTGACCTACGCGATCACCGGGGAGGGGCGGGTTGAGCAAGAAACGCGCAGGATCCTGGAGTTCCAACCGGGCGTGGAAGTGCCAGCGGACAAGTTCGCCGTGCCCGAGGGGATCCCTGTGCGGCCCTTCCCAAGCTTCCTGCAAGAGGAAGTGGGTCCCGGCGAGAAGGCCGAGGTGGGGGTGCAATGGGAACCTTACTCCGCGGCGCGCCTGGAGGAAGCCCAGGCCCAGGGGCAATATGTGCTGCTCTACTTCACCGCCGCGTGGTGCCTGCCGTGCAAGTCGTTTGAGGAGGAGGCCTGGCGCGACGTGCGCGTGATCGAGGAGGCCGAGCGGTTCGTGCGCCTCAAAGTGGACCTCACCAACCTGGCCGATCCCCAAGTGCGCGAGCTGCAGTCCCGCTACAAAGCCCGCGCGGTGCCCTTGACCCTGATCCTCGACCCCATGGGAAACGAGGTGGGTCGACTGATAGGCGCTGTGCCCACTTGGGAACTTCTGCTCTTCCTCCGCTCCGTTAAGTAAGGAGGCAGCTTGGGGCGCCCCACTGCGCGGGGGAATCAGCAAGCCCTGCGGGAGGAGGCGCGGCCCCTCCACCTCCCTCCTTATGCGGGGGTCAGAGGGAAAGGGGTGACGGGATGAAAAGCGCGTTCATGGCATTGGGTTGCGTGGTGTTGTTGGGTGGAGCCACTTGGGCTGGACAAGCCACTGCGGAAGAAATTTGGGAGAAAGTGCTGGAGCAGTACCGCAGCTTGGGCGCCTTTTACCTCCAGGTCGTGGAGCAAAGCCCCCGCGGCTCGTTCCGCACCGTGGAAGTGTGGTTCAATTCCCCTTATGTGCGCATGCGGGAGGGCCCGCTTACTTTGGTGCTCGACGGCCGCCTGCTGGCCGTAGGCGCGGAAACCCTCTTCCTTTGGGACTTGGAAGGACGGGTGCTGTACACCCGCGTGGGCCAAAGGTGGCAAGGTCAGGAATTGCCCTTTATCCCCGCAGAGTACTACACCGAGCTGGTGTTGTTCCTCCTGGGCATTCCCGCGTTGCCCGCGGCCACGTGGGCGGAGCCCCGCGAAGAGGAGGTGGAGGGCCGTCCCACCTGGTGCCTCACCCAAAAGAGCGAGGTTGGGGAGGGAACGGCCGGCCCGCGGGTCCGCTCCTTCTGGATCGACCAGGCGACGCTGCAGCTCGTGCAGTACGACCGATGGATGTCCTCGCAAGCCCACGGGACGGAAGTTGTGGAGCCGTGGCGGGTCCGTGTGGTGGAATTTCAGCCCCGCCCTGCGTTCTCCCCCGAACTATTCTCTCCACCCGCGGGCATCCCTGTGCTGCCCATGCAGCCCCCGGCCACGCCCGTGGTCCCCTGGATTCCCTTCTCCGAGGAAGCCCTGGCCCGTGCCCAAGAGGAAGGAAAGCCTGTCGTGCTGCTGTTTACGGCTCGGTGGTGTGTCCCTTGCTTGAGCTATGAAGATGTGGCTTGGCAGGATGAACGGGTGGCGCGCGAGGCCCAGCGGTTCGTGCTCCTCAAGGTGGACCTCACGCAGTGGGACAACCCTGAGGTCCGTGCTCTGCAGCGGAGGTTCGGCATTTTCTATGTCCCCGTGACTGTAGTGCTCAGCCCCGCCGGGCAGGAGGTCGGCCGCCTGGTGGGGAGTGTTCCGTCCGAGGCGTTGCGCGACTTCTTGCGCTCCGTGGCCCCATGAAAGGAGGGCAAATGCGCAGGTTGGGGTGGATCGTTTGGCTGTTGGGCTTAAGCGTGGCGGTCGCCGGCCAGGAGACCGTGCTGGTGGAGGCTGAACTGGCCCTCTACCCCGGCTCCCGAGCTGCGTTGGCCGTCACCGTCGACGTGTTGGAGGGGTGGTACATCCAGGAGCACAAGCCGGTGATGGCTGAGCTCATCCCCACGGTGGTAACGGTGGAGCCCGCCGAGGGCCTGGTCTTTGGGGCTGTGCGTTACCCACCGCCCGAGAAGAAGTACCTCACCTTTGCCCGCCGGGAGCTGGGCGTGTACTCCGGCACGGTCACCTTCACCGTTCCTGTGGAGGTGGACAAGAACGCGGCGCCAGGCCTGCGCCTGGTCAAGGTCCTTGTGCAGTACCAAAGCTGCTCGGATCGGTACTGCCTGCTGCCCGAGGTGGCCGAGCGGGTGATTCCGGTGCGGGTGCTGCCGCCAGAACCCGCAGCCCAGGGGGATGCGAGGGTTCAGGTGTGGGGGCCGTTGGCGCTGGGCGGTGGTGTGTTGATTTGGGCGACCACCCGCCGCTCGAGCTCCAGAAGGCGGCGCTTCCAGGACAGGCCTGGTCCATAGCCACCAAGCGACCCGGTGCTGGCCACCACCCGGTGGCAAGGGACAAGGATGGGAATGGGGTTGGCGCCCACGGCCTGGCCCACCGCCCGCGCGCTGCGGGGCCTTCCCAGTCCCCGCGCCAACTCCCCATAGGTCACCGTCTCGCCATAAGGCACGCCCCCCAGGGCTTCCCACACCTTGAGCTGAAACTCCGTCCCTGTCAGGGCCACGGGCACGGTGAACCTCCGGATCTCGCCCGCCAAGAACGCGTTCAATTCCTCATGCAGCTCCCTGAGAAGGGGGCTCAGCGGCGCGGGAAGTGCCGGGAGCGCGCCAGGAAATTTCAGATGAACCACAGCTCCGTCCGCCTCGGCGGCCCAGAACGTGCCCCACGGTGTGGGGATCGCGCCCCAACGAAGGCTCATCGCTTGACCGCCTCGCTCAGCAGTTTGCCCAACTCGCGGGCCTGCTCGATGTCCTTGGCCAAGTCCCCGCGGCCCACCGCACCGAAGTACGGGTATTGCTTGATGAGCACAGGGCTCATGCGCATGGAGACCGCAAAGCGGTGCAGGTAGAGAAAAACGTCGATGGGGTCGTTGCCCGCGGTGGTGGCGACAAACGCGCACGGCCGGTCGTCCAGGAGATGGGGCCCTCGATGCCCACGCACCTCGTGAAAATAAGCCAAGCACGTCAGCCGCTCGCACAGGGCCGTGAGCCGCGAAGGAACAAAAAAATACAACGGCGAACCAATCACGAGACCGTCGGCGTCCTCCATCTTGCGCAACAGCTTCTGAAAGTCATCGCGAACCACGCACTTGTACGGTGTTTGCGCGCACACGTCGTAGCAGGCCTGGCAAGGGCCGATCTCCAGGTCGGCCAACTGCACCAACTCGACCTTCAGCGTGCTGTCGTTTTCCCGGGCCGCGGACAGCACCGTCTCCACCAGCTTGGCTGTGTTCCCCTCCTTGCGCATCGATCCCACGATTCCCAGAAGCTTCATGCCGGCCTCCTCCAAGGCTCCAGGTTACTCCACACCGGCCCCGGGAAAAAGAGGACATTTGCCAGACCTTGGCCCCTTGGGCGACAATCCTTCGTTATGGTCTGCATACGTTTTCTCTTGGCCCTCCTCGCCGTAGCTGTGGGGATGGCCCTGGGCAAGGGAGCAAGCCCTGAAAGGATCCTCCTCACCGGTTTTCCCGCGTGGGGCCCCACGGTCTGGAAGGACGAACACGGGCAGCTTGTGCCGGCGGGGTGTGGCCCTGAGGCCGCGCGTATTTTGCTGGCCTATTACGACCGCTTGGGCTACAGCCGCCTCGTGCGACCCGACCCCGAAGGCGCCATTCGTGAGCTTAGAGAACTCATGGGCACAACTACGGTGACCTGGGGTGGGCCCCAGGGCTTGACCTGGCCTTGGAAGTTCACCGAAGGCCTACAGGCTTTTGTCCAGCGCCGCTACCCGGGCGGAGCCCAGGTCCGCTCCTTCTCCGGCACGCTAGAACAGGTGTTCGGCAAGGCCATCGAGCTCCTCCAGCAGGGGATTCCTTCGGTGCTCCTGTTCGATTGGGCGGGTGGGGGAGGGGTCTTTCCTACGCACTACGCGGTGGTGGTGGGCTACGACCGCTCCCAGGGCCGCCGGCACCTCGTGGTCAACAACGGCTGGGGTTACGAGTTCCAGATCGTGGATATGGCCGATCCAGCCGTGGCGCCGGCCAGTGTGTACTGGATCGAAGCCGTTGCGGGGGAGGCCGAGGGCCCGGCCGGCGTGCCCTTGGGCCCTCCCAAGGACACCAACCTGTGGTGTACCAACGCCCAAGGTGAGCTCGCCCTGTGTCCCACCTTGCGGTTGCACTTTGCGCCCCAAAGCGCGGTGCGCTGGCCGCCCTCCACCCGCGTGGTCGTATTGGTCCCCGACACGGACCTTGTCCTAGGCCTGTGGGAATAAAGGTCTATCGCCAGCCTCGGAGGCGTTTTCGAAAGGGCCGGACTCGCAGCCTCAGTTGGCTCCGTTCCCCGTCCCGTTGCCGGCAAACTGCAGCTGCCACAGGGCCCAGAACAAGCCCTTGCGGGCCAAAAGCTCCTCCACCGGTCCTTCCTCCACCAGCCGGCCGTCGTGGATGACCAGCACCCGATCGGCGTGGCGAATGGTGGACAGGCGGTGGGCAATGACGAGGGCGGTGCGGCCAGCCATCACCTGCTCCAGCGCCGCCTGCACCTGGGCCTCGGTTTGGGAGTCCACCGACGCTGTCGCCTCGTCGAGCACAATCAGATTGGGATTGGCCGCCGCAGCGCGGGCCAGCGACAACAGCTGCCGTTCGCCCACCGAAAGCCTTCCCCCCCGCTCCTTCACCTGCGTGGCGTACCCCTCAGGCAGGCGCAGCAGGTACTCGTGCACGCCCACAGCTTGGGCTGCCCGCTCCGCCTGCTCCGGCCCCAACTTCCCATCCCACATGAGGATGTTCTCCGTCACATCCCCCGAGAACAGGAACACCTCCTGGGGCACGAGGGCCAACTTGCGCCGGTAATCCTGCAGATCCAGCTCCTCAACGGGCACGCCGTCGATGAGGACCTGGCCCTTCTGCGGCCGGTAGAAGCCCAGGGTCAGGCCCACGATCGTGGTCTTGCCCGACCCCGTGGGGCCCACGATGGCGACCCGCTCGCCGGGGTTCACCTTGAACGACACGTCCTTGAGCACCCACTCCTCGCCGTTGTAGGCGAACCACACGTTGCGGAACTCGATTTCCCCGCGCAGGGCGGGTAAGCGACGGGTGCCCGTGGGCTCCTCCGGTTCGTCCAAAAGCCCAAAAATGCGCTCGGCCGCGGCCATCGCCGCCTGGAACACGTTGTACTTCTCCGACAGGTCGCTCAAAGGCTGGAACAACATGCGGATGTAGCTGGTGAAGGCGATGAGCGCGCCCAAGGTGAACTCACCGCCCAGCACCCGCCGGCCACCGTACCAGATGAGCAAGGCCAGCGCCGTGCTCTGCAACACCGCCACCACCGGCCCAAACACCCCGTACACCACAATGGCCCGCATCTGCGCTTGGAAAAAGCCCTCGTTGATCCCCTGAAACTTTTGGAAGCTGCGCCCCTCTTGGCGGAACAGCTGGATGATGCTCATCCCGGAGATGGACTCGGCGAGGTAGGCGTTGAGCTGGGCCAGAATCGTGCGGGCCTTGCGGTAGGCCTGCCGCGCCCGCCGCCTAAACCAAAACGTCAGGGCCAGCAACACCGGCGTGAACGTAAGCAGCCACAGCGTGAGCCGGAAGTTGAGGTAGAACATGATCCCCAGCACCCCGGCCATCATGAGAAAGTCCTGCACCAGGCTCACCACGCCCTGGGTGAAGAAGTCGTTGATGGCGGCCACGTCGTTCGTGGCCCGCGTCACCAACCGACCCGTGGGCTGGCGGTCGAGGTACCCCATGGGCAGCCGCAACAGGTGCCGAAACAGGGTCCGCCGCATGTCGAACATGATGCGCTGCCCAGCCGACTGCAACGTATACACCTGACCGTAGGCCAACCCAAACCGCAGGGCCAACAGGCCCAAATAAGCCAAGGCCAGAAGGCCCAAGAATCGCACCGCCGGAGCCCGCAGGCGCAACAGGTCCCCAGGAGGAATGGACTTCAGCGCCTCCTCGGATGCCGCAAACCCACCGGGAACGGCCACAAACGCCTGCGGGTATTTGAACACCCAGTCCGCACCGGGTTCGCCCGGAGCTACCACCAGGTAACGGCTTCCCAACATGCCCTGGGCTTCCAGGTGTTGGCGTAGCTCCGGGCTGAGGTCCTTGGCCTGAACGAGAAAGCGCCCCGGCTCGAGGGGCAAAGCTTCTTCCACCGGGGCTTGGTCCGCCCGGACCTCCACCCACGGGAGCACCAACACCGAGTCCACCGCGGTCTTCACGAGGTAGGGCATGCCCAGTTCCACCCCGGTGATGCCCCCGGCCAAAAAGAACGCGAGCACAAACAAGCGCCAGTACGGCCGGGCGAACACCAGCATCCGCCTCAGCAGCCGGAGGTCCAGGGCTTTGCCCAGTTCCTCGTCTTCTTCGCGGTGGTGGTGACCGATCATCGCACCAGCGCCTGCTGAAGTTCACTAAGGCGCGCGTACAAGCCCCCGCGGCGCAGAAGCGCCGTGTGGTCCCCTTGCTCCACAATGCGGCCGCGGTCCAACACGATGATCCAATCCGCCTCGCGCACCGCCGAGATGCGGTGGGCCACCACAATGGCCGTGCGCCCCTTGAGCACCCCCCGCAGGTGGCCCAGGATCTCCTCCTCCACCTGGGCGTCCACCGCGGACAGCACGTCGTCCAAAATAAGCACCTTGGGGTCCATGAGCAGGGCCCGGGCGATGCCCACCCGCTGCCGCTGCCCGCCGGAAAGCGTGATGCCCCGTTCGCCCACCATGGTGTCCAACCCATCGGGGAAAGAGCGGATCTCGTCGGCCAGGCCGGCCAACCGAGCCGCCTCCCAAATCTCCTCGTCCGTGGCCTCGGGCCGGCCAAAGGCGATGTTCTCCCGCAGCGTCGCCGAGAACAGGAACACGTCCTGCGGGGCCATGCCGATCAGGCCCCTCAGCTCTTGGAGGTCGAGCGCGCGCACGTCCTTCCCGCCCAACAACACTGTGCCCGGCGGCGGGTCATACAGCCGCGGCAACAGCTTCACCAGCGTGGACTTCCCCGACCCTGTGAGGCCAACCACGCCCAGCGTGGAACCTTCTTCCACCACAAGGTGGATATCGCGCAAGGTGGGCTGCGCCGCCCCAGGGTAGGCAAACGTGAGGTGGCGGAACTCGATGGTGGTGGACGCAGGCGCTGGCGCAGGCTTGGCCGGGCTTTGAATTTCCGGGGCGCGGGTCAAGATGCCCTTGATGCGCTTCATGGACGCCGAGCCCTGCTGCAGGATGTTCACCACGTTGCCCATGGCCATCGTCGGCCACACCATCATCCCCAGGTAGCTGGTGATGGCCACGAGGTCGCCCAGGGCCAAGGTGCCGGCCAGCACGCCCCGCCCCCCCACCCACAGGATGATCCCTGTCCCCATCCCCGCGCAGATGCCGATGAGCGGCTCGAAGACACCCCACACCCGCACCAGGGCCATGTTCGCCTCCACGTTCTGCCGGTTTGTTTGAGCGAACACCCGCTCCATGCCCTCCTCGCGGGCAAACCCGCGCAGCAGGCGGATCCCCGACAAGGCTTCCCGCACCCGCTCCATCAAAAACGAAAACGCCTCCTGCACCCGCTCGAACCGGCGGTGGATGAGGCGGCCAAAGCCGAACACCACGAGCGTGATCAACGGCAGAGGGATGAACGCATACAAGGTCAGGCGCGGGGAGATCCCGATCATCGCCGCCAAAGAGAACGAGATCATGATCACGGCGTCGAAGGCCATGAGCGTGCCCATGCTGCAGGTACGGCGCACGGCCTCCAGGTCGTTGGTGGCGTGGGCCATAAGTTCGCCGGTGGAGTGTTCCATGTAGTACCCCGGTTCCAGGCGCAACAGGTGGGCGTACAACCGGCTGCGCAGGTCCCGCTCGATGAGGCGCCCGGCCCCGAAGATGAAGAACCGCCACACAAACCGAAACGCGAACACCACCACGGCGATGCCCACGAGGACGAGGCCATAGCGGGCCAGGTTCTCGCCCCGGCCGGCTACGAGGTCGTTCACCGCGCTGCGCACCACAAGCGGCGACACCAGCTGCAGGGCGTCCACAACGAACAGGGCGATCAGGCCCAGCAGCAGCCGCCACCGATAGCGCCAAAGCTCACGTAGGATATCCCGCATGGAGGACCGGCCATTATAGTGGGAAGCAGCCCTTGGCACCACACTTGTTGCCCATCCCGTGCGCTCGGGCTACGATGTGGGCGGAGGTGGCCATGGCTGAACGTGAAGTACAGGTCGGTGCTGAGCTGGAAACGCGCAAAGGGGTGTACTCCAATTTGGCGGTGATTTCCCATCATCCCGACGAGTTTTTCCTGGATTTCTTGCTCGTCGACCCGCAGGCGCAAACGGCCGAGCGGGGGCAAGCGGTGCTCGTCGCGCGGGTCATCCTTTCCCCCCGGCACATGAAGCGCCTGTACGAGGCCATCGGCGAAAACATCGAAAAATACGAGAAGAACTTCGGCAAGATCGTGCTGCCGCCCAAGCTGGCCTAAAGGGGTGACGGAAGAAAGTGATGGGTGATCAGCGACGAGACATGAGTTTGCTCAGGTTCTAGCCAACTTGTCACGCATGACCCGTTACGCGTCAAGGACTATCGCGGCCAAACCTCCAACCCCTGTAACCGGGGGCACCAACCCACGGCATCGAATCACACTCCCTCACCTCTTCCATGCAATGTGCGCGGTCTTCATTGGGAGTATGGCAGGTAAGACCAGGCCTTGGTCCAAGGAGTGCCGCCGAAGGCAAGCAAGCTCAGTCCTGGGCTGAGGATGGCACCAGCCCTGCGGCTTGAGGGCCGATCCATAGTCACAGAGCACCCGTGTTGAGCTGACCATCCCAAGCGCCCATAAACTCACAACCCTAAAAAGGGCTTGTCTTGTAATCTTCGTTCCCGATGCGATAGAAAGCCGCTCCTCCCTCCCCTGGCGGGAGGGAGTTGGTGGGAGGGGGAGGGATTTGGGAGACAGGCCCACCCTAAAAATTAAACATACGACCTCCAAGTCCGCGGGCCCAACGGACGTTCGTTTCAAGATAACATTGCCCACACAAGAATAAAACCCACGAAGGGGGCGAGAAAAAGTGAAAGTCGTAGGAATTGCCGGAAGCTTTCGTAAGGACAGCAACACCGAGTTTTACGTCAACAAGGCTCTGGAGACCCTGCAAGGGAAAAACATCGACACGGAGTTGATCAGCCTAAGGGACAAAGAAATCAAGCCCTGCACGGGATGCTACGATTGCGTGAAGCTGCACCGCTGCACCATCGAAGGAGATGACTTTGAGGAAATATTTCAAAAGATGATGGAGGCGGATGGGATCATCGTGGGCTCTCCTGTGTACTTCAGCTCTGTCGTTCCCCAGCTGATGGCCTTGCTGGATCGGGCCGGGTTTGTCGCCATGTGGTCTGGACGATGCTTTGCCAGGAAAGTGGGAGGCCCCATCGCTGTGGCCCGCCGGGCTGGACACAACTTTGCCTTCGCCCAACTTCTCCTTTGGTTCTTCATTAACGGGATGATCGTGCCTGGCTCAACGTACTGGAACGTGGGGATGGCCGGTGCTCGAGGGGCGCGTAATGCTCACGAGGACGAAGAGGGCATTCGCACTGTCGTCAACTTCGCCGAGAATATGGCCTGGCTCCTGGAAAAGGTGGGCGGGATGGGAAAAGTGGCGCAGCGCTAAGCGATCGGTGATGAACTTTTTCGTGTCCCGCGCCCCAGAATGGGCGAGGCACCTTGGACCTACCCCCACTGAGCCCCACAATCCCCCTTGGTGGGCCGGGATGAAAACACCGTTCCCTAAGAAGAAAGCGGCTTCAGCCGAGCAGGAATTGCCGCTCGAAACAACTGAAACCTTGCGCAGCCCGGGAGCCTTGCTCCCCAGCGCTCGTCGACGTCTTCCTACGGAACGGGGAAAAGAAGCTCGTCTCCAAACTGCTTTCGCCAGGCCGCGATCCCGCCGAACAGGCACCGGGCCTGGGCAAAGCCCACGCTCTGCAGGTATTGCGCCACCGAGCACGCCCGCGAGCCGTCTTCGTCTACAACCCAAATGGTGAGCGAAGTGCCCACGCGCGGGCGAGGAAGCCCAGCGGCCCACGCCGCCACGGCCTCGGCCGTGGGCAGGGACACGTTTTCCGCGCCGGGGAACCGGCCCTGCGCGTAAGCCTCGCGCGGACGAAGGTCCACAATGTACTGGAACTGCTGGGCCAGTTGGTTGGCGTGGATCACGTGGAACGTGCCATGGTAGGGGTTCGCCGTGTCAATCATCCGCGCAGCACCTGGCGCCCATACAAGGAACAAATCGCCCATGGCCACATACCAACCGGCAAGCCCCCCGGAGATCGCCCGCGCCACATAACCTTGTTGGTTGAGAAGCTGCACGGCCTGCAGGGCGTCCGCCCCCTTGGCGTCGTACACGTAAATCATCCTCCGGCGCGGCAGCTCCCACATCCGCGTCTGCAGCTCGGCCAGAGGGATGTTCACCGCGCCCAAAAGATGCACGCGGGCGTACTCCTCCGGTGGCCGCAGGTCCACCAACACGTAGTACCCCTGCTCAAAGGTGGCTAGGCTTCCTTCGTAAGCGGACAGCTGCCGCACAATCCCCCGCACGGTGATCTGCACCTGGGGCCGGGAGGGGTCGTTGCTGTAGACCGTCACGGACTGGGAAACGGGCTGAGCGTAGCGGCTGTAGCCCGCGGTACGAAACGTGATCGTCATTTTGACCGACTCCTTGGGAGCCAGGGTCCGTTTGGGAAGCTCGTAGCTCGTGCAGCTGCAGTTGTAGGTGACGTTGGTGATCTGGAGGGTGGCGTCGCCGTCGTTGGTGAGCACGACCTCAAAACGAATCACTTCCCCATCCAAAGCTGTGCCGAAGTCGTAGAGGGTGCGATTAACCCCCAATTTGGGGGCCGCCAGGGCCACCAGGCCCAAGTTCAAAAAAACCAAAACCACGGTTGCGCTACGCTTCATGTGCTCCTCCTTTCTCCTGGCCCAGCCAGGCGCTTTGGGTTCCAAGCGGAGCCCATGTTCCTCAACGCGCGTGAAGGTACGCAACCCGGGCTGCGCATGCAACAACATGGGCGGATCGCCTTTGCCCATGGGGATTGAAAGACGCCTTCCCAAGATATCTTTGGCCTCAGCCTCCTCGGTCGCGGATGAACGCAAGGATGCCGGCGAGGATGCCCTGGGCAATCTTGTCTTGGTAGGCAGGGTCCACCAGCTTTTGGCGCTCGCTGGGGCAGGAGAGATGGCCCACCTCCACCAGCACAGCCGGGATCTTGGCCGAACGCAGGTACAGCGCTTGCTCCCGTACCCCCAGGTCCTTGGCCCCTGTGGCCTTCACCACCTCCCGCTGAATGGCCGCGGCCAGCGCATAACAGGCGTCCCCGGGCGACCGCGACGTGTCCACAAGCGTCTCCACCCCGCAGCGGGTGGTTTGCGGAAAGCTGTTGCTATGGATGGAGACGTAGAGCGCGGCCCCGCTGCGGTGGGCCATGGCCAGTCGCTCCTCCAGCGTCAAGAAGCGGTCGGTGTCCCGGGTCAAGAGGATCTCCAGGTGCGGGTTGTTTTTGGCCAGGGCTGCCACGCGCAGGGCCAGGGCGAGGTTGATGCCCTTTTCCTGCACCCCAGTTACGATGGCGCCAGGATCCTGGCCTCCGTGGCCGGCATCGATGACCACGCGGACCTTGGAAACTTCCAGGTCGGTGGGGACGGGTCGCAGCGTCCAAGCAAGCACCAAAACCAAGGTCATGATCACAAGCAAGGTAGCGACCTTGGGCATGGCGGCAGGGTAGCCGAGCGCGGGGAGGAGCAAGAGGCCAGCTGTCCGATCCGGGAGCCGCGCGCGGCGCTTGAACGGGCGGTGGGGGATGGGTAAGCTTCAAATTGAAAATGAGTTTTGATTCTATAACCGCCGATGCCCTTGCCCCCGGCCAGTCCGCCCAGGTTGTGGCCATTCGCGCCGGCCACGGTCTCGCCCTCCGCCTCCGCTCCATGGGCTTGCGCCCGGGCACGGTGGTGCGGGCGGTGGCCTCCGGTCCCCTCCGCGGGCCCATCCTGCTGGAGCTGAACGGAACCCGCCTCGCTTTGGGCCGGGGCGTGGCCCGCCGCATCCTCGTCCGCCCCCTCTCATGACCCTCCGCCGCATCGCCCTTGTGGGCCAACCCAACTCGGGCAAGTCCACCCTGTTCAACGCCCTGGTGGGCTTCCGCGCCGTGGCCTCCAACTTCCCAGGGACCACCGTGGAGGTCATCCGCGGCCGCACCACGGTCGGTGGACAGCTCGCAGAGCTCGTGGACCTCCCCGGCACTTACTCCCTGTGTTCGTCCGACCCCGCGGAGCAGCAAACCCGGGACTTCCTTCTCTCCGGCGCGGTGCAGGCCGTGGTCCACGTGGTGGACGCCTCTGTACTGGCCCGCTCGCTGGAGCTCACCTTGGAGCTGGCGGAGCTGGGCTTGCCCATGGTTCTATGCCTCAACATGGCCGATGAAGCCGAACACAAAGGCCTGCGCGTGGATGTGGAGGAGCTGGCGGAGCGGTTGGGCATCCCCGTGGTGGCCACGGTGGCCCGGCGGGGCGAAGGTTTACGTGAGCTTTTGGCGGCCATTCCGCAAGCCCGGCCGGCCCGCCTGCCCCGCTACGCCGCCGACCTCGAGCGGGCCCTCGTGCAAGTGGCCAGCGTTCTGGAAAGGAATGGCCAAGCCCAAGGGCTTCCCTTGCGCCACGCGGCCAGCCAGGCCTTGGCCGGAACCCTTCCCCTTCCGCCCGCGGTTCAGGCCGAGCTGGAACCCATCCGGGAAGAACTGAAGCGGCAACGGGGCGAGGACCCCGCCCTGGTGCTCGCCGACGAACGCCATGCCCAAGCCCTGCGCCTTTTTGAGGAAACCACCCGCGTGAGCCCTGCTCGGATCACCTGGCGGGAGCGGCTCGACGACGTACTCATGCACCCTTGGTTGGGCTACCCTGTGTTGCTGGCCGTGTTTCTGGCGCTGTTTTGGAGCGTGTACCGCATGGGTACGGCGCTGGAGGGATTGCTGGTCCCGCGGCTGGAAGTGGTTTCCGAGCTCGTGGAGCCGATGGTGGGGGGAGGGGTAGGTGGAGCCGTGCTGCTTGGCGCCCTCAACGGGCTTTGGGCTGGATTGGCCATAGTCCTGCCTTACCTTCTGCCGTTTTTGGTGCTCATGGCCCTGTTGGAGGACGTGGGGTACTTGCCCCGGGTGGGGTTTCTGCTCGACGGGCTGATGCACAAGGTGGGCTTGCACGGGAAAAGCGTGATTCCGTTCCTTCTCGGCTACGGGTGCTCGGTGCCGGCGGTGCTGGCCACCCGCATTCTGGAGCACGAGCGGGACCGCCTGCTCACCGCTGGCCTGGCCGTGCTGATCCCTTGTGCTGCGCGAACCGTGATCCTGATGGGGTTGGTGGGCCGGTACATAGGCCCGTTCGCTGCCCTGGGGTTGTACCTGTTCAATGTGGGGGTGGTGGCCGCAGCCAGTTTTGTACTTACGCGTTTGCTGCCCGGTTGGGGACCCGGGCTCATTTGGGAGATTCCCCCCTACCGCTGGCCGCAGCCGCGGGCCGTGGCGGGGAAAGTGTGGCTCCGCCTGAAAGGCTTTGTGCTGGTGGCCTGGCCGGTGCTTGTGGCAGGTAGCGCCCTCCTCGGCCTCGGCCAAGCCCTGGGTTGGGACCGGGCCTTCAACCAAGCCCTCCGCCTCTTCACCTGGCCCTTGGGTTTGCCCGCGGAGACAGGGGTCCCCTTGGTGTTTTCCGTCCTGCGCAAAGAACTGGGGCTAGTGCTGTTGGGCCAGGCGTTGGGCAGCGAGGATTTCAGCCAGGTGCTCACCCAGGGGCAGATGCTCGTGTTCACCATGTTCATCCTCTTTTTTGTCCCTTGTTTGGCCACGGTGGGCACCTTGGGGCGGGAAATCGGTTGGAAGCGCACCGGGCTCGTGGTGGGGGGCACCCTCCTTTTGGCCCTCGGCCTGGGACTCCTCACCCGGGCTGTGGTGAACTGGCTTTGAGTTTCAGTGATGCAGGGATCGGTGAAGAGACTTCTTGAAGGCACACCACCAGCCCAGACCACTTCTTACTTGTCACCTGTTACGCGTCACCCCTCATCGAGTTGTAGATCCCTATGAGGGTTTAGAGGTATTGCCACGAGGGGGTCATGACGCGTTACGCGTGGCGAGTTGGCTCCCGGCTCTAACAACCCATCACTCAGCACCGGTCACTGCATGACTCCTCTTCTTGTCGCCCGTCACGGCCTTTTCCGAGGTCCGATCCCACGCGCCAAGGTCCGGCGCTACAATTGAGTTGGGGTGCAACGCGGACTTTGCGTACGGTACAAACCCGCCCACCAATGGTGCGCTCGGGGCAGCCCAAAGACCTGCCCTTGTTGGGCCACCTCCTCATGGAAGCCTATCGCGGGCTGGAACGGTATGGTGAGGAAAGTGAAGCCGAGGCCCGCCGCTACATTCGCTGGCTGTGGTACACCTGCAAGCAAGGTTTTCTCGTGGCTGAAGCGGACGGGGAGCCCGTGGGGTTCATCGCCGCCTGCGCCAACTGGCGCGATCCCGAGCTGGGCGTGGTTCTGGAGATCCACGAAATTGTGGTCGAGCCCCGCTGGCAAGGCCGTGGGGTGGGGCAAGCCCTGCTGGAACGCGCTTACGCGCTGGGCCGGGCCCGCGGTCGGTCCACAGCCGCGTTGTGGGTGGGCAAGGACAACTTCCGCGCCCGAGCGTGGTACAAGAAATTGGGCTTTGAAGAGTTGGGGACCTACGGGGATTGGGTGCGGATGGCCCGGCCTATTCCCAGCGGCGAATCAACCGGGCGAGAATTTCCGCAAGCGCAGTAAGTTCCTCGACAGATAGGGCTTCGTGCCAGGTGTGGGCGACAGCGAGGTCGCCGGCCCCGAACACCACGGCAGGAACACCGTGCTCCACCACGTGGTGGGCGTCGGTCCAGGACGGCATGCCCGTGAACGAGGCCGACTGGCCAACGACCTCCTCCACGGCGGATCGCAGGGCCTGCACCACCTCCGCTTGTGGGTCGGTTTCCCACGGTTCCCACGCGTCGGTGACGAACAGGCGCTCCGCTTCGCGGAACGCCTCATGCACTTGCTGCAGCACCTCTTGCACGGACAGGCCGGGGGCAAAGCCGATGTCCAGCTCCATGCGGCAGTGGGGCGGAACGACCATGGTGTCGTAGCCTCCTTCGATCTTGCCCAAGTTGACCCACGCGCCATAGGGGAACAAGTGGTGGTGGTGCCGCATGAACGGCTGCTCGCGCAGCCGCTGGTAAAGCTGGAAGGCGCGTTCAATGGCCGACTCCCCAGTCCAGGGCATGGACCCATGCGCGGCCCGGCCAGCCACCAGCACCTCCAACCCTATGGAGCCGGCCTCGGCCGGTGCCAACTCCAGCCGTGTGGGCTCAAGCACCACGGCCCCGCGTACCCCCGGCGGCACCGCCAAAGCCTCCGAGCCACGCCCCAGCTCTTCTTCGTCCACCACCAACGCCACCTGCACAGGTTCTTTCGTGTGCCGGAGGGCCCACAGCAGCGCGGCAATCTGCCCCTTCGTGTCCACCGCGCCGCGCCCCACAAGAAAATGGTCTTCCACCCGGGCCGAGAACGGCGCGGGGTGCTCGAACGGGGGGAATACATCGAGGTGGGTGATGATCCACGGCCCCCCCTGACCCCGCGCCGCCACGAGGTTGTGGCCCACGCCCAAGATTTCTTGGCGGTGCACCGCCAAACCGGCGCGTACAAGCTCCTGTTCGACGAACTCGGCACATAGGTCCTCGCGGCCCGTCACCGTGGGAAATTGCATGAGCTGCAGGGCCAGCTTCACCAATTCGGTCGCCATCGCTCCTGCATTGTACCGGCTTGCTTGAGAGGGCAGCCCAGGGGCTAAGGCCGCGGGCCAAACAACCCTGTGCCCAAGCGGATCATCGTCGCCCCCTCCTCCACCGCAATTTCCCAGTCCGCGCTCATGCCCATGGAGAGGGTGTCCCAGTGGGGGAAATGGAGCTCACGACCCAGCTCGTCGAACAGTTTGCGCAGCGCACGGAAGTAGGGACGGGAGTCCTCCGGCCTTTGTGGCGCAGGAGGAATGGCCATGAGTCCCCGCAGCTCTAGGTGGGGAAACCGCGCCAGGTGGCCTACCAGCGCAGGCACCTCCTCAGGCCACACACCTGCTTTTTGCGGCTCACAGCCAATGTTGACCTGGATCAAAATGGGCAAGGTGCGGCCTTCCCGGGCCAACACTTGTTCCAACTTTTGGGCCAACTCCAAGGAGTCCACGGTTTGCACCCAGTGGAAGGTCTGCACAGCTTTGGGGACCTTGTTGGACTGCAGGCGGCCGATCATGTGCCAGATGACCGGTTCGGGGATCAAGGGCTTTTTGCGCTGGGCTTCTTGCACGTAGTTTTCTCCGATGTGGGCGATGCCAGCGCGGATGGCGGCCCGAATTTCTTCGGGCGCGCGGTCCTTGGTGGCCGCCACCACGATCACCCCCGGCGGCACCCGACGCAACACCTCGGCCACCCGTTCCTCCACGCCCATAGCCCCGCAATTGTAAGGCACATGAGCTTTCCGCCCGGGCCCAACACGGGCTCCTACGCGCTCATTGGCATCAAGCCCAGCGCCCATTATGCTTCGGCCATGGCGTTGCGGGTGGTGGAAGTCCACGACCTAGTCAAGGTCTACCGGCGGAGGGTGAAGGAGCCGGGGATCCGCGGCACGCTCCGCGCTCTTGTGCACCCGCAAGTGGAGGAGGTCCACGCCCTGAAAGGGATTTCCTTTTCCGTAGCGGAAGGGGAAATCGTAGGCTATGTGGGGCCAAACGGCGCGGGAAAAACCACAACCCTAAAAATCCTCGCCGGCGTCCTTTATCCCACTTCCGGGGAGGTGCGCGTCCTCGGCCATATCCCCTGGCGGCGGGAAAAGGCGTTCCTCAAGAAGATCACGTTCGTGCAAAGCGGCCGGGGGTTCCTCGAGGAAGTGGCCTGGGACCTAAGCGTCCTCGATGGCCTCCAGTTTGTAAAGGACCTGTACGGCATTCCCAAGCGGGAGTTCCAAGCCACGGTGGAGGAGCTCGCTGAGCTTTTGGAGTTGGGCGAGTTCCTCCGCGTTCCCCTGCGCCAGCTTTCTCATGGGCAGAGGATGCGGGTGGAGCTCCTCGCTGCCCTCCTTTGGCGACCCAAAGTCCTTCTTTTGGATGAACCCACGCTGGGGCTGGACATCTTCTCCCAAAAGAACATCCGCGATTTTTTGAGGACGTACGTGGCGCGCACGGGAAGCTCTTGCCTCGTCACCTCCCACTACATGCGGGACATCGAGGAACTGGCCGACCGACTGATCATCCTGAACCAAGGGGAGATTGTGTACGCGGGCTCGGTCAGAGAAGCCGTTTCCAGGTTTGCTCGGATCAAGTGGATTCGCCTAAGGCTCGAGCACCCCTTGCCTTTGGAGGCCTTTTGCTCCTATGGTCAAGTTCGGGAAAGCGCTTCCGAGAATTCAGGGCCCGAGGTGGCCTTGGAGGTCCCCAGCGACAAGGCCAAAGCCATCGCCCAGGAGATCCTCAGCAAGTTTCCGGTGAAGGACATCCTCATCGAGGAGCCGGACCTGGAGGAGGCCCTGCGGGCCTACTTCGGCCGGGAAGAACCATGAGGCCTTATTGGGCAGCGTTCAAGATCATGCTTGAGAACACGTTGCGCTACCGGGCCAATGCGTTCTTTTACCTGTCTTGGGTGTTGGTGCCGCCCCTGGCCATGTTTTTCCTTTGGCGGACAGTGCTCGGCGAAACGGGGAGTTTGAGCACCTACACCCTGCGGGACATGGTCACCTACTACCTCGTGACCCAGTTTTTCAGCTCGCTTTTGCCCGCGGCGTGGACGGACATCGGAAGGAGCATCCGCACAGGGGAAATCTCACGCTGGCTTGTGCGTCCGGCGAGCCACTTCGGCCTGTTCTTGGCCCAAAGCTTGGGGGTGACGGCGGTGCTGGCGGGGGTGAGCCTCGCGGGCTGGCTTGTTCTGGTGGCCGTCTTGCGAGGGTACTTCCTCTGGCCCCATCCAGGGGATGCGGTCCTGGCCGTGGCGTTTTGGATAGGAGGGTGGTTGGTGTACTACCTGTGGGGGTACCTCCTCAATTTGTTGGCCTTCTGGACCGAGCGAGCCCAAGGGGTGTGGGGGTTGGAGGATGCTCTCGTCTGGTTTTTGAGCGGAGCGATCATCCCGTTGGACGTCTTGCCCCTGCGGGAAGTGTGGCTGGCGTTGCCCTTCCGCTTTTTTGGCTTTCTTCCGGTACAGGTGTTCCTGGGGCGGCTGGGCCAAGGGGAGATCCTCCGCGAGTTTCTGGGCCTTATTCTGTGGCTGACGGTCTTAGGGAGCGTTGTTTTCCTCGCGTGGCGAAGGGGTCTTCGCCGGTATCAGGCGCCGGGAGGGTGAGATGGTGCGGGCCCTTTGGGCCGTGTTTCGGCGGAACCTGCAGTGGGAGCTGGCTTTCCGGGCCGATGCCCTCATGGCCTTTTTGGCCGGCGCCCTCCGCCTGACGGCAGGATTCCTTCTGTTTCGGGTGATTTACGCCGAGGTAGAGGGGATTGCCGGCTGGAGCTGGCCCGAGGCGTTGGCCCTGTTGGGCACGTTCAGCCTTATTTCGGACCTCGAGGCCGGCCTTTTCCGCCGCGGACTCCATCGCCTTCCCGACCTCGTGGAGGAAGGCAAGCTCGATCAATACCTCGTCCGTCCGTTTTCTGTGCCGTTGCTCGTGGCCTTAAGCGAGGTCAACGTGCAAGTCCTCTGGCGCATTCCCTTAAGCGCGGGTCTGCTTGCCTATGCTTGGAGCCTCGGGCCGTTCCTCCCAGGTCGGTTCCCGCTGTTTTTCATCTCCTTTTTCATGTCCCTTGCCATTTACGTGCTTTTCGTCTTTTGCCTCGTGGCCCTTTCCTTTTGGTTTCTGGAGGTGAACAACCTGTTTTGGGTGGCTTACGATCTTGTGGAGTTTGGCCGCTGGCCGGAGGTCGTGTACCGGGGGCCGATCCGCTGGCTCTTTCTCACCCTGCTGCCCTTTGCCCTGCTGGCCAATTGCCCAGTCCGCGTGTTTTTCCGCGGAGACCACGGGCTGTTGCTGCACCAGGGTTTGGTGCTGGTGGGTTTTGCCCTGTTGGGTTGGGGGATGTGGCGGCAGGGTCTGCGCCGCTACCAAGGGGCGGGTGGCTAGACGCGCTTTTCCGGCCAAACGCACTAGAGACAAGTTCGGCCCAAACTGCGCGGGTGAGGGTGTGAGGCTCAACAAACCCGCCGCTCGTTTCCCCCGTCGATTCTCGCGCTACGGGATGCGGCGGTTCAGCTCTTCGGTTGCGGTGACTTTCCTCTAAACGCTGAGCCCTTGGGCTTAACTTCTGTTACCGCGTGGTCCATCGCCCATGCTCAGTTGTGGATGTCCCTGCCGTGGACCGAGCTTGCCGAAGATCACGTCGCTTTTCCCCTTCCGTTTCCTTTCCGGGGGCATGGCAGCGATCCCCTGGCCACCAAGGGGAACCACTTGATTCAAGCGTCTATGGACGTATACTAGGGTAAACCGCTGCATAGCGGTTGGTTCCATCGATAAGGGCAAACCCTTCGCGAGGAGGGGACGCAAAGCCACGGGTCCCACGTGGATAGCCGGGCTGCCGAAATGGAACGCGGTCGAGGAGCAAGGGTCTGGTGGAGAAAGCTGGCCCTGGGGTTGGTGCTTTCCCTGGGCCTTCTTCCCTTGAAGGCTGGAGAAATCGCGGGGGGCATTGGGGCGATTGGCCATCCGGCGGGGACTCCCGCCACCCTTTCCTGGGGGTTGGAGCGGATTCAGGCCCCCCAGGCCTGGCAGGTGACGATGGGAAGTCCCGAGGTTGTGGTCGCCGTGATCGACAGCGGCATCGACTGGACGATCCCGGAGCTGGCCGAGGTTCGCTGGACCAACCCCCACGAAATTCCCGGCAACGCAGTGGATGACGAAGGTAATGGGTACGTAGACGACGTGTACGGGTGGGATTTCCGGGACAACGTTCCCGCCCACCTCCGGCGCACGGCCCTTCATTGGCACGGCACGTTTGTGGCGGGGATCATCGCCGGGCGGCTGAGAGAGGGCATGGTGGCCGGCGTGGCCCCCAACGTCCGCATCATGGACCTCCGCTTCCTGGACGCGCGCGGTTTGTTCACCACCAAGGACTGGGACCGCCTAGCGGCGGCCATCCGCTACGCCGTGGACAATGGCGCGCGGATCATCAACCTCAGCCTGTACGCGCGAGGCACTCCCCCAGCCGTGGTGGAACAGGCCCTTGCTTACGCCGCAACCAAAGGCGTCATTGTGGTGGGCATCGCCGGAAACGAGGGCAAACCGGAGGTCCTCTATCCTGGCAAGTATCCCACTGTGCTGGCCGTGTCAGCCACAGACCCCACCGACGCCTTGGCCTACTTTAGCTCTTGGGGAGCGGAGGTTGCCATCGCGGCCCCCGGCCATGAGGTGGTTTCCCTGCTCCCCGGCGGAAGGGCGGCCGTGAACTCCGGCACCTCGTTTGCCGCCCCCCATGTCAGCGGAACGCTGGCCCTCATCCTTTCTGCCAACTCGAGCCTCAGTGCCCAGGAGGCTGTAGGAATACTGCTTGGCAACTGTACACCGTTGGGGTCTGCCGGTGATGTCCGGTTTGGGGCGGGCTTGGTGAACACCGCACGCGGGGTGGCGGCCGCGGTGCGCATCGGCCCTTAGGGACAAATGTCCACTTGACAGGGAGCGGGCGGCGCCCTAAAGTGCAAAGCGATGTAAACAAACCCTGAAAAGGGCAAACCCGTCGGAAGGCGGGGGCGCAAAGCCGCGAACCCAGAACGGGTGGTTGGGCTGCCAGGGCAACCTGGCAGCCCATTTTGTTGGTGGCGCCAAAAGGAGGGAAGTGCGATGCAGTTGACGCTTTACTACAACAGGCAAGACCAGTACTTGGTGGACCTGGTGGACGAAATCGCTGAGCGCGAGCGCAAATCCCGCTCCGCAGTGATCATGTCCATCCTGGAAGAGCACTTCGAGCGAGGCAAGCGCCTGGGGGAAATCCTGGTGGACTTGAAGGCCGTCACTCCCCAGGACGTGGAAGAGGCTTTGCAGGAGCAGAAGAAAAGCAAATCGCCTCGGAAGATCGGGGAAATTCTTGTGGAGAAGGGCCGAGCGCCCAGCGAATTGGTGAAGCGGGCCTTGGTGATCCAGGGCCGGTTCAACCGGAGCTGAGTTAGGAAGTACAGCATTGCGCCGAAAAGGCAAACCCGGAGCGATCCGGGGGCGCAAAGCCATGGACCTCCCGTAGGCTGCCAGGCTGCCGAAGCGCAAGCTGAAAAGGGAGGGGACCATGGCGAAGTTGTTAGATCGGTTCAAGTTTGGACCAAATCACGCCTCTTGGCGGGTATTTGGGACGTTATTCATTTTGGCTGCCTTAGCTCACGGAGTGGCGCCACTTCCGGTTCTAGCCCAAAGCTGTGGCAACTACACGGTGACGTTCCTCGGGGCCACGTTCGATGGGACGAACACCACCTTCAGCTACCGCGTGTGCTCAAACGACAACCCGGCGATCAGTCACTGGGTCATGGGACTGCCCACGACGTGTGCCGAGTGCAGCGACGTAGTTGCTGCCAGCCATAGCTACTCATGTGGAACCGACCCGACGACGGGCTTGTTTGGCGTCAAGTTTGACCAGGGATTCAGCACGCCGCAGTGCCGGGACTATTGGGTCACATTGCGGGGGTACTGGCCGACCGGGGAGATCACGGTCGCCGTCAAGGCTGGGACATTAGAGTGCTTCTACCAAGTCCAAGGGCCGGCCTGCCCTCCTCCGGGCCAGCCGGCGATCGGGATCAGCAAGAGCGCCAGTCCGACCACGGCAACGGT
>FWWM01006919.1_pt1 | contig 23285 bp, 15 predicted proteins | sample 2228351 | NCBI WGS metagenome assembly FWWM01 (sample SAMEA103939774, study PRJEB20133) | metagenome
CACACGCTGAGGGCCGGACTGAGGCACGGGGCTGCTGGCGCGCGCGAGAGCTAAGCCAAAGCTCGGAGGCCGTTTTTTCCAAAAAAACACTCGTCGTAGTGGTGGAGGAATATAAGCGCGGCGACGTTAGCGCGCTGCTACGCCATTAGCTGAAAGTGAGAGCGGGCGGGGTGCCCAGGGCTCAAGCAAAGGGTGGGGAGTTGCCTGCACGAAAAAGCTGAGTGAAAGCTCGATGGCCGTTTTTCAAAAAAAACTGCCGGTAGTAGTGGCTTTCGACTTTTTATACACCACCGAGATTGCCTCACTCTTTTTCCTATTTTTGCCGGCCTTTAGCCGTGGAGAACTCTGCTGCGAAGGATGCGGCGAGGCGCTCTTGTTGGGGCAAAGGTGATTATAGATTATGCGACTGAAAACCCTTGAAATAAAAGGCTTCAAAAGTTTTGCTAACGAGACGGTTATCCATTTCAACGCTGACGTAACGGGCGTGGTAGGGCCGAATGGCTCGGGCAAGAGCAACGTTGTGGATGCTATACGGTGGGTGCTGGGCGAGCAGAAGAGCCGAGAGCTGCGCTTGGACAAGATGTCTAGCGTGATTTTCAACGGCACTAAACGGCGCAAGGAGGGGCAGGTGGCTCAAGTTTCGCTGACTTTTGAAAACACTAAAAACCTCTTGCCCACGGAATTCCAGACCGTAACCATCAGCCGCATCCTTTACCGCAGTGGCGAGAGCGAGTATCGCCTCAATGGTGTGCCTTGCCGCCTCAAGGACATCACCTCCTTGCTGATGGACACTGGTATCGGCCCCGACTCCTACGCCGTCATTGCCCTCAACATGGTGGAGGATCTTCTCAGCGACCGCGAGCAGGCTCGGCGCCGCATGTTTGAGCAGGCCGCTGGCATTAGTAAGTATAAGGCTCGTAAACACGAAACCCAACTCAAGCTCGAGGCCACCAGCGCCGACCTTGACCGTGTGGAGGACCTGCTCTACGAGATAGAGGACCAATTGAAAAAACTGGAAAAGCAGGCGCAGCGCACCCAGAAGTTTTATGAACTGAAAGACGCTTACAAAAACACCTCCATCGAGCTGGCCCTCCATCACTTAGCGCAATACCGTCGGCGCCATAGTGAGTTGGAGAGCCAAATCCGACAGCAAGAAGACCTTTACCGCGCTAACGAGGCCCAAGCCCGACAATTAGAGGCCGACATTGAGCGATTGCGAAAATCACACACTGACGAGGAAGTCGCCCTTAGCGCCCAACAGCAGCAGGTCAATCAACTTACAGGGCGCATCCGCTCCAAGGAAAATGAGAAGAGCCTACTGGCTCAAAAGCGTACCTTCATTACCCAGGAGATAGCCCGCCTGGAAGACCAACTGATGCGCGCGAGTGATACTATACGCCGCCTAGAGGCTGAAATTGAAGGATACCAGACTGACCTCAACTACGAAAAACACCTAGAGGCAGATATGGAGGGTGAGCTGGAGCAGGCACGCCTTAAGCTCCAGAAAGTGCAGGCCGACCATAGCCTACTCAAGGGCCATTTGGAGGAATTCGTAAGGGAACAGCAGGCTTTGGAGCGCCAAATTGTCGATTTAGAGCGTCAGAAGGCCGTCCAGCAAAGCCAAGTGGATAACCTTCGCCGCGACGTGGAACGCACCTTGGCCGACGTAGCCCTGCGCCGCGCTGAAATGGAGACCTTGCAAAGTAGTGTTGCCGACATAGAGAAGCGCCAGCAACAGCAAAGCAGTCGCATCGCCCAACTCGAGGCCACTGAAGAAAAACGCCGCAAGGACATTGCCACCACCGAACAAGAACTGGACGCGCTCACGCGCCAGTTGGCCCAACACAACCGCCAACTCGATGCGCGCCGCAACGAGTACAAGCTCACCAAGAGTATGGTGGAGAATCTCGAGGGCTTCCCGGAGAGCATCAAGTTCCTCAGCCAACAAAAAGAGTGGGCCAAAAACTGTCCGCTGTTGAGCGACCTCATCTACGTGCCGGAAGAATATCGCGCCGTCATCGAAGCGTATTTGGAGCCATACCTAAACTACTACGTGGTACCCCATGCTGAAGCCGCAGTGGAGGCCATTCGGCTGTTGGGGCGCACTCAGAAGGGACGAGCCAACTTTTTCCTCCTCGATGCTTTCGAGTATTACGAAAAGCCGCTGACGCTGCTACCCGCGGGCTTGCGCGCCATAGACGTCGTGGAGGTAGAACCTCAGTATCGCTCTTTGGTGGCCTATCTGCTCGAAAATGTGCTCATTGTGGACGATGCCTCTGCCGCTGCTGCCAGCAGCGAGGCTGCTGCGGGCGTGGTGCTCCTCTCGCGCTCGGGTACTTTTGTGCGGCGCCGTTTCAGTCTCAGCGGCGGCTCCATTGGGCTTTTTGAGGGCAAAAAAATTGGCCGTAAGAAAAACCTATCCTTGTTGGAAAGCGAAATCCGCCATTTAGAGGCTGCCGAAGCCGAGTTCAACAACCGCATTGGCGTATTGCGCGCACACCTGATGAGCCTCAAAAACGCCGACCAAAGCACTCTGTTGGCTCGAGAGCGCGAAGCGCTCTCACGCCTGCAAAGCGAGCGCGCAGCCCTGTTGGCCCGTATAGAAAACATCGCCACCTTCGTACAGAACTTCGACGCCAAAGCCGCAGAAAGTGGCGACCTCATCGAGCAACTGACCACCAGCAACGCCCAAATAGAAGCGCAGCTAGCCGAAAAACAGGCCCTAGCTGCCCAATTGCGCGAGCGCCTTGCGCATACCGATGGCTCCTTCCGCGAAATAGCTGAAGAGCTCAGCCGTGCCAGCCACGCCTTCAACCAGAAAAACATCGAGTTTATTCGACAACAGAACAGAGTCAACACCTTCCAGCAAGAACTTGCTTTCCGTGAAAAAAGCCGCTCTGAACTGTTAGCACAAGTAGAACAAAACCAAAATGCCTTAGCCAAAAACGCCGACGAACTCGCCCTACTCACGGCCGAAATAGAGCGCATAGACCGAGAACTCGTCCGTGCCTACAGCGAAAAACAAGCCCAGGAAGCCACGCTGAGCGCTGCCGAACAGCAGTACATGAAGGCGCGTAACGAAATCCACGAGCGCGAAAACCACCTGCGTGAACTCTATCGCCGTCAACAAGACTTGCAAGGCGCCATTAATCGCCTAAAAGACAAGTTTTCCGAGGTGCGCTTTGAAATAACGGCCATTCACGAGCGACTGCGCGCAGAGTTTGGTCTCCAGCCGCAAGACATCGCTCAGCGCGAGCCAGACCCCAAATTGGACCCCGAGGCGCTCGAACGCGAGACCATCAACCTGAAACGCCGACTGGATAACTACGGCGAAATCAACCCATTGGCTATTGAGGCGTATAACGAAATCAAAGAGCGCTACGAAAATATTGCCGCCCAACGCAACGACATACTGGCTGCTAAGGAAAACCTCCTGCAGACCATGCGCGAAATTGAGGAAACGGCCACATTGCGCTTCTTGGAATCCTTCGAGCAAGTGCGGCAAAACTTCATCCAGGTGTTTCGCACGCTCTTCAGCGAAGAGGACTCCGCCGACCTCATCCTGACCAATCCGGCCAACCCCTTGGAGTCCGATATCAGCATCATCGCCAAGCCCAAGGGCAAACGCCCCCAAACCATTGCCCAGCTGTCGGGCGGAGAAAAGACCCTCACCGCTACGGCTTTGCTCTTTGCCCTATACCTGCTCAAACCTGCGCCCTTCTGCATTTTTGATGAGGTAGATGCACCGCTCGATGATGCCAACATTGAAAAATTCAACCGCATCATTCGCGAGTTCTCCAAGCAGTCGCAGTTTATCGTTGTTACCCACAACAAAGCCACTATGGCCGCTGTGGACACCATTTACGGCGTCTACATGCCCGAGCAAGGCGTCAGTGCCGTAACACCGGTGGATTTTCGCCAGCTCGACCACGAGGCACTCGTCTTCGAGGCGGGCTAAGGCAGGCTGAAAGTTATAGCGTCAGCCCGCCGTCAATACTGATGGTGGCGCCATTGATGAAAGCTGCTTCATCAGAGGCCAAAAAAGCGTACACTGCAGCCACCTCTTCAGGCATGCCCAGTCGCCCTACAGGGGCCTTGTCTTGCATCATTTGCAGCACCTTTTCGGGCAGGGTGTCCATCATCTCGGTGCGGATGAAGCCGGGTGCGACGGCGTTGGCCGTGATGCCCTTTCGGCCAAACTCCTTGGCCCATACCTTGGTCATGGCGATGACGCCGGCCTTAGTGGCGGCGTAATTGGTTTGGCCAAAATTGCCATAAAGCCCTACCACGGAGGCCGCGCTAATAATGCGCCCCCACCCTTGGGCCTCGAGGTAGGGGTAAACGGCCTTAGTGCAATAAAACACGCCGCTTAGGTTGACGTCAATGACCTGTTCCCACTGCTCGAGGGTCATCTTCTTGAGGGTGGCATCGCGCGTAATACCCGCGTTGTTGATGAGTATGTCAATGCGCCCGAAGTGTTCAGCAGTTTGGCGCACAGCTGCTTCCACGGCGGCGTAATCCGCTGTATTAACTTCGAAGAAGCGGGCGGGCAGCTGCTGCTGTTGACATTCGGCTTCCAAAGCAGTGCCGCGTTCGCGCTGAACATCCCAGATGGCCACGCGGGCGCCTTCGCGCAGAAAACGCAATACTGCTGCGCGCCCGATACCGCTGGCGCCGCCGGTGATGATGGCTACTCGTTCGTTCAAAGGCATAGGTTCTGATGCAGTAGGGTGTTAGAAAATGGAAAGCGCCCTATCGGCGTCGCTTTGGGGCAAATATATTGCCGGCCAATGGCTCACATCTGTTGTTGGCCGCGGTGATGGTTCGGGTAGTCAAGGTCATTTTTTGAAAGGTGGTTGGGCCAGTTAATGCCCGCAGCACCTGTTGAGCAAGGGCCTCAATGTCAATTTTTTGCAGGAGGCAAAGATGTTCTAGAAGCGCTCCGGGGAGTGCGTCGGCAGCCCCAAAGTCAACCCTGAAAAATTGCGCCAAACGCTGTAGGAAGTATTGACGAGGCATTCTACGAGCGGCAGAAATGCCTCTACTTTGGCTCGTCAATAGGGCCGGCAGGCCAGAAAAATTTGGCAACACAAGCGCTATGGAAACACGCACCTGGGCAATGGCATTGATGCTGACTGGCTACGCGGCCGTGTTAGTGGCGTTAGCCGTGCGTGCTGCCTTGCGGACGCGCTCCTTAGCCGATTATGCAGTGGGCAGCCAGGGGTTTCCGCCCGTGGCGGTGGGCCTGTCGCTGGCGGCCAGTGTTACCAGTGCGGCGACGTTCATCATCAACCCCGGCTTTGTGGCCCTGTACGGCTGGAGTGCATTTTTGGCCATGAGCATTATCTTGCCTATAGGGCTGGTAGGTTCGTTGGTATTGCTGACGCGCAGTTTTCGCCGCTACGGCACCCACGTGCGCGCGCTGACGCTGGCCCAATGGATGCACAGGCGCTACGATAGCGAGGCGTTGGGGCGCTGGTTTGCGGTGCTGTCGCTGCTGCTGCTTACTTTTGTGGTGCTCATTTGCGTGGGGCTTACTAAAGTCATCTCTTCTGCACTTGGAGCGGCAGAGTTGCCGGTGTTGGTGGGATTAGTGGTGTTTGTGTTTGGCTACATGATGTTTGGCGGCGCCAATTCCATGGTGTACACCAATGCCATTCAAGCGGTGCTGATGTTGGTGGTAGCGGTGCTGATGCTCAGCTCGGGTTGGCAACACTGGTCGGACGGCTGGAGTGCCTTCTGGGACAAGGTGGCTTCCATTGATCCGCTGCTGACGCAACCGACGAACCCTCGAAGCGCGCTGTTTCGCGACTGGTTCGAGGTGGCCTTTTGCAATTTTGTCATTGGCGTGGCCATTGTGTGCCAGCCGCACATCGTAACGCGCTCGCTGTTGTTGCGCTCTGAGCATGACGTGGGGCGCTATCTGTTGGTAGGTATTGTGGCGGAGGTCGTGTTTTTTGCCGTCTTGTTTACGGGCTTTTACGCCCGCCTGACCTTCCCTGAGCTGAAGGGCGCTGGGGGCAGCCCTATACCGATGGACGGCATTATTCCGGCCTACGTGGTGCAGGTCTTTCCAGTAGGCGCCAGTCTGGTGGTGGTATTGGGGTTGTTGTCGGCGGGTTTGTCCACACTGGAGGGCCTCATCCAGTCGCTTTCAACGACGCTGACGGCCGACTTAATAGGGCCTTGGGTGGGGCGTCGCCGTTCGCTGAGTGGTGTTCAGCAGGCGCAGCTCAATCGCGCGGTTATTGCGCTATTGGCCATTGTGGCTGTGATGTGGAGCCATGAGCAATTGGTGCGGCCCAATCTGAGTGTGGCCATTTTGGCCCAAAATGGGGTCTATGCCTTTTTCTCGGCGGCCTTTATACCTGTGTTGTTCGGCATCTTTTACCCTAAAACACCCTCTGCGGCGGTCTGGGCTGCCTCAGTAACGGCAGTAGTGGTACATTTTTCTGTGTATTACGGTGCCCTGACGCCCTATACCAGTGGCAATGTGCGCAACCCTGCCGTAGCGGGTGCTTTGGCCATTGTGGCTTCTGTATTGGTGGGTGGCCTGGTGGCCTGGAGAAAAGCAAGCGCGCTACCTTTAGCCTCAAAAACAAAGACAACACCATGAAAAAGAATGCACTACGCCTGCTAATTGTGTTTATGACCGTTCTGTTGCCAGGCAAAACAGCGCTACAAGCACAGTCTATGGAAGACCTGCCATACCCACCAGATACACGTAAGGTTACTTTACCTAGTGGCATCGAGATTGCCTACGTGGATCGGGGCGAAGGCCCCTATACCCTCATTTTTCTGCATGGCTTAGGCACCTACCTGAAGGCTTGGCTGTACAATACCGACGCTCTCGCCATGCGCAATCGCTGCATTGCCCTTGACCTGCCCGGCTACGGGAAGTCGAGCAAGGGCGATTACCCCTTTTCCATGGCCTTCTTTGCCGAGCAAGTAGCCCTATTTTGCACAGCGCTGGGCTTGGAAAAGGTGGTGCTGGTCGGGCATTCGATGGGTGGGCAAATAGCCCTGACGTTGGCGCTGCAAAGGCCCGACTTGGTGGAGCGACTAATATTGTTGGCGCCGGTGGGCATCGAGACGTTTAATGAAACAGAAGCCGCGTGGTTGAAGAATATTTACACCCCTGAAATCCTGAAGAACTCGACGCCGGAGCAAATACGGCGGAATTTTGTGGCCAATTTTTACGCTTGGCCTCCTGAGGCGGAGATACTCTACAACGACCGCCTTGCCCTGCGCCAGACGGTGGAGTACGACGCTTGGTGCCGCATGATACCGCAATGTGTGCGGGCCATGCTCGATGAGCCTGTCTTCAGCCGCTTGGGAGAGATCAAGCAACCCACCCTCATCCTCTTTGGCGAAGAAGATGCGCTCATTCCCAATCGTATATTGCACCCCACGCAAACAACCCTTCAAGTAGCGCAGTTGGCACAGGCCAGCATTCGCGGGAGCCGACTGCGTATGATATCTAAGGCCGGCCACATGCTCCAATGGGAGCAGGCGGTTGCGGTCAACGACGCCATTAAGGCCTTTTTGGAGGAATAATCGGACTGACGGCATTTCCGCCCTCGACGCCCAAAAGGTTGTCAAGGGCACAACAGCAGGCAGCAGGCTTGCTGGCAGGATTGGTTTTGTTTGAAAAACATCATTCTTCACTATCTCACATCTATCGCTATGAAATCTCTGTTTACTGCTCTGCTTATCGCTCTTGCGGCCGTTGGGCTTCGTGCCCAGCGCGGCCAGGTAACGGGAAAGGTTACCGACAGCGCCACAGGCGAAGTATTGCCTGGCGCCACAGTGGTGGTGGATGGCGCCCTGGGAGGCACCGCCACTGACCGCAACGGCATGTACACCTTATCTGTGGAGGCCGGCTCGCGCCGGTTAGTGGTCTCGCTCGTCGGCTACCAGTCTGCCACGGTATCGGTCAATGTAGTGGCCGGCCAAGTAGTCAGTGCTGACGTGGCACTGGAACCCACCGGCTTGCGCGGCAGCGAAGTGGTTGTGTCGGCCTCGCGGCGCGCGGAGAAGCTCACCAATGCACCGGCCACTATTTCGGTCATCAACGCGCAGGCCATTGCTGAGTTGCCCTCGTTCAACGTGGCTGAGTTACTGGGCCGCCAGAAGGGGCTGGACTACGTGCGCTCAGGCGTGTTGGGCATCGGCGTCAATGCGCGTGGCTTCAACAGCGCCTTCAACCCGAAAAACTTGCAGATCAATGACAACCGCTTCTCCACCCTTATCGCCACGGGGCTACCTTTGGGCGCGCTAAGTACTACAGTGAAAGAAGACGTCGAGCGCGTAGAGGTCATCTTGGGGCCATCCTCGGCGCTGTATGGGCCTAATGCCCACAACGGCTTGCTCAACACGATTACGAAAGACCCGCGCACTTCAGAGGGCACTACTGTGGCCTTAGGCTTGGGCAACCAAAACGTGCTCTCGGGGCGTCTGCGCCACGCCATGCGCCTCAACGACCGTCTCGCCTTCAAGGTGAGTGGCGAATACACACGCGGCACCGAATTCGACTACACTGACACGGTCTATTCGGGATCCAGCGCCTATCCCGAATATCTGCTCGACCTCGATTTCAACTCTTTGCGTGGTGAGGCCCAGGTGTACTACACGGTGAATGACGCCTCTACGCTCATCTTTGGCTATGGCGGCAGCAACAGCAACAACATCGGCAACACCAACGCTGGCCGCAACCAGATCCGCGACTGGCGTGTGCATTGGTTCCAGGCGCGATACATCTCGCCGCGCTTCTTTGCCAACGTCTATTACACCATTAGCCGCACGGACTCGACCTATGCCATGAACCGGCGCACTATTAACTACTGGTCGCACATTGCGGCTGGCCGTTCTGAAGAGGAAGCTCGCGCCAAGTCGTTGTCCACCCAAAACTTCCTGGGCATCTTAGACCTGCCTCGCGGCGCCCTTTTCCAGGATAAATCCGACCGCCTCAACGCCGAGATACAGTACAATAACGCCGTGGGCGACCTTTTTGATTACATCGTCGGCGTTCAGTATCAGCGCGATATGGCCAACAGCAACAATACCTATCTGCTCGATAAGGACGGCACTATCAACATTGATCAAATCGGCGGTTATGCGCAGTTGGAACGTCGCTTCGCCGACCGCTTCCGCATCGTGTTGGCGGCCCGCGCCGACAACCACCAACTGTACGGCTTCAACTTCATTCCAAAAGCGGCCTTAGTGTACAACACCGACAACAGCGCCCTGCGCCTCACCTACGGAGAAGGCATTGCAGCGCCGACCATCCTCAACTTAGAGGCCAACATATTTGGCGGTCTATTGTTGGGCAACAGCCCGGGTTTTACGGTGCGCGAGTTTGACATGAGCGATGGCTCCGTAACGCGCGAATACTCCGTGCGAAAGCTCCAAGTTGAGCGTATCCGAACCCTCGAACTGGGCTACAAGACGCAAGTGGGTAAACGCATCTTCTTCGATGCCAACGCTTACTACAACATCTCGGAGAACTTCCTCAGCCCAGCCGTGAACATAGCGGCTGACAGGGGTGAGCTGATTGACCACGACAATAACCCAGCAACGCCGCCCATTCAGCGCTACCGCGGCTATGCCATTAAGCGCGGCGAACGGCCCATCTCCGAATTCATTAGTACTACGCCTATGCCCGACGGACAGCAAGGAGCCGACCTCGTTCTTACTTACGTCAACTTTGGGCGCGTGAATACTTATGGAGCCGATTTCGGCATTAACGTGAGCATTACTAAAGACTTGATGGGCACGCTTAATTACTCGTGGTTTGGCTATACGATTGACAAGAACGACTCCAACAATGACGGCAACCGCGACGGCCGAGTGGACGAAAACGACCTGCCCATTAACACACCCACCCACAAATTGGGCATAGGCCTGAACTACCGCAAGGGCAACTTCTTCGCCACTGCTTTTGGGCGCTGGGTAGCCGAGTACGATTTCTTTTCGGGCATCAATGTGGCGGCTAAAACAAACCCGAACCTCATTTATGGCGGCATGCCCGTTATCGAGGGGCAACGCGTAGGCTCTTCATTCAATTACGGTCCCCTGGGCGGCTTTTTCAACTTAGATATCGCCGCGGGTTACACCTTTGCCAAGTACTACACCATCTCGGCTCAGGTAGTCAACGTTCTCAATCAAGAAGTGCGAGAGTTCGTCGGTTCGCCGGCCATTCGCCCGCTTTATTCTGCTGAGTTCAAAGTCAACTTGCCGGGCATCAAGCGGAAGTGATCGCCTATCCTGCCCATACCTTGGCTGCTGTTAGGGTGAAGTGGGCATTTCCTCACCGGGATGCTTGCTTCACCCCCGAGCAGTCATATTTGCCAGCCGCAACACCCTCATTTTATGCAAAACGCTGTCATTGTTTCTTCAGGCGCCTACGCTCCAGAGCGGGTACTGCCTAATGCTTACTTCAATGAGTTGCTCGCCGAGGACGTAGACACTTGGCTTCGTGAGAATGTCCGCATATACGAGCGGCGGTGGTGCACGCCTGAGCAATCCACAGCAGACCTGTGTGAGCGGGCCGCCCTGCAAGCGCTGCAGCGCGCCGGCGTAGAACCTGCCGAAGTGGACCTCATTGTGCTCTCTACCGATACGCCGGAGTACATCTCTCCTTCTACGGCCGCAGTCTTGCAGCACCGCATTGGAGCACATCGGGCAGGTACATTCGACATCAATACGGCCTGTGCGGGCTTTGTAACGGCCCTCGACATTGGGGCCAAATACATCCGAGCCGATGAGCGATACCGAAATGTGCTGGTCATTGGGGGCTATGCCATGAGCAAGTATCTCAACTTTCAAGACAAGAAAACGGTAACCCTCTTTGCCGATGGGGCTGGTGCAGTATTGCTGCAGAGCACTTCAGGCAACAGGGGCTTCTTAGCCAGCGAACTGCGCACCATGGGCCAATACCACGACTGGATGGGTATTTATGCCGGCGGCACGCACCTACCTGTTAGCCCGGAAGTTATAGCACGCCACGAGCATCAGCTGCAATTCGTTCGGAAGTTTCCCAAAGAGCTTAACCCCAACACGTGGGCTGACATGGCCCAGCAGCTATGCCGACGCCTGGGCATTAGGCCCGACGACGTGCAGCACTATTTCATTACCCAAATCAACATCAACAGCATCTGGGAGACGCTCGACCGTTTGGGCGTGCCGCGCGAGCGGGCCATCACGGTCATGCATCACTACGGCTACACGGGGTCGGCTTGTATCCCGATGGCTTTTAATGAGGCCTGGGAGCAGGGACGTATCAAGCCAGGCAATTTGTGCTTTTTTATCGGCTCGGGTGGGGGATTGGCCTTTGCATCGGCAGCTTTTCGCATGTGAGCGCTGAGGAAGACACCATTTGCAAACAAAATAGCAGTTGGGTGTACTTTTGCTGTGCAAACGAGGTACCTCTGGGAGACGGTCTGGCGTTTGTAACTTCGTATTGCAGTTACCCACCTAAATCCGTATAACTCATGCGCGCTGTATCTCGTCCCTTGTGGCTCATTATTATTGCAGGCTGTTGGCTTTCCGCTCCTTCGTGGGGACAAACAAATACCTATTCCCCTGCGGACACAGAAGAGGAGTTCGAACGCCGCTACCAGGAACGCATTAAGAAGGATCGCCTTAACGGCATATACATTCCCAAAAACTTGGATGACGCCATTGCGCAGTTGTACAAGCTAACGGAAGAGTCGCTGCGCCAGCGCATTCGCGCCATACCCGAAGACAGCGCCTGTATCTACCTGCATCGCCGCTTAGGTCAGTGGATGATTGTCAACTGGAGTTTTTACGAAGGTTCTCGCCTGTCGCACTATCTGCGCAGCGCCGGCGTAACGCATCCCGACGACATGGCAGATTTCCTCATCCTGGCCTTTCACCGACACCTCAATGGACGCCCTGTGGAAATCCGCCAGTTGGCCACTTATTTTAGGGAAAAGCGGAAGCAGGAGTGGCAAGAGCGCCGAAAGAAAGGCGAAGTCATCCATCGGGAGGTTCGCCAACGCCCGCGGCCAGACTCTCTACCTAGTCCTTCGGTGGCCCCCGCATCCTCTATGCAGAAGAAACCCACAATGCCTAAAGGGCAGTAGCAAGGCTTGTGCGTTCTAAAAAGCCCTTACTTTTGCCGCACTTATGGGTAAAAAACTCCTTATTGTAGAGTCCCCGGCGAAAGCGAAAACCATTGGGAAGTACCTGGGCGCCGATTTCGTAGTGAAATCTTCCTACGGCCACGTCCGTGATTTGGAAAAGAGCAATGACCTGGGGGTGGATGTAGAGAATGGGTACAAGCCGCACTACATCATTCCGCAAGAAAAGTTGAAGACCGTCAAGGAATTGCGTGAAGCGGCCAGCAAGGTTGAAGAAGTCTGGTTGGCCACCGACGAAGACCGCGAGGGAGAGGCCATTTCCTGGCACCTGTGCGAGGTGCTGGGCTTAGATGTGCAGCAGGCCAAGCGCATCGTCTTTCACGAGATAACTAAGCCGGCTATTCAGCAGGCGGTGCAGCACCCCCGCCGCGTTGACCTCAACTTGGTCAATGCACAACAGGCGCGCCGCGTGCTCGACCGCTTGGTGGGCTGGGAGTTGTCGGGGTTGCTGTGGAAAAAAATCAAGGGTCAGCTTTCTGCAGGCCGTGTGCAGTCGGTGGCGGTCAAACTCATCGTAGAGCGCGAGCGCGAGATACAGCGCTTCAAGTCCGAGGCGTACTTCCGCATTACTGCGGATTTTCAGGCACCCAATGCCCAGGGCAAGATGGTCAGCTTTCGCGCAGAAAGCCCGGAGCGCCCGCATAGCGCCGCTGAGGCAGAAGACTTTCTAAAAAAATGCATAGGCGCTACCTACGTGGTGCGCAGCGTGGAGGTGCGCCCTGCACGCCGTCGCCCAGCGCCGCCCTTCACCACCTCTACTTTGCAGCAAGAAGCCAGCCGCAAACTGGGTTTTTCCGTTAACCGCACTATGTCGGTGGCTCAGAGCCTCTATGAGCAGGGCTTCATCACGTACATGCGCACAGACTCGACCAACCTCAGTGAACTGGCCCTGCAGGCCATCGGCGAGGAGGTAGTCAAACAATTTGGCAACCGCTACCATCAACTGCGACGCTACAAAACCAAGAGCACATCAGCCCAAGAGGCTCACGAGGCCATACGCCCCACCTATATCGAAAACCCAACGGCAGGGTCCACCCGGGACGAGCAGCGCCTATACGAACTTATCTGGAAGCGTACCATGGCCTCTCAAATGGCCGATGCCGAATTAGAGAAAACTGTTGTGGATATCGGCATCAGTACCCATCCCAATGCGCGCCTAGTAGCAGAAGGCGAAGTGCTCAAATTCGACGGCTTCCTCAAGCTGTACATTGAAGGCACCGACGAGGATGAGGAGCAAACCCAGGGTATGTTGCCCCCGCTCAAGGTCGGGCAAGAACTCGCCTTGGAGGTACTTACCGCCACAGAGCGCTTCACGCGCCCACCCGCACGCTATACGGAAGCCTCTTTGGTTAAAAAGTTGGAGGAGCTCGGCATTGGCCGCCCTTCCACCTACGCGCCCACCATCAGCAAGATTATGGAGCCTAACCGCGGCTATGTCGTCAAGGAGAGCCGCCCAGGCGAAGAACGCCCCTACCAAATACTGACCCTGAGGGGAAACTCTGTACAGAAAACTACGGCAAAGGAGATAGTGGGCGCTACCAAGAACGTACTCTACCCTACGGATATGGGCATGATAGTGAGTGACTTCCTCGATGCGCACTTCCGCAAGATTATGGATTACGGCTTTACGGCGAAAATCGAGCAGCAATTTGACGAAATCGCTGAAGGGAAAAAGGAGTGGGCGAAAACGATTGATGACTTCTATCGGCCCTTTCATCAGGAGGTAGAAAGCGCCCTAAAGCAAGCTGGCCGCGTTAGTGGGGAGCGCATCCTGGGCAAAGACCCCGCCACAGGACGCACTGTACTAGTGCGCATGAGTAGCTTGGGCAAGCCAATCGTGCAGATAGGAACGGGCGAAGAATTAGCCGAAGGCGAAAAACCGCGCTACGCCAACCTAAAACCAGGTGCCTCTTTAGAAACCATCACGCTTGAAGATGCCTTGACCAGTTTCTCTCTGCCCCGCCACCTAGGCGAATACCAGGGGCAGGAAGTCCTCGTCAGTAGCAGTCGCTACGGCCCCTACATCAAGTGGGCATCGCTCAACGTGTCTTTGCCCAAGGGAGAAGATCCCTTCAACATCAGCCTCGAGCGTGCTGTAGAACTCATTCGAGAGAAGCAAGCCGCAGAAGCACCCATTGGCTATTACCAAGGCAAGCCCATTACTAAAGGCAAGGGCCGTTTTGGCCCTTTCCTCAAGTGGGCCGATCTCTATGTGAGCATCCCGACGCGTGTGCCCTTCGACAGCATTACCGAACAGCAAGCCATCGCCCTCATCGAGGCTAAAATAGAAAAGGAGGCCAACCGCTTCATCCAGCACTGGCCAGAAGAAAACATCAGCATCGAGAACGGACGCTGGGGGCCATTCATCCGCGCCGGCAAGCAGGTCATCACTCTGCCCAAAGTAGACGGTGCGCGCATGAGCGCAGAGCAGGCCAAAAACCTCACGCTCGAAGAGGTGAAGCAAATCATTGCCCAAGCAGCCCAAGAGCAGCCTATAGATAAAAAGAAGTGAGCACGCCCCCCTTCTGCGAGTAAGGCGCGCCCACTTGAGAGGCATTATACCACTAAGTCGTCGAACTCGTAAATAGGATGGTCCAAGTGCGAACCAGGCGGCAGCTCGATGAGCGGGTGGATGATACCGTCGGCTAAGTTGTAGACCCATCCATGAAGGGCTGGGCCGTTTCGCTTTTTCCAGGCGCGCTGTACGATGGACGTGTCAGCCAAATGATAGACTTGCTCAACAATATTTATCTCGATAAGTCGGTTCAGGCGCTGTTCTTCGTCAGCAATGGCGTCCAATTCCGACTGATGCAGGCGATAAATGTCCTTGATGTGTCGGAGCCACTTGTTAATGAGGCCGTAGTCGTGGCGCGTCATAGCAGCTTTCACCCCGCCGCATCCGTAATGGCCACACACGATAACATGTTTGACTTCGAGCACCTCCACAGCGTATTGCAGCACGCTGAGCAGGTTCATGTCTGTGTGGATGACTAAGTTAGCCACGTTACGGTGGATGAAGATCTCTCCCGGCTTCGTCTGCGTAATCTGGTCGGGCGGTACGCGGCTGTCGGAACATCCTATCCAAAGGTAATCCGGGCGTTGCACGTGAACCAGCCGCTGAAAGAACTCCGGGTCTTTCTCTACTACGGCTTTAGCCCATTGGCGGTTAGCTTCGAGTAATTTATGGCAATCTTCCATGATGAGGCAGTTGTTTTTACTAAGAAAGTTTTAAGTCAAAAAAAACAACAGCCAGAAGGAGTTTTAGAAAGGATGCCCTGCGAAGGTAGGTTGTTTTCTTCAATTGCAAAGGGTACATTTTCCAGAGCGTCCGCAAGGTCTCCTATTTTGAAGTGATGAATGATGAATGATAAGTGAAAAGTAGAAGCGGCCACTTCCTACCCTCATCGCCTTTCTCACCTCCATTTTTTGGGGTGAAAAAACGGCTGCCGGCTTCGGAGCCACTGCCGTGGGCGTATTGGATAGGTGTGCGGCTCCTGTTTGGCCCCATGCGTGTTTTCGTCCCGCTTTCGGGCCTTAATAATGGCGAAACAGCAGCCTACTGCCTCCGCGCCTGCAAGCACGGCGACCCTGCGGTGCTGCTCGCGCCGTTATTAAGACCCCAGGGCGAGACGGGCACATGCTCAGGCCCAAGCCGGAGCTTCGCAGGTGCAGGTGTGCCAAAAAGCCAAGCCGAAGCACTGGGGCCGTTTTTCCCCAAAAAACGACCTCGGTAAGGGAGGTGCAAGTGGCGGCAGACGCAGCGCGGGTGGCTTGGGAAACAGCCCTCACCGAAAAATGTGTATCCTTTCAGATCCTTCAATAGAGCGCACATACTTCTTGGCGCAGGCAGAGAACTCCGAAAAACACGCACTGACCTGCCGGGCAAAGGAGAAAAACCTACTGCCTCAAATTCAGCAACAAGCGATAATGAACAGGAAGCGCCCGAGGCAAATACTGCATCCAAAGAGCATTGCGTTATAGGCTCTGCCTGAAGCAAAAGGGCATTTCGCGCTGCTTTTTAATCACTCAACGCTACACGAATACAAAGACAACAAACCGGTTCTTTTATGTCAGACGTAAAGTACAAAATCCTGCTCGTGGAAGACGACGTAAACTTCGGCGACGTCCTTCGGTCGTATTTGGAAATGAATGGCTATGAAGTAGATCTGGCTGCTGATGGTCAGATGGGCTGGGAGCAATTCAAGAAAAAGGACTATGACTTGTGTGTCCTGGATGTGATGATGCCGCGAAAAGACGGTTTTACCTTAGCCCAGGAAATTCGGGAACGCAACCGAGAAGTGTCTATCATTTTCCTGACGGCCAAAGCGCTCAAAGAAGATGTGCTACATGGCTTCAAGATCGGAGCCGATGATTACATTGTCAAACCGTTCAATTCGGAGGAATTGTTGTTGCGTATTCAGGCCGTGCTTAAGCGGACGCGCAAGGTAGCCGACCCGCGTGATGAGCAGCGCGAATTTGTCATTGGCAAGTACCACTTCAACTATCCGCTGCGCCTCCTGACGTACACCGATGCGCTGCCTGGCGAACAAAACCAGTGGAAGCTCAGCCCCAAGGAGTCGGAACTGTTGCGCCTCTTCTGCAAGTATATGAACGACGTCTTGCCGCGTTCGGAGGCCCTCCTCAAGATCTGGCACGAAGACAATTACTTCACTGCCCGTTCGATGGACGTTTTCGTAACAAAGTTGCGCAAGTACCTGGCCAAAGACCCCGCCATAGAGATTGTCAATATTCACGGCAACGGCTTTCGGCTGTTGGTACGCGATATGGCCTGACACACACAAGCCCATGCAAGATGCCGGAAAGCAGAGGAGTTGAACCCTTTGCATTCCGGCATCTTTTTATTAGCCTCACTCGCCAATAGTGCCAGACATTTGCCATATGCTTCAACGACTTTTCGAACGCTATCGCGGTTTTTTGCGCAGCCTCAAGGCTGTTTATGTGCTCAACAACCTGCTCAACTACCGCTATCTGAAGCGCAACCGACCACTGTACAAGCAGCTGGGGTTGCACAAAAGCGTAGTGGCCCCCATAGGAAGTGCAGACTTTCGCCATCGCACCCCCCCTGCTGAAGTGCCTTGGCTCGACCGGCCAGATGCCATGATGCGTCTAGAAGAGCATCCAGTTTTTCAACAGTTTTCTGCTGAGTGGCAGGCAAAGGTGCGGCAGTTCATCACAGAAGGCTATATGGTGCTGGAGAGCTTCTACGCACCTGAGGAAACCCAGGCTCTCAATGCAGAAGTGGAACGCTTGCTACAGGCAGGGAAGGTGGGCTTCAACTACACGGGCCGCAAGATTTTCAACATCCACGAGAAAAGCGCGCTGGCTAACAGGCACTTCTTTCGGCATCCGGATTTACTGCGCTTGCTCTCCTTCCTCTTAGGGCGTCCAGTGATACCCTTCCAGTCGCTCAGCTTCGTACAGGGCAGCGAGCAGCGAGCACATTCGGACGCTATCCACATGACCACAGAGCCGCCGGGTTACCTCATCGCTACATGGACGGCGTTAGAAGACTGCACAGAAGACGCCGGGCCACTGTTCTACTACCCTGGCAGCCATCGCCTGCCCTATGTAACAACGGCAGACTACCCCTCGGGTAACACCCGCTTTACTTTGGGGCCTCACTCCAACAGACATTACGAAGACTACGTCGCGTCGCTCATCGAAAAACACGGCCTTCTTAGAAAATTACACTTTGCGCGGCGTGGCGATGTACTCATCTGGCATGCCAACCTGCTGCATGGGGGAAGCCCCATTACGCGCCCAGGGGCGACGCGTCGTAGCATTGTGTGCCATTACTTTGCAGAAGGCGTGCTGTGTTATCACGAGATCTCGCAGCGCCCGGCCATTATCAAAGCCTAATCTTTTACGTTACATGAGTCTGCGCTCTGCGCTTTGGAGAAGCGGTTTGTATCTCGCGTTACTGTGCGCCACGTCGGCCACAGGGCAACCCGGCTTTGTAATCATGGGCAATAGTAAGAGCGTGGACATTCCCTTCGAGTATGCTAACAATTTCATCATCCTAAGTGTGCGCTTTGGCGGTGTGCTACCGCTGAAGTTCATCTTCGACACTGGCGCCGAGCACACCATCGTTACGAAGCGCGAGGTAACCGACCTGCTCAATATGCGCTATGAGCGCGAATTTAAGGTGGCCGGTTCTGACCTGCGCACCGTACTCATTGCTTATCTCGTGCGCCGCGTATCCTTCGAAATCCCAGGGAAAGCCTACTCTGATGGCGAAGACATTCTGGTGTTGCAGGAAGACGTTTTGCGCTTTGAGGAATTTACCGGTGTAGCTGTGCACGGCATTATAGCTGCCAACGCTTTTGCTCGTTACATCATCCAGATTAATTACGACCGCCAGGTGCTCACCCTACACGAAAGAGAGGGATTTCGGCTCAAAGACCGCGAGTTCACCCCCATACCAGTAGAGGTTTTCCGCAACAAGATGTACCTAAACACCACGCTGCAACCCACTCCCGACGTTTCGGCCACAGTGAAGCTCCTCCTCGACACTGGTGCCGGCATGCCGCTGTTGATGTTCAGCAACTCACACCCACTGGTGCGCGTCCCAGAGAAGGTGCTGCCTACCAATATAGGCCTGGGATTAGGAGGATTCCTGCAGGGATTCACAGGCCGCGTCCATTGTTTGGAATTGGGCGGGCTTGCCCAAACAGGCATCATCACCTATTTCCAAGAACTGGACACTGCCTTCAGGCGAGAATACCTCAACCAGCGCGATGGCCTCATCGGTAATGCTTTGCTACACCGTTTCCATATCATTCTAGACTATTACAGCGGCCAAATATGGCTGAAGCCAGCCCGTCACTTCCGCGATGCTTATGTGTACGACCGCAGCGGCATGACTATCGTGGCTCATGGGCCACGCCTGAATGACTTCATCGTGCAGCACGTGCTGCCCAACTCCCCGGCAGCTGAGGCTGATATTCTCCCTGGCGACCACATCGTGCGCATTGGCAGCACGCCGGCTAGTTTCTACACCCTGAGCGACCTCAATACCATACTGCAGCGAAAAGCAGGCAAGAAGATACGCTTGACCATCCAGCGCGGCGATAAGCGCCTCAAAAAAGTCGTCGTCTTGCGCAATCTTTTGTGAGGCGCCAGACTTCACTCCACACGCCCCAGCACCCCCAGCATCCAGGCGTATTCCAGGGCGCGCTCGCGCAGGCGCTCAAAGCGCCCAGAGGAGCCGCCGTGCGAGCCACTCATGTTCGTCTTGAAAAGTAGCGTGTTGTTGTCGGTTTTCAAGTCGCGCAGCTTGGCTACCCACTTAGCAGGCTCAAAATACTGTACCTGCGAGTCAGCAAAGGACGTGAGCACCAACAAGTGCGGATAGTCCTGGGCTTTCACATTATCATAGGGCGAATACTGCTTCATATATTCGTACTCTTCGCGGTTGGCTGGGTTGCCCCACTCCGTGTATTCGCCCGTAGTCAGGGGGATGGAAGGGTCGCTCATGGTGGTGAGTACATCCACGAAGGGCACGCCAGCAATGATACCCCGAAACTGCTGCGGAGCCACATTAGCCACAACCCCCATAAGCAAGCCGCCCGCCGAGCGCCCCGAGGCAAAGAGCCGGTCGGCGCTGGTGTAGCCGCGCTTGCACAGCTCGGCGGCGCAGTCAATAAAGTCGTAGAAGGTGTTCATCTTGCGCAGCATCTTGCCGTCGTCGTACCAGCCGTAGCCCAGCTCCACCCCGCCGCGGATGTGGGCAATCGCGTACACGAAACCGCGGTCGAGCAAACTGAGGGCCTCGCGGTTGAAGCCAGGGTCATAAGCAAAGCCATAAGAGCCATAGCCCGCCAGCAGGCACGGAGCACTGCCATCGAGCAGGGTGCCCTTGCGATAGACGAGCGAAATAGGCACTTGTTTGCCGTCGCGCGCAGGCGCCCAGATGAACTTAGTCTCGTAGTTGGCCGCGTCAAAGCCACCAAGCACAGGCTCTGTTTTTCGGAGCGTCTTTTGGCGGCTCTCCATGTCATAGTCGAAAATAGAATTGGGCGTCCTAAGTGAAGCAAAGCGATAGCGCAATGTCTGGCTGTCATATTCGGGGTTGACATCAGGCCCTACCGTGTAGGTAGGCTCCCCAAAATCGAGATAGTGCTCTTGGCGGTCGCTCCAGCGGATAATGCGCAACTGCTTGAGGCCACCTTTGCGCTCGACGAGCACGACATGGTTGCGAAACACCTCCACCCCATCCAGCAACACATCGGGCCGATGCGGGATGATCTCTGTCCAGTTTTCTGGTCCAGGTTGTTGCACAGGCGCCTGCATGAGGCGAAAATTACGCGCCTCCCAGTTGGTGCGGATGAGAAAATGCTCACCGTGGTGCTCCACTTCGTAGAAGAAATCGCGCTGGCGGGGCCGAATGAGTCGAAACGTACCTAATGGCTCGTTGGCATCCAAGTAGTGCGTCTCCAAGTTGTCCGTGTAGCCGTGGTTGACGAAGATGTACCGGCCTGATTTGGCCTTGCTCAGGTTGAGGTAGAGCGTCTCGTCGCGTTCTTCCAACACCACTACATCGCGCTTGCCGTCGGTACCAATACGATGGCGCCTTATCTTGTCGGGGCGCAGCGTAACGGGGTCTTTGGTCTCGTAGAACAAATGTTGGCTGTCGTTGGCCCAAGCGGTAGCACCTGCTATCTGGCCGCTAAAGCCATCGGGCAACAATCGCCCTGTGCTCAGGTCTAAGATACGCCCCTCGAAAAGGTTGCGCCCGCTGTAATCCACGGCATAGAACAGCAGGCGGTTATCGGGGCTGACATTGAGGTAGGTTACCAAGCAGTAAGCCTTGCCTTTAGCTAGCTTATTGGCATCCACCATGATCTCCTCAGGCGCCTCCAAGGTGCCCCTTTTGCGGCAGTAAATGGGATATTCTTTGCCACTCTCGAAGCGCACATAATACCAATAACCATTCTTAAAATAGGGCACCGTATTATCGTCTTGCTTGATACGTGCCTTCATCTCCTCAAAAAGGCGCTCTCGCAAGGCCGCCACCGGCGCTAATACGGAGTCAGCATAGCGATTCTCGGCTTCCAAATAGGCGATTACCTCCGGGTTATCCCGCTCGTTGAGCCAGTAGTAGTCATCCAGGCGGACGTCTCCATGAGCCGAAACCAACTGTTTGGGCTTTTTAACAGGCCGCGGCGGCGCGTATTTCTCAGGCTGAAAGACAGAAGGCAGAAGCGGAGCAGGCATGCGTTTATTGGCGTTTGAATGGCACATCGTCAGGAACAGCAGGCAAAGGCCAAACCCTGACACGATAGTTAACTTCATAGAGCAGTTACAAATAGTGGGCAAAAACATTGGACGGGCAAAAATGCACGCAGACTGCCGTTCTCTGTCTGGAAAATATCAGAAGATTTGATGCCGAAAGAGCCTCCATCGGCCGCACAAAGCCAGCAAAAGCTTCTCAGACCGGTAGTACAAAAGCCGCCGCCCCCACAAGACCATTTTTTGGGGAAAAAACGGCCTCCGAGCTTTGGCTTAGCTCTCGCGCGCGCCAGCAGCCCCGTGCCTCAGTCCGGCCCTCAGCGTGTGCCCGTCCCGCCCCGGGCCTTAATAATGGCGCAACCGCACCCTCACAGCGTCGCGCCTGCGCCACAACCGCCCAAAATCACTATCTTTGCTTCATGATTAAAATCGCCAATCCACTCTACGACTCCGTGTTCAAACACCTCATGGCCGAGCCAAAACTCGCCTGCAAGGTGCTGTCCACCATCCTGGGCAAGGAAGTCATCGCCGTGCAGCCCATGCCTCAGGAAATGGTCGAACCGCTCGAAAAAGGGCGATTCTCCATCCGCCGATTGGACTACCGCGCCACCATCTTAGACGAAAGTGGCCGAAAGGAAGAAGTGCACATCGAGGTGCAGAAGTCCCAACTACCCACCAACATGGTGCGCTTCCGCTCCTACTTAGGCCGCCTGTACGCCGGCCAGCAGCCAGCAAAGGTCATGGAACCCACCTACAGCGTCGAGGAGCCTGCAGCGACGTATGGCTACTTGCCCATCATCGTCATTTACCTGTTGGGCTACGGCGTGCGCGACATACCCTATCAGGCCGTTCGGGCCAATCACCGCCTTGTGGACTTGAACACCGGGCAAGAATTGGAGGGCATAGGCGCCGATTTCGTGGACAAGTTGACGCACACGACGTACATCATCCAGGCCAACCGGCAGCCCGAAGTGCCTCGTACACCCTTGGAGCGGCTGCTGATGCTGTTCAACCAGGACTACCAGGTGCCGGGCTATGGCTGTTTGTTGGAGTTGCCCTACAAGCCGGAGGGTTTTGAGGATGTGGTGGACTATCTTTTTCAGACAGCGTTAAGTCCTCAGGAGCGGGAGGCGATGGAGAGGGAGTGTTGGCTGGAGATGGGGATGATGGCGATGGAAGGTGTCGCGGAGAGGCAGGCGGAGCGCATAGAACGCTTGGAGGAAGTGATACGCCAAGAGAGGGAGGAGGCGCTCCGAGCGCAAGAGATAGCGCGCCAGCGAGAGGCAGAACTCCGCAGGGACAAAGCGCTGGCCATCAAGCGCGAGGAAGAAGCCCGCCGGGAGAAGGAAGACGCCCTCAGGCGCGAAGAAGAAGCCCGCAGGCGCGAGGAAGAAGCGCGCCTGACCGCTCGCCGCGCACAAATAGAATTCGCGCGCACCATGCTGGAGCAAGGCATGTCTGTGGAGAAGGTTGCCCTCATTACTGGCCTGAGCGAAGACGAAGTGCGCGCGCTTCAAAGCAAGTAAACCACCCTTACACCATGGAGCGTGCTCATTACCCTATTTGAAAGGGCACACATTTTACGGCGGGGGCTGTTCCCCGACCACCTGCTCTGCGGCTGCTGCCCCTGCGCCGTCCTCACCGAGGTCGTTTTTGGGAAAAACGGCTCCAGCGCTTCGGCCTGGCTTTTTGGCGCACCTGCACCTGCGGAGCTCCGGCTTGGGCTTGAGCATGTGCCCGTCTCGCCTTGGTAGTTTAATAACGGAGTGAGCGGCACCGCAGGTTTGCCGTGCTTGCAGGCGCGGAGGTAGTGGGCTGCTGTTTCGCCATTATTAAGGCCCGAAAGCGGGACGAAAACACGCCCGGAGC
>FWWM01006920.1_pt1 | contig 23284 bp, 20 predicted proteins | sample 2228351 | NCBI WGS metagenome assembly FWWM01 (sample SAMEA103939774, study PRJEB20133) | metagenome
CTTGACATCTGCCCGTTCTTCGTTTATTAGTATTCCTTCGGCTAAGCTTCGGCAGTTGCAACTTTCATTGGGTGTATCGAGGTTCGTGTATGGCCTTCCATGTCGGCGAGAAAGTTGTCTATCCGAATCAAGGCGTAGGGATCATCGAGAATATCAGCACGCGGAGCTTCGGCTCCCGGCCGGAGCGTTTTTACCTTCTCCGGTTCGCTTCCAGTCACATGACCATCATGGTCCCGTTTTCCCACGCCGGTGACGTGGGGCTCCGCAAGGTGACCACAAATGGTCAGGTTGAGCGCATCCTCAAGTTTCTGGCCGAGGGTGAATGCAAGGGTTGCCGGGACTGGAAGAACCGTTTTAAGGAGAACTCGGAAAAGATGCAGGGCGGCAGCCTCATGGAGGTTGCCGAGGTGCTCAAAAGCCTGCTGATCCTTCAGAAGAAGAAGCCCCTGTCCTTCCGGGAAAAGAAGATGCTCGACAAGGCCCGCCACATGCTGATCATGGAAGTTTCGATATCGCGCTCCATCCGTGAGGAGCAGGCCATCGATCTTCTGGAGAAGGCTCTTGGCAAGGCGGGGCTGGAGTTCCCGCCCGCACTGTAAAGCGAAGCGCCGACGGATCCACCCGAGGCGACCGTCCACGGGTCCTCCCCGGCGGCGGGCACAAACGGGGTGCAACCGCCGAAGCGGCGCGGGTCCGAATTTGGGCCTTTTTCCGTGCGCATCACTGCCATCGAAACCATCGAATACGCGCGCGGGCTGACCGTGCATGCGGGCGCCATTGACTGGCTCTGGGTCCGCCTCCACACCGACGAAGGTCTGACCGGCCTCGGCGAAACCTATCCGCTGGCGGGCGCCGAAAAGGCCGTCATCTCCCGTTCGCTGGCTCGCGTCCTGCTAGGGCGGGACCCAGGCTCGATCGACCGGCTTTGGGCCGACATGTTTGAGGCTGTCTCCTACCATGGGTGGGCGGGAGCGGAGATGCGTGCCCTCAGTGCGGTGGACGTGGCGCTCTGGGACCTCGCCGGCAAGGCCGCGGGCCAGCCCGTCTACCAGCTTCTCGGCGGGGCTTGCCGCGGCCGCATCCGCGTCTACAACACCTGCTACGATCACGTGGATTTCCTCACCGAGCCGGTCCGTCTGGCCCGCGAGCTGCTGGAATCCGGCATCGCCGCCATGAAGATCTGGCCGTTCGACCCCGTCGCCAAGGAGACCGGGGGCAATTATCTGACGGCCGACCAGCTCCGCCGGGGCATCGAGCCGCTGCGCCGCATCCGGGAGGAGTTCGGGGAGACGATGGACGTGGCGGTGGAATTCCACGGCTACTGGAAGCTCCCCTGGGCCATCCGCATCGCCCAAGCGTTGGAGGAGTACTCGCCAATGTGGCTGGAGGAGATGCTCCCCCAGGACAATCTGGCGGCCTACCGCGAGCTCGCCCAAGCCACCCGTTTGCCGCTGTGCCTCAGCGAGAGGCTCATGACGCGCTGGGGATTTCGCGAGCTGCTGGAGAACCGCGCCGCCAGCTTCATCATGCCGGACATCGCCTGGTGCGGCGGCCTGTCGGAGGCCAAACGGATCGCGGCGATGGCCGAAACCTGGTACCTGCCCGTCGCTCCGCACAACTGCGGCGGTCCGGTGCTTCATTTTGCCTCGGCGCATCTGGCCGCCAATCTCACCAATCTGGCTATCCTGGAAACGGTCCGCCGCCACTACCTCGACGAGTACCGGGGGCTGCTCACGCGCGACCTCATCCCCGAGCAAGGCTGGCTGCCGCTGCCGCCGGGCCCGGGTCTGGGCGTCGAGCTCGCCGAGGACGTTCTTCAGCGAAAGGGGGTCAAGGTGACGAAGTTCACCCGGTAATTCTCCTCATCCTGAAGAAGGGCCTGTACACCTCAACGTCCCGATTTAGGGTGTTCGCCTCATGCCCGCCGGGGATCGGGACTCCGAAGGAATAGAGTAGGGAGTACTCTCGGCGCGATGCACTGCCGTTATTGCGCGAAGCCTTTGTCCTTACTCCGCAAACTGGCCGGCGCCGAGTTCTGTCATGAGCAGCACCGTCTGCTGTACCTGAGGGATCAGGAAAAGCTGGCCTTGGCGCGACTTCGCGAGGCGATCCAGCCCCGCGCTCCGCAGAAAGGGCGCTCCGCCGCGACGGCGCCGCTGCCGCAGCGCTGTGGGCGATTTTTCGTGGCGGCGCCCGCCCCGCGTGCCCGCCGGTGTGCACCCTCGGCCGGCGCCGCGCCTACGTGGCGGGCGGCAGAGCCGGCGCTTCCTGCGCCGCCTGCGGAATTCCGCGCGCCGAAGCTGTGCGCACATGTGGCGGAGGTGAACTTCCCCGATCCGCAGCCGCGGCCGGCGTTGCAGTCGGCGGCAATGACGCCGCCGGCCTGTCGTTGGCACTGCTCTTGCCGGCTAGCCGTACCCGCAATAAAACGGGAGCCGCCGAGGCCTGACCTTGGCCGGGCCGGCCTGGCCCCGAGCCGGATCGAGCCGGCAAAACCGGCCGCGGGCGCGAGGCCGGAGCTTGCAGTGCGGGACGCGCGCCTTCTGCCTCCAGAGAGCGCCCCGCGATGGTCCTGGCTCGCCTCCGCCGTCCTTCCGCGGCCCCTCGACACGGCCCCGATTGAGTCGTGCGTGAGGCTGCGGCCCACAGCGATTGCGGGCTTCCGGTGTACCATGAGCGCCCTATCAGGTAGCGGCAGTCCCGTCTCGGTTCCGGCCGCGCCCCTGTCACCGCCTCGGTTGGTGAAACGTCCCGATTCACCGGCAGGGCGCATCTCTGCCGGATTGAGGCGCGCCCTCTCGCCGGCAGCACTCCCGGTGGGCGCCAGCCACGCCGCCGAACCGGCGCCGGCGATTCCGATGTTGATGCAACGGGCCCGCCCGCCGGTCTGTTCCGCCTTCGCGCTTGCCCTTCGTGCGCCCATCCTCCCCGGTGCGCCCATTCGTGACGCGGGTTTGGAACCGCTGCGGGCGTCGTTTGACCCGTTGCGCGGCGAGGGGCCCGACTATGCGCTCCCGATGTTCGCCGTAACCTGGCCGTGGTTGGAGCCCGTCGGCCGCGCGCGGTTCCTCCGGGCGGGCTTTCGGCCGCCGGCGTTGCCGGAGGCGCGGATCCGGGACGCACGTCCCGCTCAGACTGGAGTTCTGCGCCCGGCCTTCGCCACTGCTGGAGTCGGCCTGCCGGGACCTCCGGCGTGGTTCGCTGGAGTTCGTGCCCCGGTCGCTGCCTGGGTTCCAACGGTCGCAGGCGGCCTCCTCCGCCCTGTGGCCACGCTCGCACGTGCGGCCGAGATGCCAGTCGCGTTTCTGGCGTTCGCTGATGCCGCCGTCGACCTGCCCGCACTGCCGGAGTCGCTGCGTGCCGCGCCTGCCGGCAAGGGCCTCGCGGCCCGCGTGCCGGCAGGCCCGCTGGTCCTAACGAGCGCCGACAGCATCGCGCCTGTTGATGCCTGTCCGGCGCAGGCCGGCTATGGCGCGCAATACCGCCCTGCGCCTGCCGCCGTGCCCTTCCTCCGGATGGCGCCGCTGCGACTGCACTCGCCGGCGCCGCGAGTAATTCCCGCCTTGGCGGCTTCGTGGTTCCCGCTGAGGGCGGCCCTCGGCCGGCTTGCTCGCGACCGAGCCAACTTCACCCGACGGCCGGCCTTGGCCGCCACGGTGGCCATGATGCTATTGTTTGCCGGTTCGGCCGGTCCCAGCCGGGATGACGGACGGCCGCCCGACAGCTTGCTCCGCGCCGAGTTTGCTTCGGTCTGGGAGCACGTCCGCCAAACGGCCAGCCGGCGGGCTGCCGTCGCGCTTGTGGACGACTTCCGCTCCGGGCTCGGCGACTGGTTCGGCCGCGACCGGTGGCAGGAATCGTGGTCTTACGACGCGGCCGGCTTCGTCCGTCCGGGCGCACTGGCGCTTTACCGGCCGTCGATGGCGCTGGCCGATTACGAGTTGCGATTCCAGGGGCAGATCGAAAAGGGCGGACTGAGCTGGGTGTATCGCGCCTCCGGTCCGGAGGATTTCTACGCCGCCAAGCTTAAGATCATCCACAGCGGTCCGCTGCCGCGAGCCGTTCTGGAGCGCTGGGCCGTCATCGGCGGCAAAAAGGACAAGCCGACGCGGATGCCCGTGCCGTTCACGGTGCGGCAAGACCGCCTGTACGTGGTTCAGGTGGACGTGCGCGGCGCCGATTTCACGACTTCACTGGACAACCAGGTCATCGATTTCTACACCGACGACCGCCTGCCGGCCGGCGGCGTAGGCTTTTTCAGCGACTCGGGAGAACGCGCCAGGCTCCGCTGGGTCACCGTACGGCACCAGTTCGACCTCCTGGGCCGTTTGTGCGCCCTGGTGGCGCCGTACGGCGGCATCCAACCGACAACGAGGTTGCAAACGCCATGAAACAGAAGACAGCAAACCGCCACGACGGCGCCCCCGATCAGGGATTCGCCGCTTCATACGCCAAGGCCGTTGCCCTGCATCTCGACGGTCGGCTGAAAGAGGCCTTAAAGGAGTTGGACCGGCTTGTTGAAGCCGAGCAAACGAGCGCCGAGATCCTTTCCGCCAAGGGGCACATTCTGTTCGAACTCGAGCGCTACGACGAAGCGGCCGCCTGTTACCAGCAACTGCTGGAGTTGTCGCCGTCGCCGCCGGGCAGCGCTTTCAACCTCGGCATCTGCCTCGGCAAGCTCGCACGCTGGGCCGAGGCCGCCGACATGTTCCGCCGCTCGGCCGAACAGGACCCCAAAAACGCGCAAAGCCGGGCCGGGCTCGGCATCAGCCTTCTCCACCTCCAACAGCCGGCCGAGGCGCTCGACGCGCTCGAGCAAGCGCTGGCGCTGGCCCCGGACGAAGAGAACGTCCTGTTCGGCAAGGCGGTCGCCTTGCAACTGCTGGAGAGGTTTGAGGAAGCCGTCGCCGTCTATCAGGGGATTCTCCGGCGCAACTCCCGCTCGGAAGACTCGCTGGCCAACCTCGTCCGAATCGGCCTTTCACGCGAGGATGAGGAACTCACGCGCCGCTACGCCGAGCAACTCCTCGCTGTTCGCCCGCACTCGGACACGGCGCTGGAAGGCTTGGCCATGTGCGCGTTTCAGTCGGGTGATTTCGACGGCGCCGCCAAGCTCTGCGCCCGGCTCGTCGAGCTCGCGCCCGAGAACTTTCAACGACGATTCAACCTCGGCGTTGCCTGCCAGCGCGCCGGCCGGCTCGAGCAGGCGGCCAAAGCTTACACGGAGGCGATCCGCCTGGAGCCCGAGCAGGCGCAAGCGCACGTCAACCTCGGCGTCGTCCAGCAGGAACTCGGTCACCACCGGGAAGCGGCCCAGGCTTATGAGCGGGCCCTTAAGCTCGATCCGGGCCTGGCATCGGTCCGCTACAACCTGGCCCTCGTCCTCGAGCAGCAAGGCGACACATTCGAGGCTGAGAAACTCTACGAACAGATCGTGGCCGACCAGCCCGACTGGGCCGAGCCGTGGTTCCGCCTGGGCTACCTCCGCATGCAGCGGTCCGCTTTTCCCGCCGCCATCGAGGCGTTCCAGCATTGTCTGGAGCGGAACGAGGACTGGCTCGAGGCGCGCATCAATCTCGGCCTGGCGCACTGGAAAACCGGAGACCGCCCAGCAGCCGCCGAGGCGTTCCGGATCGCGCTGGCGAAGAATCCGGAATCACTCGATGCCCTGCGGGCCTTGGCCGCGCTGGCTATCGAAGACGGAGACCATCAGCAGGCGCTGGAACTGCAAGGCCGCCTGATCGATCGGGGCGAGCGCTCACCCGAGCTGTTCTACAACACCGGGTTGCTGCTCCAGCAGAGCGGCAAGACCGAAGATGCCATCAAGCTGTACCGCGAGGCGCTGGCCGAGAAGCCGGACTTCGCCGAGGCCATGCTGAACCTCGGGCACGCCTTGCACGATCAGGGCCGCGTCGAGGAAGCACGCGTCTTCTGGAGGCAGGCGCTGGCGGCGAAGCCGGAGCTGGCCACCGGCTATTTTGGCGCCTGACGGCGCGTGCGGTTCTCGAACAGGAACAGACCGCCCTTACCCGGCGTCACAATATCCAGGTCGCCGTCGCCGTCGATATCGGTGACCGCGATCTGCATGCCGCCGCCGGCGCGCGAACTGTAATCGATGATGTGCCGCTTCCAGTAGATGGTCCCGTTCCCGGCGTTTCGATACTCGTACCAGTAAACGCCCAGCGGCTCCCGCCCCCCCGGGTCCCTGCCGTTGTGCGCGTGGAACCGCTTGCCCGTCACCAGATCCAACCGGCTGTCGCCGTTTAAGTCCGCCAGCGTCACTGCGTGCGCTTGCGACCAGCTTTCGTCGATCATGTGCTTGACCCAGTCTCCGCCGCCCTTCTGCTCCAGCCACAGCAGCCCGTAGTCATGTGCGTAGGAGGTAATGACGTCGGCGGCCCCGTCGCCGTTGACATCCGCCACATGCAGGAACCCGAGGTGGGGAAACTGGAACTTCTCGAAGACGGGATGGTGCATCCACTCACCGCCGGCGGGCTCCGGCGGCGCCTCCCACCAGCCCTTCGGCGTCAGGATGTCTGTGCGTCCGTCGCCGTTCACGTCGCCGGCGCCGATGCCGTGGCCAAACACACCCGCATGGACAGTCTTCTTGACAAACTTCCCCCCTTCAATCCGGTACCAGGCCAGTTGGGCCGCCTTGCCGGCGGTCTGGGGCAGCAGTTCCCGGGCCCGGCCATCGTTGTCCAGGTCCACGAGAAAGGCGAATTCGGTATTGAACCCGGAGTCGATCGGATGCTCGCTCCACAGGCCCGCGCCTTTGCCGGGATTCTCGTACCAAACAATTTTGCGCGCAAACCACGTTGCTGTCACCAGGTCGACCGCGCCGTCGCCGTTCACATCGATCGCCAGGTCGCTGAAAGCGTCGATGTAGTTGTTGGCGAAACCAAGCTCCCGGAACCTATGGCGGGCCCAACCCGGACCTTCGAACCAGTGATCGCCCGAGGCGATGTCCAAACGGCCGTCTCCGTTGAAGTCAGCGACGGCGCACGTCTCGGCCGCGCCCAAGTCGATGGCGTGCTTCTGGAACGGAATCTCATCATGCAAGGGCGCGGCAGGCAGCGCCAGCAGAACCAGCCATGCCGTCTTCATCGGGACGATTGTATAACGGCGCGGCGGACCTCCCCGGGCGGGAACAGTCAGCGTGTAAGCCCCTCGATGATGATCTCCACGCGGCGGTTCTCCTGCCGGCCGGCCGCCGTGCGGTTGGAGGCCACGGGACGGGACTCGCCGAAGCCGCGCGTGGTGATCGCCGCGGGTGAGATTTGCGCTTCGATGAGGTACTTTTCCACCTCCTGGGCGCGGCGCTCCGACAGCCGCTGATTGAGCGCCGAGTTCCCCGTGCTGTCGGTGTGCCCTTCGATGCTCAGGTGGTATTCGGGGGCGATCAGCAGGATCCCGGCGATGCGGCTGAGCACCTCCTTGGCCCGGGGCCGGAGCGTCGACCTGCCGGAGTCGAAGAGAATGTCCGGCAAGTTGACGGTCAGCCCCCGCTCGGTCTCGCGGGTCTCGGCCACCAGATTCAGCGCCGTGTGCATCCGGGCAAACAGGGCGGCGGCGCGCTGCTGGGCCGCTTGCGCCCGCTGCTCGGCCTCCGCCCGCAGCCGGGCGAACCGGTCGGCCTCTTCGTTGGCCTTCAGCATCTGCTCCCGGACCTTCTCCAGTTCGGCCTGGGCCTTGTCGGCCGCCGCCCGCGCCGACTCGGCTTCTTGGCGGGAACGGAACGCCGCCGCCTCCAGCTCCGAGTTCCTTTGGCGCAGCCGCGCAATTTCCTCCCGGTTGGCCCGTCGCTCGGCTGCCAGCGCCTGCTGCTCGGCCCGCTCGAGGGCCAGGCGCCGCGCGGCCGCGGCCGACTGGATCGTGCGTCCGGCGAACAGCGCCATCTGCTCTTCTTTGATGCCTTGCGCGAAACCTTGCAGCGTTTGATTCAAAAGGTCCCGGGCGGTGGCAAAGACTTCGGGCGCGTACTGCTGCGCTCTGGCGAGCTCCGCCAGCCGGACGGCCACTACCGCCTGGTGCCGGTCGAACCGGAGTTGGCCTTCGGGCTTGACCGGGTCGGCGATGCTGTCGCGCTCGTGGCGGTAGCCGGTTTGGAAGCCCTCGTAGGCCAAAGGCAGCCCCAGCGTTCCTCTTTGTCCGGCAAGACCGGTGTCGGCGCTCTCCAACACGATCAACTCGCTGGGGCGCTCGACCAGGAAATGAGGCTCGGCGGTCACCAGCATTCCGAAGGCCACCAGCGGCGCCGACGTATTCAGCTTGCATTCGGCGTCTCGCAGGATCAGCTCGCCGGCGTTGTACGCCAAGCCCTCCGGCGTCACCGCCCACAGGACATAGGTGTTAAAGTCGCCGCCGAACTTCGTGGCCGGCTGCATTCCTTTGAGCTCGATCTCGATGTCGGCCACGCCCCGCCGCCGCCGCACGTTGGCCTGGCCCGTCGCGCCCTCCAGCCGCGGTGTAGCTCGAAGGAGAACCTTGATGGTGTTGTCCTCGGGAAACGCCGCCGCCACCCCGGCGTAACGGACCGGTGCGGCCGCAGCCGTTGGCTCCCGTGCCGGTGGCCGGCCCGGGGCCGGCCACGCCGCCGCGAGGGGGGGCATCAGTAGCGCCATCAGAAGTAACGTGTGCCGCATCATCTATTACCATTCTGCCCGTTCGCACCCGGCCCGGCCGCCCAAACCAGCTCCGGCGCCGCCCACGCGGAGTCCATCCGGACCGGCAGCCGCCACACGCCGCGCCCCTCCCGGTCGGTGAAGTACAAGCTGGACTCCGACGGCGCGAAGGCGTCTCCGTCCGCCCACAGGGCGTAGAAATCCGGATGGGCGCCGATCGGCCGCCGCACATAGGTGTGGTTGTAGCGGCTGTTGGCAGTCAACTGCCGGAGGCGCCGCCAGGAGCGGCCCTCGTCCCGGCTCACCCACATCACCACCTCCCCACCCGTGGCCCATGGCTGCGGTCCCGGATCGGTCGGTCCGATGAACCGCCAGACGCCATCCGGCTCGATATACAGGCTGCCGTGGTCGTAGTTGTGGTCGGTTGTTGTAATGGGGTGGATTTCCCAGTGATTTCCGTTCCAGCGGGCGGTTCGGAGCCGGCGCGGGCCGTTATCCGGCCCGGCGGCGTATCCTTTACTCGTGAGAAAAACGATTACCGGGCGGCCGGCGGCGTCGAACTGAAGGTCCTTCAAATACACCAGGAGCCCTTCCATCTGGTAGTTGTGCACGAGGGCGGCATTGTCGGCTTTGCTGATCGGAATCGGGACCCGCTCGCCCCGGACAGTTCGCCAGGTCCGCCCCAGGTCTTGCGTCTCCAAGTAATAGAGATTGGTCCGGGCATTCAGCCCGACGGGCGCCGGATGGTAGTTGAACGCCGTGGCTACACGCGCGCCCGCCCGCCAACTGATCTGGTAGTGGCCCATTTCTACGCGCGCCAGCAGGCGCGGCTCGGACCATCGCCGGCCATCGGAACTGGTCTTGAAAAACAGGCTGCGGCCTCCGTCCCGGTACAGCGTGTGAAGGAACAGGAAGCCCCTTTCGGGCAAGCACCATGGCTGGGCGTAGGAGAAGTTGGTTTCCTCGATCAACTCGAACTCATCGATCGAATACGGCCTCCGGCTCCGGTGAATGTACGAGGGCCGGACCGTGCCGTGAGCGTTCGAGAAGATCCAGATGTGACCCTCGCCGTCGAGCATCAGGACCGGGTTGTCATGGGCGTCGTCGGTCTTCTTGTTGAGCAGGACGCGGGGCCGCGGCACCTTGCCCGTGGCGTGGTCATAGTAAGAAACCATGTGAAGGAGTTCTTGGTTGCCTTCGGTGGTTCCGCCATAGCAGAAGAACGTCTTGCGGGCGGCAGGGGCATAGCAGGCGATGGCGACGTGCTGCTGCGGGTAGGTCGCGAACCCGCCGCTATATTTGTACTTGTACCGGTCCCCTGAGGGCTGATTCATGTACCAGATGCCGCGGTAACCGTCGGCCGTGGGCAACTCCGCGCCCTGGGCCGGGAGCATTGCCCACAGCGCCGAAGCAGCCGCCAGCGCGGCGTTGACGATCTTGCGTGCAACCGTCCGGGAAATCGGCAACATCCAAGTATAATGAGGGCGGCTCTTCGGATGCTGAGATTCTTTGCCATTTCCATCATCTTCGCTGCCGCCCTGCTTGCCGGGGCCTATGAACAAGCCGCGGAACGGTACGGCCGTGGTGACTACGATCAGGTCTTGCGCTTGCTCGAACCTGTCGGAGCGAAAACGCCCGAGATTTACGCCTTGCTCGGAAAGGCGCACTACGCTAAGGGCGACTTCAAGGCGGCCACTGAGGCGCTCGAAAAGGCGGTCAAGGCGGCGCCGGCCAATGCCCATTACTGGAACTGGCTCGGCAAGGCCTATGGCCGCCGGGCCGAGAACGCCGGTTTTCTCACCGCGCCGCGCTATGCAGTGAAGTGCCGGAAGGCGTTTGAAGCGGCGGTGCGGCGGGCGCCGGACAACATCGAAGCGATCAATGATCTGTTTTCCTACTACCTCGACGCTCCCGGCTTCCTCGGCGGCGGAACCGACAAAGCCCAGGCGCTGGCCGAACGGCTCCGGGGTTTGAACCTGGCTGAGCACCACTGGGCACTGGCCGAACTCGCCGCCAAGAAGAAAGAGCACGCCGAAGCCGAACGGCGGCTGAGAGCGGCGCTCGAGCTCGAGCCGCGACGCATCGGCCGCATGCTCGATCTGGCCAAGCTCCTCGCCCGGCAAGGCAAGCTGGCGGAAAGCGAAGAGCTGTTCGACCGCGCCAGCCGTATTGCCCCGGACCAGCCGAAGGTCTTGTTGGCGCGCGCCGGCGCCTACATCCGAGCCGGCGCCAAGCTCGACGACGCGCGAAAGCTTTTGGAGGCGTACCTGGCCGCGAAGCTCACGCCCGAGGATCCTCCCCGCTGGGAAGCCGAAAGGCTGCTCGCAAAATTGAATTCGCACTGATCCGCTCTCGATGCCCATCCGCGAAGTGATCCGTTTCAGTTTCCAGGCGCTGCAGGCCAACCGGCTGCGCACGCTGTTGACCGCACTTGGCCTGGTGATTGGCAACGCCTCGGTGATTCTCGTCGTCACCATCTCGCTGACCAGCCGGGAATACATCCTCGAGCAGATCCGTGGCATCGGCTCGAACATGATTTACGCCTACTACGAGGCGGGCAGCAACCCCAACGCGCCGGTCGAGGCCGACTTCGTCAAGATGGCGGACGTCGAGGCCGTGCGCCGCCAGCTCGGCTCGCGTATCCTCGCCGCCACCGGCGTGATGACCAGCTACGACCGGATGCTGATCGAAGGCCGCGAGGAGGACGTCAAAGTCATCGGCTCGGACGACCAGTACCCGGCCGTCCGCAACCTCGTGCTGCTGGCCGGACGGTTCATGGACGCCAGCGACGTCGCGCTCCGTTACAAGGTGGCCATGCTCACCGAGCGGCTGGCCCAGCGCCTGTTCGGCGGGCAGCACAACGCCATCGGCCAAACGCTCAAGATCCACGGGCTCCAGTTCACCGTCATCGGAACCTTCAAGGAAAAAACCGAGAGCTTCGGCTTGAGCGAGCTTTCCCGGGAGACGATCCTGATTCCGATCACCCTGCTCCGCTATTTCACCCCGGTCGAGCGCATCGATCCGATGTACGTGCAAGTCCGGCGGCCGGCGGACGTGGTGCCCGTCACCGAAATCGTAAGAACCATTCTCGAAAGCCGCCACCGGCCGGGCGCCCGCTACCTGGTGGAAAACTTGACGCCGATCCTCGAAGCCGCGCGTAACATCTCGCTGATTCTGACCGTGGTGCTGGTGCTGGTGTCGGCCATCTCGCTGATCATCTCCGGCATCGGCATCATGAACATCATGCTGGTCACCGTCACCGAGCGCACCCGCGAAATCGGCATCCGCATGTCCGTGGGCGCCTCCCGCAAGGACATCCTGCGCCAGTTTTTGGCGGAAGCCTTGCTGATCAGCGTCTCCGGCGGGCTGATCGGGATCCTCGCCGGCGTCTCGGTGCCGCTGGCCGTCAACCGCCTGATCGAGGGGATTGAGATACCCGTCTCAATGCTCTCCGTAGCCGTCGCCTTTGCCGTCTCCTTCCTGGTGGGTCTGGTTTTCGGCCTGCTGCCGGCGAACCGGGCGGCGAGGTTGAATCCCACCGAGGCGCTGCGCTACGAGTAAGCGACAGAATTTCCCGACCACAAACTGACATGAGAACTCAACTCCTGTGTTTTGCTGCCTGGCTGGCGATGGTCCCCGGGGCCGCCGCCGAGATCCACCACCTGACTCTGGAAGAGGCCGTGGAGCTGGCTCTGCGACAGAATCCTGATCTGATGATGGCGCGGTTGGATGAACAGACGGCGCGCCACCAGATCCGCGTGGCGAGGGATCCGTTCATCCCCAAGGTCTTCGTCGGCAGCGGCCTGGCCTACAACAGCGGCTTCCCCATGAGCATTGAGGGCGCCGCTCCCAGCGTCGTGCAGGCTCGCGCCGTCGCTTCGATCCTCAACCGGCCGCAGCGGCACCGCCTGGCCCAGACCCGCGAGCTGGCCAGGTCCGCCGAGATCGCTACCGAGAGCAAGCGCAACGAAATCGCGCTGCGCACCGTGGAGCTGTACCTGGAAGCCGCACGCGCCGCAAGCCAAGCCCGCCTGGCGCGGCTACAGGTGGAGACCCTGGAGCGAGTGGCCGGGGTGATGCGCGTGCGCGCCTCCGCCGGCCGCGAACTCCCTGTCGCGCTCAAGCGCGCCGAACTCGACGTGGTGCGCGCGCGCCGGCGCGCTGAATCTTTTGAGGCGAACCTTGCCGACGCCGAAGCCAATCTCGCCCTCTTGCTGGGCTTCGGGCCGGAGGATCGCGTGCGAGCAGCATCCGAGGAGCGGGCCCGGCCGGATCTGCCGGACTCCGAGGGCACGGCCGTCCGTATGGCCCTGGAGAAGAACACGGAGATCCGCCGGCTGGAGTCGAGGCTGCTGGCCAAAGGATACGAGGTCAAGGCGGAAAAGGCGGCCGGGCTGCCGCGCGTGAGCCTGGTGGCGCAGTACGGGTTGTTTTCCAAGTTCAACAACTACGAGGACTTCTTCCGCCGTTTCGAGCGCCACAACGCTCAGTTCGGCGTCGCTTTTGAGTTGCCGCTGTACACGGGTTCGGCGGCCAGGGCTCGCGCCGCCCAAGCCGAATTGGAAGTGACACGCCTCCGGGCCGAGCTCGAGGCGACCCGCAACCGGCTCGTCCTGGACGCCCGGCAGGCTTTCCACGAGGTCCAGCAGGCCGAATCAGCGCTCGAGCTCTCCCGCCTGGATCTGGAAGTCGCCCGCGACGATCTGGGCGTGCTGCTGGCCCGCATGGAAGAAGGACGGGCGTCAATCAAGGACGTCGAGGCCGCCCGCTACTTTGAGAATGAGAAGTGGATCGCCTACTATGACGCTCTGCACGCCGTCGAGCTCGCCCGCTATCGCCTGCTACACGAGACCGGCCGCCTGGTCGCCGCCTTGACCCAATGAGTTGAGATAATCGACCCAGAGCGAGCCATGGCCGCTTACCAGAAATCCTTTCGCATCTCCACCCAAGGCCATTGCGATGTGGTCAACATCGACGAGCAGGTCGAGCGGATCGTGCGTGAGAGCGGCATCCGCTGCGGCATTGTCAACGTCTCCGGGCGGGGTTCCACTGTCGGCATCACGACCATCGAGTACGAGCCCGGCTGCATCGCTGATCTGCGCCGCGCCCTCGACGCCGTCGCGCCGCCGACCTCCGACTACGCCCACAACGCCCGCTGGGGGGACAACAACGGCTATTCGCACCTTCGCAGCGCCCTCATCGGCACTGCCAAGAGCTATCCCCTGGTCGATGGCCGGCTCGGCACCGGGACCTGGCAGCAGATCGTGCTGTGCGACTTTGATGACCGGCCGCGCGACCGCGAAGTGACGGTCACCGTCGTCGGCGACGGGTGACAGTGTCCAGAGCCCGGCCGCTCAGAGCGCCTGTTGGGAACCGTCGATCTTTTGTCCGCCGAGCAGTCGGCCGAGCAAGCCGAGCTGGAAGGTGGCAAGCGCCCGAAGCCAGATTCGCAAGCGCAGCTTCAGGCCCGCCCGCCAGCCGAAATGCTTGCCGGCATAGCCGATGATCCCGGCGCCGTAGTCCGCCGCCAATTCCGTGCGCGCCGCGTCGTCCGGAGACCACAGCCCTTCGGCGCCGTGGGTGAGGACCTTCACGGCTGGAAGCAGCAGGATCCGCCGGCCGGCGCCCCGTGCCCGCGCGAACAGCTCCAGGTCCGAGCCGAATTCGCCGTAGCGTTCATCGAAGTAATTCATTCCCCGTACGAACCGGCTGCGAACCAGCACCGCTCGCGGGTCGGCGTATTCCACCGGCACGCAATCCGATTCGAGAAGATCCGGCGGCACACACCGGCACCCCGCCGCTTCCCAGGGCTGGCCGGCTGCCCAAGCGCCGTATAGGTCCTCCGGCCTGGGAATGGGACCGATCCTCGATGCGGGCTGCGCCTGCTCGTCGACGATCAGCGGGCAGACCGCCACCGCGTCCGCTTCGGTCTCCAACCGTTCCGTCAGCCGCACCACGGTGTCCGGCCGCACTTCGATCTCCGGCTCCAGCAGCATCAAGTAATCGCCCTTGGCCGTTCGCGCCCCGATGTTGCGCGCCTTCGTCCGGCCGAAGTTTCGCGGCAGGCGCAGCACGTTTACGCGCGGGAAGTCCAAATCCACCTGCCCGCTGCCGTCTCGCGAGCCTTTGTCGACGACCAGGATCTCGAAGATCTCCCGCTGCTCGGACGCTTCCAGGGCTTCGAGGCACCGGCGCAAGGCCGGTTCACAGTTGTAAGAGACGATAAGAACCGAGGTCTTCAGGGTTGGCGTCGCCTCTTCCATCGCAGCAAGATGATACCGCAAGCGGCGCAGCCTGATCCCGTGCTCAGCCCGCGCCTCGGGCCGGCGGCAGCCTCATTGCTGTTCAGCCAGCCGGCCCCGCACCCGCGTGAGGCAGTCGGCTAATGCGCGGATGTCGTCTTCGCCGGTCCGGTAGTTCGTGATGCAGGCTCGCAGCACAACCTCCCCCCGCAGCCGCGTCGTCGAGATCCAGGCTTCGCCCGATTGCACCACCGCCCGCGCGATCGGCTCCTGGTCCTCCCGCTCCGGAGCGGCAAAGCACACCACCGGCAGCGGCGTGTCATTCTTGATGGCCCAGCCCGCCGCTTGGAGCGCGCGCCGCAGCAGGCCGCCCATTTCCGTCATCCGGGCGATCGCCGCCCGGTAGCCGTCCCACCCGGCCACTAGCAACGACAGGAAGACCTTCAGCCCGATAAACCGCCGCGACCACTGAAGCGAGTGCAGATGCGGATCGGTAACGTCCAGGCCGCCGGCGTCGCGCGGCATGTAGGCCGCCGGCGTGCTGAACGTGCGCGTCAGAATCTCCGGATGCCGCGTGATGTAAATGCCGGCGCCCATCGGCACGGACAGCCACTTGTGGGCGTCGAAGGTAATCGAATCCGCGCGCTCGATCCCGTCGAGGAGTCCCCGCAGCCGGGGCAGCAAGGCGGCCGCCCCGCCCCACGCCGCATCCACATGCAACCATAACCCTTCGCCCTCAGCAACCTCAGCGATGGCCCGGATGGGATCGACGATGCCGGCGTTGGTGGTGCCGGCTGTCGCCACCACCAGGAATGGCGCCAGACCGGCCGCCCGATCCTCGGCGATGCGGCGCGCCAGCGCGGCGGGGTCCATCTTGAGGTCCTTGCCGACGGGCGCCACGCGCACGGCGCCGGCCCCGATTCCGCTCACCCGTGCCGCTTTCATAACCGAGTGGTGCCCTTCTTCGGAGACGTAGAGCACCGGCGCCGCCGGCAGGGCGCGCACCCCGTCTTCGGGATACCGGGGGAAGATGCGCGCCAGCGCCGTCAGAACTGCCGTGTGGTTCGCTTCCGCTCCCCCGGAGGCGAAGGTCCCATCAATCGATGACGGCGCGTAGCCGAAGCGCTCCCCGAAGGCGCGCACCAGGTGCGCCTCCACTTCGGCGGCGAACGGGCTGTGGCTCCAGGCGGCCAGTTGCGGATTGAAAGCGGCGACGAGCGTGTCGGCCGCGATCCCCATCGTCGTGGGCGCGGGGTTGTAAAGGCCGAAGTAGCGCGGGTGCGGCGTGTGGACCTGATACCGCCACAGGTTCTGCGCGGCGAGATCCAGCGCCTCGAACGGACTCAGCGGCGTCCGGAAGTCACAACGGTCGAGCACGCGCCGGATTTCCTCCGGATCCAGATTCGGCGTCACCCGCGCGGAGTCAATGTTGGCCGCGTAGTCCTCCACAATTTCGGTGACCCGTTTCCAGAGTTTGGCGCGCGTGTCGGGATGCAAGGCGAGCATGGGATGTTCGTTTCAGTTGGCGGCGAGAATGCCGTCGCCCGGATTGAAGACAACACGGGCGGGCCGCTCCCGAAAAGTGTAATCGAATGTCGCCGGCTCCTCGCTGGTGCGCAGCCAGCGGACCACCGACGGGCTGCGGGCGAACTGGAACTCCACCGGGACGAGGGCGCTGAAGTAATTGGCGACGCCCGATTGCGTAACCTTGCCGGTCACGCGCACCTTCGGCGGCCTGCCCCGGATTTGATGCGAGAACTGCAACTTCGGAATGCCCACATCGTAGACCCACTGCTCGAAGAAGTTCACCAGGTCGCGGTCCGGCACATCGTCGGGCACGTAGCGGGCGGCGTGGCGCCGGAAGTCCTCCACGCTCAGGGCACGAAACCGGTAGGCGCGGCACAGATCGCCGAGCATCTTCAGAAAACGCTCGTCGCCCAGCCGCCGGCGAATCATGTGAATGATCCACGAGCCTTTCTCATAGGTGATAATGCGCCAAGCCCGGGCTTGGGAGGAATCCAGCCGCGTCCCCCAACTGATCGGCCCCGCCGATTCGACCGTTTTGCCCGCTTCGTTCACCGCCAGCAACCCGTCGCGGTAGTGATCCAGGACTGTCTTCAGCGCCGCAGCCCCCTTGCGGCGCTCCAGCAGCAGCAACGCCGAGTAGTTGGCCAGCGCCTCCATCAGCCAGTCGTCCTGGTAGCTCTCCGCCGTCACGCTGTTGCCCCACCACTGGTGCGCCGTCTCATGCGCGTGCAGGATCTCGGAGTAGAAAAACTCGTGGTAGGTGTTCTTGACGGCCTCAGGCCTGTCCTTCGGATCCAGGTAGGCAACCGTCGACAAGTACAGCAGGCCGGGGAAGCCCTGCCCGAACGTGCCCGGGATCGGCGAGACCATCAGCGTGCGAGCCGGCGGCGGCCCGAACAGTTCGCTGAGGAACTGGAAGGCGTCGGCCACTTCTTCAGCCAAGGGCTGCAAACGGGCGGTCGGGTCGGGCCTCTCGGCGGGCATCGGCACCGCCACCATCTCCGGCAGCGGCCGGCCGCGCCGGGCCGGCCAGGGCACGTCCGGACGGGGAACGATCATGACTTGCTGTTTCGGCTGAAGGGCCTGCTCGACCTGGCGGTTAGCGTACACCTCGACCTTCAGTCCGTCACGCGCCACCTCGACGCGCTCGTAAGCTCCCACGTTGAAGCCCGCCAAACGAACGGGGTTTTCCGTCTTCCGGCGCGTCACCCTCCAATCACCCTCGACACTGTCCTCCACGATCTGTCCGGGGAAGACCAGCGACAGATCCTCCGGATATCGGAACCGAATATCGAAGTGCGAGAAGACGACGCCGTGGAACGGATACCAGGTGCTGCGGGCGCCGACGTAGTAGACGCCGTTGCCGGCCTCGGAGACGACCTGGCCTTCGTGCCGGAATTCAATCGGATACTCCCCCGGTTCCAAAGCTCTCTCGGTGGTCACCAGAAACAAGCCGGTGCCTCCGCCGAACAGGTTCGCCCGCAGGGAATCCCGCTGCCACACTTCGCACGGCTCGCCGCCAATGACGACGCTGGAAACCTTCATCCGCGGCGAAATGTCAAAGAAAAGCACGCGTTGCGGGCGGTTCTGCACCGTCAACGTGGCCCGCGTCACGGCGCGGAGAGTCAGATCGGATTCCAGCGTCGCTTCGATCCGGTAGTCGCGCAAGGTGAAATCGGCGCTTAAGGGTTTGCGTCCTCCGGTCCGCACGCTCCGCGACTGGAAGCTCGTCCAAACGTCGAAGAAGGCGCGGTCATTCCGAAAAGCGACCTGCCCCACCTGAATCTGTTCGGTCGCCACCGGGTCATAGACCACATCGAAATTCCCGTGGCGGCGCCCCTGAAGCCCGGCATAGAAGAATCCTTCCGACGTCGGGCGGCCCGACAGCAGGTCGTACACCAGCCGGGCGCCGAAGCTGTTCGACAGGTTAGCCACAACGGAATCCCACCTGCCGGCCAGCACCATCCCCATCTCCGGGCTGGAACGCAGCCGGGGTTGCTCGTGGATCTTCTGAATCAGCGCCTCAGCCGTGTCATCGGAAAACACCATCAACGCCGACAGGAAGTGCTCGTTCAAGTTCGGCGAGCCGGTGAATGTGGCCAGCGACAGCCGCTCGCTGCGCAGCGGCGGCATGACCAACAACTCGCCGTCGCCACCTTCGACGTCGGCCGAAAACACAGCGGAAAGACGGCGCCCCCGGACCGGCTTGCCGATTATCAGATACCCCTCGGTGAAAAACAGCCGCAAGTCTTCCTTGCTCAGGCTGAGGTCGCGAACGCGGAAGCATTGTTCCGGATCCAGCCCCGCCAGGCGGATTTCCGAGGCGAGCTCGGCGGCGAGGTTGTGCGCCGCCAGCGGCGCCGGCACCAGCAGCGCCAGCGCCCACAGCAACCTTCTCACACTTTCAGTCTACTGCCCCGGGGCCGGCCCCGGCTTCGGATCAACCGGGGCGCCGTCGGCGGCCGCCGAGGACTCGGCGAAAACCTGGGCTTCATATACGTACAGCCGGGCTTCCGGGTCCCGGTAGGCGTTTGGGTCGAGTCCGGCTTTGCGGCAGAGGTTCTCCAAAAACTGCCGCGCGTTCCAGCCGTTTTCGGATGCAATCTGGGGCAGCAGCGTAGCTCCCTTGCCGCCGTGCACCAGCACCGCCCCCAGCCCCACCCGGAACTGCCGCCAGCTCCGGATCTTCTTTGGGGGCGTCAGCACCGAGATTTCGAGCGTCACCGGTCCGTCCTCCGCGCGTAACGGTTCGAAACGCGGGTCCGATGACATGGCCGCCACGGTCCGATCCGCCACCAGCTCGCCCAGCGGTTTTTGCGGGGAGATCGTGCCGACGCAGCCTCGGAGCTTGCCGCTCTTGCGCACGGTCACGAAGACACCGGTCGGCTGCCTCAGATCGGGCCCGCGCTCCTGCTCCGGTACCGGAACCCCGTCTCGGTGACCCCCGGCCAGATATCTCTCGAAGCTCCGGCGCGCGCTGGCCAGCAGTTTGCTTTGGTCGGCGCTGTCGACCCGAAACGCGGCCGCGGGATAGAAGGCCAGCGCCCCGTAGCCGACCGACATCGAATAGTCCCGCGTGATTTCCCCGGAAGTCATGTAATCGGCCAGTTGCAGGTAGATCGACTCATCGAGTTTGGACAGCGCCGCCATCAGCACCCGGATGGGCAGCTGTCCGCAGATCGTGTCTCCGGTGTCGGCCAGATGCTTGTCAAACGCCGTCACATCGAGCGAGCCGATTTCCTCGAACGAGGACAGGGCCAGCCGGAACAGGCGCCGTGGCAACTCCTTGTCGTTCGCAAACGGCAGGTAGCCGTAGTTCTTACCGTAATGCGTGAAATCAGAAGAGACTACCACCAGGTCGCCCTGGCCCAGCCGCTTGGCCAGCTTCCGCGCTGCGGCCTCAAGCTGCCCCGGCCCCAGCTCGCCGACATACAGCGGGACGATCGTAGCCCGGGACGCCACGTGCTGAATGAACGGGAGCTGGTTCTCCAGCGAATGATCGGCGATCGGATCGCCCTCCAGCACCGGGAATCCCAACTCGTCCAGCGCTCGCCGGTTCAGCCGAATCTCACCCAGCGGCGTCGAATAGGCGTCCAGCCCTGGAGCCACGATTCCATCGATCCGGCGACGGTGGCTGAAGGCCAGCACGATCACAGTCCGCGGCTCTCCGGCCAGCCTGTAACCGGACGCAGCCACCACTCCCGAGAACTGGATTGCCGCATGCGGGACGATCAGCGCCCGGAGGTATTTCCGGGCCGGCACGTCTCCCGCCCGAGCCGAAGCGGCCGCGAAGGCTTGATCGAGAGCCTTTTCCAGCTCCGCCCTCCCCGCCGGGTACCATTGGCCCGCGGCCCGCGACGGCTGTACTTCGGCAGGAAGCAATATGGCCGCCGTCACCAATAGCAGCAGCGGAACCGCCCGGAGCCGACTCCCACGTCCGCGTCTCACAGTGTAGCTATCGTACCGCACAATATGCCGGCCGGCACACTTAGACTGCCGGCCGGGCGCCCGCCGGTACAACTCAGCGCGGGAAGTGAAACCACTTGCGCGGGCGAGGCAACGCCGGCATCGCCTCCGGATCGATCGGATCCCCCGTCAGCGCGCATTTCGGATTCGAGATCAATACCCGCTCGGCCCACTCCTCGCCGTAGTTCCGGGCGACATGGGCCCAGGCGCCGCTCAGGTCGGGGGTCCGATCCTCGGCGTCATGCGCATCGCTGGCCACGAAGTGCACCAATCCAAGCCGCATCAGCGTGTCGCTGAAGCGCTTGGCCTCCCGGCCCCAGCGCCCGAGGAAGGATGACGCGGTGAGCTGAAGCAGGCAGCCGCCGGCCACCCACGTCTTCAACGCCTCCATGCGCTGCTGCAGCAGCCAGTTGCGCTCGGGGTGCGTGATGACCGGAGTCATCCCCGCTTCGATCAGCCGTTGGAATATCTCGCCCGTGTTGCGGAACACCAGCAGGTCGGAAAACTCGACCAGCAGGTAGCTCCTGTGGTTGATGGTGTAGCGCGTCGGATGCTCGAGGGCGTCCTGGACGTTGTCGTAGGAGAGGTGAAGGTCGCAGCCGCAGTGAATCCGCGGGGCCGGACAGGCAGCCGCCAGTTCCCCAATGGCTTCCGCCACCCGCTCGGGGTCAAACTGATACTCCAGGTTAGCATGCGGTGTAGCGACGATGTCGGTCGTGCCGTTTTCGGCCGCCATGCGTAGCATCGCCAGGCTCTCATCCCGAGACCGAGAGCCGTCATCCAAGCCGGGGAGAATGTGGCTGTGAATGTCGATCATCCGCTGGAAGGCGCGCTCACCCCTGAGCGCCTTGGCGTTGGACCCCCGGACAGCGCCCCGACCGGGCTCAAATAAACATCTCTTCGTCGGTGGTGGCTTGCGACACGTTCGGCCGTCCGCCGCGGAGAAAATAGACCAAGGCAGTCCGCAGCCCTGCCGCCAAACCGTTGATCTCCCGGACAGGCCGGAGGATGCCTTTGTTCAGGATCACGACCGTCTCGTGGACGCGGCTGATGGTATCGTCCAGAACCAGCTCCACCCGGTCCAACTGGATCCGGGCCCGGCTGGTGGCCTCCGTCAGGAATTCGTCCGTGCGCCGCAACTGGGCCTTGGTGGACTCCAGCGCGTCGTTGGCCTTGGTGGTGATTTCATTCAGTTGTTTGCGGGTCTCCCGGATCGTCGAACCGGCGTTCTCCAGAACAGACTCCGCTTTTGGCAGCAACGGCTCCACCTGGTTTCTTAAGCTCTTGACGGCCCGCGCCAGGAACACCATCACCACCGCCTGACTGAGCAGAGCCAGGGCTGAGACGGCCACAGCCCCGGCCATCACGTACAACAAAAGCTCACTGGGCATTTCTGACAGGGCTCAGCTTCCTCCCTCCGGCTACGAGCCGCTTTCGCCCGACCCACCCGGGGAACCTACAGCCTCCCGGTAGGCCTGCTTGCCGGCCTCGACTGCCGCCGAGATCTGATCCTTCTGGCGGGCAACAGCCTCTTTGCCCTTCTCCACCAGACTGCTCGCCGATGCCCGCACATCCTCCGTGCGCTTCTTGACGTAGCTCCGGCCTTCATCGGCCTTCTCGCGAATGTACTTACGTGTCTCCTCGCCGGACTTCGGCGCAAACAGGATGCCGATCGCCACACCGACACCCAAACCCAGGAAGAAGTACGAGAGCTTGCTGTTTTCCTCCACGGCCTGTGATTTCCTTTCTGTTTTCAGTGTACTCCAGTATTCTGAAGATAACACTTGGCCGGGCTCGAGTGGAGCCCCAGCGCCCTGAGGCCGCCAATGACGAAACGCTCCGGCAAACGCGAGAGCCGAAAATTGGATCAGGCCGCGCTGTGGGAATACGCGCTGCGGAGCTTGGCCTCACGGGCGCATTCCGCCGGCGAACTCCGCCAGAAGTTGCGCCGTCGGGCCGCTTCAGCGGGCGACGTCGGCGCGGTCATCGCTCGGTTGCGCGAGCACGGCATGCTCGATGACAGGCAATACGCCGAGGCTTACGCCGCCTCCCGCCGGGAAAATCAAGGCTTCGGCAAGGCCAGAATCCTCCGCGACCTCCGGCAGAAGCGAGTCTCCTCTGCCGTGGCCGTCTCGGCCGTCGAGCGCGTCTTTCGCGGAACCGACGAAACGGAACTGATCGAGCAGTTCCTCACCCGCAAGTACCGGAAGATTTCCCTGCCCGAATACCTGGCCGAGCCGCGCCACCTCGCCGCCGCATACCGGCGCCTGCGCTCCGCCGGCTTCAGCGCCGGCAGTTCCCTTCGGGTGCTCCAGCGCTACTCGGCCCTGGCCGAGCAGCTCGACCCTGTGGAGGACGACGAGCCGCAGCCCGGCTAGCACCCTCCGGGCAAGGACTTGCGGGCCCGCCCCCAATCGCTACCAGATCAGCTTCAAGCCAAACTGCAGGTTGCGGGGCGTGCCGGCGCTCGTGATCCGCCCAATGGTTGTCGTCCCCACCACGTTACCCGGTTGCCCAAACCGCGGCGTGTTCGAGAAATGGAACCCCTCGAAGCGGAACTGTAGTCGCATCCGCTCATGCAGCCGGAAGTTCTTCAGCGCCGAGAAATCCCAGTTGAAATGCGCGCGGTTGCGCAGAATGTTGCGCCCGGCGTTGCCTATCTCGTACTGGTTGTTCGGTACAAAGGCGTCCACGTTGAAATCGCGCTCCAGCGTCCGCTCGCCCGCCCACGGATCGCCGACCACGTTCGGCCGGTTCACAATCAGCCGGGTGCCGATGTTCGCCGGGTTTCCCGATACCGTCACGCTGTATGGCTGGCCGCTGGCCCACACCACAATGCTGCCCACCGACCAGCCGCCAAAGATCGCGTTCAAGATCCCCGGCGAGTTCGCCCCCCAACGGCGGCCCCGTCCAAAGGGGAGGTCG